>Ga0307511_10000896_pt1 | contig 31348 bp, 34 predicted proteins | sample 13_EM_MG_FD_200266 | JGI IMG/M metagenome (GOLD analysis project Ga0307511, IMG submission 200266) | Populus trichocarpa ectomycorrhiza microbial communities from riparian zone in the Pacific Northwest, United States - 13_EM | ecosystem: Host-associated > Plants > Roots > Unclassified | place... | reverse complement strand
GGGTCCTACTGGACGGGTCTCGTTCTCTCGGACGGCAAGCGGTGGCCGGTGGAACGCACGACATGGACCGCCGCCGCGGTGGTGCTGGCCGCCGACGCACTGTCCCGATGCACGCCGGGCAGCGGCATCTTCCGGGCCGAGGGACTGCCGGTCGGCCTGCCCGTGGACGACAGCCTGTGCGGCTGCCGGCTCAGCGGGCTGGCTCCCCGAGGCGACCGCTGATCCGCCTGAGCAGCCGCAGCGAGCCGACCCGTTGGCACTGCTCGAACTCTCCCCCGTCCACCGCCCGCCGGAAGATCCGGTGCGGCGCCTGCCCACCGTCCCGTGGATCCTCGAACACGTCGTGGATGGCTAACAGGCCACCGGTGACGACCCACGGCGCCCACCCCTCGTAGTCGGCGCGCGCGGCCTCGTCGGTGTGGCCGCCGTCGATGAACAGCAGGTTCAGCGGGCTCCGCCAGAACGACGCGACGGCGGCCGACCGGCCGACGACGGCGACCACCTGGTCCTCCAGTCCGGCGTCGGCGATCGTGCGCCGGAACCGGGACAGCGTGTCCAGCCGGCCGGAGTTCGGCTCGACCAGCGACGGGTCGTGGTACTCCCAGCCGGGCTGGTGCTCCTCGGAGCCGCGGTGGTGGTCCACCGTCACGATCATGCCGCCGGTCAGCCGCGCCGCCGCGCCGAGGAAGATCGTCGACTTGCCGCAGTAGCTGCCGATCTCGACTGCCACTCCGTCGCCGATGTTGTCGCGTGCCGCCGCGTAGAGCGCAAGTCCCTCGTCGACCGGCATGAACCCAGTCGCCGCGACGGCCCGCGACATCAGCTCGACCGGCATCTGAGCGTCAGAAATCGACGGGAAGCGCGCACCCATGAACATCAGTCTAGACAGCTGTCCATCCGGTCGACAAGCTTGCGGCGGTCGCCAACCCGCACTACCGTCTGGACACATGTCCAGCGACATGCCGGCGGTCGAGTTCAACCCGTACGACTACCGGTTCCACGAGGACCCGTACCCCACGTACGCTCGGCTGCGCGCCGAGGCGCCGCTGTACCGCAACGAGGAACTGGACTTCTGGGCGCTGTCCCGCCATGACGACGTGCGGGCCGCTTTCCGGGACAGCACCAGGCTATCCAGCGCGAACGGCGTCTCCCTCGACCCGGCCGCGTACGGGCCGCACGCGCACCGGACCATGTCGTTCCTGGCCATGGACGACCCCCGGCACCTACGGCTGCGGCTGCTCGTCTCGCAGGGCTTCACGCCCCGCCGGGTCCAGCGCCTCGAGGACCGCATCCTCGAACTCACCCGGCTGCACCTCGGCGCCGCGCTCGCCGAGCGCGAGTTCGACTTCATCGCCGACTTCGCCGGCAAGCTGCCGATGGACGTCATCTCCGAGCTGATCGGCGTGCCGCCGGCCGACCGCGACCGGCTGCGCGGCCTGGCCGATGTGGTGATGCATCGCGAGGAAGGCGTGCTCGACGTGCCGCCGGCGGCGGTCGAGGCGGCCCTCGACCTCGCGCAGTACTACGTGGACATGGTGGCCGAGCGACGTCGGACCCGCACCGAGGACCTCACGTCCGCGCTGCTGGACGCCGAGATCGACGGCGACCGGCTGGCCGACGAGGAGATCATCGGGTTCCTGTTCCTGATGGTGGTCGCCGGCAACGAGACCACCACCAAGCTGCTCGGCAACGCCGTGTACTGGGGCTGGCGCTTTCCTGACCAGCTGGCCAAGCCGCTGGCCGACCCGGGGCGGATCCCCGACTGGGTCGAGGAAACGCTGCGGTACGACACGTCCAGCCAGCTCATCGCGCGCACCGTCGCCGAAGACGTCGACTACCACGGGCGGACCGTGCCGACCGGCGCCCGGCTACTGCTGCTGCTCGGGTCGGCCAACCGCGACGACCGCGCCTTCCCCGCCGCCGACACATACGACATCGACCGCGGCCAGACTGCGCAGTTCGCCAGCTTCGGCGGCGGCCCGCACTTCTGCCTCGGAGCCCACCTCGCCCGGCTGGAGGCACGGGTCGCGCTCACCGAGCTGGTGTCCCGGGTGTCGTCGTTCGACATCGACGAGTCACGGGCGGTGCGTGTGCATTCGACCAACGTCCGCGGCTTCGCCGCGCTGCCGATGCGGGTGGTGACCCGGTGATCCGGGTGTTCCAGGTCGCCACCGGCAACGTCGGCACCGAGATGATCAAGCGTGTCGGCCGCCATCCCGATCTCGAACTGGTGGGCCTGCACTGCTACACGCCGGAGAAGATCGGCCGGGACGCCGGCGAGATCGCCGGCATCGGGCCGATCGGCGTGACCGCCACCGGCTCCGTCGAGGAGATCCTGGCCGCCGCGCCCGATGTCGTCACCTTCCACGGCGTGTTCCCGGACGAGGACCTGTACGTCAGGGTCCTCGAGGCCGGCATCAACGTGGTGACCACTGCGGACTGGATCACCGGCCACCACCGCGACCAGAACCATCCCCACCCCTCCGGCCGGCCCACCACCGCCGTCCTCGACGCCGCCGGCCGGCGCGGCCGCTCGACCTTCTACGGCACCGGCATGAACCCCGGGCTGACGCAGATCCTCGGCATCGTGCACACCTGCGACGTCGCCGACCTGGAGAACGTGACGGTCGTCGAATCGGTGGACGTGTCCTGCCACCACTCCGTGGGCTCGTGGCAGATGTGCGGATACGGCCGTCCGGTCGACGATCCCGAACTGCCGGCCATGCTGGAGAAGGGCACCCGCGTCTTCGCCGACGGCGTGCACCTGATGGCCGACTGCTTCGGCCTGGAACTCGACGACGTCACGTTCAGCTACGAGCTCGGCGCGTGCACCGAGGACGTCGACCTCGGCTGGTACCACTTGCCCAAGGGCTCCCTCGGCGCCAACTACCTGAAGTACCAGGGCATCGTGGCCGGCGTGCCCCGGGTCGAGGTGCACATCGAGTGGCAGATGACCCCGCACACCGACCCGCACTGGGACGTCCAGGGCTGCTACCTCACGAAAATCCAGGGCGATCCCCGCATCTCCAGCCGGCACCGCATCTTTCCCAAGCCGGGCACCGACTTCTCCGATCCCGACGCCTTCGCCTCGGTGGGCATGACCGTGACCGGGCTGCCCGCCCTCAACGCGATCCCGGCGGTGGTCGCCGCGCCGCCGGGCGTGATCACGAGCGCGGACCTCCCGCTGCGCGCCTTCGCCGGCCGGTTCCGCCGATGACCAGCATCGACTTCCACCCCGACCTGCGAGTCGCGCGACACCTGCCGCGCTCCATCATCGGCCCGCGCCGGTTGCGGCTGGCCCGCTGGCTCGTCGGCCGTCAGCGGCCGGACCCGAGCGCGAACGCCGTGCTCGCCGAGGCCGGCCCCAACGTGCCGGTCCGAGTGTTCCGGCCCACCTCGTCCTCGGGCCCTCTACCGGCGTTGCTCTGGGTGCCCGGCGGCGGAATGGTGTTGAACACCAGCGTTGCCGACGACGGTCCTTGTCGGGTCATCGCCGAGCGGCTGGGCATCGTCGTGGTCTCCGTGGGCTACCGCCTCGCGCCGGAACACCCGTTTCCGACCCCGCTCGAGGATTGTCACACCGGCCTGCGCTGGTTGGCCGCGCAGCCCGACGTCGACGCGAACCGCATCGCCATCGGCGGCGCGAGCGCGGGCGGCGGCCTGACCGCGGCGCTCGCCCTGCTCGCCCGAGAGCGCGGTGAGATCCGGCCGATCATGCAGCTGCTCGCCTATCCCATGCTCGACGACCGCACCAGCGCCCGCACCGATCTCGACCCGCGCCGGTTCAGGATGTGGAGCCAGGCCAGCAACAAGTTCGGCTGGGACAGCTATCTGGGGCCGGCGGCGGCCAGCGTTCCGCCGCTCGCCGCCCCGGCGCGGCACGACAACCTCGCCGGCCTGCCACCGGCGTGGATCGGCGTCGGCACCAACGACCTGTTCCACGACGAGGACGTCGCCTACGCCGGCCGGCTCCAGGAGGCCGGCGTCCCGTGCACGCTGGAGATCGTGCCCGGCGCGTACCACGGTTTCGATCGCACCGAGGCCAAGGCGCCGGTGGCCAAGGCGTTCTTCGAGTCCCAGGTCGCCGCGCTGGCCGAGGCGTTTCAGGGGCGGTCCAGCCGGCGGTCGTAGCCTCGCCGGGCGTCCCGGTCCACGTCGTCGGTGAACGCTCGGTGCATGCCCAGCCGCCGGGCCATGTGCTCGCCGATCGGACGCGGGGTCAGCCGGTTCAGCGCGGCCAGGATCCCGGCCGCACGGGTGACCGTCACGCGACGCCGCGGCCGGGCGATCAGCGCGGCGACGGCCGCGGCGACGTCTTCCGGCTCGGCCAGCAGTCCCAGGGGCGCTCGGGTGCCGGCGATCAGCTCGGTCCTGGTGAACGTCGGCAACACGGCGGAGAAGTGCACTCCGGTCGACCGGTGTTCCAGGCGCATGGCATCGGTGAACGCCAGCACCGCCTGCTTGCTGGCGCAGTACGTGGCCATGCCCGGCGTCGGGTTCTCGCCGGCCAGGGAGGCGATGTTCACGACGTGGCCGCTGCCCCGCGACAGCATCCGGGGCAGCACGAGTTTGGTGCCGAGCAGGACCCCGTACAGGTTGACGTCGAGGATCCACCGGGTGATCGCGTCCTTCTCCTCGGCGAACCGCCCGACCGGCATGATCCCGGCGTTGTTCACCAGGATGTCGATGCCTCCCAAGGACTTCTCGACGCCGTCGACGAAGGCCCGGAACGAGCCGGGGTCGGCGACGTCCAGCGCCCCGGCGAACGGCAGCCCGAGTTCGCGGCCCGTCTGCTTGGCCGCCGCGGCGTCGATGTCGCCGATGGCCACCGCCGCGCCGTCGGCCGCCAGCCGCGCCGCGATCGCCCGGCCGATGCCTCGCGCGCCACCGGTGACGGCGACCACCCGAGCGCCGCCCATGGTCAGGAATCAGCTTCGACGACGGTGGCTTCGGGCGAGATCTCGACGGCGTTGAGGTGCACGCCCCGCGGTGCGGACACGACCGACACGATCGCGTCGGCGATGGCGGACGCCCGCAGCGACCGCGGGTGCCGGGCGTGGCCCCACACCTGCCATTTCCCAATGAGGAACGCGAATTCCTCGGCCGAGAAGCCGGTGCCTATCTCGCTGCGTGTCGGCCCGGGCCGCACGATCGAGGCGCGCACCCCGGTGCCCTCCAGCTCCATCTGCATCGCGTGCGCCATGCCCTCGAGCCCCCACTTCGACGCCGTGTAGGCCGACGTGAACGGGCGGGCCCGCCGGGCCACGTCCGAGGAGACGAACACGACGTCGCCGCGTCGGCGGGCGACCATGCCGGGCACGAACGCGCGGACCAACCGGTGCGCGCCCAGCAGGTTCACGTCGATCTCGCGGCCGAACTCCTCGGTGTCGACCTCGTGGACCGCGCCCACGGCCAGGCCTCCGGCATTGCTCACGAGGACCTCGACATCACCCAGCGACCGGGTCGACTGCTCGGCGAAGGCCTTGACCGAGTCCGGATCGGCGACGTCGAGGGCGTGCACGACGGCCTCACCGCCGGCGCCCCGGATCTGCTCGGCGACCTCGGCGCACTTGTCGATCCGGCGCGCGCCCAGGGCGACCGGGTGCCCGGCCGCCGCCAGCGCCAGCGCGGCGGCCGCGCCGATGCCCGACGACGCCCCGGTGACCACGGCCGGCCGGCGGTCGGGATGCTGAAACCTCATCGCGTCGTGCACATCTGACTGGACACATGTCCACCCTATCGCCGGGACGCCCGTCCGGCAATGGTCGGACCAGGTCCGGATCGCGACATCACCCAGAGCGCGACCGGGCAGGACGTACGCCCACAGTAGACAGTGATTCGGGGCGCAATCCGAGAGGTGGTCAAGTGTGAACGCTTCGGCGGCGACGGCCCAGCTGTCACGATGATCTCCGCCGCCACGTCACACCCCTGCTTCGATGACTGTGAGGTTGGCTCCCATGACGCGATTCCGCCGCGCCTGCGTGCTGTCCGGACTGGTTCTGGCCGGAGCGCTGGCCACCGCCCCGCTGGCCACCGCCGGCACCGAACCGCCTCACCTGGCCCAGACGCTGGACTGCACCCAGCAGAGCATTCTCGGCGGCTGGCAACTGAATGACACTCAGATCGCCCAGTACGCCCGCAACGCCGGCCTGCACGGCAATGGCCTGGTCGTGTCCATCGCGGTCGCGCTGGCGGAGAGCCAGGGCTGGTCGCAGGCCGTGCTGATCAACACCGACTGCAGCCACGACCGCGGCGTCTGGCAGATCAGCAACCGCTGGCACCCCGAGGTGTCCGACGGGCAGGCCTTCGACCCCGCCGGCTGCGCCCAGGCCGCGTACAACATCTCGTCCGGCGGCAGCGACTGGACGCCGTGGACGACCTACAACAACGGCGCCTACTGGCAGTACATGTCCCGCGCGCAGACCGCGGCCAACCAGGTCGGCGGCTGAGCATGCCGGAGGGGTGGCGCGATTGCCGCGCCACCCCCCACCCTCAGCCGACGAAGACGTCTTTCGCCAGCAGCAGCCCGGCCAGGCCGAGGAACAGCACGGCCGAGATCGCCGTGAACACGGCCTGGCCGCGGTGGCCGACCCGGTGCCCCGATCGCGCGACGACGAAAGCGATCACCGCCTCCAGCCCGGACGCCACCACGAACCAGGTGACGGTGAACAGCACCAGTCCCATCCAGCCATCGGCCTCCTGGGCCCGCACCATCGCCGGGGTGCCGGTGGCGAGCCAGAACGTCCAGGTCAGCGGATTGGCGAGATTGCCGAACACGCCCTTGACGAACGCCCACCCGGCGTCCGGCTCGGGTTCGCCCCGCGACCACAGGCGACGGCTGTCGCGCACCGCCTGCGCGGCCATCACCACGAAGGCCACCGCCCCGGTCAGCCCGACCCACCGGTTCGCCGAGGCCACCGCGGCGATCACCCAGGCGAAGGCCAGCGCCGGCAACAGCAGGATCAGGTCGGCGGTCGCCGACCCGAGGATGACCCGCAGGCTCGCCCCGAAGCCACGGGTGGCCGCCTCCTGCAGAATGGTGACGAAGATCGGCCCGACCGACAGCGCCGCCCCGCAGCCGAGCAGCACGCCCAGCCAGAGCGCCTCACCCATCGGCACGTCCAGTGCGCAGCGACTCCTTCACCGGTCAACCGTGGTCAACGTCGGTGTTCTCGAGCTTGCCCCAGCCGTGCCACCGGTCGACCTCGATCCAGGCGCTGACCCGCTTGCGATCGCGTTTCGGGTACGCCATGCCGATGTAGTGCCGTGCGATCCGGTCGAGATCGGCCAGGTCGGAATCGTCACGCAGTTCGGTGACGCGGCCCTGCAGACTCACGTGGGTGTGCCAGTCGTCGCCGGCGAGCACCGTCAGCGAGACCCGTGGATTCTGGCGAAGGTAGTCCAACCGCTTGCGACCCTCGTCCATGCTCACCAAAACCCGCCCACTGTCCCAGACGTACCAGGTAGCTACCGAGACTGGCTGTCCGTCCGCGCGGACGGTCGCGATAACCGCCGGGTTCGGCTTGGCCAGGAACTGGCTGACCTCCACAGGCAGCGGTGGCTTCGGCACGACGCATCCCTTTCGCATGGTGTGACTGTTCACGTTGTCGAGGCGGGTCGCGGCCGGCCCGGATTGGGTACCGCGAATCAGGCCAGGCCCGCCGATGTCTCTCACTCAAAGCGCCGCCGCGGCTGCCGGGGACCGCCCGCGCAGGATGCGACCACACGCCCACACAAGGTTGACTAACTGTCTAGTGACCATACACTATGTATAGGCAAGTGGAAAGGAGCGTGGCGCGGGACGTCCGCCGCCACACCACCGCCGACGAGGGGGATCATGGTCGCCCAGGTGCCGCCTCCCAGTCTGCGCGAGGCGCAGAAGGCGCTGACCCGGAATCGGCTGCTCGACGCCGCCGTCGACGTGCTCGGCCACCGCGGCGGCCTGGACGCGACGATGGACGAGATCGCCAAGGCGGCCGGCGTCACGCGGGCCACCCTGTACGCGCATTTCCCCAACAAGGCCGCCATCATCCGTGGGCTCGCCGAGCGCATGTACGCCCTCGGCGATCAGCTCTACTCCGACCTGGGGGCGATGCCTCGCTGGACCGCGGTGGACGTTCGCCGGTGGCTCGAGGACGTCGAGACCATGTGGCGGGCGCAGGCCGCGGACATCCGGATTCTCGCCGCGGCCGGCACAGCCATGCGCGGCTCCGTCCTGGATCCGCACGACCGCTTCGTGACGCTGCTGACCGCGCGGCCGGACCGCTGGAAGGGCGTCTCGGCGCCGGAGGCCCGGCAACGCTGCATGATGCTGCTCGTGGCGACCGAGGGCTTCTTCTTCGGCTGGATCGCGGGCGGATGGAAGCTGGACACCGATGATCCGCTGGCCTTGCTCTGCGACTCCCTGTGCCACCTGCTCGGCCCCGCCATGGAAGCCGGGTAGCCGACGACGGTCCGACCCACCGGCGCTCCGCCCGAAGCTGGAGCACGGCATCACCGGACGTCAGCGTGCGCGCTCCACACCTTCAACGCCTTGAAACCGCGGGCGTCGCCCGCACCAACTCCCAGTTCCCCATGAAAACGGTGAAATGACCCGATGTCGCTTGTGGACAGAGACGGCGGTGCCGGTGTCCCCCGCGCGGTCTTCGCGCGGAGGACAGCCGGTGCGGGCGACGGACGGACGTGATCAGCAGTTGGTGATCGAGTAGACCGGCGTCCAGTTCACGCCGGTCTTCTGGTACGAGTCGGCGGCCGGCATGTGCCACGGCGTCGACCTGGGGTCGACCCAGTAGAGCCACGGCCGGGTGCCCGGAGTCTGTTCGTTGTCCCAGGAGCCCCATGTGCTTGGATTGTTCGGGTCACTCACCCACGGAATCGTGTAGGGCCCGCAGTCGTACATGCCGATGCTCTGACCGGTGAAGTACGGGCCGCTGTACGCGCAGAACCACCCCGGGTCCGCCCCGCCTTGACACTGCGACGGATTGTTCACGTAAGGCGTCGCCGCGCTGGCCGCTGTCGGCGATGTCAGCGCTATGCCGCACACCGCCGCGGTCAGCGCGACCGGTAATGCCATTCGCTTCGTGATGCGCATGTCTCCCCTCGCGCTCAGTTGAATGACTGACGTTTGCCGCTCGTTTCCGCACCGCCCCTCGTCGGCCGGGAACGAACAAGCCGTGGACTCGGTATCCGCCCTGCCCACACGAAGGAGCTTGGTCGCCGCCGGTGCCGATCGGCTGCCGATCCGCTGCCGACCGGCTGCCGACCGCTCGGTCAGTGCCGCGGCACCAGCGCGGCCTCCGGGGCGCCGATCTCGGTGAACAGCTCGAATGCCTGGCGCCAGGCGGTTTTCGCGTCCTCGTCGTGGCCGAGCTCCGCATACGCCCGTCCCAGCACGTTGAGCACCCGGCCGTGCCACAGCGGCAGCCCCAGCCCGGACCAGACCTCGACTGATTCGGTGAGGCGGGTCAGCGCCTCGGCCGGCCGGCCCTCGGCGAGCAGCAGCTCACCGGCCGTGCACAGCACCAGCGCCTGGCCGAACGGCTCGCCGAGTTCGGTGTAGATCTCCAGGCAGCGCCGCAGCATCGGGCGCAGGCCCGCCAGTTCGGCCTGCCGGATCCGGAGATCGACCAGCAGCTGCATGGCGTTGGCCTCGCCGCTGGGCTCGGCGAGCTCGATGGAGATCGCCAGCGCCCGTTGCAGGTGTCGCTCAGCGGTGGCCAGGTCGCCCAGGGTGAGGTGGAGCAGGCCCAGCCCGCGCTCGGATTGGGCCTCGCCACGGCGAAACCCGGACGACGCGGCCAGCGCGAGCGCGGCCTGGAACTCCTGCTCGGCCTCCTCGAAGTCACGCTGCTCCAACAGCACCACACCCAGGCAGTGCCGGGCGTACGACTCGGTGCGCGGAAAGCCGTCCGCCGCCGAGCTCGCCGCCGCGGCCCGGAACGCCGCGGCCGCCGGCTCGTACTGGCTGCTCACCCGGTACATGTGGCCCAGCCCGTTGTCGCACACCGCGATTCCGTGCCGATGCCCAAGCCGCACGAAAATGTTGCGGGCGGCTGAGAAGCAGTCGATCGACTCGGCGATCCGGTCCTGGCAGGTGTGCAGCTCACCGAGGCCGCGCAGGATCACCGCCGTGCCCATCAGGTCATCCGCCGCCCGGACGGCCGCCAACGCGCGCGTGTGCGTGTCGAGCCAGTCGGCGAAGTGCGCTCGAACCTCGTAGAACGCCAGTGCGGACGCGGCGAGTTCCCACGCGGCGGCCACCCGGCCGGCGCCGATCGCTTGCCGGACAAGGGCGGTGAGCGTCGTGCGTTCGTCCTGGAACCACGCGAGCGGGTCGGCCAGCAGCGCGCGAACCACGTCCGGGGCGAGCGCGTGGCGGTGTGCCGAACCCGGCGGACATTGGAAATACCCGTGCGGCAGCATCAGATCGGCTTGCTCCGCCAGGTGCAGCCAGGCGCCGAGCGCACGGTCCAGGACGTCGTCCCGCTCGGCCGCGGTCAGCGTCTGCTCGGCTTGTTCCCGGCTGAACAGGCGAACCAGGTCGTGGCAGCGGTACCGGCCGTCGCCCACCTCGATCATGCGGGCGGCGAGCAGCTGGTCCAGCACGTCCTCGGCACTGTCGAGATCGCAGTCCAGCAGCACGGCCGCCGTCCACGCCGCGATCGCCGGCACCTCCAACAGGCTGATCCGCGTCAACAGGTCCCGGGCGCGCGGGCTGAGCACCCGATAGCTCAGGTTGAGGCTGGCCCGGACCTCGAGGTCGTTGTGCCGCAACTCGTCCAGCCGCCGGCGCTCGTCGGCCAGCCGGCCGACGAACCGGCGCACCGTCCAGTGCGGGTTGGCCGCCAGCCTGGCCCCGGCGATGCGCAGCGCCAGCGGCAGCCGGCCGCACAGCCGCACCAGCTCGTCCGCCTCGGCCGGCTCCCTCGCGAGCCGCTCCGCGCCGACTATCGAGTCCAGCAGCAGCCGGGCCTCGTCGGCCGGCATCGTGTTGAGTTCCAGCCTTCGCGCCGCGGGCAGGCCGGTGAGCCGGTTGCGGCTGGTCACGACCACGGTGGCGGCGGTGCTCGCCGGCACCAGCGGGCGGACCTGGTCCTCGGCCGTCGCGTTGTCCAGCACGAGCAGCAGCCGCTTGTCCGCGGTCAGCGTGCGGTACATCGCCGCCCGCTCGGCCGGCTCGGGAATCGCGCCGCCGCCCACGCCCAGCGCCCGCAGCAGCCGGGCATAGAGGTCGGAGACGGCGTCCGTGGCGGTCAGCTCGACGTAGAGCTGGCCGTCCGGGAACGCGTCCCGGATCTGGTGCGACAGCTGCACTGCCAGCGACGTCTTGCCGACGCCACCCCGGCCGGTGATCGCCACGACCCGGGTCGCCGCCCCCGAGGCGCGGAACTCCGCGGTGAGCCACGACAGTTCCTCGGCCCGGCCGGTGAAGTCGCCGATGCCGGCCGGCAGCTGGTGCGGCAACGCCTGCGGGATCCGGACCAGCGTGTTCTCGGGCTCGGCACGCAGGATCGTCTCGTACGCGCTGGTGACCTCGGGCCCCGGATCCACGCCCAGCTCGTCCGCGAGCCGCTCGCGCAGCGTTCGGTGCACCGCCAACGCCTCGGCTTGCCGACCGGTCCGGTAGAGCGCGAGCATCAACTGGCTGGACAGCCGTTCTCGCAACGGATGCGCGGCGACCAGACCGGTGAGCTCGGCGACCAGCTCCACCTGCCGGCCGAGCTCGAGATCGGCGTCGATGCGTTCCTCCGTCACGGTGAACACCAGCTCCGCCAGCCGCTCCCGCTCCAGCTCGAAGAACGTGCCGGTCATACCGGCCAACGGCGTGCCGTGCGTCAGCCGGTGCGCCGCATGCAGCCGGGCCGCCGCCCCAGCCGTGTCGCCGTTGCGGCGCAAGGCCCTCGCGCTGGCCAGCTCCCGCTCCAGCACCGCGACATCCACCGCGTCGTCGTCCACCCGGGCCACGTAGCCGGCGTCGGCCCGGTTCAGCACCTCGTCGCCCAACAGCCGGCGCAACCGCCCGATGTACTTGCTGATCACGTTCGGCCCGTCGGCGGGCAGCTTCTCGCCCCAGACCGCCGAGAGAATGTCCCCCGTCGGCACCACCCGCCCCGCCCGAAGCAGCAGCACCGCCAGCACAGCCCGCTGCCGCCGTGGCCCGAGATCCAGCTCCGCCTCGCCGCGCCAGGCCGCAATGCCCTCGAGCACGCGGAACCGCAACTCCGTAGGAACCACATTCGCAGCGTAGTTGCGCGCGCACGGCGCAGAACGGCGTTCGACGGAAGTACCGCCAGCCGGACGGCCGCGCCGACCGGCCCGAAACCGCCGCTGGACCGTCCCGGATCCCAACCCGAATAAGCAGGGTGGCCCGAAGAACAGCCGCGTAACTTCGGACACAGCGACGGACGGCACATCCTGGGCACATCGGGGAAAGCGATGAGAGTATTACGTGCACCGGATTGTCGGGCAGGTCACGAAAACAATCGATCGCATCGATGTGAGAACTTTCAACAATATGCGCGACAACAAGACGCGGGGTATGACTAGGGAAAATCTCAAGGTGAGCGCTGGTACATTCCTCCGGGGGCCTTGAGGGCAAATCAACGGAAAGGCGATGAGGTGACGCGTGTTCGCACGGGCCGAGCTGGCTGATATCAGTGATCTGCTGCGGCTGTATCGCAGGGTGTACGGGATGAGCTACGCGCTGCCGCTGGGCACGGATCCCGAGGTGATGGCCGCGGAGATCGGTTCGGACAGCACCATCTGGCTGGTGGCGAGGGACCCGGGGTCCGGGCAGCTGATGGCCTCGATCATGGCCACGGTCGACCCGGCGGACCGGATGGGCAAGCTGCAGGGCCTGGTCGTGGACCCGGAGCACCGGCGCGGCGGGATCGCGCACGAAGCGGTGGGCACGCTCGCGGACATGGTGCTGGAGCAGGACCTGGCGGACTCGGTGTACGGCACGGCCCGCACCACTTCGACGGCACCGCAACGGATCTGCCAGCGCAACGGCTTCCACGCCATGGGCATCTTCCCCAACCTGCGCAAGGCCGATCGGCACGAGACGATGGTGCTGCTCACCCGCTACCGCGACGGCGTGCTCGACCGGCGGCACCGGGTCGAGCGGGTGCCGGCGGAGCTGGCGGGGCTGATCGACGCGGTCGACCAGCAGATCCCCTGGCGGCACCGGCCGGAGATCGCCGCCGCGCCGGCGGCGAGGCCGGCTCCGGGATCGACGCTGTCGGCGGTGGAACTGGTGGACGCGCCGCGGTTCGTGCTCAAGCGGTTCGACGAGATGGTCACCGACCCGGTACGGCGGTTCTACCCGTTCCACACGCCCAACGTGATGCTCACCGACACCGAGGCCGGCTACGAGCTCTACGCGCACCTCAGCCCCGGCGACGGCTACTGCACGCTGGTCGGCGCGGCGCCGACGCCGATGGCGGTGGCCGAGCACCTGGACCAGATCATCGCGCAGCTGAACAACTTCGGCGCGTACTACGTCGAGTCGCTGGTGCCGATGGACGCGTTCGAGGAGCTGACCGCGTTGCTGGGCCACGGCTTCCTGCCGGTGGCGGCCTACCCGGCGATGCGCCGCGACGGCGAGCTGTTCCGCGACTACGTGGTGATGGCGCGGACCATGCAGCCGCTGGACTTCCGCGGCCTGGCCATCGACAACGCCTTCCGGCCGTTCACCGAGCAGTACATCGACCTCTGGAAACAGCAGTACCTCAACACGCACGGAGTCTTCCGGTGAACCGCTACCTCGGGCCGATCACGGTGCCCGACCCGACCGCCCTGGCCGACGTGCAGCGACTGTGCGACGTCGCCGAGGCCTACACGCACGACGACGACCTGTTCGTGCGGGCGATGAACGACTCGAACGCCTGGCACGCCAAGCTGTCGCCGTTCTACGCCAGCCTGCTCGGCGACCAGCCGAGGCTGGAGTCCGTTGAGGACCTGGCCGACCAGCCGTTCGTGCACGCCAACTTCTTCAAGATGCACGAGACCGTTTCGGTGTCCAAACAGGACATCGCACTGCACGCCACGTCCTCGGGAACCACCGGCCAGAAGTCGCAGATGTTCTTCGACGGCTGGACGCTGCGCGCCGGCCAGCGCATGGTGGCGCGGCTGTTCGAGCACAACGGCTGGATCGACGACAGCGAACCGGTCAACTACCTGCTGTACCACTACCAGCCCAAACCCGGCCTGAACCTGGGCACGTCGTTCACCGGCCAGTTCACCTGCGAGTTCGCCCCGGTCCGGTCGGTGGAGTACGGCCTGCCCAACACCGGCTCCGGCCACGAGTTCGACCCGTTCGGCTGTGTCCGGACGCTGCTGCGGTTCGCCGAGGAAGGCGCGCCGGTGCGCGTCTTCGGCTTTCCCGCGTTCCTGTCGTTCACGCTGGACCGCATGCGGGACATGGGCATCCCGCCGGTGCGGCTCTCACCGAAGTCGCTGGTGCTGTTCGGCGGCGGCTGGAAGGGCAACGCCGACAAACAGGTCAGCAAGCCCGAGCTGTTCCAGCGGATCGCCGACCAGCTGGGCATCCCGGACGAGCGGATCAGGGACGGCTTCGGCTCGGTCGAGCACTCGGTCCCGTACTTCGAGTGCGTGCGGCACAACCTGCACGTGCCGAGCTGGTCGCGCGTGCTGATCCGGTCGGTGCGCACGCTGGAGCCGTTGCCGTTCGGGGAGAAGGGTTATCTCCAGTTCCTCTCCCCCTACATCACCTCAGCGCCCGCGCAGAGCGTGCTGATGGGCGACCTGGCCTCGCTGCACCCGGCCCAGGAGTGCGGCTGCGGCCTGGCCACGCCGTGGTTCGTCGTGCACGGCCGGGCCGGGGTCAGCCGCAACCGCAGCTGTGCCGTCGCCGCCGCGGAAATGCTCAAGGGAAGGTCGTAATGCACTACTGGCAAGGAGCGTGGGTCGACGACGAGCGGGCGGGCGCCCGGCTGGACACACTGGCCGGCTGCGCCCAGCGGGTGCTGGCCGAGCCGCCGCTGAGCCCGTTGACCGTGTTGGCCGCGTGCGACCGGCTCGGGCGTCAGCTGGCCGACGCGGACTCACCGGTGCGGGCGCGCCTGGCCGCGCGGCTGGCCGACTGGGACCTTCCGCGGCGCGAGATCGACAAGACGTTCACCGATCTGGCCTCGGCGTTCGACCGTGAGGCGCTGGAGCAGAAGGTGGTGCGCGAGCTGGGCGGGCTGGACCCGTCCCGGCTGGCCCGGTTCGACCTGCGCAAGGACGTGTTCGAGGCGTGGGTGCCGGTGGGCCTGCTGGTGCACTTCGCGCCCGGCAACGCCCCGGCGGCCGGCGCGCTGAGCGTGGTGGAAGGCCTGCTGGCCGGCAACCTGAACGTGGTCAAGGCCAGCGGCGACGACTCGTCGTTCACCGGTGAGCTGCTGGAAGCGCTGGCCCAGCAGGACCCGACCGGCGCCATCGCCGAACGCGTGATCGTCCTGCGCTGTCCGTCCAGCCGGCGGGACTGGCTGGAGCGCATGTGCGCGCCGGCCGACGCGGTCGCCGCGTGGGGTGGCGAGGAGGCCATCGCCGCGGTCGCCGAGCTGCTGCCGGCCGGATGCCGGCTCGTGGACTGGGGTCCGAAGCTGTCCTTCGCCTACCTGACCTCCGACACCTGGGCCGACGCGGAGACGCTGCGCGCGGTCGCCGCCGACGTCTGCCGGCTGGACCAGCAGGCGTGTTCGAGCCCGCAGCTGGTGTACCTGGACACCGCCGACCACGCCGAGGTGTTCGCGTTCGCGGAGCGCTTCGCCGACGTCCTGGCCCAGGTCGTGCCGACGACGTCGCCGCGTGAGCCGGAGCCCCAGGAATGGGCCGAGATCACCAACACCGTCGTGGTGACCAAGCTGGAGGAGCACCTCGGGCTGACCATGGTGCACGAGGCTCCGGACGGCGCCTGGCGGGTGCTGGCCGACGTGCGGTCGGCGCTGCGGGCCTCGCCGCTGTACCGGACGGTGTGGGTGAAGCCGTTGCCACGCAAGGAGTTGGCCCCGACGCTGCGGCCGATGCGCCGTTACCTGCAGACCGTGGGCATCGGCGCCTCCCGCCCGGACACCGCGCTACTGGCCCGGACGTTGGTCGGCATCGGCGCGCAGCGGATCACCGTGCCGGGCGAGATGCTGGGCAGCTACAACGGCGAGCCGCACGACGGCGTGTACGCGCTCCAGCGGTACAGCCGACGGGTGGACGTCCAGCTGGACGAGCGGTTCCGCACCGACGCGTGCCTCGACGACCTGATCGGCTCCCGGCAGCTGCCGGCGCCGGACGTGGAGATCACCGGCAAGGGCGAGTTCGAGACGCTCCAGGACGACATCACGCGAGCGGACGTGTTCTTCCGCAGCGGCGGCAGCACCGGCGCGCCGAAGCTGTCCGCGTTCACCTGGGACGACTACCACGAGCACATGCGCTTCGGCGCGGAGGGCCTGCTGGCGGCCGGGTTCGACCCGAACACCGACCGCGCGATGAACCTGTTCTTCGGCGGCCACCTCTACGGCGGCTTCGTCAGCTTCTTCTCCGTGCTGGAACACCTCAACGCCGTGCAGTACCCGATGGCGGCGCAGCCGGACCTGCACCGCCAGGTGGCTCAGTCCATTGTGGACAACGAGGTGAACACGCTGGTGGGCATGCCGAGCTACCTCATGCGCATGTTCGCCGAGGCGGCCGACATCCTGCGTGCGCACAAGCCGGTGCGGAAGATCTTCTACGGCGGCGAGCACTTCGGCGACCGGCAACGGAAGTGGCTCACCGAGGAGTTCGGCGTCGAGGTGATCCGGTCGGCCAGCTACGGCAGCGTGGACGCCGGGCCGCTGGGCTACCAGTGCGCGCACTCCCCCGCCCGCGTGCACCACCTGTTCACCGGCCTGCACACGTTGGAGATCCTGGACCCCGAGCAGGACAAGCCGGTGGCCACCGGCGACACCGGGCGGCTGGTGTTCACCGCGCACACCCGGCGGGGCCAGCGGCTGGAGCGGTACGAGATCGGCGACCTGGGCCGGTGGCTGGCCGACGACTGCGGATGCGGTCGCCGCACGCCGAGGTTCGAGCTGCTCGGCCGCACCGGCGACGTGTTCCGCAGCGGCGGCCACTTCCTGAACTACCGGCGGTTCGTGGCCGTGGCCGAGGACGCGTTCGACTACGCGGGCGCGCTCCAGATCGTGCTCAGCGAGGACGCCGACGCCGAGCGGTTGACGGTCCGGTTGGAGGACGCTCACGCGCCGGCCGGCGACACCACCGGCCAGTTCCTGGACGGCTACCCGGATCTGAAGATCGTCGTGGAACGCGACCGCCAACTGCTGGTGCGCACCGAGGTGCTGCCCGCCGAGGAGTTCGACCGCACGGCGAGCAGCGGCAAGCTGCTGGCCGTGGTGGACCGCAGAACGAGGAACATCTGATGGCCGACCAGTCATTGTCCGAACTCATCGCGTACGCGCGGGAGAACTCCCCGTTCTACCGGGAGCTCTACGCCGGGCTGCCGGCGGACGTGGGCCTTACCGACCTGCCGCTGATCGACCACGGCGCGTTCTGGGCCGCGAACACCGTGCACGACAACACCTTGCGGACCGGACCGCACACCGACGGCATCGTGTTCAAGACCGGCGGCACCACCAGCGCGCCGCGGATCTCGGTCTACACCAGGCCGGAGTGGCGGGAGATGGCCACCACGTTCGCCAGCGGGCTGCCCGCGGCCGGCGTGCGGGCCGGCGACCGGGTGGCGAACCTGTTCTACGCGGGCGAGCTGTACTCCAGCTTCGTCTTCACGCTCAACCTGTTCCAGGTCGCGCCGGTCGACACCGTGCAGCTGCCGATCGCCGGCGGGGCCGCGCCGGAGTTCGTGGTGCGGGCCCTGACCGAGTTCAGCGCCACCGTGCTCGCCGCGCCACCGACCTCGCTGTGCCAGCTGGCCCAGCACGTTCGGGACACCGTCGGCGAGCTGCCGGACGTGCGGGTGGTGCTGTTCAGCGGCGAGGCGTTCTACGGCGACCAGCGGGCGCTGCTGGCGGCGGCGTTCCCCAACTCCTCGGTGCGGTCCATCGGGTACGCCAGCGTCGACGGCGGCATTCTCGCCGCGCCGGTGGACGGCGAGCCCGATTCCCGTGTGCACCGGGCGTTCGCGCCGTCCCGGCTGCTGGAGATCCTGGACGTCGAGACCGGTGAGCCGGTGACCACGCCGGGCCGGGCCGGCCGGGTCGTCGTGACCGACCTGGTGCGGCGGCTGCAGCCGGTGATCCGCTACCCCGTCGGCGACCTCGCCGAGTGGGTCGATCCCGCGGCGGGCACGTTCCGGCTGCTCGGGCGTTCGGACGAGGGCGCCCGCGTCGGGCCCGTCACCCTGTACCTGGACGACCTGCGCTCCATCGTGGAGCAGGCCGTCGGTCCGGTCAGCGGCATGCAGGTCGTGCTGCGCCGGCAGGACGCCAAGGACCAGCTCGTGCTGCGGCTGGCCGGCAACGGGTGCGGCGACTCCATCGCCACACGGCTGTCCCAGGCGCGGCCGATGTTCGCCGACCACGTCCGGCGCGGCCTGATCCAGCCGCTGGCCGTCGAGTGGGTCAGGACGACGGACCTGCGCACCAATCCGCGCACCGGCAAGCTGGTGCGGCTGCTCGACGAACGCGGCGCGTGAGCCGGCCACGATCGAGCACGGCCCGCGGTCATCCCGCCGCCGGCGTGACGAGCATGCTCACCCAGAGCGCGCCGAGCCACGCCGAGTAGCGGTCGTCGGACCAGCCCTGGCGCTCGACGAGGGTCCGCCACAGTGTGCCGTCGGTCGTGGCGAAGAGGACGTCGCGGCACACCTGATCACTCGGGCCGCGATTCGGGCGGTCAGCCGCGCCTCCTCAGCGGCGCAGCACCTCGCTCGGCGAGACGCCGAAGGCCTTGCGGTGCTCGTCGGCGAACCGGCCCAGGTTGGTGAAACCCCAACGGTGCGCGATGGATCCGACGGTGACCGGGCCGTCCGGGTCCGCCTCCCGCAGTTCGGCGTGGGCGCGGCGCAGCCTGATCTCGCGCAGGTAGCGCAGCGGAGTGGTGTCCAGGTGCCGTCGGAACGCCATCTGCAGGGCACGCGGGCCGACCCGGGCCGCGGCGGCGATGTCCCGCAGCTCGATGTCCTCCGCCGCCCACTGCTCCAGGTAGGAGATCGCCCGCCGCACGACCGGCGGCGCGGCGACCTCCGACCCGACCGGGTCGAGCGTCGAGGTCGAGTTCGGGAACGTCTCCAGCAGCGCCGCCACGGTCATCCGGAGAACCTGGCCACGGATGAGCGGATTGCTGTCGGCGATGCCGCTGGGCACGATGTGCTGCCACAGGCTCCGCGCGACCGCCTGCCAGCCGCGGAGCGCGGCCGCCGCCGGCTCGTCGAGTCCGAACCGGACCCGCTCCGGCTCGTCCAGCCCCTTCAGGTCGGCCGCCAGGCCTTCCACCCGGTCCCGAGCCAGCCGGATCCCAAGCAGGCGGGACCCGGCGCCCCAGCGCATCTCGTACCGGCCGTACCCGTCCATGACCGCCGGCCGACCGCGGACGGCCACCGGCTCGGCCCCGTCGGCGCTCAGCGCGAACGGGCCGCCGACCGGGTGGCCGACGATGACAAAATCCTCGAACGGCACGGAACGCACCCGCACCTCGGCCGATCCGTAGCCCAGCTCGTACAGCTCCAGCCCGGGAAACCCGATCGCCGACTGGTGGGCCCGGAACCCGCTGCCGTGAACGACCGTCTGCTCGTGCTCGCAGTAGATCTCGACCAGCCGCTGGCGTGCGTGGTCAGGGTCCGCAGTGGACAGTTGAAGCCGCCGACCCATGGGATGCCTGTTCCTGTTCGCTTTGCCGACTGCCGGCGAATCTACCGGCCACAGTGGAGCACCGGCCACCAGGTCGACTTACCGAAGTGTTACAGGATCAGGGAATGACCACGGGTCAGCGCAGGTTGGGCGTGACGATGTCGAACGCACCGGTGAACGTGTCGAGCAGGCCCAGCAGCACATCCAGCTCCGCGCGATCACCCGCCACGGCCGCCGCACGCGTCGCGATCAACTCGTCCAGAGTCGTTGTGCCGTAGGCCAGACCCGTCAACGCCGCGTGGGTGACCACCAGGATGGCCGCCGGGACCGGCGTCATCGGCTCGTGCCGCAGCACACCGTTGTCCACCACCAACGCCAGCCGCTGCCCGGAATCGGTGACCTCCAGCCCGACCCGCAGCCCAACCTTCGCCGCCCGCGGCCCGTTGAGTCGGATGGCCAGGTAGTCCACGACCATCTCCACCGTCATCCCCGACAGCAAGTCGGGACTCACATTGGCGAATGCCCGACCACCCGGCACCCCGTGTCGCAACTCCATCGCCCCGACCAGATAGAAGTTGCGCCACGCCCCGCTTTCCGCCTGATACCCCAACTGCTCGAGCACGTCGGCTTGCAGCAACCGTGCGGGCTGGTTGTCCGGTTCTGCCGCCAGGGCGTGCTTGAGCAACTCGGCCGCCCACCGATCCTCGCCGCCGTCGTGGGCCGCCCGCGCATGCGCGACGACCGCGTCCGCCCCACCCATCAACTCCACATAACGCCGGCCGGACTCGGCCGCCGGCAACGCGTCGAGGTTGGCCGGGTTGGCATCGAACCACCCGAGATAGCGCTGGTACACGGCCTTCGCGTTGTGGCTGACCGAGCCGTAACAACCGCGGTTGGCCCAGAACCCGCCCAACGACGCGGGCAGCTCGACCAACTCCGAGATCTCGTTCGGCGTGTGCCCGTGGTTGGCCAGCCGCAACGTCTCATCATGCAGGTACCGATACAGGTCCCGGTGCATGCCGAGCAGCTCGGCGATCCGCTCCCGGCCCCAGGTCGGCCACTGGTGGCAGATGAACATCACGTCCGAGACATCCCCGAACAGACGCAGCGCCTCGTCGATCGCCTCGCTCCACGCCACCGCGTCCCGCACCGCCGCGCCCCTTGGGGTGTAAAGGTTGTGCATCTGCTGGGACACCGTCTCGGCCATGCACAACGCCCGGTGGTCGGGGAGATGGAAGTTCATCTCCGCCGGGGCCTCGGTGTCGGGCACGAACTGGAACATGAACCGCACCCCGTCCAGCACCAGTTCCTCACCGGTCGCCTGAACCTCGACCGTCGGGCGGATCAGCGTGCTGCGACCGGTCGCCACCCCCGGCGAGATCCCGATCATCACGTGCCCACACGCGTTGCGCGGCAGCCGGCCGCCGAACATGAACCCGGCCCGACGCCCCATCGCCACACCCGCGTACACGTTCTCCTTCACGGCATGCTCGTAGAAGCCGGCGGGCGCGACCACCGGAACACGGCCGGCCCGCACGTCCTGCTCGTCCACCACACCCTTGACCCCGCCGAAGTGGTCGATGTGGCAATGGGTGTGCACCACCGCGGTCACCGGCCGGTCCCCCAGCTCCCGGCGCACCAACTCCATGCCCGCCGCCGCGGTCTCCACACACGTGAGCGGATCGACCACCACGTAACCCCGCTCGCCCACGATCACGGTCATGTTCGCCGCGTCGTAGCCACGCACCTGATAGACGCCCTCGGTCACCTCGAACAGGCCGTGATGCCGGTTGAGCTGCGCCAGCCGCCACAGGCTGGGATGCACCGTGGACGGCGCGTCACCTTCGACGAACGAGTACGCCGTCAGATCCCACACGACCGCGCCCGTGGCGTCGCGGATGATCGGCGGCTCGATCGACGCGATCCGGCCCCGCGCCACATCATCGAACGCCCGCCGATCCCCCCACGGCAGACCAGCCGACGCGGCGGCATGCCGCGTCGCCGTGACCGGATCGGCTTCGGCCGGCGCGACATCGTCCGACAACTGCGACATGGTCAACCTCTCCTTCGACGCCTCTTCTTGACAACGTTGTCCAAACATCATGGCCATGTCCAGGCCGGGGGCCGAGGCGTGCGTTTTCCGGCCAAGCCCCGACGCTCACCGGCTCACGGTCGCGAGAGCCGCCGTCACCCGCGGTGCCCGTCGGCCGTAGGAAGCACGCGACACGTGCTTGCGCGTGCAAGCCGGGCATCGGGCGGCCGCGGCACTGATCTAGAGTGATCGGGGTCGGAGCTGTCCGGGAAAGGCTGGTGTGATGACAAAAGGCCAGGGGCGAAAGCGTCCCGAGTCCGCGACGGACGGAGCGGCCGGCCTGGACTCGGTGGTCGCCCGGCTGCACCGCGAGACTCCGCTGTGGCAGGCGTTTCTGTCGGTCCACCGGCAGCTCGTCGAGCTCCTGGCCGACCAGATGCTGACCGACCACCAGCTGCACCTCGACTGGTTCGACGTGCTCATCCATCTGGCCGACGCGCCGGGGCGGCAGTTGCGTCAGCGTGAGCTGCGCGATCGCCTGCTGCTGAGCGAGAGCGGGGTGTCCAGGCTGCTGGCGCGGATGGCCGCCGCCGGCCTGCTGGAGCGCACGCAGGCCGACGACGACCGTCGCGGGGTGGCGATCGCCCTCACCGACAAGGGGGCGGCCGCCCTGGGCGCCGCCACCGGCTCGCACCTGGAGCTAGTCGCCCAGCTGTTCACCGACAAGCTCACGGCGGCCGAGGCCGTGGCTCTGCAACACATCCTGGCCAAGCTCGACACCAAGTCCGGCTGACAGCGCGACGCGCCGTCAGCCGCCGCCGGCGTCGAGCCTCCGGACCACGGCCAGCACCTCGTCCGGCTCGCTCCGGCGGGTGTAGTCGGCGGACACGAACGCGTACCCGACCCGGCCGGTGCGATCGACCACATACGTCGCCGGCAGCGGGACCTCGGCGACCGCGGCCCCGTTGAACGCCGCCACGTCGTTGCCGTTGCCGAGCTGATAGGCGACGACGTCCGGCGCGATCGGGTGCACCAGCCGGAACTCGCGCGCCACCCGGTTGCCGACGTCCGACAGCACCGGGAAGGTCAGCTCGTTCTTCTCCACAGTGGACAGCGACCGGTCGGGCAGCTCGGGGCTGATCGCCACCAGCGTGGCCCCCAGCTCCCGGAATTCGGACAGTTTTCCTTGCAGGGAACGTAGTTCGAGATTGCAGTAGGGGCACCAGCCGCCGCGGTAGAAGGAGATCACCACTGGTCCGGCCGCGAGCAGGTCGGCGCTGGAGACCGGGCGGCCCGACGCGTCGGGCAGCGTGAACCGCGGGATGCTCTCACCGAAGGTCAACGCGGCGGCCGCGATGCCCGCCTCGTCGACATCCGCGACCGCCCTGGCCCGGACCTCCCGCTCCTCGGGGCTGCGCGTCTCCCATGCCCGCCGTCGTTGCGCTGCGAGCTCCTCTGCCAACGTCATGTGCCCGGCCCCGTTCAGCTGAGGTCGACGGTGCCGCCGGACAGCACGGCTCGCAGCTGGAACGAGCCTTCGTTGACCTGCCACGGCCACAGCTGGTAAGTGCGCAAACCCTCCGCGTGGAACGGGTCGGAATCGAAGATCTCCCGGGCCTCGGCCAGCGAGCGCGCACGGACCACCAGGACTCCACGGCCGAAGGCCCGGTAGTCCTCGTCCAGCAGCGGGCCGGCGACGAAGATGCGGCCCTCGCTCTCCTGCCCGGCCACCCACTTCTTGTGCTCGGCCAGGCGCGGATACAGCTGCGCCGGCCCGACCCCGTCCGCCGGTTCGGTCAGGCACAGGAAGAACACCTTGCCCGCCCCGCCGTGCCTCTCGTCCGGTCGGGCCTCATCGGTTGCGGCCATGCCGACTCTCCTTCTGCCTCATCGCACTCGTTCCTCACGGCCGGCGGTGAACTGGACGCCGGTGCGCGTGCCGGGCGTCAGGGTGAGATCTCTGCGCAGTTCCCAGTGGGGCCGCTTGCGCGGCGACGCGGCCACCGGCCGCGCGTCGGTGATCCACTCGTAGTGCGCCACCAGCGAGCCCTTCACGCCGAACACCGCGTCCCGGTCGAGGTACTCGTCGTCGTCGGTGTAGAGCTCGGTGACGATCGTGCGGTAGCCGTCCGCGGACGCGATGACGTGCAGGTGCGCCGGGCGCATGTTGCTCCGGTTCGTGGCCGCGAGCAGCTCACCGACCGGCCCGTCGACCGGGATGGGATAGCTGACCGGTTTCACCGTCCAGAACTCGAACCGGCCGTCGGCGTCGGTGTGGAAACGCCCGCGCAGGTTGTACTCCGGCTGGTCGGGGTCGACGTTCTCGTACAACCCGTTGGAGTTGGTGCCCCACACGTCCAGTTCCGCCCCGACGACGGGGCGGCCCTCGGGGTCGAGGACCCGGCCGAGCACATGGACCGGCTCACCGTCGGCCTCCCCGCCCCGGGCGATGTCGGCGCCGTTGGGCTCGATCGGCGCACCGGCCCGGTAGAACGGGCCCAGCACGCTCGGCTCCAACGCCCCGTCCGGCACGTCGGCCGCCAGGGTGTCCACGACCATCGTGATCCCGAGCACGTCGAGCAGCAGGATGAACTCATGCCGCGACGCGTCGCTGACATCCCCGCACCGCTTGAGGAAGTCGGCCGCGTACAAGCTTTCCTCCGGCTGTAGCCGCACTTCCCGGGCGAAGGCGTGGGCGTGCCGGATCAGCGCCTCTACGATCTGACGTGTCCTCGGATTCGGCGTGCCGACGACCGACCTGAGCACGGTCTCGGTGATCTGTTCGCTGGTGGTCGCCCCGACGGCGCCGGACTTCCGGTCAGTGCTCATGGTCGTGGTCGCCGCTGCCGTCGGTCGGCGGGAAGAACACCACGTGCGGCCGCACGTTGAGATCCAGCCGCAGGCTCTGGTACATGATGAAGGTGTGGTTGACCGCGAAGGTCTCCACGCCGCCGAGCCGACCGGCCCACTTCTCGATCACCGGCTGGGCCGCCTGCGCGGACGCCGCGTCGTACATCGTCTTGAAGTACGTGTAGATGTGGTCGAGCCCGACGGTGTCCCTCGCGCGATCGCGCGTGGCCGGCGTCAGCTCGAGGGCGTGCCGCGCGGCGTCGCGGATGTCGTGCATGTACTCGCGCTGGGTCGCCACGTCCTCCCGGGTGCCCAGGCGCGTGAGGTGTCCGGTGATCATCGTGTCGAAGTCGAAGGCCAGCGCGTGGTCGTGGTGGGCCATGAATCCCGGAATGTGCTTGGACATGGCGATGTTCGCGAACGGGACCCAACCCGGGTAGATAACGTCGACCAGCATCAGGATCCTCTGCCGGGGCAGGTGGATGAAGCTGTTGCCGGGCGCGTGGTTGTTGCCCTTGTAGTGCAGCTCAAGGATCTGCCCGCCGACCTCGATGCGGTGGGAGTCCTTGAAGGTGACCGTCGGCAGGCGGCGCGCCGGGTCGTCCAACTCCTTGAGGAGCGTGCGCGTCTCCTCCTGTCCGATCCGCACGGCGTCTGCCGGGAACTGGTCCGTCGCCCCGATGTGGTCGCCGTGGTAGTGCGAGTACACAACGTGCGTGATGGGCTTGCTCGTCACGTCGCGAATGGCCCGGGTGACGAGACCGCCGAGGGACGGCGGCGCGTCGATGGCGATGACCTCGTCCTCCCCCACCACGAAGGCGCACTGGTAGCCGCCGTCGGTGATCCAGTAGACGCCGCCGGCGATCTCCTCGACCAGGTAGCCGGACGGCGGCACCTGCGGGCCGCGGGCCCCGTCGGGCACCGGGGGAATGTCGATTCCGCCCATTGTCTGGGTCATCAGTGACTCCTCTGCCGAATGACCGCGTGACCGCGGCTTCGCGGGGCCGGGAGCTCGGCGCCCCGCACTCGACAGGCTAGCAATACTTGCTTGCGCGTTCAAGCTCTTCTCGGTCAGCAAGCGTTGAGCTTCGCCTCGTCGTCAGTCAGGTAGCCGCAGAACCGACCGCAGGGTCCTCGTTGACGCTGACCAGCACTCCGTCCGGCGCCATCCGCGCGGCCACACCGTCGGCGTCGAACCGGTCCACGAGCTGGAACAGGGACCCCGCCCACCGATGCGGGTCCGTCATGGCTCGCCTCCGAGGTCATTTTCTCATGCGTCGAGCATTCGACGTAGGCGAAGACAGGTCAACCCAGCGCGTGGTAGCCTCGGTCGCGTTAGCTGTCCGAGACAGGTATTTGCCTCAAGGAGTGCGCAGTGAAAGCGATCCAGTTGACGGAGCAGGGCCCTGCCGAGGTGTTGCGCCTGGTGGACCTGCCCGACCCGGTTCCCGGACCGGGACAGGTGCTGATCCGGGTGGCGGCGGCCGCGGTCAACTTCTCGGACGTGATGCGTCGCCGCGGCGACGTCTACCCGGTCCCGACCACCCCGCCGTTCGTGCCGGGCGCCGAGGTGGCCGGCACGGTCGCGGCGGTCGGCGAGGGGGTCGACCTCGAACTCGGCACGCCGGTGTTCGGCATGGTCGGCACGGACGCCTCCGGCGGCTACGCCGAGCTCGCCCTCGCCTACGCCAACGGCCTGATCCCGGTCCCGGCCGGGCTCGACCTGGACGTCGCCGCCGGCATCATCGTCACCGGCCTGGCGGCCACGGTGATGCTCGGCGACGCCGCCAGGCTCGCGCCGGGCGAGACGGTGTTCGTGCCGGCGGCGGCCGGCGGGCTCGGCAGCTACGCCGTGCAGATCGCCAAGCTGCTCGGCGCGAGCACGGTCATCGCCGGGGCCAGCACGGCCGAGAAGCGGGAGATCGTGCTCAAGCTCGGCGCCGACCACGCCGTGGACTACACCAGGCCGGGCTGGACCGACGAGGTCCGCGAGCTCACCGGCGGCCGCGGCGTCGACGTGGCGCTGGAGATGCGCGGCCCGGCCAGCCTGGCCGAGACGCTGACGATCCTGGCGCCGTTCGCCCGGCTCGTCGTCTACGGCTCGGTCTCCGGCTCCGTCGAGGGCTTCGACCCCAAGTCGCTCGAGCCGTTGCTCTACGATCCCGCGCCCAGCCAGGTCCTCACCGGGTTCAACCTGGGCGTGTGGTTCGAACACCGTCTTCCCGAGGTGGGGGCCGCGCTGGAACGGCTGGTCCGCTGGGTGGCCGGCGGCGACGTCGCCACGCCCGCGGTGCAGGCGCTGCCGCTGAGCGAGGCCGCCGAGGCGCACCGGCTGCTGGAAACCGGGGCCACGACGGGCAAGCTCGTGCTCAAGCCTTGACCGCCGAGCGGGTGGCGGTCGTCACCGGCGGCGCGGGCGCGACGGCGCTGGCCCTCGACGCCCTCCGCCCCGGCGGCGTGCTGGTCGTGGTCGGGGCCGGCCCCGGGTCGGGGCTCGATCCGGTCCGGATCCTGCTCAAGGAGATCACCGTGCGCGGCTCGTTCACGTACACCGATGAATTCGACGAGGCCATCGAACTGCTCGCCGACGGCCGGATCGCGGTGGCCGACCTGACGACGGAGGTGGCGCCCATCGGCGCCGCGCCGTCGGCGTTCGAGGCGCTGCGGGCGACACGGACCATGAAGATCCTGATCGACCCGCATGGCTAGCATGCACGACGTGACCTCACCCGGCAGGCGGGCCGCATCGGCCGACCAACCCAGCTCGGCCGACCAACCCAGCGCAGCGGCCAGCGGACCGGTGAGCAACGCCGTCATAAGAGTCACCCGCCTGCACATCACCCGCGCCCGCCAGCTGTTCCGCGCGGTCGGCCTGCACCCCGGCCAGGAGCTGCTGCTCATGCACCTGTGGGACAACGGGCCGCAGCGACAGTCGGATCTCGCCGCCACCTTCGACACCGACTCTGCGGCGATGACCCGCAGCGTGCAGCGCCTGGAGCGGGCCGGCTTCGTCCGGCGCACCCCGGATCCGTCCGACGGCCGCGCCACCCTGGTCGACATGACCCCGGCCGGCACCGCCCTGCGCGGCCAGATCGAGCAGATCTGGGCCCAGCTCGAACAGGACACCACGGCCGGGATCCCGGCCACCCGGCAGCGGGCCCTGCTGCGTGAGCTCGAACAGATCGAGGCCAACCTGACCACCGCCACCCTGACCAGCGCGACACCGGGCGACGAAACCGCCGCCCCCTGACCCGCTGCCCCACCCCAAGATCAAGGCACCGATCCTCGCGTCCAACGCCAGGAAGGACCCCTCCTGGCAGAACGGCGGCTGTCCGGTCACCTCCGCGCGGCTTACGATTGTGATCTTCCTGCTGCGGATCATCGGGTCCACTATGGACACGCCGGCTGAATTCGGGGCCCTGCCGGACCTGAGCGCCGTGCCCCCGAGTCCACTTCAGCAGCTCAAGCTCCACGTCGCCGGCAACCAGCCCGGCACCGCCACGCTCGACGGCTTCGACCAGGCCCGGCTGCAACGGGTCATCGACATCCTCAAGCCCATCGCCGCCGCCCAGGGCAAGGCCACCAAGCCGAACCTCTCCCCGCCGACCTCGCGACCTCCGAATTCATCGATCCGGGCATCGGCCTGAATTCGTGAGACCGCTGATCGCCAAGATTCCAGAGCACGGCTGAGGGGCCTCAACCGAAACCGAGGCCTCCTTCTGACCACTCGCCCGGCGGTTGCGATCCCCGAACTGTGAGAGCAGCATCAAACACACAGTCCACCCCAGGAGATGGCAATGGGCGAATCCAAAAAGAGTTCCGAGATCGCCGGAAACGCCGGGTACAGCTCAGCACGTGGAGTCGGAAAGACTGGAAACATCAAAAGCCCGACCGGCAGCAACCCCAAGCCACCGGACGAGCGGATTATGCCAGAAGAGCCGGATCCCAAGGAGAAGAAGTAGGCGGCGCGGCTACTCCGGTTCGACGACGCTCGCCTTGCCCTCCAACAGGGCCAGCACCTTGTTCAGCTTCTCGTCGAGTATCCGAACGTCATCCCGCAACAAGTCCACCTCGCGTCGAACATAGTCGAGGGGGGTGCTCTGCTCACCGTTCAGCTCGGCAAGGCGAGTCTCCAAGCCCTTGATCTTGTTTTCGATCCGTCCCATGGAAGCCACGCCAGACATACTAGCCACTGCCACCCTTGATCACATCCACCCGGGAGGTTGAACCTCTCCAGAAACCCCGTCGAAGCGGGAGATTTCTCATCGCCAGGCTTCGCCGGACACGATCGACGTCAGCTTCGAGAAACTGTTCGGCGAGCATTTCCCGGCCCAACGTAATCATCGGCCACTCAGTTCACGACCCGGCGGATCATGGTGATCGGGCCGATCGCATCGATCGGGGTGACCTTGATCGGCTCGCCGAAGGTCGCCGCCTGGATGGCCTGGTTGTGGTCCAGGGCCAGGGCAACGTGCTGGACCGGCTGGTAGAAGTAGATCAAGTCGCCGGCTCGGACATCGGCCCGCTGGACCACTTGGCCGACCAGCGCCTGGTCGGCGGCGACGCGGGGCAGCCCGATCCCGGCGGCCCGGTACGCGGCCTGCACCAGCCCCGAGCAGTCGTACGACAGCGGTCCGACACCGCCCCATTCGTACGGCTTGCCCAACTGGGCGATGGCGTACCGCAGCGCCACGCCGACCGCGCCCGGCGGCGTCATCACGTTCGGGGCGGTGACGCCGGCCTGCAGCAGGGAGACCTCGTCCGGCGGCAGGGCGTCGAGCGCCGCTCGCACCTGGGAAACCCGCTTGTCCATGTCGGCCCGCTGCGTGCCGACCTGGTTCTCGATCGCCGTAGCCGCCGCGGCCGCCTTGCCCGCCTCGGCCTGCTGCTTCTCGGCCGCCTCCCGAGCCTGCGACGTCTGGGCCAGGGTCTGGGCCGTCGCCGCCGCGACCGCGTCATCGGCGTCGTGCGCGAGGCCAGCGGCGATCGACGCCGAGGTGAAGTCGTCGACGCTGGCGCTGTTCAGCACAGCCGCGACGCTGTTGGCCGGCACCAACGATCGGAGCAGCGCCGCCCGCTTCTTGCGGTCCGACACCAGCTCGTCGGCCTGCTGCACGGCCTGCTTCCACTTGGCGTCCGCCGCCTGGAACGCCGCGTCGGCGGTGGCCGCCTGCTGTCGCAGGGTCTGCGCCTGCTCCTGCGCCTTGAGCAGCTGCTCGTTGACCTTCTCGGCCTGGTGGCTCAGATCGACGTAGTGGCTGATGAGGCCGGCCACCGTCGTCGGCGGGTCGTCGGCGTGCGCCACGCCGACCGGCAGCACCGCCGCCAGCATCATCGCGCAGGTCACGCACAGCGTTCGCATGATCTCCCCTCCGGATCCGACCTTAGCCGATTTCGCCGCGCCGGCGGCGGCCTCCGATCCCGTCGTGGGGGCAGATCCGTCTGCCCCTAGGTGGTGAACTGGTCGGCCCCCAGCACCGTCAGCAGGGCGAGCTTCTCGTGACTGTCCGTGCCGGGGGTGGCGGTGAAGACGAGCAGCGACTGTCCCTGATCCGGTTCGAGCAGGAGTTGGCAGTAGAGGTCCAGCGGCCCGACCTGGGGATGGACGAACCGCTTGGTGTCGCTCCACCGCAGGCCCACCTCGTGGCGCTCCCACAGCTCGGCGAACTCGTCGCTGGTTTGCCGGAGAATGTTGGCCAGGTCCGCGGCTGGGGAACCGGGTCCGTCGCGGGCGACCGCTGCGCGCAGTTGTGCGACGTTGATCCGGCTGTTCGTGTCGTTGTCCTCGGGGTGGTACCGCTCACGGGCGGCCGGATCGGTGAACCAGCGGTACGGCGCGTAGCGGGCCAGGGCGTCGGCCCGATGTTCCGGCTGTGGCACAAGTGGCTCGGTCCACAATGGACCATCGGTGACTTCGCCGGGATGCGGCAGGCGATGGGCCGGGAGATCCCTGCCTGGATGCTCGCCACGTTGGAACGGATGGCGCCGGCCGGCGCCGGTGGTCCGACGGCGGGGCCACCGCAGGACCTTCGGGAGTACGACCCGGAGTGGGGCGACGCGTTCGTCTCTGGGCGGGCGACCCTCAACTGCGACCACGATGCCATGCCGCGCCAGGTCAAGGTGCCCGTCCTGTTCACCCACCACTTCCACCACGTGGACCCCGACACCGGGAACATGCTCGGCGCGATCACCGCCCTCCAGGCGCGGCGGGTGCGGCAGCTGATCGAAGGGACCGGCAACTCGTTCAGGTATCGCGCGTTCCCGGACATGCCGCACTCGATGCACGGTCACGCCCCGGAAATCTACGTCGCCACCGTCACCGACTTCGTCGGAAGTGTCTGACGCGGATCAGTTGATACCGGCGAAGTGGAGGCCCAGCGATGCCCCAGCATGGTGCCGGGCAAGATGATTGTTGACCCAGTTCCGGGTGAGCCGGCAGCCGTCATCGGGTGCCCCGGTCCCTCGCCGGAGTGAGTGAGGGGCAAGGGATGTCTCGGCGGATTCTTTGGGGTGTGGTTTTCGGGGTTGCCTCCGGGCGGATTTTGCGTGGAGCCTCTGCGCGATGGCAGTCGAGGCACACATCGGGCAGGCTCCGCCCAATGGCGCTTCTTTTAGGAAGCTGCTGGTAGGGGTATTCGGTAGAGGTGGAGTTCGTAGGTGACCCGGC
>Ga0307511_10000895_pt1 | contig 31361 bp, 33 predicted proteins | sample 13_EM_MG_FD_200266 | JGI IMG/M metagenome (GOLD analysis project Ga0307511, IMG submission 200266) | Populus trichocarpa ectomycorrhiza microbial communities from riparian zone in the Pacific Northwest, United States - 13_EM | ecosystem: Host-associated > Plants > Roots > Unclassified | place... | reverse complement strand
AGATATGCTCTCTTATCGGCCGAAAACTTCTTCTGCGACACATCTCCAATATCCCTAACTATCTTACGTAGATGCTCCGGCGGCATGTCCGCCTTATGAGTATCAACGAACCCACCTTTTCTTTTCTCGCCGAATCTGTTCTTCTGTGTCCTGAGCCATTCTTTCTTCTTCAGCTCAAATTTCGCCTGATTGGGATCTGCTGGAGGCCTATATCCTGGTGGCGGAGGTTGCAATGGAACACCTGGAGCCGCAGACCAGCCTGGCGGCGGTGGAGGTGGCAGAGATGCCATAGTGACGCGACAAGGCACAATCCTTCACCTCTAACCTTTTCTGTGTCGCTGTGACAGTTGAGATAGCTTGGTTCTCTAGTCGTCAATTGGCGTACTGGTGGAGTCGTGAAATGGGTTCCACAGGGAGGTGTTGTGTCTAGTGGCGTCAGGCGTAAATTCTCACTTGAACTTAACGTGAACCTGACTAATTCATGCTACTAGGTAGAGAGGCTTGGCCTAGATTAGTTTAGCTTAGCCTCCTACTTACATATTTAGACTGTCCAAAATGGGGTCCAGACTATCAAAATAGCTGTTATAACAGTTTTATTTAGCGTTCTGTTTAATCATAATAAATCGTCAGAAACCGAGACTAGTCATAAATAATAACTTGTCGCGCAAATAACCCCTTAGTCTGGTTATAACCCCTAAGTTGGCTAGAATTTACCTTCAAAAGGCCCAAGGTGGCTTAAGCCCTGAGTATTGTCATATACTGAGCATTTATTTCAAGAGGAGTTTGCCTTCCGAGAGTAGATTCCTTTGGTAAGGAGGCTCATGCAAACAGTTGCGCGCCATAAGACTAAGTAGTACCTCCATCTATGTACAAAGTCTACTCAAGTATGGGTGCCTGGCTATTACCCTGATATGCCGTGCTTTAACCTCTAAATTTATGCAATAAGCCCAAGTCGGTTTGGACACCGCCGACTAATACCTATGATTGGGTAGTCTGGTTAATGATTGGGCAAAGCCCAACTGACGATAGGTAGTCTGGTCGTATGAGCGGCTCCATATCTAGAACAGCTCCATATCGTATAAATATTTCTTGGTGGTTTTAGCTCACTTCTTAGCCCGCTATCTACGCACTCAGTTGAGTCAACGCAATTCGGCACAAGCACCCCAGTTCGGTATGCCGAAAAGCTCATCAAAGGGGTGCTTGGCAACTCACGAGGCGAGCCACACCGCCAGAGGAGGGTTAGGTAGGGTGTGCCCTAATGAACTCTCTTCATGCCAGATATTGTGGCTTGTGGCCCACACAACACCAACGGTTGTATGCTAGCCAAGCAAAAGTTCTAATCGTGAAAGTCCCAAATATACCACCACACCCTACACAGCACTCTACGACTAACCGACAGCTTCATACATCGCCACCATGCCTGACAGCAGATTGACCTACGTGAGTCGCCTGGGAAACAACGGTCAAAATTCGTACTAACGTTTTATCCACAGCGACGAAGGAATGGGTATGCGACCTCACTCTAGCCCTGATAACAACCCAGCAATCGAATTGTTCTCTCAATGACACACTGGAAATTCCAAAGGGGCCCCAGCTGATAGCCAGATGTGACGACAAATAGGTACAACACCCGAAGCAACAAGGTCCGCATTGTGAAGACCCCCGGCGGAAAGCTCAGGTACTTGCACATCAAGAAGAAGGGTACTGCACCAAAGTGCGGTGACTGTGGGATCAAACTGCCAGGGGTGAGTGCGGCGCAATATCACCTTGGATGGCTTGGCTAGGGCCATGTAGAAGATATTTATATTTAAAGAGAGGGGACGAGGAACATTGAAGCTTTGGACTTTGGGGTAGAAGGACTCGAGAACTGGGCTTTGATGGGGATGCTCTTGTCGAGGAATTGAAACGAGGTTCTGACGGATTTTTTTCGGTTGATCAGGTCCCAGCTCTCCGACCAAAGGAATACGCCAACGTCTCCAAGCCATCCAAGAACGTGTCCCGTGCCTACGGTGGATCCAGGTGTGCCAACTGCGTTAAGGATAGGGTTGTCCGAGCATTCTTGATCGAGGAGCAGAAGATTGTCAAGAAGGTATAGAGCTATGATCAACTACTACAAAGCACGTACTTACATATCCTCGAAACTAGGTCCTCAAGGAAGCCCAAGCCCCAGCTGCTGCTGCCCCCAAGAAGCGCTAAATCATTTTCCTTCGCGTAATTTCTTTCTCGTTCAAATTTCCTGGGTTTTTCGGACTGTTGGCGGTTATAAAAATGGGTTACATTCACCTTCTTGAGCTTGTACGGAATGGGCCATATATCTGAGTGGCGATGGTTGTCTATTCGGTTTTCTTTGGCATATGGGGAATGTAAAGGAAGGCCAGAAACAAGCATGAAGATCCCACAGCAGGACCCAGTCAGGAGTTAGTCATGGGGCCGCAGTTAGGAGTTTTATCATCGGTTTCCTGCCTGTATCGATATGAATTTGCACCTGTGTTTTTCATCCATGGAGAGCCGTTGCCTCAATCTCGTGTCCCATTTGACAACATGAAACCTCCGTCAGTTATGATTATTTATTATCAAGTAAATATGACTGATGGAAGGGTTGAACAATACCACAATTGCAACCTCCTTGCCTAGTTGGATTAACCTTGAACCTTCTATGTACCTTGCGACCTGGCCTAGGCCTACCCATGCAGGTGTAATGTCTGAATCCGCATCTCGCTTGTTCACGATCTATATTGCCGCAGCTTGGAACTTCTCTACGTAAATGAACATAGTCCGTCGCGTGGTCTAGATGGTGTCAGAAGAGTCATTCGCGAAAGTGCACGCACCCACACGGCTTGGCACCTAGAGACAGCACAAATCGCCATATCTTCCTATCTATGCAAACTGAACTCATGCTCCGTTCCTAACTTGTAGTCAACATCTTAACCATGGCCCTCAACCCAGATTCCCACTGGTACCCCTTAGTGATGACCGCACAGCTTCCCGTGCGCTCTCCACCGCTACTCATACAAAGGTCCTTCACCAACAACACATACTCCATATACCTCACGGATCTCACCTATATATGGGGTGAAACTCTATCACGAAGAGAGATTGTTCAACGGGCACTGAATGAGGATACCTCTATAGACCCGTCTGAAGATGCCAGCCAAATGCGGATATTGTTGGAAAAACTCAAGGAGGCACTATCTCTTCGTGGAGAAGATGATGATAACGATAGTATAGATGTTGACATGCAAGCAGTTCCGTCGAAGTCACCTACATCTACGGGTACTGTGATGCAGCTTAAGGTTATGTACAGGCTACCAGAGCCCTTGGAACCTCTACTCTGGACGTTCAAGCTGCAGCCTTTACCTCAAACTCGGCTCACGAAGATGTTACTCCTCCCCTTGATTAGTCTTACATCGTTTCATTCTACGGAGGTTCAAACGCTAGTTCGAGTGATAAAGGACAAGGATATTGTTCTAGAAAAAATGCAAGATTCTCTTGAAGACTCTAAAATATCAGTCGCAAGCATCCTGGGCGGTGGTGCATCTCGGAGAAGAGGTCTTGAGAAGTTCGACGAAAAGCGATGGCGATCTCAAATATTGGAGAGCAAAGCCGGGGATAACTCGCGACCTGAGAAGATAGTCAAAAGCTTTTTCGGGATGGAAGGCCGTCGAGGAAGGAGTGCTCCAGACGAGGGGTTTGACCAAGAATGGGAGGAGGTGGTGAATAAAATTGAAGAGAATGTGAACACCATTGAAAATGAGAGAGATTGGTGGAATGAAATAGAAGCCGTGCAAAGGTCAAGGCAGGAGAAGAAAAGATGGAAGGGTTTCGAGTCCGATGAAATTGAATCGGATTCACCAGTTAGAAAGGTGTCAAACAAGAGCGACTCTTCAAGAAGAACTCGTGAAACGTCCTCTAAAAACTTGCCCCGGATCGATGCTGGTAAGGCGAGGATCAAAGGGAAGAGAAGGCCAAGTCTTCACAGCGACGATGAAGACGAGTTCGAGGTATGTCGGTGGATGTATTTGCAGCGTCACCATATCATCCCCCGCGTTTGTGGGTGCACCGTCAATTGCAGTTTTGGAAAAAATGTACCTAGCAGGATTGTTTCTTTTATCAGTAGCACCGCCTTTTTGTCCTTTGTTCAATCCATTTTCTGAAACAAAATTATTTAGGTGCAAAAAACTCCTTCTCCACGAAGTAAATCAGCAACGAGGGTAAAATCACCTCCGCCATCCCCGCCTCCACCCGCAAGAAAAGCTCCAGTATCCAGAAAAGCAAAATCACCTGATAGGAAGTTAGATGAAAGTACAGTGAGTTGATATATTTCCAGTCCCATATCTCCAGTTTACTAACAAGCCTGTAGACCGAAGATGATGATCTTGACATACCCGCTCCCAAGAGCCCACCCCGAACAAGGTGCAAATCACCCACGCCAGCTCCGGCCAGCTCGCCTCCGCCTTACCAATCCGCCAAATCCAGTACCCCTCCTTCACCTTTGCCACCACTGAGAGAACTTTCTTTTTCCACAGAGTCCAGGACTGTCTCTCGGAAACCGTCGAAACCCCTAAGTGGCTCCTCCACACCCGCTTCCAGCTCCCCTTCCCCCCCGCCTCCTCCTCCCCCTCAGGCCCGCCCTGGGGCAGAGCTTGACGGTATTGGGGGAAGGATTGGAGCCATTGGTGGAAAGAAAGCAGCTAGTAGGGAGTCATCGCAGCCACGATCTCCCTACCCAGAGATACCCGATAGTAATGACGAGAAAACTAGTGATGGGGAGCAAAAAATCCCGGTAGGCTAACGGTGACCCGGCGGTTCTCAAGTAGATGCTAATTTTCTATCAAGGCCAAAAGTGGTATGTCCTTAGGAAAGGTCGGTGGCAAAATCGGGGGAAAGATAGGTGGAAAGATAGGTGGAAAGATAGGTGGTATTATTGGAGGAAAGAAAACTATCGGAGGCGATGATGAGGGCGCGGAAGACGGCGAGGCTGCGAGAAAGGTACCACTCACATTGATTGCATATGAGTAATATAGATATGGCACTGGTGCTGATAGCCTCAGGTTGACCTTCCTACACGCGAGGGAACACCGCAAACACCACGAGAAAATCCTAGAGCAGATGTCAAGAGGGAGGTTCCTCCAAAGCGAGAACCATCCTATGATCCTATGGACGAGGAGGTTGCCGATAGGAAACGGAGGCAACTGCAACAGGAATTGGAGGCAAAGCAAAAAGCACCTGCAAAGAAGAGGAGGAAGTTTTAGTATGCTCTGGCTATCAATACAGACGCTTGCGAATATCATCAAGCGCTGGTTGACGACACTACTTCCGATGACAGGGGAGCTTCGGCTGCCAGTGTTGACGCACGTATCACTTTGTATCACGACATGTCCGTGTGCTTTTTTATAGTGGATACCCATTGGATTATATTTTTGATCCAGTTTCGGGATTTAGGCTTTATTGTTTTAGTGGGCTTAAGGCATGACTTGCAAGTTATATTCAATTTATGATCATGAGGAAATCATAGTCTGGTTGGCACAGGAAATCAGTAATCTAGCATTGCAAGGCTGCACCCTTTAGCATAAACATAATTTCACCTGGTGAACAAGGCTATCGCTTTACCAATGTGACCGATTACTAGTCTGGCTGGCACAAGACCAATTACCAAACTGCAAGAATCTCAGTACTATTAAAACAAAGTTTTCAACCCTTGGCATTTACACACCAGACGAGTGTTAATTCCGCCCAGCTAAAGCTGTTTCATGATATACTGTCCAGAGGTCAGCAATAGGTTGACATTCTCCGCATAACTAGATGTGCCCTAATTTTCAGCATCCAACAAAAGAACAAACCTCTTCCGAATGTCTGAATGTGCAATATGCATACGTCGTATTTAAAGAGAATACAATGAAAGCACCAAGGATTCTCAAGGATTCCTTGTACTTCAACCTTCACAAGATCCTCCCGCGTGGGGTGAGACACGGTGACTAGTCCACAGTTCCATCATTTCCCCTTTGATACGATGCTAACATAGTGCGGCAAGGCTTCACGCCTCAACATTGCTGTTCGACCAGGTCCCTGAAACTACCTGAGAGGTCATGTGGTCAAATACGTGGGGGTGATACAGCAGGAATCGCCCCCCTCGCGCCCCATTTTTAGGAGACAAGGGTACGAGAGCCTCAAAACCAGGACAGACTACCTCAAAACCTCTGTGCTTTTGTCACAACTTCTCAGACATACCTGACTATACCCGTGCAAAATTTTTGGCCACCTTGGAGGGGGGGGCGTTAATTTCCAATTCCTACGATACATCCCGCCCTCCAGGCACAGAGAATATTCCACAGCCCGCGGAAATATCCGGGCTTGCCCCAGGGATGCCCCACGATGTGGACTATACAGCATGTATGGTACTAAGAATGAACAGCTTCCACCAGCCCGTGCATTTTATCCAAGTGCATACATACATAGCCTGGGAAGTATTCTTCATTCTCAGTACATACGGTAGCCGATGGCGAGATCGATCATGACTCGGATCATATCATATGTAGATAAACATTCTGTACCAGACCACGACTCTGACTACTGTAGTCACCCATGGTATGTTTTCCTGCTATACTATCAAAAGTTTCCTCTAATGTGAAGTTCTTCTCACGATATAACTCCTCTAGCTCAATTGGAAGAGGCACGACCTGCTCCTCTTTCACATTTGATGATGAAGTGTACACAAGAGGCAATCTTGCAATCAATTGCACCGATGTAGGATCCACCCGACATATTTTTTTTAACATGTTTTGTTTTCGTCGGCCCGGTGCAGGCCTATAACCTCGTACCTAGACGCGATCACGGTTATATCCGCTACCATTGGGGGAAAATGCGGTCGACACAGGTATGCATGTTGGTCTTGAAGCTAGTAGACACGACAGGATAGCTTGCCTGCCAGACACATGCCCCGGCCCGTCCCGTCGCTTTTCACACATTTGTCTACTTCACTTTAATACCGGATACCGCGCTAGCCGGTTGTCATACAGGCGTGTTTCATTCAACCCACAGTCGTAAATTCTCAGCTCTGAGCTTGACTTTACCAATTCACGCAGGGTTGAGGTCGCAGAAGTTCTTTTTTTGAGGATTCCAATCGGCTAGCCGGATATGTCTCCGCACACACCCAAATCATGAGCGAGCTTTCCAGAAGATAGGAAATTATATCTTCGATCCAGGAACCCTGGCTGATGCCGGGGCCCATCGTGCATATAACGCATGCCAGCCGTCGCAGGATTACATACTTAGGGATGCATGGGCAGAATTCTGCCACCAGCATTCATGGATCCACTAATGTGGCCCAGTTAGGCCAAAGGCAGCTTCTGCTTTAACTAATCTGGAGAGCAAACGAGACAATCCACAATACTGAGACCAATGACTAGCATCTTTTAGCCGTTCAATGCGTCATGCTTCTTGCTTTTTACACATCTGGATCTTGAACTGGATTGCCACCTGATCTAGAATGTTTCACCTACATACTTGCATAATCCTGAACTCGAGTCGAAGGGCTTCGATGCTGGGCTTCCAGTGGGTGCATTCCATCGACGCTGGTACAGTACGAGTACTGTAGGTGGCGTTCACAGGGAAAAGTAATGGTCAGGTGGCACTACTTACTGAGGGAATGAAGGCATTGGGAATAAGCCTAGATGATTCAACGGATTTTACGGTCTCATTAACAGACACTGGATAGGTCCACCCATGCAAGGCTGCATTAAACATCTTCAGGTGTACCGAGCCAGGAGCAACCCGGTATCATCAGATCACTGAACCAAGCTAGGTAGGTTACCGTTTACCGGCGTGGAATCTCCAATCTCCTGCACCTTTCTGCAGACTTCCCTCTCTCGTTTGCTTTTCGTAGGGCCATCAGCTTTAGCCCATGCCCGTGGCTTGAGTGCTGGCTTTCTGCATGTACCCTTCAGCTAGATGTGTGTCTGAGTACATAAAAGTACCTACGCTACTATTTGAGGTGCAACTGCTAGGTATTCTGCACAGTCATCTATGGACAAAAAGAAGTATGTGGGGGTTCTCTGGGATGGAGGCGAAGATTCGGCCTGGGCTGCGAGTAATTCACGTTTCATGTTCCCTACTCCGCTCAGCACTGAGCAATCGTAGTATAGTCTAAGTACAGCCCAAAATACAGTAGGTACAAGACAGGTTGGACAGCGCCAGGCAATGCATTTATGGACAACAGTGGCAATACCATCTCAATGTAGAAGTCGTCAGGCATGATACAGAGTAGTCTGATAAATATGACTACACTAGTCAATAGGAGGCACCCTTAATTGGCTATTTGACAGAGCACAAAGATTTAGAGCGATACGATGAGAGTCCGTAAAGGCCAGACACCTAATAGGCAAGGAACGCATTGTAGTCAATTATACTGATATTGTTGATATAGCTATAGCCTACAGTAGCCAGTAAGGTGATGTCCTAAAAAATGACACATTGAACATAAAGTATGGGCTTAAAGCATGAAAACAAAATGCCTGTCCAAGAACACAAAACACGTCAACCAACTTAAGTACATATGTATCGCCCAGAAAACCGGGACGTGGTAGAGTTGAACAGTGCAGAGATCAGACGAGCCGAACATGGGACCTTTCCCTCCGACCATCCATACCAGAAGTATGTACCGAAACTGAAATAGCTATAGACAGAGCGGGTGGGGACATCGTAGGGTCCAAATAGCCCTGCAGTAGAGCCTCCTATCCGACCCTAAAAGGGGCAGTGATGGGGCTTAACGGCATCCGACTAATTGGGGCCGCGCGGTGGCCCGCTCCCACGCACGAACGCTGGAAAGAAAATAGAAATTGACAACTTTTCTGCACACCTATACTAATTTAGGGGCAGAATATCTGAGCACCACAACAGGCCAAACCATCGCGATCGCCACGCCAGAAAACACCATACAATTGAGAGTTATTTATACCAGAAAACAGGAACGTAGAGGAGATGTTGGAGACATGAAAGGTACATCAGGTTAAGATGCCTGATAGAATGAGCTTGAGGGTAATCGTGGACATACTAAAACGCCACTCTAGCCCTCTATCGTAGTGGCCATTGTGTTGGCCATTGTGGTGGGCTGGAGTATCCGCTGGAGATCACAGGCTGGAGGGCCTGGCTTCTTCGGAGGAGGGCAAATTCCTCGTTAAATATCGAGTTGATATTTTCGTCGTAGCTAGTCGATCCCGAAGAATAGCTATCAGCGTAGTAGTAGGTTGCAGGTTGTAGATCCCACATGGAAGTATATAGAGCGGGATGAAGGGTAGGGTCGAAGTTCTGGCTACTGTCAAGATCGTGTGGTAGCGGAGTATCCTCGAGAATGGAGACACCGTGTGACTGCATATCGGGCAATAGATCATTTCCTTTCACCTGTACCGATGCGTGTACAGATGCGTGTACAGTGGTTTTAGATTCAACTGCAGGTGATGGAGTCCTGCTTGGAGAATTTTTTGCTGTGTGAGAATCTCCAACCCTGCTTGACTTTCTCGAACTCGATTTGGATGCAGCTGCACTTCTTGCTTTCTTTCGACGATGGGACAGTGGGATGTTCTCCTTATGGTCAGAAATGGCGCCTGAGGGCTTCCTCCGACTAGAAGTGGAATTCTTTCGAAACCGGGTGGTAGATTTGACTCCTTCTTCCTCTGCCTCACGGCTTAGGACCCAGTAGTAACCCCTCTGTTTAGAACCATCAGGTGCAAGGGGACGCTCGACTTTCCTGAATGCCTGTTGAGAATCTTGTTAGTATAACCCAATAACCTGAACAAATCCGAAGAGGGTGACAAACTCCATTCATAGAGAGGTTATGACGGATGCTGTTCTGCCATCCTTTGCCCCGCATCTTGGAAAAACGTGGAATGTTTTCTCGAAAGTATTGATAAATTTCCCCTAATATCATTGTCCTTGAAGGAATACTCATAAGAGCTTTGTATATGAGTTGGGCATAGGGTATCTCTTCATCTTCGACGTCGATCTCGTCCGCAGTTTTGCCTGCATGGGGCGCATTGCCACCCTTCCGAAGGCCTTTGCCAGGGCTGCAGGGATTAGACGCCTCGAACTGCAAAGGGGAATCAGTACGATAGGTATCGTGTTCATCGTTGTCGTGAGACCTATATGAGATGCCTCCTATGCATCGGGCGTCTGCATCGTCACAGCTCGAAGATGTGGATTGGGATGTCGATGTCTTACTAAGGTATGCTGCTGAATCTTCCGTTGGCTCGTCCTTGATCATGATGTCAGAGGGGCGTGGATGTGATGCTGTTCTTTCGTCTTGGTCGAGATCTTTGTTTCGAAGTTGAGAACAAGTCATATAGGGAGGAGTATTGTCCCTAGAGAGTACCTGGTGTCCATATAACACGGGTTTTGATATGGGAGATTCGGAGTAAGTTAAGTCCGGTCCGTTCGTCGGAACTGGTGTCTCCCAGATTGAATGGCGATTCTCTGGAGACTGGGCATATGCATCTTCATATAGAAGCATTGGGCTGATATTGCTCATGCGGGTTAAGCTGTAATCACCCCATTGACCGCCCCCATAAAACATGGAGCTGGTCTCAGAGTATATATACTGTGCGTTACTGTCCTCTGGTGTTGGAGATGAATCACGAGCCGGGTACACCATCAGACTCATGGGGCTGACTGTGGGAGATTCGCTGGAATCGTATTGACTGAGCATTATGAGCTCTTGATAATCAGTACGATCGTTCTCCTCAATTGCAGGCAATTGAGAGTTGGTAGAACGAAAGCCTTTGTGGCAGTGATGTAGAGGAGAAAAGACTAATTCAAGGAAAAGGTCAGGCTTTGGAGCGTGAGTGTAAGAGGACAGGGGAATGGCCAAGTGTGTGCCTGAGGGGTACCGAGGAGGGGTGGTGTACGCCTTTTGAAGGGACCTGTGGGAAGTCCTAAGATCATTCTATGGCCCTCGGGTTCTCTCTGTCACGTCCCGAATCTGATCGGCCCTACCAGATGATAGGACGGCAAGACACCACGAGACCCTATACTAGATTCAGCAAATTTTTCACATGTACAAACTTGAAGGTCTACTTATCACACTCGAGATGAACTGAAGGGCATCTACTGTTCTCTAGTTTTGCTTTTCATTTTCGTGGTAGGTGTGCGGATTGGGTGAAATTGATATCGCAACTCCCGACGTTATCTTTCTTGTACATGTACTTGAAGCTTGTGCACTACCTAATTCAGTAGCACTAACTTGAAGTAGGTATTGTTCCAGATGCAGCCGAGCCTGTGAGCCACCAACAACGAACCTTACAATTCTGCATGGCATCACATCCAACCAGACTAGCATCACATCAAGCTGTGAATAATATGAATCTCCCATGAGTTGAGATTAGTCTGAAGCTGAGATCAGGGTTAAAGACTTACCCTGTATAGGGAGTGCCTCTGGTCTCACTCACAATGCTAATGCCCAACATCTTGTGTCCACATACAAATTAAAACATCACTAACTAGCATAAAATGTAATTACTTAGTACATATATACTTCAAGCCGGTGTCGCGTCAGGCTAAGGTAGTTTCATTCATCAAGCGAGAAGGATCAAGATTAAGAAGAATCAAATAAGCACTGGCATAGCCCTAGGCTTCATGGGATGAAATGGTGGGGAAAAACTTAGTTCGCACTGCGGACGCCAGCTTTCGATCCATGTCTGAAGCCAACTACCACCATTGATGAGAATGTCTTGCAATAAATATAACATTCACTGCAGTAGGGGTGGGGTTCTCAAGTTGTACTACCGGTATGTACACACATCTTGATCTCAAACAAACTGTGCATGTGCATAAATACAAGTGCCGTTATACATATGTATCCAAGATTTGGTGAAACGGTGTCTAATATTTCAAGGAGCGAGACTCCAGTCCGATGAACTGGATCACTTCGTGTGGCAGGGGTAGAAGGGTCGATGTAGGTACACTTCCCAGGCTAGCATCCCATACGCATGGCCTGCTGCAGAGATGTGAAGGGTCTTTTCAAGCTGTAAGTGAACCCTAGTTGTCCCCCCCGCCAAGCTGTAGTTTTGGAGTTATGATGAGGCTGTATTACGAAGAAATATAAAACAGGGTCTATTTTAATGAAAATGATGTAAATACGGTATGTTATCAAGTCAGTTTGGGCTTAACACAAGCATGTACGGGATGTATTCTCAGACGTTGCTAGATGATACAGTACTTTACCGAAGGTCGGCCTGCACCACAGCGCAGTTACAAGTTTTCAGATCTAGTTGAGCAGGTACATGCTCAATGAGTGCAGCACATGCTGTGACGTGTGCCATTTTACCTCTAATGCAGGAACTTGCAGCATCGGAAGTGCAAATACGGTAGCGGTAGCACATACATTTGCCATGCGAGACTGCCACTGACCTTGACATCTGGGGAACACATTTAGGTACTCTGCAAGGCACCGGCTACCTAGATTTGTATACTGACCAGAATATCGCTTCTTTGCTGGGGGGCTTAGATGGCGGGGGCCCATAATGTAGTACTGCTCCATAAGTACTTATTCCCTCATCACCTGCAGCGGGCCACCTAGATAACCTGTGTTGGAGACACACAACATGCTAGGATCGACTGTAGCCCGGCAGGGTCAACTGCAATGCATACTATAGAAATGGAACTATGGGAAGCTGTCTGTGCACCTAGGGCATGGGGAAACTAGCGCCAAATGCGTTATATTCAGATGGAAAAGGAAAATGTGTCACTGGAGAGGGGAGTCGTGGTGGGCAAAATGGGGGTGGGCTTTGACTGATTCAGCCACCATAAATATCATAGACAGTAAGGGCTGCTCTCAATCAAAGGGATCTCGTACCCAACAGTGAGAAGAAAAGTATGAGTAGCTGCCATTACAACGCGAAGTTTGCGGTGCTATCCCCCGCATGCCTTCTCAGCTAGACCACAAGGTTATTTTCGGTAGTAAATCTATCCAAAAGGTCAGCCCTCGTACACGTTCCAAGCCATTAAAGAGTGCTTGCTACCAACCTTTTTGAGTTGAAAGTGCAGTTGTAAAATCCCCTGTCAGGTTGCTTTTGTCAGCAATTGATTTCCTCCAACATGCGACGAACGAGCAGAAATAAAGAAGGCTGCAGGTGGATGTCACCCAATGGGACATGACAGTCAGATCCCGCAATATTTGACGTCCATGTCTACAACTAGTCCAAGAGATCAGAAGAACCAACTAGACTCCTTACCTTGTCAAATGAGCTCTTGAACCCCCGTTCTCTTTTTGCAGAATAATCCCACTCTTTATCAACAATCCGAAATGCCAAATCTTCATATGGAGGACCCGCTATAAAGCGAATCAAGCAGGTATCGTCTTCCCCGGCTGGAGCAAAAGATTGTCCTCTTTTTCTACCCCCTTCCCTTTCGATTCTGTAGGTTGGGGCTTTGGTTTTATCAATGAGATCAGGATAGAATATATTGAATTTGTAACCCTGAACGACCTTAGGTGGGGGGTTATCATGGTCATAATGTGTTTGGTTGTACTTGTTCCACTCATATCCCATCTGAACCCGATTAAAGTATCGGGGCTTGCGCGGACGATATTTGTCTGCCCATGCAGGTTTTGTAGAGTTGGATACTTCTTCTTCACCGGTAAAGATCTCTTCATTTTCCCCAACGCCTCGCGCGACTTCTCTCTCATATAGAGCCTTCGTGGCTTGGGAAAAATCATCATTAAACACAGCAGCAAAACGTGATGCACTCGAGGTAGCATCATTCTTCGGTTTTGATTGCCATCTCTTTCGCGATGGCTGCTTCTCTGTTGTCTTTTGTTTCATAGGGACATATCCAAGCTTGAGGATCTTACGACGCTCCGTAGTCTGCATCGCAGTTAGCCATGTTTCATATGATTGCCGATGGCGATGTCTGCTGCCTCTGCGGGGTAAATGCGAGTAAAGTGACAGTATTAAAGGATAAAAACAAGTAATGTGGTTGTGCTTTCAATTTGGCAGGTCAAGGTGAAGGCTTGTATATGATATGAAACATAACTTACAATTTTTCGCAGGAAATCCTTCTCATCCATACCCTCCAATGCACGATCCTCGAATCTGATCTTGAGCAAAGGCTCAGGGTCCATCTCGCGGCTGTATGTAACCGGCCCGCGCGCACGAGGCGCCACTGGGGCGTTCACACTCGCTTCATTCGATCCCTCCTCTATTACGGGAATTGGCCCCGCACCTAAGACCGCTTCCAGTTTCCTTTTGACAGTCTCTGCATCTTCTCGTTGTTGCTTGTGAAGGATCTCTAATCTACTCTTGATAACGCTTGCATATACTTGCTTTAGACTTGCTTTTGCCTTCCAAATCCTCAAACTACGCAAAAGTTGGTTCCAGTAGTCAACATCGATCGGTTCATTTGAAGCCAACTTCGCTACAATTTGTTTCTCGAGGGTAACAAGGTCTCCAAGGGATTTCATGCTAAGTATACGGTCAATATCAGCGGCGACGGAGTTCACAGCTCGGCCTTCCGGCGCCGATGCATTCATCGAACGCTCTCGTCTATCTCGGCATATAACCTTCATGGTCTAAATATTATATTGTCAGCATCTATTGAGATAATATCGAGGGTCGGTATAACTTACATTCCAGAACTCCTGATTGCTTTTATTCTTCTCCAGTCCAATGTATGTATCGATATCCTTCTCTAATTCGTCCAGCTCCCCTTCATCAAGTCCCTCCAGTAGCCCTTCTGGGTCCACCACATCCAAGTCCTCATCGGCGATTTCATCGTCAAGTGGGTTCCTTTCTGGGTCAATGACCCTCAAATTTACTGCCAGCCAATCGATCGGTTTCGCCCTTCCCTCCTTCACCCGTATTTCTGCTTTCCTTTTAGCTTGCTTGAGCACAAAGTGATCCTCCTGTGCCACCCACTCCCGCATCTGCTCAGACTCCTGGAGTGCATTGATACGAGTTTGCTCCCGAACAAATCGTTCTTGCTTTCGCCTTTCGGATGTTTCTGGATCCTCGTCACGATCGGAAGGATGCGGTCGGCATGGAGGGGATCTCGCGCGGCGGTCGCCACGGTCGCGACGCCATGGTGGGGGTGACCTAGACCGTGACCGTGATCGTTTGTAGCCTCTACCGTGCGGAAGTTCCCTGGAGTTATTTGAATTCATCGCCGCACGAGGTTCTCGAATTATGGTTGTAGCTTAACACGCTTACCCGGGGTGTAAAAGGTACATAAGCAGGTCAGACTAGTACAGAAGTAGGTATTCCGTAACTCAGTCTCGGTTCGTGCCGACGGTTCAGATATTTGATATCTTGGCAGAGGGACACTCTACATAGGTACTTATGAAATCCGAGCCACTTAGTATTCTAGACCTCAACAGCCCCCACAATCCGACCCTAATACATCTGCCTTCTCAATTCACGATCAAGATCCTCCATGCTTGTCGCTCCATCAATGCTAATCCACAAACGTTAACAGATGCATGACAATAATATAGAAGCTGGGAGACAAACGCTTCAAAATTCTCATTAAACAGTGAGTAAGCACTCTTCTCTCCCTCCTTTCTTGTTCCTGTATTAACATACATCATCCAAAGGATTCCTATGCACCCTCCAATCGTCAGTACTAGGCTACTCGCTTCCAAAAGCAAAAAGCACACAAAGCAAGAAGGAAAAGCAACCCGTACCAATACATAACATGATCTGCCCATACCCGAACCCTGCGGCAATTGCCTGTATTAAGAGGTACAGGTGAAACTGCCGGGAGCTAAGCAGTTTTTGCCATGCCTCACGTAGCAAGAGGCCTGGGGACCTGTCATTGATCTCTTGCTTGTATTCATCGAGCCGGAGATCTGCTTTCTTTATATGGAATGGCTTTTTTGGTTTCTTTTTTTCGACTGACTTGGACTTGTTCGGGTTCATATTCATGTCGTAAAGTATCAAATGCTGACGGTGGGGACGAAAGAAATGCAATGCCAAGCTTATTATAGGCCTCCATACCTCTTACCTAATGTTGTGAGACGTTGGTGTGCAATGCCAGCGAATTGGTTATGTGAGAACCCTAGAGCAAAGCCAGGCTGGTGCCGAGGGCCCGGTTTACGATTCATCTATATACCGGTATACCTCTGTACTACAGTTGAGAAAGTATTTTAAATACCCAGTTAGGAAGCGTTCGTAACTGCAAATCCATATGCGTGGATCTACCTTAGGTCCTGAGGAAGGTGTCTTCCCGTCATTTTTTGACATTTGATAGGGGCTTGTCGCGTCAGGAGTGGTGAGCCGTTAGGTTAGCTCTGCATATCACATCCCATATACGGCAGCTATAACAGGCACAAACCGATCAATTTAAGTTGCATTGAATTGCAGAAATGCACAACATGCCCGTAGGCAACCAGACTACATCACGGATACAGACATATCCGCACGACTGCATCTCGTCTGCTTCGGATGGCTAAGCCTCGAAACGGCCCATTCACTAATCGTATTCTGCATTGCGACATGCAGTATGATGCTTCCAGAAGCTTCTCTATAAGTTGTCATTACACAGACACCGGATCAGAGTTAAGTTTGGCATGCTCTTGAAAGGCAGTACTAACCCAACCCCAGAGTTTCAAAATACGTTATTTCATAGTTTCCTTTTTTTTTCTCTGAAGGAAGAGCCCATGTCATTCCGCAAAACTAATACACACCCGCCATATTCAGGGTAACCGGCTCCCTCGCTCACTCCCACTGCCATCCTTCAATGCCAAAAAGACTGATGCCTGATAAACCACGAAACACCCCCCAACAACAAAACTTCGAAACGAATTGCCGGAAATTCCAAGCCACACAGCCTTTTAATGAGCACCTACTCCCGCCAATAACCAATGCAAATAAAGGCTGAAAAGAACTGTAACTCTCCAATTGTAACTCTCCCATTGTGCCCAGCAGGCTCTCAGGGACGTCGAGTTTAGTACTGCGCTGATGGTCATTTGTCCTTGGACCTTCTCCTCTTCCATTTCTTCGAATAGTCACCGCTTCCCCCCAACATTGCCGCCCCTGGGTAGAAGTTCCTTTCGCTTTTCCCCAGTCACCCCACCGTTTTCAGGACTCTTCTTGACATCACCCCCATCACTTTGATTTGGTGCTTCAATGGTACTTCCATTCCTATTTAATTTGAAGCACACTGGGCACTCCGGATCCTTGATACAGCTTCCCAGTTGCAGCAAAAACTCTCTTCCCGGAGATAGGCAGTTCGGCCACGTGCTCGGGATGATATAGCTCTTATTACCACCTGGGTCGTCAGAGGAGATAAGAAGGGCGCGGGCTTCTGCAGGATAAATGTGCAGGAGGATCTGAAGGAACTTCTGTGACCCAAATATATTAGCGTATCGTCATGTAGCGTACTGGAAGTCTGAACTAAACTTGCCTCCCAAGTGTCAATAGACTCGATGGGGGTATTGTACACTCGCGGAGAGGAGTTGCGTTTCTCGATAGTGAGGTAGATGACGGGAAACCGGGCGGTGAGGGGGATGGGAGTAGGAGATGTTGTACCAGAGTTTGGTCGTGCGCTGGCCATAGGGGTCGGTTGCGGGACAGGGGGGGAGAGGATCTGGCTTTGGGTCATGCTAGTCGACATCGTTGAAGGATTTGGTTTGTCCAAAGAGTGGTGCCATAAAGGCCCTTTGGTAAGAAATAGGATGACACTGTTTGGTATAAGCTGGCGGTATTGGTGACACGGCTCCTGAGGGAGAAGTAAACCAAGATAGGTAAAGTACTTGGTACTGATATTTGAAGTATACCTACCAGGCAATCTCTACTTGCTTACCTTGTTGGTCAAGATTGAAGGAAGTCCAAAATGGAAGTAGCATCCTGTCCAGCCAACCAGTATCGGCTCGTATACCGACCTTCCTAAAGACCCCCCAGAGTCTTCACCCCAGCTTCGCCCTTACCCCTCCACTCCATTCCACAAGTCTACCATCCACTGTTACTCCACCCATGTGCACAGCATGACGGGCAACATCCTGTGACAATAACCCTCTTTCCTCCATCGTATGTCTCACAGTCCACGAAGTCGTACCGTCCGTGCCTTTCCGAAATGGTCTTAAGAAACTGGCTCCATACCGCAGTACACAGAGCCTGGAGAACGGGGCTTTCATGGCCACAACCAGAGAAAACATGACATTCGTAAAAACACATCGTCACCTTTGCTATATCCACACAATATGGGATCGAAAGGGTGGACGGCTATGATATTTATACATATCTGGAAAGTACCTTTGGTACACAAAATTGGCAAAACTGGTCTCGTGGCCACCTTTCTCTGATATACAAGATCTGTTAACAAGACTCATTAAGAACTATCAGGTGCTGACTCTGATTTTCAAACAGAAATTCCCGCACCAAATATGGGCAATTCAAGCTTTAGCTTTCTTCATTCCTGGAGTTTGTTTGAGTCGCTAGCTTCCAAGAAAAGGACCTGATTGGTTTGAGGTTTCCCTGTAACTTCTACCACGAAAATTAAACGGCAAGGAGTGGTCTGCCAGCAGCCGCTGTTTCACACCAGAAGGCTATCATTTTTGCTTTTGACGGTTTTTATTGTTCCTGAAAGGCACCAACATATGATCGCATTTCATTTGCATTATTCCGATAGGAAGAAGTAGTTTTTGGTTTATTGAGAGGGGGGCGACCAGTGCCAACGCGACCAGTGAAAGTAGCCCCAGACTACGTGCTGCCTGCATCGGAATTATAGATTTATCAAACAGAACCTCAAACCTCCTTCTAGCTGGTAAGGTCAACGATATTGTCACTTGTTTTTTAGAGTACAGAACACGCAATTGATCCAAGCTAGCTCTCTGAGCATCTCTACTGGCCAAATCCGGCCATCAATAAAGCTGCTGCTATTTGAGTCCCAGGTCGTTCGGTGGCCAACAAATTGTACTGTGCAGCCGCGTGCTGCGTATCCATGGCATCCAAATTTATCCCCATTCCCTGAATCCGCTTCCGGCTATTAGGATGTAAAAGAAGGGTTCGGTGGCCAGTGCCTATGATCAATAAGTCTAATCTCATGCCTTGTTAGCAACACAAATTCCCTCTTTTTCCCTAGACGTAAAAACGTACCCGGCCTCGGATATACCACATCGAGCACTCCCCAAACTTCATCGTTTAATTCAAGCACCCCGGTCCTTCTTGCCTTAGTAGTGGCTCCCTCCAACTCTCCCATCACTCCGTCCCCTGAGCCTTGTATCAAGGCCCTCCATCTGAATACATCATTATTCAGCAGGAAGACACCATCCCCATGTATTTCTTGGCCGTTATTCAACAAGAATCCATCGTCGAAGACGGAGTCGACTGCTGAAGCCGGGATAGGGAGACCCGAGAGGACATCCAGCTCCGAGAAGACTTCGCGAGGGTCATTGCCACCTTCTGGAGGGAAATTTGCGGTGGGGCGCAGGCCAGCTGCAGAAGTGGGTATTGAAGAAGACCTTTTAATATCACGTTGTGAAACAGTACTGGCAAAAGGTCGAGCGAGGAGGGCAGCTGGAGCATGCTCAATTGGTCGCCAAATCGCTGACCGAGTTCCCTGAACTGCGGGATTTCGGCATACCCTGAGGATACTTCGGGAGCAGGAGGCGAGTGTATGCATCATAGTGCTAGCCCGATGGGTTTGTGAATTGTTGCTGTCAATTGAAATCGAGATAATCACAACTCAATGGTCGCCAGGCTGGTAACCTCAAAATGCTCATTACGTCGGTTTGTTTCGGAAGTAGTTCCTGTTAGGTAGGTAGACTAAGATTGTGCTAGTCCAAAACTAGTAGGTACTAAGTACCGGTAAGTGGCGGTGCCGAGACTAGCTTTTCACAGGGCGTTAAGTCGTGATGAGGTTCAAGACGCGGTAAACAGTAAGAAACGAGCTTCTATCTAACCAGCCTAAGCAACGAGTTTTGTAGGTGGTTACGTGATGTAATTTTATTTAGACTCGTGCCTGAGAGAAAGACTGTAGAGTAGAATACATGCAAAGACAGACTTCATCTCCAATATTTTGATGAAACATGCGCAGGAATTTTAGTCCCCTTACCCCCCCAGGTGTATCAGGTGCTCATCTGATTAGCCGTTAGGGCTAGTCCCCGATGCCTGTTGCATCTGCCAAGCCAGATTACATAGAAGCCAGGTACATATTGAGCTATTTAGACTGGCCCTGTACTTTACGAGCCCATACCCCAAAATCATCCCTTGAACATCGACTTCCCTCGGAATTTTCGGCTGGGATAAGTCAGCGCCCGAGTACAATCATGTCACAGCCTATTCTGAGTTCTCGGCCAAGCGACGAGATCAGTAATCTAGGGAGGAATGACCCCGAAGAGCCCCTATTAAACGGTCGCAGCTCTGGACACAAACAGCAAATACGTGGAGATAAATGGACACAGCTGGCCTTGTTGGTTTGGGCTGTTGTTGCGACTGCTGGTGAGTTTGTGAGGCCCGGATGGAGACATACCCTTTGGTTTTTCCTGCGAGCTAACCTACTTGCTGTCTAGGGGTCGTTGTTGTTGGTGTGCTCTATCAGAATGCCGGGAGCGAACCCGCCCAAACAAAGTTTCCTCCATCAGGGAAAAGAAACGTCATTTTCATGGTTTCAGATGGTGAGGGGTTACTCCAGCTCTAGCAAATGTGAGTATTAGCACTAACGACAGTTGGACGCAGGCATGGGACCGACTTCCCTCCACGTTACAAGATCCTGGAGACAATACACAGATGATCTACCCTATGATAATACCCTATTTCTCGATACGCATATCATCGGTACCTCCAGAACCAGATCCTCGAACTCTCTGGTGACGGACTCGGCTGCAGGTGCCACAGCGTTCTCATGCGGAAAGAAAAGTTATAATGGTGCCATTTCAGTCCTGCCAGACCATTCTCCCTGTGGGACTGTCTTGGAGGCAGCAAAGAAGGCAGGCTATAGAACTGGATTAGTGGTGACTACGAGAATTACTGAGTAAGTCTCACGACCATAAGCTCAATCCTCATAGGGCCACAAATTGATCCCCTGACCTTTGTAGTGCTACGCCTGCATGCTTCTCCGCCCACGTAAATATGAGGAGTGAGGAGGATCGTATCGCTGAGCAACAGATTGGTAACTACCCTCTGGGGCGAATGGTTGACCTAATGCTTGGTGGTGGGCGATGCCACTTTCTCCCGAGCTCGACCCCGGGTGGTGAATCCTGCCGCAGCGATGACCGCGATATTGTTAAGGAAGCTCAAACCAAGTTTGGTTTCTCTTATGTCTCTAATAGGGCTGGGTTTGATACTCTTCATAAAGGCAAAAATGTTTCATTGCCACTTCTTGGACTTTTTGCAAGGACAGATATACCTTACGAGATTGATAGAAAAGACGCGGAGTACCCTGCACTTTGGGAGATGGCTGAAGCGGCTATAACTGCTTTAAGCGATGCAACAAAGGATAGTGAACAAGGATTCTTCATAATGGTTGAGGGAAGCAGAATCGATCACGCTGGACACGCGAATGACCCTGCTGCACAGGTGAGGGAGGTGTTGGCATATGATAAGACATTCCAGAAAATGGTAGAGTGGGCCGAAAAGAGTGATGTGCAGACTGTCGTAGTTAGCACGAGTGACCACGAGACCGGCGGGTTGACTGCTGCGAGACGTAAGTTCACCCCTTGATGTCACCCGAGGCATTATACTGAGTTTCAGGTTCAGAGCTTCGCACAGAATACCCAGATTACCTCTGGTATCCTAGTGTCTTGGACAATGCCACGCGCTCGGGAGAGTATCTTGCGACACAACTCGCTACTTTCCCTCACATGGATGATGAGAAGAAGCTTGACAGATTCATCCGCAAAGAGATCTTGGTAGAGGGTCTTGGTATTCTCGATGCTAGTGAGGACGAGGTAAAGAGGTTGAAGCATACTAAGACTGGTGCGAGCTACACGCTTTCAGACATTGTTTCTAGGAGAGCTCAGATTGGATGGAGTACGTTATCGGCTACCAGCCCTCTTAAAACAACGCCTTTTATGATCATATTAGCTAATGGTATATATAGCCACCCACGGGCATTCTGGTGTTGACGTTAATATCTATGGTATCGGACCTGCCCTTACCAAATTGTCCGGCAACCATGAGAACACCGACGTAGGAAACTTTATCAGGGACTATCTTGAACTAGACCTTAGGGCGATTACGAAGGAGCTTACCCATGGAGGAGTCAAAAATGCTGATACTTCTCATCAAGACCTCAGCTGGATGGGCAAATCCCTCGAGGACATTACCAAGAATCCGAACTGGATAACCGACCAGGTGGATTGTTACCATGGAGAGTTCAAGCGAGAGGTGAGGGGTGTTTTACATCCATGTGCGCACCACCCACACCCACACTGATTGAATTTGGTTTTGTGAGTTGCTTGGATTCATATATTGTTGTTGTTTTGCGTGATGGCATTGGATCAGCGATGTTAATATTGATTGACATGCGGAGGGTATTCATATACCAGTTATATAATATAATTACTTGAATTTCTTTTTTGATGATGCATTTAAGGCTTTCTTTGCTCCTCTTGTTAAATACCACTCCCGCTTTGCTTAATACTATAGATGTTTGCAAAGTGAATTCGATTGTTTGATTAATCTCAGTACCCGGACTGTTTCTATCCTTAGCTCAATACATTTCCTGGTCATTTGCTCCCGGCCTCCCGATGCCAGGCACCAAGCAGCAAATCCAAAGGTAAGGGCCGCCCTCTCGGATTCCACACCGGCAACAGCAAGCCTGGGTACAGTAGCTCATCCTCGGCGTCCCTGTATAAATATACAGCACTCTTACCGAGATTGACCTTATCCAGGGTTGCGAAAGAGACACAAGGCGTTGTTTGAATGTGATTGAAGCTTTGTGGCCAAGATTATACCCATGCTTCGTCCTGGTACGCAGCGCTCTGACTACACTAGAAAATGCTGCACAGCCCACAAGTGCCCCTATATTTAGCTATTATATGGCACGTGAACGTTATAACGTCCGTGATATCGAACTTCCTCACGATTTGGTAACTCTTTGCAATTAGGAAGTATTTACCTGAGCCCGGGAAATTAAATACCATTCAGACTCGTCCACACAAATGGCGCGGAACCGACAAGCATTTGACTGCCCTCCAGCTGAACCTGATTTAACTATGTTAAGTAACTCATTACCGTGACTTCCTGGGCTAACTTCTGAACTACTTCAGGAACCGCTTGAGTACCTCCTCAGTTCAGGGTAATATCAACAGTATACATGAGATCGAGAATATAAGGCGTAGTTAATGAAGCTGCACCAGGCCCATGAGGATCTACAAGTCATCGTTTGGGTCTGTGAGACATACATGGTCACTCTTGCATGAATGGGATGCAACTGTTGCTGTATCTCCTCTCATGTGAGAGTGGTCATGTCTCAGATTCCCAACGTATATTAATGAGAGGGGGGGTAGGTGTTCAACAGAAAAAATCTCTGTGGATATTGTAGGTAACTAAAGTTGAGAGGATTGTCTCGGCTGCACTTTGGTTAAGGGTTTATAGAGAGCTCCCGCTGTCAAGAGCCATAAAGCCTGGGCGCTACCCACAAAGCTACCCCAGTCCACTTTTAGGCTGTACCGATAGATATGGGGCACAGCACCTCGCTAACCGGCACCCAACTGAGATTAATTGCTTCCGACCGGAACCTGTGAGTCCCCGGAGCGTGTAATTTCCCAGCATTGGTCTTGTTCTGTGCTTTACCCGCGGCAGTGACATTCCACGGTTATATCCCTAAGGCGCCATGGCGCCAAGCTCTCGAGACAGCTCCAAATTCCACCACAGGGCCCGAGACAAGCCAAGTCGTAGGTACAGGGGCGAAAGACGTGTGCCATACTTTCAAAGAAGCGCTACTTCTTTGGGAAATATTTTGCATTTCACAAATACTAGGTCGGATAAGGTGGCGGCTATGCATCGTTGGGTCAAGCTTATTTCTTCAACTTCAAAAAGTGGTCTGCATGATATCAATGATGTCTTGCTTAGTATGCCCTGAGGAATTGTAGGATCAGCTTACTGGGGGTGGTAACTATGCATGTGGCCATAAGGGTTCTTCGTGAACATCAGACGAGACGTTAATTTACAGGGAGAAGCTGACTGGAGCCGCGCTACCGCTGCCATTGGCTTGGGATATCTGAATGTGAGACGCTTTTTGACTTGTAGAAGGTGTTACTGGCGGGGGAGAGGCCCGATGTTAATTACTGTGCATATTGGAGACTGCAGCTCCAGATCAATTGTAGATTAAGACTTATTCCTTTACCTACAGGAATGATTTTTCTCTAGTCTGGGTACAGACACAGAAGAACCCCTCGTGAAGCGTTACGGGTACTCAAATATATGTTTGAATTTAGCACTGTGATACTCCGTACTTGGTCTCTAGCTCTCTATGGACATGGAATATTTCTTTTAATTAATATTTAACAGGCACCAGAGTAGAAGTGAAACCTATGAAACCCCCCTTTATAGACAAGAATGAGCTCTTTATTTATTATACCACAATACACAGCATAGCAGCAGTCCACAGGCCCGCAGTATATATATACCACAACGGGCTTCGCACTGGCATCCGCCTCGATAACTTGGGCTCGAACATCAACGCCCGAGCATCGACGCCCCGAATATTGACGCCCCGTGCCCCGTGCCAACCCCAACCAAGCAACCTGTTCACGGCGCCCCCTTCCCATGGGACCAGGCTCCCCCTGCCCCACACCCCAGTCAGTCGTATGTGTGAAAGAAGTATTTACTCCTTCCACCCCCCTCCTCTGTTTCTGTCCTCTTCTTCTCCCCCTACCATCCGGGCCTTTTGCTCTGCCATTAAATCCTTTTACTTCTGGCCTGTCACTCGTTAAGCAGTGCCCATTCTAACATCCAACTTGTGTCGCATCACGCAGAAATCTTCACTTCTCGTCATATCCAATAAGGGGAATATCTCTCATTTTATTTCCCCCTGAGATTTCGCGCAGTAATATTCGGGCCGGAAACACTTTACCCCCCGAAATTCCTTTTTGTAAAACAGCTGCAAAAGGACCAGCAGACTTTTCACATTTCCTCCAGTAGCATCTGCACTTCTGTGAAGGAGCTTGAACACAATTGCAGCCATGGTTAAATTTCTCGAATCCTTGTTGGCTGCAGCCCTTATTGGTGGAGCTGTCGTTTCTGGGGAGGCGATAAAGCCGGAGTGCGGCAGGGATATTGGAAAATGTCCCGACAACAAACCTTGCTGCTCTCGTACGTTGTATCGCATTCGCAATTATTAGTGAAGAGTTTTGACTGACCTTCTGGCTAGAATACGGCCAATGCGGTAATTGATCTGAATTTTAGATAAAGCTGAAGCTTGGGGACGTGTTACTGATCTGTGATTTAGGTATCGGTGCGTTCTGTCTTGGTGGTTGCGACTCTAAATTCTCATTCGCACTCGAATCCTGTGTTCCAGCACCCATATGCCAGAACAAGGCCACTACCTTCGAATCCGGAATTGACTCTGTTGTTTCAATCTATCAATATCTCGGTGATTCGTCCAAGGCCGACTGGGTTGCCGAAGGGAAGCCAGTGGCATGGGATGGCAACCTCTTGCTCACTATGCCAAAGGATAGTGTTGGAACCGTCCTCAGTTCGACCCACTATGTCTGGTACGGCAAAGTATCGGCAACAATGAAGACTTCCAGGGGTGCCGGTGTCGTCAGCGCGTTCATCTTGTTCTCTGGTGTCAAGGATGAAATTGACTTCGAGTGGGTTGGTGTGAATTTGAACAATGTGCAGAGCAACTACTATTTCCAGGGAATTCCAGTTTGTACGTGTTTAATTCACTCATTATGCATTGGTATTGGAATTATGCTAACATCTCATAGATACGAATGGAGGAAACCATACTGTTGATGGCCCAAGCACATACGATGAGTATCACACTTACGATATCGACTGGACTCCCGACTCAATTACATGGCTTGTTGATGGCAAGGTCCTCCGTACAAAGTATAAGAAGGACACTTGGAACGAAGAGACCAAGAACTACGATTATCCCCAAACCCCTTCCCGTGTACAGCTCTCCCTCTGGCCTGGAGGCCTCCCAACAAACGCCGAAGGTACTATCGAATGGGCCGGTGGTGTTATCGACTGGGACTACCCTGATGTCAAGGAAGCTGGATACTACTATGCTACCGTCAAGGAGCTCAAGATTGAGTGTTACGACCCACCGGCTGGTGCTAAGAAGGAAGGAAGCAAGTCCTACATCTACAGCGACGAGTCCGGACTTGAGAGCTCCGTTATCATCACTGACAAGCCATACATTTTGAAGTCCTTCCTCGGATCTGGAACTGATTTGGATAAGGAACCCCCGAAGTCTACTACCACCAGCAAGGGTGCCTCTCAACCAACCGATGTTGTCGAGACTATCCCGGGTAACAATGGTGGTGGAACTAGCACTCACGACATCGTCAACAACGAGGGCAACACCGACAACAGCGGGAACAGCGGGAACAGTACTGGTGGCAACACTGATTCTGGGTATGGCGATAATACACCCACCCAAAAGGACGGATTTACACAGGATAGCACTGGTGATGCCTCCAAGGTCAAGGGAAGCATGATGGCCGTTGCTGTGGCCATTGCTGGGTTGGTTATTGTTTAGAATTGTTTTGCTGTCTCGTTTGCTTTTGTGTAGGATGTTTGTTATAAATCAGTCTCGACGGAAGCTCGTTGTCTTGCATGCTTGTACTCTTGCGTGCTTGTACTACCATAGTGTATTTGATCAAGTAATATTTTTTCTCGCAATCTTTTACTGCTACTCTATACTATATATCTCTTCCTGGTGGATGACGTATCGGAAGTGTGGGATAACGTTTATGGCCTACTGGGATTTCTTTGCAAAATGCCTTTTTTTTTCAATATTGGTGATTTGCTTTTGGTGTTAGCTATATATAGTCGTGGGGGGAATTCAGTTATAGTAGACGTACGCTCATGTGAAGCTGTTCAGCTTGAATTCTATGTGACACAATACAGGGTAACGCCCTGGAGGGCATAAGAACCGGAAGGAGGCAGTATTAAGAAGAATCTGCTGTTAGCACGGAAGGGTACATGAACTGGGTGGGGTGTATGAAACCACGCGAGGAGGGTTGAGGATATGTAGTATGGTTGCGCTTGAGGTGTTGGGTCCATACTTGATTTACGCCGTTAGCCTTATGTTTAATAAATCAGGATTTCTCCGGTAGAGCTACATACATACTGTACTAGGCTCAGGGCTACCTAAGTAGTAGGAACGAAAACCTACTACAACTGCGGAATTGGTTAGAGGAAATTCCCCGGGATTCAGATCTAGCGGCAATTCAGGGGTTTGTCAGATCAGACAGATAACGACTTTTGATAGTAGTTGCAATTACACTACTTGTAAGTCCGCCAGAACCTACTTTGCTTTATCTCAGTGTAAACATCAAGTATTGTGCCAAGCTAAGACGCCAAGGCGTAAGGCAATTACACTTTATTAATTACCTAGAGATTGATGCGCATATGCATGCAGGATGCATGCATGTGGTTGTTTGGATATACCGGTACATATTTTATTCGCCTAAATCCTCGGCACGTCCACAGTCTGGTTGCACTACATCCGTGGATTGCCGATACCGTAACTAAACTTGCCGAAACTAGATACATTATATGTACCGTGCAACCAGACTAATATGTACATGTACGTGATCAGCGGGTGGTCTTGTTGGCATGACATGACCTCCTCCTCCAAGGGATCAGCGTAGTTGAGTTGACTACCTAGAACGGCAACAAAGGCGGGGTTAGCACTGAGATAGCTAATAACTACCATGTCAACACATCTTCACTTATTTCTTCCGTCTCGAGGCTGCCAATACCCTCCCTACCAATTCAGATCGAGCTCAGTAGTTGATATTAATATATCATGCCGTTGCTATCTTATCTCGCCCATAGACGAGACTGGTATGGAATATTCTTATTGTCTTGTTTTAATTTGGCTAGTATGGAGTACTGAACCCCCCTTCACTGTCTAGTCAGGCAAAACAGCAATCCCGCCGACAAGCAATTGCCTCCCTCTCAAGCCGTTACCACAGCCCTCTCAGTGCCCACCAAGTTTCCATCCTGAATACACCACTACCACTCCTCATTCCGAATATCAAATCCCACGAGATCAACCCCTATGATGTTCTTACAGCCTATGCAAAGAGGGCCCTGCAAGCTCATGAGAAGACCAATTGCTTGACGGAGATAATGGTTGCGGATGAGGAGAAGAGATTGGAACAAGATTCCGGAATTGGAGCTACTGTACGCCAGGGAAAGAGGCCGCTAGAGGGGGTACCTGTTAGCTTGAAGGACACAATCAGTGTGGCAGGGTATGATAGCTGTATTGGTTATTCGGCATGGTTGGGGAAGAAGAAGACTGAGGATGCTCCAATGGTGAAGTTGCTGAGGGATGCAGGTGGGTGTTTGGCTAAATATGGGAGCTGGGGTATGGTGCTAATTTGGAGCTAGGGGCTATGCCATTTGTAAAGACAAACGTGCCAATTACACTGATGAGCTTTGAAAGTGCAAATGATGTAGGGGAATATTGATACCCTTGTGTTTAGGTAGGAGTCATTCTGATTTGGACTCTCCATTCAGGTCTTTGGGCGAACAACAAATCCTCACAACGCTGCATACTCTCCTGGGGGCTCTACAGGTGGAGAATCTGCACTCCTTGCCTTTGGTGGAAGCAGAATCGGAGTTGGTAAGGCCAACTCCTCTAATCCCTCTCTGCATCACCTATATTGGATACACTAACTGCCCCGTAGGTACCGACGTTGCCGGCTCAGTCCGCATTCCCGCCCACTACTCTGGCATCTACACCATCCGTTGCTCGCACGGACGCTTCCCCCGCTCGCACAACTCCGCCGCCATGGCCGGCCAAGAAGGCGTGATGGCGGTATACTCGCCTATGGCCCGTTCCATGCCCGACTTGGTCTACTTCCTCCGGTCCATCATCGAGATGAAACCCTGGACGTACGACCAAGCTTGTAGCCCCATTCCCTGGAGAATGAAAGATGTCGAGCAAGAGTATAACCATGGCCCCCGCCGGTGGGCAGTGATTTCCAGCGATGGCGTAGTAAACCCAACTCTTGCATGCCAAAGAGCAGTTGATATTACTGTTGATGCTCTAAGGAAGATGGGGGATGAAGTCATTGAGTTTACCCCGGAGCAACTTCCTACACATCCAAAGGATATGCTGCGTCTAGCAGCGCATTTGCTGAATTCGGATGGTACAAAGACATACGAATCCCATTACAGGAGTTTCTTTGAGCAAACTGATCCTGGTGCCGCACAGCTATCGAAATTCTTCAAGTTGCCGAGATGGATGAAGTGGATATATGTCAAGTGGGTGAGGTATGTTCGAGGCGACAAGATCTGGGCGGACCTGGTTGAGGGGTGGAGTGAGAAGACCGTTGCGGAACAGTGGAAGTTGGTGGTGCAAAGGGAGATGCATAGGAATAAATGGTTTGAGTGGTTTATGCAGAATGTTTGTACTCATTCCACTCGACGGCTGATATATTAACGAGGACATACAGAACATCGACTTTTTGATTACTCCCCCTAGTGCTCTTCCCGCTATCCCCCACAAAGCAATGAAAACAGCAGCTGCTGCGTGCGGGTACACTTTCATATTCAACCTGGTAACTCACCCCCACCCCTACCATTCTACATTGCTTAGCTAGCATTAACTTCTTCAGCTTGACCTCCCCGCCTCCGTGCTCCCCATAACTTCTGTTAACCCCACCCTCGACACGCCCACCCCAACAAACCGTTGGATCCCGTCCGCTAACCGCGTTGCAACGGGAATATATAAATACTACGACGCAACGGCAATGGAGGGGCTTCCTGTAGGTGTACAGATCGTCGGTACGAGAAGGTTAGAAGAGGAGAGGGTATTATGGGCGACAGGGAGGGTTGAAGAAGCATTGGGGCGGGGAAGTTGGGCGAGTTGGGGGTGTGGAGAGATTGGGAAGGTGGGGCCTAATGGGAATGGGTTGAGTGGTGGGAAGGGGTGGGAGGGGGGGATTGAGGTGGTAGCTGAGGTGGGGAATGATGGCGATGGTGACGAAGATGGGGAGAAGTTGTAGATGGGGGAGTGAGATGGCTTTATGGCTGTTTGTTGACATATTGCATCAGCTTAGGGGAGTTTTATTGCGGGTAATTGTTGGAATGGGTTTGTTATTCTGGGAATGAACGCAACCAGGATATCAAGAATTTCATGAGGAATTAATGTTATTATATTATCATATCAAGACCCTCCCGTGTGTCTTATACCAGGGCCTAGAGTGGCTGGAAAGAGCCCCTCCCTGAGCACAAGTTCTATAGCGACCATAGCCCGCACCGGCTTGTCAAATTCTACGGCTTCTAGGCCTAACCCCCTCCACTGCCAATCCGAACCCATGGGAGATTTAGATTTCTTCAGCTGGTGGATGTAGCAGGTTGATTCAGGGTAACTTTAACCATGTGGACTTTATACTAGAGTACAATGAATCATATTGTATTCTTCTCCAACCCCCCCAAAAAGTAGGTTAGTAAATAGTAAAAGAGTTAGTCGTCATTTTTTATTTGCATTTATGGGGTTTGAAAGTGGTGGGTGGGAATAAAATAAGAGTACAAGGTACTCCTACTGTAGGTAATAGTATCATATTTTCAATCAGAAAGTGAGAAAGGTCTAGAGTAGGAGGGAAAAGCTGTGATATGGGTGTTTTTTTTCTTAGATCAGAGTGTAGAGAAGAGAAATGCTAGTGGAATTTTTCTGTCATAAGACTAGAGATTAGTTTTTGAGCAAAAGATATTGACTTTGGTCAGCTTACTCTCTTTGCAATAGCTTACTTCCTTAACTACGGCATACAAGATTTGATGGGGGGTGCGAGCGCGTCTGATGGAGTTGAAGTTACAAATCATATGCTTCTCTAATAAACTCTCCCATCTTTTGGCCCCCAAAAATGCAGCAACAAGTTAGCCACTTCCCCTCCTACCCACCCTGTGAGTGAGTAGAGAGGTAATATTGAAGTATTTTCCTCCCCTCAGCACATTTTTTTTCTTTTTCTTTCAGTGCTGCCACCAGCTAGTGATGATAATGGCCCTTTGGATTAATTACTCCGGGAATTCGAACGGGCTGGCTGCCTTTGTGCTTTGCGGTTTGGCATTTGTTGAAAATTCAAACTCTGACCGGCTGTGCTCGGTTGAGTAGGGTGATGGGAGTTGGAAAGATAAAGAAAGGGATAGGAGCACTAAGATAGATAGATAGATAGATAGATAGGTAGTGATGCTGAGTGGGGCGTGGATTTGAATATTGCAACTGCATACCCACTCTCAACTGCTAGG
>Ga0307511_10000894_pt1 | contig 31378 bp, 37 predicted proteins | sample 13_EM_MG_FD_200266 | JGI IMG/M metagenome (GOLD analysis project Ga0307511, IMG submission 200266) | Populus trichocarpa ectomycorrhiza microbial communities from riparian zone in the Pacific Northwest, United States - 13_EM | ecosystem: Host-associated > Plants > Roots > Unclassified | place... | reverse complement strand
TAGGCTGATCAGGCGTATAGACTCCAAAAAAAAAAAAAAAAGACGGAATTTTAAGCGGATCTCATCATCCAAGCCTCCCCAACGTCGTGGAAGGGTGCAATTGAGAGCTACAGACGGAACGAACAATAATATCGGGTTATTCACAGTGGGGAGAAGCCCGCTCGAGCGACCACCGAGGAACAGGAACCCTATCTGGGGGGCGATTAGGACAGTTTAGGTGGCAGATGCCTATTGGCCACAACGAACAGAGCCGCAAGTACCTTCGAGAGTGGCACCAAACAACGCTCCCCCGCGGCCAATTATCTAGCGATAGTCGAGAAGAGCGGCATAAAGCAGCAAGGAACACACCCAAAGGGAAAAACAAGGCTTCATCAACGGCAGCGTAAAGGTCCGCGTATACCATACCAGCAATACGAAGTAGAATATAGGGTCCGGGCGGACATCAGCAACGTGATATATGAGGCAGGTGCATGTGTTGCTAAATGGATAAAGGAGGGGGGTGAGAAGAGCGGCAAGCGTGTCTGGGCTGCTGTTAATGGAATCGAGGTCTATACGACTGCTTATATTGAGGTGGAAAAGGAGTGATTAAAAGGGTCTGAGATGGAACAATTGCGAGGTAACCGAATGTATGAGATGCTGAAGACAAACGTGCAAAATTTAGTGGAAGGTTTAGGGATGACAAAATACAGGCGACTTACCGGACCCACGGAGCTGGGACGGAGCAGAAGATCGTGCAAGAGAAAGAGTAGATCAGAGTACCGCCACGGCCGAGGGTCATCAGAGAGAACGAGCAATTGGTGAAATAGCTCGCTGGGAAGAGTAAACGGGAAACGGAAGCATATAGGGAGGCAGCGATACAGACAAATGAAGAGCCGAAGGCAATAAGTCAAGTTTTATTACCACCACCGCCCCAAAGGAAGCTACAAAGGGGAGAAAGACATGCGCAGAAGCAGCGGTTCAGGCTGTATAACCAGAACAAGCACCGCCACCCTCAATAAACCCAGCGTTTGAGGAATGGCATCCTGATGAGGATTTAAGGGAATACGAAAGAGATGAAGGGTGAACAGGATAGCGGATATTAGAGCGGAGAGACAAGGCGGATTGCAGGAAGATGTGGAATGGATATGGGGGGTGGATCGACCGAGGAAAGCAGCAAGAGGGGTGGTAACAAGGAGTTATAATAGCCGACCTAAGGCACAGGCAGCTATTATGAATGGCGCCCCCCTCTACTACAAACCGAGCACGATGCGGCGGCGGATCGAAGAGGAAAACTCAGGGATAGAGATAATGGGAGCTAGATGGGTCTTGAAAAAGACACGCGGCGAGGACAGATGGCCTCCTCGTTATCTGCACAAAATCAAGGGAGGGGTAGTTAGTTTGAAGATGGGTCGGAAGTATTTCCGAGCTGAGAGATATGACTGGGAACGGGGCGTTTTTTTCAGAGATTTTGTATCACTTGCGAGTTTGATGATTTTGGATGATGGGGCAAACTTATATTTATTACCTGCGCATGGGGTCATGATTTTATACCTGAGTTTTCACAAGTGTGGATGTTAATGCTTTCTTGGGGGGGTATCTGGTCTCGTATGTAGATATGGGGCAGGGAACGGCCCAGGGGTTGGATAATCCGGCCGAGTAGCCATCCGGGGATGCGCTCCCTCGTCAAAAGCTAGAATAGTTTGAATTAGGAATGATTTGGTAATAAAAACTGTCAGGCTGTTACCCTGATGAGGTGATCCATTGCTAGATGCCACACTGCTAGTCTAACCAGAATTGTATGTCGTGTATATCTAATATTTGTGCAGGTGTGCACCAGACATGATTGTTATAATGTCTGCCGCTAGCATTGAACGTACGATGAGTGTTCATCAGAGCACAATGTGCTAGGCGTTTAAATTCAATGGTATTCACTCTGAGTTCGTCTACTTTTTTATTTAATATTCAGTATTTCTAAATAATGGCAATTTGTATATATTGAACCTCTGTGTGCTTGAGAATGTGGCTTAATGAGGTTGCGGGAGTAACGTTTGCACTCATCCTCTCATTTATGCTCAGTGAGCCGCACCTAGGAAATCGTTGGGCCGCAATTTCATTGCGTGAACTATATAGAGCAATGGAAGACAGTAGAAAGGGTCACTGGCAGAGAATGGACATTCCCACCACAATAGATTGAGCGGAACGGATGAAAAAACAATTGGGGATAAAGCCAGCGCAAACGCTTCAAAGACACCAATGGAAAGAGAGATACCTGTCCAACTGTGCCCAGAATTCCCTATCAGCCTTCTATTCTTGTCAAGCCTCGCATGCACACATAGCCAGCCCTTCACATGCCCCACCCAAGTGACCAGTCCGTCCATTACCCCATCCATACCAATAGACCTCTTCCGTGATTGCAAGTCCTTTCATAAGTATCTTGGTAATAAATTTTATCATGTCTACACGTGCCACCCAGTGGTGTGGGTTCGAGTCCACCATGTGTGCGAGCATCCTAAGGTCGGAAACATGCCTTACCGCATACGCAGTATTATATGTAACTAGCTGTAATTTTCTCGTCCGCCGTCCAGCAGCTGACTTAGGCGCAACATCGGACGATTCGTGTTCGGCATCTGCCATGTAGACATATGCGGTGGGGCGCTTTGGTCCGAGAAAGTTTGCGTCTGCACGCGGGGTTTACCAAGCAGCCCTGTCGTGCTCCTGTTCGTTGACCATTGAATCCTAGAATCCAATCCCGCAATTTTCGTGTGCCTGTAGGCTGTTGACCCGCACATAATAAACACCCATGGTATATTGAATCCGCAGGTAAGCACAATTTTTACCAGCTGTGGCAGCGAGCTTTTCACAATCCAAATCAGCGCTGTTGCAAGGACAATTAAAACACAAACAACCACGAAAAATCCAGCAAGGGTATGCTGCTGGGGCACTACTGAGGTAGGGTCATCGGGAAAGCCCCAACTTATTAATTTTGTTGTTTGATGTCCAACAAAAGTGAGAAGAGGGACCGTGGTCTTCTTGTTAATTCCAGAAGCATACCTTACTTCGGCAATCATTTTCTCCTTTGTCTTGCGCACGAATCTACTCCGCACTGCCAGTCGCAGTGCATATGATGCAAACACAATGCAACAAGCAGTGATAATCCAGGTGTAGATTGAGACTTGTGAGTTACCATTAATTTCCTAAATAAATGTCAATAAAATTTGGCTATTGAAATACTGATACGGGGAATATAAATACCTTGACCTGCATTCCGAAGAGTGTGGATGAAAATCCCAATGGAATAAAGAAGAACGCAAGTTCTGTAAGCTTGGAAATCCCCTCAGCCTCGTCTATGGCTCGCTCACTCTCAATGATAGAAATAATGGATATCAAAGAGTTCGAGGTCTCCTGAATTTCAAGATACACGGCTTCCACTTGCTCCAACAACGAGATTAGATCATCGTAGAACTCAGAGTCTTTCGTAGTTGGCGTGCAAGTGTGTAACTTTTGCGATTTGTGCCCTGGGTGACGCGTTATCACAAGCGAATAGACATCGGTAGTAGAATCCCCATCGAGCGCTTTGAGGCAGTTAATGAGATTGCTCATGCACCGTCGTATACAGAAAACATGTTCCCGGTACTTCACAAATAAATCCTGCCACAGTGCCATGTGTTGATGAATGTCATCTGAGATATGCATCGTGTTTTGAATCCCATGTAGGCCCTCGGATATTGTTGTTAACAACATGTAACTATCCCTTTCGATAATTCTGAAAAGCAGTCGTGCTACCATTTCACTTCCATGCTTAAGTCCCATTTTGTTATACTTCTCCTGGACCTCAGCTGATTCAAGGTCACGTTTCAGAGTCTCTGCCGTGGAGCGTTTGTCTGAGGGTAATGGGAGATTAGCATTTGCGGAACCGCTTGGCTGCCAGTTGTCCAACTTTGTTATTTTGGCGCGCGGTTGAAAGCCTTCCCACTCCTCCGGATCATCCTCTTCAAGCTGGGTTACCTCTGCCTCCCCAACTGGTAATTCTGGTGCATTCCGAGGCTTAGAGTCCCACTCTCCACGGCAATGATCATAACTGATAATTTTGTAATCCGGCGCTTGTGGTTCTGGTAATGGATCAAGAAGTAACAAGACTATCACAGTGGCAAAAGGCCCACAGGCATAAGCTAAGCTCTAGAGGTATTAAGAAAATGAATCACGTTATTGATCCCCAGGACATGTGATGACTAGAATTTGAAAGGGTTTACCTGTGGTATACTCATTATCATTTCTCAGCCAGCAGACTGAGGCGCACTCATAATGCGCATGAACCTCTCCTCGCTCTGAGGTTGCCTGCTCTCCCTCCTTAAGCCTCGTTGGCGCTACAGCTAGGTCTCCGGGCTGTAAATTTAACACCCCCGCCTTTGGCTCCCTCGGTGTCGACCCACCCGGTGTTGATGCTGCGGGTGTTAACCTTCCGGATGTTGAACTTCCCAGTGTTAGATTCTCTGGTACTGGTGATGGTTTTCGGGGAAGTGGGTTTCGAACCCCTGGCCGTGCCGTTGGCGGCTCTTCTCCCATTGTTGTATTTCCTCCTCGATTTCCAATCATGGGGCCTCCCGCTGTTGAATTTCCCATTGCCGAGTCTTCGAATGCAGGATCTCCCGGGTCTCCCGTCCCCTCCATAGTATTTTTTGGTCCATCCGCTATCCACAACCTTGAAAATGGACGAGGTACGGTATTTCTCAGGACCATTGTGCTAGAATCCCCACTACCAGCCCCACCACCACCACTACCACATTCAGCAGGTTTTCTACCGTCGTGATGAACGAAAACTCGCGACCATTGCAGTGAAATGTAGCCCTTCCTCCGCGGGATAAACTTCTGCGCTCTTTCGAATCGTTGCTCCCTATGTCTCTGTAAAGCAAGATGCTCCACAAGGAGATCTGGATCAATGGAGGTTGGGAATGCTTTGCCTAAGAGATTAATTGCCCTCCCGTTAATCTCTTCAACCATGATAATTCGATAGAGAATGTTGTCGATGCTGCCCCCCTTGAGCTCGTTTGCTATCGTATCCTCAGATAGTTCCGACTCAGATTCAGATTGTTGCACTCGACCTGAAGCGTCCTTAGGATACTTAGACGGGTAGTCATGCAGATGGTAGACACGAGGCATGCTGGTGCCACGATGCTTAGGTGTATCTATAACCGTGATAGTTGCCGCCTTCGGGTTCTTCGGGGCATTCATTTCCGACTGTATATTGGTGTAGGCAATGTATGGCAACTCCTCCGATAGCTTTTTCATAGCCTCCATATAAGTTGCTGGTCGTTTTACCGTTTTGAATCTTGGTTTGGAGGATGGTGTGGCATCCTGAGTTGCAAAGACCTCTGGAGTGGCCTCTCTGATTGTTAATAAGGTCCGAAGTCAACATCCAGTTCATAAGTGTTAATGTTTATCTTCGCACTAACAAGAGGACATACGGCTTTTCAGTTCCAAGCTCGATGGATCCGGAAGGAGCTGCTGACATTGCTAATTCCCTGCAGATATTTCGATTGGTGTTCCAGCAACCTGTGTAGACGTGGGTGTTTACCCCTCTGGACGCAATAAGCTAAGTATATATGACGAAAAGTGAATTCTATAGCTCTGGTATTTAGGTGGCTAGAGACGAGGAAAGTCGTATAGACACTCCTCGAAAACCAGGCTGTTGTACAACTTATGTGACTAACGCGACTGGTAATGCTGGTCGACAACCAGCATGCATATGGTGATATCACTGCCGTGGGTTCGTTAATCGGAACACCACTCGAGGACTGAAATGTCTGGTTCCCATAATCGAGGGTCTAGGGGTCTTATTGTCCAATAACGCTAGCTGAGCGCTCATGAGGAAGACTAAACTTACAGATAGCGGTTGACCAGTCACGTTGGGCCTAAAATAGTGGATTATTCAGCACTCACGCATGCTTCGTCCGGTATATCAGATAGGTACCCTGATATTGCACCCCTTGCGCTATTCCCATGTGCGCTAATGTTGAGGCATAATTCACTGAATCTGCATCCGGTAGGAGTTACAGAATTTTCCCTGTAGACGTGACAGGACAAAAACCTAACTGTCACGGCACTCTGAAACACGTGACTAACTGGCCAATGAGGTGAGCAAACGGTCGCCAAGGTGCCAAGGTGTCACACAGCAAATGATACTGGTACCGCTACAAACACCGGTACGGTATAGGCGGCCGCCAAACCAGGTCCATTTTTCATTCCATTACGTTCTAGGAGCATATTAGCCAATGTGGATGCCTGATCAGGCAGGTAATTGATTATGCGCCAAATCGACAATACAAAGACTGACGCGTGGTCAGCTACAGACATGCGGCTCACAACAGACCAGCAATTAGTTTCGGATGTTAACTTCATATGCCTGAGACATTGTTGCCTCAAACTTCGATGTGTACATACAGTGCCATGCGGAAGGTCTTCGAGATTCAGCCGCGCAGGGATCGGCGCACGTGCAGGCCGCGGCTAATCTATGTACGCCCTGGCTAGCTGAGCGTAGCTGAGTGCTCAAACACCAAGATACTCATGCCTTTGCCTGTCTGTATCTACTAAAGTGTTTTAAAAGGTACCATATGTCAGTATACCTGGCTGGAATAGTCATCAAAATAGCTAGTTAGCCGCGGCCTGCACGTGTGCTGATCCCTGCGCGGCTGAATCTCGAAGGCTTTCCGCATGACACTGTACATACATCCATACCTATGCACAGCAAGTAGGTTGGGTTGCGGCTCTCTATTGGGGACGAGCGCGGCCTATTACATACTGTATTAATTCGCTAGTAAGAACTGCTGGCTTATCTACGAACGGGCAGCCGGAGGGGCCTTGAATTTACTGTCTTGTGGATGGACTTCGCACCTTAGCGACCTGTCTTGTACACGAGTACTGGCTTGCCGAATGATACTTTCTTACTCGCGAATTAAAATGGTATATACAGTCTGGAGACTTTGATACCTCTTTGGAAATATGGACATCGAGACGTTTAGGTATCCCCAAATAGTATGGCGATCGTTCTCTTGTGCAGCCGGAGTTTCGGATGCGCATACGTGTTAGATAAGCACGTACTGGGACGGACAAGTTAGCCTGGGGCTGAGCAACATTTGAATATCCCTATCGTCACGAATATACCGAAACACAATACCTATTATCAATCGTCCCAGCGCATACTCCAATATCCTAATCCCCTCTCGAAAATAGGGCTCGCCATCTACAATTACTATCGAATCGGTACCTGAATCAGATATTGATATCCTTTCCCCACGGACAAATGGTTGACATCCCTTCCGTATTCGCGGCTGGAGGTTTAGTCGCTCTGGCGGAACTCACTACCATCGCCGAACGAACTGCCCGCATTGGTAGCGCAAGTTGGCTCGACATTTTCGTGGTCGCTCCTGGAATCCATCTTCACCAAAAATCACCGGAACTAGCAAATGGGGGGGGGGAGCTACCGCCGACAGCCGCCCTTACCTCCGGGTACGTTTTTCGTGTTGAAAATCAAGCCATGGTAGGATGGCTGCAGTCTGTCGGAAAAACGGGAAATCTAGTGAACGTGCGCGTGGAAAAGGCCAAGGTCACGAGTAACGGCTTCTTCATGAGCAATGGTGGTCCACTTTCGGCGATAGTCTATCTTTTTGCCCCACTCCTCACGGTGACTACCCAAGTCGTTTTGGCATATTACAAAGAATGGTGGACCTTCGGTGTCATCGGAGTTTTGATGCTGGCCAGAGCCATCAACGTGGCGCTCATTCGCCGGCGAAGTAGGAGCAATTGGAAAGGGGCCTCAGAGCCCGGAGTACTTGGGGATCTACTGATACTCCTCTCCCAAGATCGTTGGATCCGCATGAAAGGGGAGGTGGATGACCTTAAAGCTGTGACGTCAGGACAGTGGCTTGAAGATATGACTCGGGTGGAGAGCTACGCTGCGGCGGCAGCTACTTTGTTGGTATATGTGACCGTGGCCTTCTCTGTGAATGCGAGCATGTTTGGCAACGTTATGTTGATGGGTCTGCTATTGCTTGATGCTGGGCTGCTCGGTCTGAGTAACGGCCTGGTCCGAGGCTTGCGCCTAAACCAGGTGGTAACACGTGTGGTTGGTGAGCCGAAGCCGTATAAGAGAAGGCTAGATCTGGCAATGGAGTTGATTGCGGAAACCAAGAGACGCGACTGGGCCGTCGGACTGGGTATGGTGCGGCCGCGGGTAGAGGAAGCGTCAGAGGGCGTCCAACGAGTGGAACTGGGAAACTAAAGTGAACGTGATGGGACTGGTATATACTACGATTCTATATATCGCGTATTGCATTTTCTTGCCCGTTATTACCCCTCAATCAAGGTTGTGATCGATCCTTTTTATTTCCATTATTATTTTATTAGTAATCCTTGCGTCTAGAGTAATTTTTAGGCAGGAGTCAGATGAGGAAGCCGACAGCTTCTAGGACGGTTCGGAGTGGCGGACAGCATAGCGATGTTGAAAGCTATCTTGAGAATTGTGTTTATCATTCACTAAGTAGTATATTCTTTATTAAATTTAAGTTCCTAGTAACAGGGGCATTGGGAGCCGTAGTATATATTCCTTGGTTGCAAACCATAATAATGTCTACCATTGTATTCGTGATATCTCATATTGTTTATATAGCTTTCAGCTTTGAGTCCCACCTGTCCAGGCGGTGTAAATTGATCATGAACAAGAACATGGCGAGTTATGCTCCCCTTTCGGGAAGCAGAGAAATCCTTCGGAATTTGATGCTATGCAACTAATCGCAATTGCAACAATGACGGCCATCTGATATCCAGTATACTTAGTCACTCTGTATAAATCCAAATTGGAAGAGCTAGTATTGCCTAGTTAAATACTTTGCCGAGGATATACAGTTGACGTTCATCTGTAACCACTTGGAGCAGAGGGTAATACAGAATGAATAGCGTTAAAGATGGCACAGTACTGTATATGATGAGGTATAATTTTGGCAGATTTACGGGGCTGTATGGTGCAGCTAATGAGATATTGCGGGTAAATTAGTATCTCTAGGTTTTTATTTTCAATTTTAAAATCTATTCGTAGATTCGACTTAATGTCATGCGACGGCCTCCCCTTTGAAGGTTCGGCACCAACGGAACAACGGGCTAATAAACGTCCAGCCTCCCGAGCCTAGGAAATGACAAAGGAAAGCCTTTAAATAAGTGTACCTAGTGGGAAGAAGGCAGTCAGTAACAATACTATGGGGTCACCTACACGGGTTTGCACTTTCCAAAGAAGCAAGAAAGGAACATAGCTTGGCCAGGCAACAAAGGTGCTTTGAAGCAACGACGGAGGCTATTTTTATCACATATCACATATCTTGTTTGTAAGAGGGTATCTAATTGTAAGATGCTATGAGCTCAAGCCTAAGAATGACAAATCGATACAGTCGAAGCCCCGAGCTCGGGACTATAGTGATTATAGCATAGCATGCGTAGGATTTTTCCGGCCCCAAACGTCCCAAGCACTAATAATTTAACCTACATAACTAGTAGTATAGTAGCGGGCCTATGAAAATTCGGAGATGTACTTCTACCCCAGCTACTACAGGTATCTACAGCCGAGATGAACAGCGATGAGCTGAAGCGGAAATAAGACAAGATTCATACTCCCCGAGGGACAGATCGGAGAAACAGAGGGGAGGAATGGACTACCGGATCATATTGGGGATTGTAAATTTTTTTATTCCTCATATACTCAACACTCATATGGGGCCGCTTGGGGATTGTAAAAGTGTATATATATCGTGCAATTTCTTATATAGCTCCATCTTCACAATACTCCATACAAAGTCCACAGAGTTTCATCTAGACAGTCTTTCCATCTACGATGGATATTCCAATTGAACCTGCTCTGGGATCAAAGACGGGCTAGCTGAGGTAGTCGGGCGTAGTGGAGGCAACGAGAGCAGTAGGAGGAGTTTTTCTACGAGATGGACGACAAATGCTCCCTCAGTACTCATGTATTGTAGCGCAATCACCCCCTCAGACCCACCATAGCTTCCTGTTTGGTTTTCAAGCGAACCAATAGTACCATACTCGGATCTCGACAGTGTTTCCGATTCCTGGAGAGCTACTCAGAGTGTTACTCGGCAAGTCCAATACAACCCGGATTATTCCACGGCCATTTTTAATCCCTGTACCGTCGCGTAGCCCGCTTCCGAGCTTGTATTTGCGGCTGCCGTCGGTTTTGTAGGTTTTGGGAACTACCCAACGCCATGGTGACCTATACCTAGCTACGGGTCTAGGTTTACCTAGGAGTATCTTTCGAGTGATCACTTATCATTAATTGCCGGCCGAATACAAACGTTAATTGTTTCTATCGCTGGGGGCAGAGCGATCGTCAGTCTCTTTATTGTTGTAACATATAACTTGAAGCTGCAAACAACGCGGAACAGCTCCAGGTTATGGGAATTGGAAAAACAATCTTGAGAACTAGGGGCCTTAGCGCTTCTACGTATATATTGTTATACCTGATAGCTTGAGCCAGAATTCCATGCTTGAGCAGTACCGCATGGTTAAGGGGCCGTAGAATTTCAGTAGAAATAGTGTGAAGGTTAGGCACATACTTGAGGGTAACAGAAAATGCCTCGTACAAAGACTGAACAGTGTGCTGCGTCTGCTGCGTGAGAACTATCAAATTGGTTATAGAAAATACTAGCATATGTGGTATCTCGTGTTTCATAGTGGGACACTGCACTGCATAAACTAACATTACTAGTCGGTACTCATAGGTACAAGATGAAGGAACACACAAGAGAGCACACAGAATAAAGGTCACACTCACGTTCAATTGTGAGGACAATGTGAATCTTAACTGAAGAACTGTATTGATGATGATAGACAAAGAAGGGGGGATCCCAAGCCTATATATACTCAAATGACCTCCCATCACATGATTCCATGCTTCCCTTACTCAGCGCCAAGCCCGAAGATCCCTCTTTCTCTTTTAAGTATGAACTAATGGCTAATCAAAAATGCGCTAAGCTAGGAGAGGTGCCAACGTAGTGAAAGCCTTTTTTACGTATTGCCTCAGTTGAAAACGATGATGAAAATATATTGCTCAACAACGTTACCAATCCTCACTTGCGGTTCTATTTTGTTCCACAAAGTTATTGGCGTTGCTTAAGTGACGAATATAAGCAGAGGAAGTGTTTCAAAGACCTCGATCCCTGGCTTACTGGGCTTCTGGGGGCCGGGGCTCCGGTCCTCTGCGGTCATATACACTAGATCTTGCTATTCTCTGTGGTTTCTCCCGAGTGCGCTTGCCGTCTGTAGCCTTCCTATTAACTAGCATTATCCGCTTGTTTCTGTATAGTCTTTTAGCGCTTCATATTAGCAATGCTCTAGCTAGTACTAATATATTGCGTCACAAGATCTGAATTGTTTTAGCGTTTGCAATCCACATTAATGCATTTGTGAGTCTGGGAGCTGGTATTGTGGTACATACTCGGGATAGGCTCAATGGTGGGGGAGGAAGAGAGTAGTCAGACTAGGAAGAGGGTATCAGACTAGGAAGGGAGTAGTTGTGTCCCTGTGTTTGTAGACTAGGGGGTTCCTTGTTTCATGAGCCATCGCATGTGCTGACAAGCATCCTGGCCGGAGAGTCTAGTTCTCAAGATCCTGAGTGTATACGAAACCTTTGCAGACAACAATCTTAGGGGCTTCCAGCGGGGGGTTCTTCCGGGACTGCTGTGCGAGAGTCCAGGTACTGTCCTAGGGCATGGTTGCTGAGGCTTTCGAACAAACCGGAGCCCTTCTGATACTGAATAACTACCATAGTATGTACATGTATGTAGGTGTGGTTTTTGGTTGTCAGATTCGAACCATAAAAACGTGGCTCATGTGGTACAATTTCAAGAATATCTCATGTCCAGATCCTGAATCATACGGGATAATATTCCCATGCTAGGGCATATGATACATATATGTACATTTCGCCATGTATCTCCTTCTGCCGAGCCCCAGAAGTATCCACGCACACACACGTGTGAAATCGCAATAGTGGTGGCAAAGGTCCAAAAGCCTTAGATACTTATGTATATGACTCCAAAGGGAAAAGATAAGCTTTATTTGCCCCTAGTTTTTGAAGTGAAGGGATTCTGGTGACACGACCGCTCTCGCTCCCGGCCGTCTAGCGCGGCTCGGCTGCGCCGACTCCCACTAGTAGTTAAGGACTGTTGCGCTATAATTACTTTCTAGGTGGGACTATATCATATACAGTATATACTCCGTATACAGTGCCTTGGGGAAAGTTATGGCTCACCCATATTTTTTTCTTTTTTTTTGTCTCAGGCCAACCTGCTAGCGTGAATACTGTACAAAGCATCAGGCTGCATAAACACCCCAAAATGAGACTTTTAAGGGCTACAAACTTGCAGAGGAGGGCTTCACATTAGGGATTGTATCACCACCCTTTAAGGGCTATTGAGCCTGAAATATAGGTGCAATGCAGAGGTATACGAAGGACCCTTATTGCATATTCTGTGCATGAGCATGCATGACTAATGCATGTCTGAGGTGCGCCATAACTTTCCCCAGCATACATACATATATACATATGGAATTAACATATAATCGTGCAAATCAGACAAATCCAAGCGGCTCCCGAAAGGTATATGGTACTTGCGCGCGCTTCACTTCTGACACTCCTGATTGCTTTGTCATCATCGCATTGTGCAGCCTGGGCAATGACAGGTAAGTCGTTCCCCAGAATTTGCTGAGGGCTACTTAACGCGTCCACTCTGGATTCGTAGACCTGCTCCACCAAACCACTCACGCCTCGCACACAATGTCCCACCCACCCACATGCTTCCCCCTTCCCTCCTTCCCCGAGTGCACGCCCTCCAGCAGCATCAAGCGCACTCCCTCCCCTAGGCCCCTCCACACCACCCCACAACACAGCTACACCAGCGGCATCCCCGGACCACCTCGCATCTTAATCCCACCCAACCTCGCCCCAGGCTCCGGTTCCCGTCCACCCCTTGTCGGACGCCTAGCCTCCTTGGATAATCCCCCCCCCGGCCTAGAAGCCCTCCTCAGCACCCCCTCTTCCCTTCAAGAATGGACCTACGAAAGCCGGAGACAGGTACAGCAGGTGTTACCGTGGGTGTGGCTGGGCTCAATGACAGCCACAAGGGATAAAGAATTATTATCTCAGCGGGGAATTACATTGTTAATTGCTGTGAGAAGTAGTATGACTGCAAAAGCTAAGCTCATGGGTGGCGGCGTGGAACTGAGTTCCGACGAGTCGCTGTTAAAACATCGTCTTGGGAAAATTGGAGAACCCGTTCGTGTGACCCTCGATCTACCGGCAGTTCATGGTGCGCCTCTCATTGCGACATTCCGGGCAGCGGCGCAGTTGATTGATCGGAACTACCTTTCGACCTTGATCCCAGCTCACCTAATACACCTCGATGGCTCTGCAGACTACCCCGACTACCACTCTGCCGTTTTAGAGCACTGCTCGCAATTCCCTTACCAGCCTTCAGCAGACTTTCTACCGGTGTTACACGAGGCACTTAATCCGTATCCACTCGGTATTCCACGCCCAGGCTCGACCCTTGTGTTTTGCGAAACCGGGAATGAGAAATCGGCGGTAGTCGTGGCGAGTTATATTATGCATCACTATGAGGCGAGTCTTGTACAAGCTTGCCAGGTGGTGCAAGGACGGAGGTTCAGTGTGGCATTTGATGATATTCACAAGTATGCCCTGGCGGCGTGGGAGCCGATTTTCAGGAGTTACCGGGAGGTTCAGAAGGCAAGGAATCAGCAGTTGCAACATCAGCTGCAGTATACGACTGGGGGTGGGAGAGGAGGAAGCAGTGGAGGGGGCAAGAAGAAACGAGGATTTGAAGAGTCACAGTATGATGATGATGGGGAACAGTATATCCAGGAGGGAATTGCTATCGATGGCCGATCTGGAACTGCCCCATTCCGAGATGAGGACGGCTCCGACACTGGCATGGCTGATGACACCAATAAAGAGGATGGAATGATTCTGAACTAGGAGTCACGGAAAAATACCCCGCTCCGTACCGGTTCACCAAACCTACAACAGAGTGGATCTCGCCCGGAGATATATATCTTCTGAGAACAGTATGGAGTCTACCAATCATTACATGGATATGGATATTGATGGAATGGACGGAAGTGTTTGGGGGGGTGCCTGGGTCACTTGATAGTGTTTATGATGACGATATGATAGAATACACCCTGTGCCACGTACCGCTCATTTGGAGTGCAAAGTGCCGAAGCTGGGACCACGATTATGACATTAAGACGACTAACATGATTGCCGTGAGGATGTTATCTAATGGACTCCACGTTACTACTAGTTGGGGCAATGGTTTTATGACACTACTAATTTTTGCATTTGGTTTTCTTTACGGTCTGTTTTGGCGAAGCGGGGTACCTTCTAGATTACGAATAGCGTTAGACTTTTCTTCTTTTCCGTACCTTAAAAATACCGGATTCTTGGGGTTTTTATGGGTTTACTATGTGATGGGTTTATTATGGTGAGTTTATGGTACTCTTTTGCCGTGGAGTCCCTTGACACGAGGCTCTTCTGCGGAGCCCTATTTTTGACTTTCCGTTGTTCCGTTTTTAATCCACTATATCGTGCGCGAGTGGATGCGATTGCATATACACCTTTCGTAGAATTCCAGCTGGGGATTCGCGGTAGTTTGGGCTTTGTGTTGGCAGCCAAATGTGAATGATGGAGGTTGCAATTCGCTTGCTATTGGATCAGTGGGAATGCTATGGGATACTAGCAGGCCAGTGTCTCATGATTCCAGTAGTCTTCTTAATATATGTAGATCCACTATATCCCATTTGTTTAGGACTGAGGGAATTGGTGCATACGAGGAGGTTTCCTGCATACCCCCCCTCATTTCCATACCTTAGTCTGACTCTCCTAATCTCTGCCCTAGAACTACCTCCCGCTGTAGTAACTCCTACTCCTTCCATTATACGCCTTTCTCTGATATATACCCCTAGGTTTGAAATATACTATATCGTATGAATGAAATCTCGGGATATCTAGCCCAGCTCAGCTCTTCCGATGTATAGGTATGAGCACATGAAAAGTGCATTGTTCACTTCACTAGGCCTCCTGATTTATGATTGTCTAGAATAGGCTGTCCGAGACGCTGAGGGGAGTCATGATCACGGCTATTTTAGCGATTAATCCGTTACGTAGACATAGATAAACCTAGACTAGGTTAGGTACTGATAGTATATATACCCTAAATGAGTTTAATTTCTCTCAGGCTGTAGGTTCCAGGTTAACCGTTGCATAGATACCCATGCTGGCATTGAAGGAGCGTACGTTAGGTAGTCCAGGCGATAAATTCTCAGAGGTAGAGGAGTTGCACGGTACTCTTGGCCACTCAATTTGGTCACTACATTCTTCACAGAGGTACTCCATACGGCCAGGGTGCATGGTTATATCCGGGTTAACTACACATCAAACAGTATATCATTGATTCTATTCCGATTCCCACGACCTGGAGCCAACACATATATTAATTAATCGCAATTTCGAGTATTTACACGGGACAATTTATATCAATATTCCCGTGGCGCCAATCTGATATATAAGTTAATAGAAATTATGAAGCAATCTACCTAAAATCCAGGGTGAGAAAATTCCAAGTGGCTATAGTATTCATGCCCGCTTACCAGCCTCATTTATAAGCCTGAGGATATATAATCGGGGGTCGTAATGAGGTATTGATCCATACATATGCCCGTTGGCCTGTAGCTACTCCCAGCTGCAGAAGTACCTATCTCACCGGATAAGAAACTCCCACAAAACTACTATCTATCGTACGCGCGTGCAACTTGTCAGGGGCTTCGACAAGGCCGTCACGGCCAACTAGATACGAGCACCCCCGGTACCAGTACTCAAATAGAATGATTGATATTCGCACCGGTACTGGGGTATGCCTTCAGCGCATGGTTAGGTAGGAGGTCTGGCTTAGATAGTGGCACCCAGGCTTGGATGTTTCCGACCCTAAGATGGATATTGGTAATCAAAAACGGGCAGTAACTAGTTGAGTAAGCCTAGGGCAAACCTAGTATCTAGTGTGCAACTATATATACACTAATTCACTGGAACACTCTGCAAATCCCCTGGTACCTAAGCTTTGACCAAGTTTACCTTTCGAAGCCAACGACACCAACTCGAATATTCCGCTTGAAAGCATTATAGCCTGTTTCAGACGCTGATCCATGATCAGGATAGAGCAATCTGTACATGTTTACCGGTTCAAATGACCCTTATTTCACTCTAACTAATTCTAAATTACTAAAACCAGCCCAGAATGTTATGGGAATACGTTATCCTCACCAATACGCTGGAGTGGTGTTATGGGCTGTTGCACCATGCAGCAGCGCCTGTATCTATACCGGTTACTTAGGATTGATATTGGCTGTTACCCTGAAGCCAACTTTGATGTGATGTGGAACTAAGGTTCGATTCATGCCCTGTGACCCTCACATTGACCACGCTAGTATTAATACTAAGGGAATTCGTACAGCCTTCGATATCCTGATCTTTTTTTTCAATAGACTTAAGGGGTCTAGATATCCCATCATGTCATAGAAAACATGAAAAGCTGACACATTAATATATCCACAGTCTAGTTCCGAGACTTTGACCTCAATGATTGTCCCGCGATTCGAGATCGGATCCGGAGCTGCCAGTTCTCCTATAAGATTAAATTAATATTTCCAGCACGATGCTGGTTTCAATGCAAATAAGAACAACGCATAGGAGCACTACGTGCCACATTTTCTGGATTTATGACCCGTCACTATTGCAGGAGGGGATAAAGACATTCACATATATTATGTGCTTCTGTCTGTGTGCACACTCTCAGTGGTTTACCTGTGGCTCGAGGAGTTGTAAATCCACCTCTTAACGCTGTAAGCGCTGAGAGGCGGCAGGTACTGTACTTGGCTTTCAAGTGTAGTATTTCTATGTTGGTCATCTTAAACCGGAGATTCATATGTATATGCTCTGGGCCGCTCATGGGCAATTTAAATAATTCCTTGATTTGGTGTATAACGTACTTGAATTAATAAAGGTTTACGAGTACTGATTTACAAAAAAACAAAGAGAATTGATAAAGGTATACCTAGCTGGAGCTATCCCAGCGACTGCAATAGATTCATCTATTTCGAAGTCGACCGGGTTCCCCTCTACTAGTCTATTTGTATTCATTAACCTAGAATTTTATTTTATTGTTTTATCCTCAGTAACTGGTGTGCGCGGCTCCTATGGGATTCAGCTAGAATTGAGAGTTTACCACAGTCATGATCCGTTGAGACATTCGCATTCAATAAATTCATCATTCTTAGAGCATCGGCAGAAACACGAGTAATTGTAGATGCCTGACGGGTAGCATTGGCTCACGTAATTGTGGTTTGCCTAGCAGTTGGAGTATCTGGAATGTCATTCTCAAAGCCCATAATGGTGAGAGGCCGTAAGCTGGGTAAAGGTGAAATAAGCCAGGCTTGGTTAACAATTGATGGAGTTCAGGCTGTGAGTTTTGCTGCTTCCCCACCCTCCAGTCGGGTTTCCAGCTGGTTCATCATGCCCCCCCCCATCAGGGCCGCATACGAGTATCTGAGTATTTGAAACAAGGAAGAATATCACAACCTCAAAAATATAACGTCTCGAAGCGTTTTGCCTGGTCTACCTATCCGCATTGCTGTAAAACAGCATCTAACTGTTGCATAAGCCTAGAATCTGCTTCAATTTGGTTTAAAATTGTGGAATTGAAGGTACCGTAGAAATCCGCAAACAAGAAAGCACCCGCGATTAAAGGTGTAGTACCTTGCGCGTTACCCGGATCCTATAAGTAGGAAGCAGTGTGGCTTTTTCTAACGTAAAAAGAAATCGTGCCATAAGATGTAGACAAAAGATATTATTTTGTTCTAAACTTCACTGAATTCCATACAGCGCATTAATATCCAGCACAAAGTGGCCGGACCTGATTGCCGAGCCATAAGGCTCTCATGTATAAGAACCTCGGTGGATTCAAACCCCCCGTGGATAAGAAATTAATCTCAAATGCCTATTGCATAGGAAACGTTGTAGGTTTCTACAGTAGCAATGAACTCAACATCCTTCTCTCCATTCCATACCTTATAAGAGGTGAAGATGATGAGTTAACGTAATCAGCATGTCCTTCATTCGAAGGACCTGAGGCAACCTTCCCGGAATATTCCATGTGTGCAGTCTCCCTCTGACCAAAAGGAAGGGTACGTGATGTGGATAGGGTCGGTCAAAACTAATTTCATAGGGAGTTTTGAGTGTAGCGGAATGTTTTGTTCGATTGACATTTACCAAATTGAGTAATTATATTAATTGCCCGCGACCGGAATAGAGGCATGTGCTGCCCGCGACTGGCCCGGAACATATATATGTACCTAATTAGGCACACCATTTCCTAGATTCGGGCGGCCCCGATACCCGGCGTAGTTTGGGTACATATTGTGGAAATCGGCAAGCCTGGAGCCGTCGGCTAGGTATCTAGCTGTATTATCCCTTAATTCACCTAATCGTGCTATGCTACTGATAGTGGCTGATATCATGATTCGTAGTGTGAAACATGGGCTCATGGAATTCATCTTATAACTACTTCTAGGCTTGTGGTTTCGGGATCGGTCAATTTAAACGGAACATGCTGGTAAATTGCCATGCAACCACCACGTTGTGTTGAAGTTGAAACACGTGGAGAGGAGCCAGAAATTCGCACTCGTTATACCTACCGGTTTTAGCCCACCACAGCAGTCAATGGTCTGTTACACCCGAATAATATGGTCACTCCATATCTCTCAGAGTTTTATTACGAAACAAGAAATTTCTAAATAGATGGAACCGCAAGAGCTTACGAGTGGTGACACCACACGTTCTAGATATCGATGGGTCCCTAATGTACTCTACATAGGCATAGATTGCGTGATGAGACGTTGGTTTATTAACACGTCGGGCCCACAATCGTACATTCGGTTATCCCTATACCAAAGTACAAATATTCTTCGATTGCTTGATGCATCGATGGCCTCAACCAATCCTGTTTCTTGGTTTGGTAAATGTATGCAGCACTCGCTCGAGTGGCCATGGTATAGTATGAGCGTTCATGTGGTGATTTACCTCCCGAATCCAGGGATTGGCCAATTTGATCGTGCAATAGAGATTCCTTTATAGATGATCCAAATACCAATGGGATTTGGGGAATCATTAGCTCGTCTCGCTCGTTGTACTCAATCTATTCATCCTTCTTGTGGTTGTCATCTATACTCGTTTATCTGTAAACTTGCCGTGATATAGAACTAGCCAGCCAGATGCACCGGAGCCACTGGCTCCTTGAAATTTTGCAATATGCTACTTACAATTGTTCCTAGAACGAATCATTGAATCCCCCATGCCAATATCCTATAAGTTGTGCGCACGTGCGCACATGCGCCCAAAAGCATAAAAATCATTCGATTAGCACCTTGTAGATGGCAGGTACAATACAGTAAGACAAGTTCATTATCCAGACTACGAGGCCGTTCACTATTGATAAGATGAGTCCATTTACAATAATACGAGTACAACCTGCGAGTTTAACGGTTCTGTCAACCAGGCTATAGAGATCTGTATGGAGGGACGAGTGCAACCACAAGGAAATTCCCCATACTGAATACATATGTTCCCTAAGTTCACCCCCGCATAGAGCCACAATCCCAATTTACATATGATACATGTATACAGCGGAGGTGCCGGCCCTTTGTATGTTTCTGTTGCTCCATAGCGCCTATGGGCCGACACGTGTTCAAATAAGGCAGAATATATGCCCTTCTCCACGATTATAGTAGTCATGAGTAGGTACCCAGAGTCTCGGGTGGGACTTAGAGCATGAAGGGGTCATGTACAACCACCCAAGTATCCAATACCAGATTAAATCCATTGTCTAACAAGTACAGGTTTTTTTGCCGCAGTTTGCCAGATGTGTGCGACAAAGGTTACAATTACAATATTCCGCAAGCAGGAATTGGTTATGAATAGCTAAGCTTCTCTGGGGTGTAGCCTTAAAACATTCCCGTGAAATTGAAGCGATGAGGAGTGAATCAAAAAAATCTCACACTGTGTGGGTATTCTGGCAGTGCCCCTAACTACCGGGTACTTGTTCTCATGTACTAATTATAAGTATGTAGAAATGCGAACGGGTTGGTACGGTAGTTAAGGTACCATACAACGATCCCAGGTCGGTGAGGAAGATCCTAGTGGGCGTGGGAAGAAACAACAGCTAATTTTCCTCAATTGCAGGTACCAGGTACCTGGGATGTATGGGGCCTTGTTCTCGAAATACCCATTCCATGGTCGCATGCGGGTAATTTGACAGAAGAGGGGATAAAGTAATAGTGATCCTCCTGGCCGAGTGGTGTGCGACTGGGTTGTGCATGTGAAGTACCCCTGGCCCACATCCCATATCTTTCTCAAAAGCACCGAAACAGCAGCAGTCAGTTGGATAGCCATTCTTTAGCCATGTGTCAGGCCCAAGAGATGCGCATCCACATATTACCTCGAGTTCCCACCTTTGTAACCAATCCACCGTTACCTCACCTACAAATATATCTCCTAGATATCCGCGAAATCAGACCCGATGGGACTCACTCCCGGCGCACTGGTGTTCGCAATCTTCTGTGTCCTATGGACTGGGACAACTGCCTTTGTTGCAGGTGCTGTAGGATGGCTTTACATCCGGACGCGAAGGCAGATTGATTGTAAGTACTTCCAATTGAGAGGTGCAACAGATCATATGATTCTAACTCCATGTGCTAGTCATTTCTCTGATTTCTTATGTGGTTGTGTTGGCAATGTCTGCCTCGATGGCCCAGCAGATATACACAATTGCACGGTGGGATTATTACAAAGAAACACAGCGACAGGATTCTATACTCGTGGCTGGCAAGACGAGATTCTTTGACGTAGGTTCCGACAAGGTTGTAAAGGCATTCTATTACACTCGTAAGTCACCTATATATCTAGATAGTGATGTACAGCGCCAGTAGATAAATTAAAGCATAGAAACCTAACAAGAGATTGTCGTCGCGAACAGAGATACTTTGTTACAACATCGGCGGAACTTTGATTGCGTTTTGGTAAGGTCTCAGCCAGTGGATGGAACAGGTTTGAACTAACCCTATCAAGGTGTTTTTTTTTATGGGCAAATATATGGCCATTGCCGTGCTATTGGTGGAGATCAACTACCTATTCACTGGTATCAAAAATCTTTGCCATTCTCACTGCCTGTCTCCTCACAGGAATCTCGCAAATCCCCTACTTTTCCGACAAACATCTTGTACGATTTCTGGTTGGCAATATACTACGTAAGTCCTTCGAATGTGAAGACCGCGGACTAAGGTTACTAACTCTAGGGGTCCAATCATATAGTCATTGTCGTCCTTGCTGTCACCCCTGTTTTTCTAATCTTGATCTTATACCGATATATATATTACGGGTGGTTTGCATCCCAGGAACTGCAGGGCGAGAACCGACGGTCGTGGGGAATACGACAGATAAACAGGTTCCCCAGAGAAGTAGGGCAAAGCACCAGCAACTATAGCAGTAGCGCAGGCACGATAAAAGAAGCAGCGAATAGCTTCCGGGGCGCCGACCGCTCATTGGACCCTTCTCCGCGGAAGACCAAGACTCGGAAGACATTGAGCATGATGCTTATGCTACGATTCCTAGCCGCAATACTTGTAATGAGGTAAGATATAGAACTTCCCCTATCGTTTCATACTTAGGATAGCATATAATAACAAGAGTGGGAACATAGCGGTCTAGAGATATTTCACATCTTCTTCCAGTTATCCCGCGTAACAGGCTTCAGGTCTGGGAAGGCCGGGACCGAAATCAAGGAAATACCATTAACGACCATGGAGCAAATAGGTGACACCTACTTGTTCCTACCAGCAACAACTCAAGGCTGGTTGATTTTGCTGGTATTTGGAACAACGGAGGACTACTGGAATAAGTTCAAGGAACTGCTGGCAGGGGTGTTTTGTTTTGGTTATGTTTGTCGGAGGTTTCGAAAACGCCGTCAGAGGCACCAATTTGACCCCTCACTAGAACAATCTACGGATAATTTTATCGCCGATTCCGAGAGTAACGAGCGGGGCCAGGTGCAATCACTAGTGGAGGGGGAATTTGAGATTCCAAGGCCTACTCGTGTGAGTAGCACTAGTACAAGTCGAAGACAGTCCCTCCTAGTTTCTCAACCTATGAGTGATCAGCCTCCCAGCAACAGTCACAAGCATAGCACCAGTTTGATTGACGCGTTCATGTCGAAGCCTCTGCCGCCTCCTCCTAGAAATGCTCATATCTCCCGTCAATTAGGTGCCGCAAGTCCCCCTCTATCTTCCCCTCTGGAGCCATGGGACTTGCGTGCACCCGGCACCTACACTTGGCGAATCGAGAGAGGATCATGAGCTCTCAGTTTACGAGGGTAAGGGCGTTTATTTCCTAATTGCATTAGCATTCATGAATTCCACTGGCGTTATTGGCTCTGGCTGTTGCATTTCGCTCAAGGGAACTTGGGTGCAAGATATTGGGAATGGGGTTTACGGAAGTTATCCATTGTAGTAGATGGTAGGTGGTACATAAATTCATTTTTAATCTGTTCAGCTTTCTTAGCGGTTCAGAGACTATGTTGATCGCAAGATTGAGCCGACATCCAGATTCCTTTTAAGTTTTTACTAAGGTTGCTCATGCTGTGGACCTTCTGCTCTGGTAAACTCACTGGGAACAAGATCTAAAATTTTATTTGAGTCTCGTGTTTGTGGACTGTCTATGGAAAAAGTCGGTAATACCTGATCCTTCATGTATGTACATGAAAAACTAGCACATGTCAATGTCTTACACTTAAAGCATCCTGATACGTTCATGCACCCCTGTTTCGGTCTTGCGCAGGTGGGGATTCATGCAATGTGGGAATTTTTTTTTTTTTTTTGGAGTCTATACGCCTAATCAGCCTAAGACTATGCGGTGCCCCCGTTCCCTCCCCTTAAAAGGTTCGGTACACCCACGGGAAAACGGGCTACATAAACGTCCTGCCTTCCGAGCCAAGAAAATGTCCAAGGAAATACCCCCTTCCACCGCCACACCCCTACCGGTCCGTCCCCAATGGAAGTGTGCCTCCGCCTCCACGCCCCTTCTGGCCCTCCCCTTACATATATATTTCTTCCACCTCCACGCCCCTTCCGGCCCTCCCCTAACAAACAAACACAGCACAAACTCAAACGAACAAACTTCATAACAGGAAATCAGCGTAGGTCAATTTTAGAGAAAAACGTCTCCACCAGATCAACCGTGTAGAATCCCTTCTCATTCTTTTCCTTCTTGGCCCACCTCACCCTATCATCCATATCTTCCCATATACTCCACCTCCGCCCTATATCTTCTCCGTGCATACAGACCAAGGCTACGTGCTTGCCTGTCTCTCCATATCTTCCGCATTTCCAGCATTTAGGGTTATCTGCTTTTCCGATCTTGTGGCGCCAGGCTTGTAGGTTACCTTTTCTAGTGCGACATTAAACATATGTGACTCTTGCCTTCCTATTCCATTTCACCACCCTACCCATTCCTGCTCCCTACACTCTTCTCTGTTCCTCTCTCATTCTTCTCCATGCTTGCTTCAAACCTCCCTTCATGATTTGGGGGTCTTTGGAGTATAGGTTTGTGGCTTCTTTGGCCAGTCGGTCGGCTTCTTCATTGCCGTTGTTGTGAGGCTGAGCATAATGCGGCAATCAGGGTAACTTGGTATATGTGCGCCGAACAGCCAAAACCAGCAAAAGTCGAGTGAATTTTAGTTTCTTTGTTAGGAGTGTTTTGTTACATCAGGAACCATATTAGTTTACCTTTGGGGCGTCGGACGCTGGCGGAATGGCGCCGGAACGCTGGCGGCGCCCTGGGCGCACCCGGCGTCCTACAGGAATCGCTGGCGTCCGGACGCTTGGTGCTGGCGTTGGGGCTCTCAAAAATCGTTCCTGATGTAGGAAGGATCGTTCGTGAGATTCTAGCTCATCATCTGACAACTATCAGACCTTGCAGAGAATCTTCACGCAACGCTGGCAAGTCTGCCAATTTCGCACGCTCTACCAAACTTCTTTTTCATGTATTTTACGTTTTGCAGCAATAAAAGTTTCTTCTCTACTGCTATGGAATTCTAGACAAAAGGTAGAGACTTTCAGATCTCCATCACTTGCGTAATATACGTCGGCAAAAGCTACGTGAGTGATATGAATTCCGGAGCTATTAGTCGATTTTTCCTCTGTTTGTCTCAGTTTCCTACCATGATTCGGTTATTTTGCCAGTTCTCGACTCTCCGGCTCTACACTCAGTTGCTATAGTATCCCTATACAAATAGTGGCTTCATCATATTGGTCCCTTTGACCAGAGAGCTGTTGCTGAAGAATATCCTCATTGCCAGCCAGGAATATTCGATCTTTTGAGAAACTCATGCAAATCTTACTATAGCACGCATAATCGTATACCGAATTTGCATTCATTGTGGGGATTGCAGAACACCCCTTACAGACATGAATTATATCCATATAGCACCTTCTTCAATACAAGACATTGTGGCTCTTTTGGCGCTACATATTGTTCTATTGTTATCTGCCTTTGTTCTTGTAGGCGTCGCCGTGGCGCAAATGGCCTTAACAGAACAATCACTTGGTGGAATATCTATTGTATCCTTGGTTGTCTTTGTTATGCAGGTTGGTGTGGGTACTTTTGGAACAAAGGTAATGTTGTACATAAGAATAGGGCAACAGGCCAAGGGTAAAGAGGAGGATCATCGAAAAAAAGATCCAAGAAAAATTGACAATTGATCTATTAGCAGTTATTGCAGAACCAGGAACTATCGCACCTCAAACAGGCAATCTTTTGGGAATTTTATTCCCTTCGCACTTTAAGAATATCGAGAACCTTCTATCCTCTGTCATTCACGTAGTTCTTCTCAGGGAAATCCCGTGAGCGACATACAATCTCTAAAAACTCACAAAAAAATGTCAGAGCAAGGATAGTCTTCAAGATAAGGTAAGATGGCAGCTAGGGCGGGTGAAACTACTATGAAAATTGTACCTGTTCAGGCTGGTGCAATAACTTCCACACTCTCTCTTTTCCCTCTACCTCATCAGTTAGGGGCAGCGTATTTTGAAGGAATTAATGTTACTGAATTTTTAGTACATTGGGAGGATGTGACTATGGACTGGATAGATAAACAGCGCATTAAAAAGATGCCATTGTACTGTGAGACTACCTTAGGTTTGTATATCAAAGAGTTGGTTATATATCATGAAGGTGAGAGTTGAGATGACTTCACCATTGTGCATAAGTCAGAATTCAGAGAAGATGATTCGGAGTAAATGCGCAATACTGAGACTTATCTTCAGAGTCTAGTTCAGAAGATGAGGAAGGAGAACGATCCTTCTATTGCTGCATATAGAACTTTTATTTTTGAATTTGCACGCAGATCTAATTTCCTTGTTATTAAGTTAGTAATTAATGAACATACTTGTATAGTTTTGTTTTTGCAAGCCTTTTTAGACAAAATTGGGGACAAGTTATGCAAGAGATGTAAGATCGATATTGACGATACTAGCTCCATTGCTCATATGTGGTCGGAACTGAAAAAGGAGGCACTTAACATCTGTATAAAAGATGATTCCTAGATGAGTGAGCTCTGGAAGACCAAGAAGCAACTAGAGACCAGTCCAGTTAAGCTAATTCCCAAGATGAAAGAAGAGCAGCAACCGAGATTAGAAGAGGTCGGTCCTACCTTGTTGAGTAGAGGAAGATCGGGTGGTCCGTTGGAGGAAGTTACGAAGATGATGAAGGACTTGCAACTAAGTCAGGTAGAAGCACAGAAAAGATTTTAAAATGAACTAGGCTTTTTAAGGAATGTTTTCACTAAAGTACCTCCACCTGCAACTGCGTATGCTTCTGCACAGTACTATCCGCCATACCAATATAGGAATAGAGAGTACTCCCCGAACCAGGGTGCTCAGATGAGCCGCATTCGAGGTTGCTATTGGGACGGGTTAATGTATTGAAAGGAGGAATGCCAGGATCTTAAGCAGGCAATAGCAAGAGGAGAAGTTCATCAGAGAGAAAGATTCACTTATATCGGTCAACAAGGTGTTAGAGATGCCATTCTAGTCCCTATTCCGCAAGAGGTAGAAGGAAGAATTAAATGGCAAAAAGAGTGGGTACAGGAGTACATGCTGATGAAAGAAGGGAATCTATCTCACATCCAGACAATGTTTGTTGAGGACTCCAAGGCGGGAGTATCCTGCAACGTAGTCAAAGAAGCTAAAAAGATCAATAGGGAGCTAGTGGTTTATGAGACTTCAAAGGAACTTGAAGTTGAAGTTGAAGAAAAAAGAATTAGAGATAGAGGAGATAAGGGGGATAATAATCAACAAACCAAGCAGCTCTTCAATCCACATAGACCACCTAAGATCCTTAAACGAGGAGAGAACTCAAACAAAGAAAATCAGCCTAAACAAGAAAAGCTATGGAATAGCTTGCACAGTACGGTTAATATCGATGAGCTCACAAAAAGGACATTGGATGCGCCGGTACCAGGAGTTACTGTTCGAGACCTACTTTCTATCTCACCAGAAATGATCCAATAATAGTTTGGCGTTAAGCAAGTTCCGCCGATCAAGGAACAAGAGGCTCAGGAGGAAGATAAGCCAGATGCAATGGCCTTTACTATGCGATGGAAGGAAGCTCTCAGGAAGTTGTATGCTTACGCTTCACACAAGTGCAAGGGTCGTGTTGAAGAAACTGCATTTGAGATGCTCATAGACTCTGGAGCAGAGCTATGTTTAATGTCGAAAGGGGTATTTGAGGAATTAGACTTGCCTATCGATCTCACAGTAGACTGGTCAGTAGGAGCGGCAAATAACCAAAGGACAAAGGCTTATGGCATTTGCCATGACGTTGAAGTCACTATTAGTGGAATTATAACGAGATGTAGGTTCTTCATTCTAGAGAACCTCTCTCAAGACATAATCCTAGGAAGGCAGTAGGAAAGACTAGTTGGAGCAAAGCATGATAATAGGGATGATGGGAGTTGTTATACTACCATTCATGATGAGTGAGGGAATTCAGTCAATTTTTGTTCAGTTCTAGCACATCACAAGAGGAATAGGAGTGAGGCTAGACTGACAAAAGTATATGGGAAGTTAGAAGGAAAAGACAAGAAAGAAGAAAGATCTCATTGCTCGCGTAATGGTAAAGAAAAAGGCTACGTAAGTGATGCCTGAGAGGAAGTGCATGTTAATGATCAGGGAGAAGTTTTTACCCTAAAAGCAATTCCAGAGAAGGGTGATGTCTGAATAATTGAAGGCAGGATCACTCGCGTAGGATTTGAGCCGAAAAGCTACGCGAGTAATAGGGATCGAACTCAGAGGAAATTTCTAGAAGCTTGAACCTTGTACAAGTACAAAAATGACAAAATTCACCCAGCAAATCAGCAACATATGGGAGGTATTAAGCCAGAAGAAAGTGAGAATTGAAAGAAGCTGTTGATAGGTCTTCCTTGTCTAGAGAATAAAAAATATCCATGGTTAATTCCTAAGTTTTCAGATATTGAGCGTGGGTCTAGGCTAACTCTGGAGCGCATCGAGAAGTTGAAAATAGGGAAGAGTATTATGAAGGAAGAGCAAGAGGTCTTGATGGAGGTTTTGTTTAGTAGAGAGAAGGGTATTACATTCGATTGCACTAAGAAAGGAGTGATTAAGCCAGAAGTTGAGCCTCCACATGTTATTCCGACTATGGCGCATGAACTCTGGCAAGTAGCCAATTTTAGAGTTCCGAAAGCCTTAGAACGAGAGGTTATTGAGATTATTCGGAAAAAGTTGGAATGTGGAGCATTAGAGAGATGTTGTGGCCCATACCGCAACCCTTGGTTTCTGGTACCTAAGAAAGATAAGGGATATCGATTGATTAATGCAGCACAAAGGTTGAATGCTGTTACTATCAAAGACGCAAGTCTACCTCCATCGGCAGAAGAATCACTTTGCGGGATTTCCAGTATTATCCTTACTAGATTTATTCTCAGGATACGACCAGATGGTATTAGCTGAGATCTGCAGAGATTTGACAGCCTTCCAAACTCCGTTAGAGCTATTAAGAATGACAACTTTACCTCAAGGATGCACAAATGGAGTACAAGTCTTTGACAGGGTAATGAAGAAGATTTTGAGGAATCAAATCTCAGCCAAGGGAGGAAAGCCATTCATCGATGATGTAGGAGTCAAGCCACCTACATCAGCAAAAAAAAAACTGCGTCTGGACGCAGAAGTGTGTCTGATGCATCATGTGCGTCAGGTCAATCCGACTGCGTCCTGTCGCGTCCCGCATGCTTCACATGTACTATACTAGTACATCGTCTAGTGCGTGTCAACCATGGCATACGTCAGGTGCATCAAGTCCCAGAAAAGATATTCTATGCCATTATGTAGTTTGCAAAGTGCAATAGGCATGACTGCATTTAGGTAAATCACATATATCCCTTAGCACCACAGGATATACTCACAATGCGGAGATTCTGTTTTGCATGCAATTCGTTTATAAATAACTATATACATAATTCTGGGCTCCCATGATAACTGTAAAATAGGAAAATTTGAGTTACGCAAACTGCATCCCCAACACCCCAACACCCAGCCATAGCTACTGTATCCCATAGTTCCCAGTTCTAGCGGCAATGCCTGACTCGAAAATGATTAGCAATGCCCACAACAGTGGTGGGCTGCCAATGCTTACCTAGGGTGGTGGCTGGCGTAGGCTGGGTCGGTGAAGCTAGCCTAGTAGCTTGCGCTGGCCTGGTCGCTGGCGCCGCATAGGTCGCTGCCGTTGAGTATGGGGCTGCCACTGTTGAAGTGTCTGGGACTCCATAGAATAATTAATATTTGTTATGCATCCTGATGCCGGGTGGGCACTTACCTAGACCTGCTTTCTGCTACCAATCGCCATTCCTTACCACAGGTGAAGTGGGGGATCGCTACTGCTGGTGAAGTGGGAGATCGCTGCTGCTATTGAAGTGGGAGATCTCTACTGCTGGTGAAGTGTCTGGGACTCCGGAGAATAATTAATATTTGTTATATGTCCTGATGCTGGGTGGGCACTTACCTAGACCTGCTTCCTGCTACCAACCGCCATTGCTTGCCACAGGTGAAGTAGAAGATCGCTGCTGCTGCTGAAGTGGGAGATCGCTGCTACTGGTGAAGTAGGAGATCACTGCTGCTGGTGAAGTTCCAACGACTTTGCTGAACAATTAATACTTGTAATACCTGCGGATGTCAGGTAGATACTCACCTCAGTCTGCTACTACCAACCGCCCATGGATTACATGCTGCCTGCCTGTGGGCAAGTCGCTGCCTCTGGTGCGGTCACTGCCTATGGTGAAGTCGCTGGCATTTATTGTAGGTGTACTTGCTGGTTCGAGGCCTCTGGCTTAAGACAAAGATTGCTTGCCTGGGGTTGTAAGTGACTACCGTACTTTCTTAGCTAAGTTGGGTACCGGCAGCATAGTGTGACTCGTAAGACATGATCGACACCGCTTGCCAGCCGCCCGAGGCTAGAACTCCTAGGAATGGGCACCACCGAAACAGGGAATAACAGAGGGCACTAATCCATATGAACGTCTTATCCATATACATATACATATTCACGCGCGATATACATAAAATGGATAGATATAGAGATGTTCACCTGCAATATAAATGAATTACATATATATATATATATATACATATTCATGCGCGATATGCATGAACTGGCTAGATATAGAGATATTCACCTACAATATGAATGAATTCCATGTATATATATATATATATATATTCACCCGCGATATGCATAAACTGGCTAGATATACAGATATTCCCCTATAATATAAATGAACTGGCTACATATAGAGATATTCGCCTACAATATGAATGAACTGGCTAGATATATAGATATTCGCCTGCAATATTCATGAACTGGCTAGATATAGAGATATGCGCCTGCAATAGGCATGAACTGCCTAGATATATAGATATTCGTCTGCAATATGAATAAATTCCATAGATATATATTGACCCGCTATAATCATGAAGTGCCTAGATATAGAGATATTCACCTGCGAAATGCATGAACTAGCTAGATATGAAGATATTTACCTGTAATAGGGATGAACTGGCTAGATATAGAGAAATTCACCTGCGATATGCATGAACTGGCTAGCTATATAGATTTTCGTCTACAATATGCATGAACTGGCTACATATAGAGATGTACACCTACAATATGTATGAACTACCTAGATATAGAGATATTCACCTGCGAAATGCATCAACTGCCTAAACATAGACATATATTCGCCCCCAAAATATATACAGATACATATTCTCCGGTTTTATGAATAAACTCCATATATCCATATGGAGTTCATTCATGTGGTAGGTAACTACATGCATATATCTAGGCAGTTCATACATATTGTAGGTGAATATCTCTATATCTAGCCAGTTCATGCATATTGCAAGGGAATATCTATATATCTAGCCGGTTCATGCATATTGCAGGTGAATATCTCTATATCTAGCCAGTTCATGAATATTGCAGGGCAATATCTATATATCTAGCCAGTTCATGCATATTGCAGGTCAATATATATATATGGAATTTATTCATATTGCAGGCGAATATCTATATACTCAAGCAGTTCATGCCTATTGTGGGTGCATATCTCTATATTTAGCCAGTTCCTGCATATTGCAGGCGCATATCTCTATATCTAGCCAGTTCATGCATATTGTAGGTGAATATCTATATCTCTAGCCAGTTTATACATATCGCGGGTGATTATATATATATATATATATACAGCCAGGTGGCAAAAAGAACTGAACGCTGCATACAAATGCAACGTATGTCATCCCTTAAACCCATACAAAACTCTCAAATATGCAGTGTTTGGGCCTCTTTTTGCAGGGAAGCATCCAATTCTTTTTGCTAGCTGACTGTATATGGAATTCATTTATATTGCAGCCCAATATCTCCAAATCTAGCCAGTTGATGCATATCACGGGTGAATATGTATATGTATGTATATATGTGTAATTCATTCATATTGCAGTCGAATATGTCTATATCTAGCTAGTTCATGCATATCGCGGGTGAATATGTATATGTATATGGACAAGACATTCATATGGATTAGTGCCCCCTATTATTCCCTGTTTCGGTGATGCCCGTTGCTAGGAGTTCTAGCCTCGGGGGGCTGGCAAG
>Ga0307511_10000893_pt1 | contig 31386 bp, 42 predicted proteins | sample 13_EM_MG_FD_200266 | JGI IMG/M metagenome (GOLD analysis project Ga0307511, IMG submission 200266) | Populus trichocarpa ectomycorrhiza microbial communities from riparian zone in the Pacific Northwest, United States - 13_EM | ecosystem: Host-associated > Plants > Roots > Unclassified | place... | reverse complement strand
AAGTTATGTCGTGAACTTTTAAAAGTTGATACCCATATATGGTAATAAAGTACGTGATAAGGGAGGAAAAAGTGACAGAAAGTGACGGGAAGAAAACAGTCATTGCCCATCTTCCTGATGCTGCTTGTCCTCACTGAAGCGCCATCCCAGTAATGCCATCGATATCCTCCGAATTCAACAAATCTTACCAAATCAGCTGGCTCGGCACTGCGTGAGACTTGGCTACGGTTCTCTAGAAATAACCTCACAACCACCACACCCAGTTACCTTCTTGCGACATGCACATTCACGCCCCTTTACGGACGATTATGCGACATCATGGGCAGGCGTGGTGCCAACCAAACTGCTGTACTATTCGCCGGGATAGGGACTCTTGCTTGCGGGATATCACCCAGCATGAATCTCCTCATTGCCGCGAGATTCGTGAGTCCCATACACTTCTAGCGCACAGCTTCTAACCGTGAGGTGGTAGCTTGGCGGAATTGGCGGCGGGGGAGTTTTTACCACTTCGGCGTACGTTTCGTGACCTTTCCCACCTCCATAAATTTATCGGCGACATTAGGATTATTACGAGTGATTTGTTCTCACTCAGGGTAAGCGCTCAAGTCCAGTTGACCGGGGTACCTTATAACTATGATCAAAGTCACGGGAGCTTGCCCAGAGTGTTGCGAGCATATTTACGGGGGTACACATGTTCTCCCTTGCGTAGAGGTGCAGTCTCATGCTATAATACAGGTTGGCATGGGGGCGGGAGGACCCTTGGGCGGGTTCATTAGTGACAGGTGTGCCCATTGACGCTCTGTAATGAGATAGTCTGGGAAGGTTCTGACCAGGGCATAGGTATGGGTGGAGAGCTGCATTCTTGATCCAACTGCCGCTGTATTTTCTCTCGTTCACCCTCGCGGGCTGTAACTTGCGTTATGTCACACCAGTAAGTCCAGCCACCAGGCGTAGAATCGCCGGAGTTCATTCAGGATGCACAGGGAAAGGGTAAGTCGCCGAGGGAAGTTCTCAAAAGGATCGACTACGGTGGTATCACTACGACTCTCGCGTGGGTACGTGCGAACGTCTCAGTTTTCTGTTCAGCATCATCACAACTGCCCCAGGTCTTTGCCGCTTTACTATTTTTGAGCTATCGCTACAATGAACAACTCCCGGTAGGTAAAGTTTGCCCGTTGTCGGTAATCTGTCTCAAACATCGGGTAGTGGGGTGACGCACGAGTTATCTCAACTCTCGTAGCCGCCGTCGTGTTTTTCCTCATCTTCCTAGTTATCGAATTGAACCTTGCCGTCGAGCCCATGCTGGCACCGTTTCTGCTCAAACAAAAGATTCCTGTACTCGTCGGAATCAGCAATTTCCTGGTTGCAATTTGTAACTTCACTGTCGTTTTCTTCTACCCGGTGTGGTTCCAAACTGTCATGTTGTCGTCCGCCTCGATTGCTGGTGGGTAGAACAGCATGACTCGCCTTTGTGTCAATCTCTGAACGTCACATTCAGGATTGCATCTCTTACCGATCAGCATCTCTATGTCAATTGGGGCCATGTTTGCTGGGTATATACGTTATCCCAACTGGCATTGTTTCTCGCTGACCCCTGAATCGTAGATGGTCAATGCACCGAACGGGGAGGTACAAATTCATCAACCTAACGTTCGGGACCCTCCCCTTCATCGCGATGATGTCGGTAACAACCATGAACGAAAATTCCAGTCCCGCCAGACTTTGGTTCAGTGTCGTACGTAACGACCCCTCAGGTTGCTTGGCAAACTTCTAAAATTGTGCAGATTCCGTTAGGGTTCGGAAATGCCGTCGTCTTGCAAACCCTTCTCAGTGAGCTGCTTTGTGACTCCCCTTGACCATCACTGTACCCTCTCTTTAAGTTGCTCTCTTGGCCCACATACCCCGTAAGTCGGGCAAAATTTCTTGCCAAAACCCATAACGCTGATGGTCGTGTCCCCCTCAGAGTCCGTGATGGCTGTGGGGACGGGTTTCGGACAAATCTTCAGAAGTATTGGTCAGGTGCGCACGGTCACTCAAGTTGTTGGATTTTTCTTAACCCACCACCCGGCACAGGTCGGCGGGGTGGCCATCTCGTCAGCGATCTTCCAGTCGGTTCTCGATCGAGAACTTCGAGAGAGGATCCACGGTCCTGATGCAAATGAGGTATTCCAAAATCCCGACGTCTAACAATCCATCTCACTACCTTTCCTCCAGACCATAAGAAGGAACCGGGAATCTGCAAAACTTGTTGTTTCATTGCCACCAGATCTGCAGAGGGCTGCTCGTGACTCATACGCCGTGGCTTTGAGGATCGTCTTCGCCATGGCTACGTGTTCGACCCTAATGGCTTATATCGTGCGCTTGGCTGTGGGTTTCGCCCCCCTCCCCGTCGTGCCCGTCCGTCGGCTGAGTCCAAGTTGACATACAGATCCCGGATAAATCATTGGATGAGCCGGAGCCCGCAGGACCTCCTCCAGAAGTCCCGCAACAGCACCCTGCTCAGGTGGACATCGAAAACGCCGTCTGCCCCCTGGAGACCCCATGGACAGCGACGAAGAGGATCGCGACGGATGGACGCCGACATTGAGGACAAAGGACACTAGACCGAACCTCAAACGACCGGGAAAGCTTTCTGGTTACGAGTCCGTTGGTGGCGTTATGGACTTTGGAAGCGGTGTTATCGGAAGTTCTGCCCGAAGGAGATGAAGGACCGAAAACCGTAGACTACGATATTACGGAGCTTCGTGTTGTGTTTATCCAAGCGAATAGTACAGCATATACCTGGACATAGGCAGGAAATACAGACGCAGTGATTACTGTGGGGGGGCAGTGGTTTGGGGAAGCACGATACATTCTTCAAGCATCTCGATCCCAGCGACGCCCTAGCAATCCTCGCCTGACCAACCAACAATCCCGGGCTTTCGGGTGAGAGAACGGGGCATACCGGGCCGCACTCCCGGTCTCACTCCGTACACCACCAATCAGTTCAAGTTCGCACCTCGTCCCGACCTAGTTTGCGCTGTTGGGACACCTTACTTCACCAGCTCGACCTACCTTAACGCCTGGAACGCTCTCCTAGCATACCTTCTATGCCTACTACAATGCGTCTCAACGAGTCCAGTCCATTCAACACGGTCTTGTTAACGTGGGGGGAGTCGGACTTCCGGCGCGCTGTTGCGCGCCCTGGGTCGTCGAACCGATTATTCGATTACTCCAATACATGGCAACGCTCCTGGGGTCGGATCACCGCGAACATTTGCCGAGGTGTACCTTACTGATCATCAGTAGTCAACGTCGGGCATTGTCGGCCGACAGTGGGTGAAGTTGCGACAACGTGAGGTCTATCCCGTATCGAGCAAGGTGGCCAGCAAGGGCTACAGGGACGAAACCACGCACCTCTAACGCCAGCCGCCTCGAGGAGCGTAAACATGAGGTAACGGTCGTCATGAGTTGAGAAATCCCAATGATCGGTGATCGCTTTGAATATCGTGCCGAACGGAGGTCGGCCCAAGGTCGGCCGCTCACCTCTCCGCTTACTCCAAGACCGCCATGCCGTCTGAGAGGGACCCACTCCTGACGACCCCCTCGCAACATCGTGCGGATGTGCAAGGCCAAGAGGTGGTCAGGGAAGAGAAGAAGCTCGGACCATTGGAGATATCTCGTTCGAGCCGGTGGGCCATTTTGGGTGGCGTATGGATAGCAAACTTCCTTGGCGTACGTCACTATTCCTCGCTTGGTCTACTTTTCTAATTGCCCTGTTGCCTCAGGCTCTGAACTGTGTGTATAGAACTCTTGTTGTTGGCTTTGCTGAACTATTTCGTGGCTTTCAGCTACCATGGTGGCAACCCGTACGTCGTGAAAGCCCCCTTCGGCCGTCCTCGCTGAAACCCTGTTCCAGTAATCCCGTCGATATCTTCTGAGTTTAACAAATCGTACCAAGCCAGTTGGCTCGGGACTGCGTGAGACTTGGGAATATTTTTCTGGAAATAAGCTTACCATTGTCACTCGCAGCTACCTTCTCGCAACATGCACATTCACGCCACTCTACGGGCGACTGTGTAACGTAATGGGCAGACGCGGTGCCAACCAGACTGCTGTACTGTTCGCCGGGTTGGGGACCCTCGCTTGCGGGTTATCACCCAGTATGAACTTCCTCATCGCCGCGAGATTCGTGAGTGTGTCATATACCCAGAGCGTGCGGTTCCTAAATGCGAGGTGGCAGCTTGGCGGAATCGGTGGAGGGGGTGTTTTTACCACTTCAACGTACGTCTCACGTTCCATCCCATCTCCGCACACTTATTGGTAGGTTTAGGATTATTACGAGCGACATGTTTACACTCAGAGTAAGCGCCAAAGACACGTCGACCAGAGCAACTTATAACTATGATCAACAGTCGCGGGGGCTTGCCCAGAGCGTTGCAAGCATATTCATGGGGGTACGTACTCTCTCTTTCGCGCAGATTTTTAGTCTCACGCCGCAGTACAGATCGGTATGGGGGTCGGAGGACCTTTGGGTGGGCTTATCAGCGATAGGTATGTCCATTGATGCTCCGGAAGGAGACGGTCTGGGAAGGTTCTGAATTGGACACAGGTATGGGTGGAGATCTGCATTCTTAATGCAACTTCCGCTGTCTCTTGTCTCGTTCGCCCTCACCGGTTATAACTTGCGATATGTTACCCCGGTAAGTCCACCCGTCAGGCGTAGAATCGGTAAAGTTCATCTATGATCCACAGGGAAAGGGTAAGACGCCAAGGGAAGTCCTCAGAAGGATTGACTACGGTGGTACCGTAACGACCCTTGCATGGGTATGTGAACCTTCCAGCTTTCTACTCAGCCACCATCACAACTGCCCCAGGTCTTTTCCGCCTTGCTCTTTTTGAGTTATCGCTATAACGAACAACTACCGGTGGGTGAGGGTAATTTGTTGCCAATGATCGCTCTCAACCATCGAGCAGTGGGATGATACGCGAGTTATCTCGACTCTCGTGGCCGCCATCGTGTTTTTCCTTGTCTTCTTAGTTGTTGAGCTGAAACTTGCGGTCGAGCCCGTGCTGGCACCGTTCCTACTCAAACAGAAAATTCCTGTGCTCGTCGGAATCAGCAATTTTCTGGTTGCATTTTGTAACTTCTCCATCATGTACTTCTTCCCGATGTGGTTCCAAACCGTCATGTTGTCGTCTGCCTCCACTGCTGGTGAGTAGAACAACATGATTTTTAGCTTCTCGGTGGTTGCTGAACACTACATTTAGGAATGCATCTCTTGCCGAACAGTGTCTCTATGTCATTGGGATCCATGATTGCTGGGTACACCCGGTGTTTCAGCCCACGTTCGCTTCCCGCTCATCCCTGGCCTGTAGATGGTCAATGCACCGAACGGGGAAGTACAAATTCATCAACCTGACGCTTGGGATCTTCCCCTTCATCGCGACGGCGTTGGTATCAACTATGAATGAAAATTCCAGTCCTGCGAGACTCTGGTTAAGTATCGTACGTAACGGCCCCACGGGTTGCCCGGCAAACTTCTAATATTGTGCAGATTCCACTGGGCTTTGGAAATGCTGTCGTCTTGCAAACGATGCTCAGTGAGTCGCTTCGTGGACCCTCTTGGCAATCGATATAACCTCTTTTCAAGTTGCCCTCCTGGCCCACATCCCTCGTAAGTTGGCTATTCTCCCCCCTCCGGAACTCACGGTGTTGATTGTACGCCCTCTCAGAATCCGTAATGGCTGTAGGAACTGGTTTCGGACAACTCTTCAGGAGCGTTGGTCAGGTATGTGCAGCCGCTCAAGTTGTCGGGCTTTCCTTAACCCACCACCCGGTACAGGTCGGAGGCGTGGCCATCTCGTCAGCGATCTTCCAGTCGGTTCTCGATCGGGAACTTAGAGAGAGGATACATGGTCCTGATGCAAATGAGGTATCCTGAAAGCCCCACGCCCAGCGTTTCATCTCACTATCTTTTCCCCCAGTCCATAAGAAGGATCCGAGAATCCGCAAAACTCGTTGTTTCATTGCCACCAGATCTGCAGAGGGCTGCCCGTGACTCATATGCCATAGCTTTGAGGGTCGTCTTCACCATGGCTATGTGTTCAACCCTAATGGCTTATATCGTGCGCTTGGCTGTAAGTTTCATTCGCCTCCCATCATGCCCGTCTTCAGCTGACTCTGAGCTGGCACAGATCCCGGATAAATCTTTGGATGAGCCTGAGCCCGCAGAACCTTCTCCACAAGTCCCACAACACCACCATGCTCAGGGAGACATCGAAAATGCCCTCAGTTCCACCACCTCCCCCTTGGAGACCCCCATCGACAGCGAGGACGAGGACCACGACGAACGGACGCCGATATTGAGGACCAGGGGCAGTAAACCGAACCTTAAACGACCGCGAAGGCTTTCTGGTTATGAGTCTGTTGATGGCGTTATGGACTTGGAAAGCGATGTTATCGGAGGTTCTGCCCGAAGGAAGTGATGGACCGAAAACCGCAGCCTACGATATTACGGAACTCCATGTTATATTTATCCAAGCGGGGACCATACAGCATATATCTGAACACAGGGGAGAATAGGGACACCGTGATTAGAAGAAGCGGTTGGGGAAACACGATCTGTTACTCAGGCAACAGGGCCCATCTCGATCCCAGTGATACGAATGTCGTGCTAGCGAGCAAACATGGGTGAGGAGACGATGAAGTAATATCGAACAAGGGACTCACCCTTCTACGAGCGGCAGGAGTGACCCTATTACACCCCCAACAGCTCAGGTCCTTCAAGTTATCACACTCATCCTGAATCTTCGCGAGTGCAAAGTCGTCAACCTCACGGCACCACCCAACATCGATTTTACTCAACCCGGTGGCGAGCTCTGCGATCATTGTCAACGATTCGTTCGAGGCAGTTTTCCAACCGTTGATGTTGAGTGATTTCAACTGGGGTCCCGAATGCTGCAGGACCCCATTGAGTGCAAGAGACGATAAGGTGTGGTTTCGGGAAAGATCGATGGAAGTCAACCCTGAATTCTTCTCCCAACCCAAGAAGAATTGACTAATCTTCTCATCAGTCAACTCCTCAAGGTCCGCCATCGTTAGACTCTCTAGGTTTGGAGTATGTTCCTTGAGGCAGTGAAGGAAGAATTCATCAGTTATAGTTGTAATCCCCGAAAGGTCTAAGTGCTTCAGTGTGGGTCCAAGTTTCTTGACCAGACCCATGACAGCAACCTCTCCAACGAGCTCTGCGTTACCGGAATAGGCGAGGTCGAGGTACGTCAAAGCCGGGCCTACGGACTCAAGGACCTCCAAGAAGTCGTCGCACAGCTTTCCGACCTCCCTCAACCTGAGTTCCGTGAGCGTCGGGGAATTCGTCAAAAGCTCCTCTAGGCAATCGACATCAAATCGTGGGTTTTGGGTGATGCGGAAGCCGTTGAGGTTTTGATGTGCCTTGAAAAAACTTTGCCATGTAGGGGCTCTCACGAGGAAAGGGCCCAATAGTTCGATGCTGGTGAGGTTCGGGAGAGAGGTATTCCACGAAGCGATGACGGCGTCGTTTAACCGCCCGCAATAATCTAGGCGGAGCGTCGTGAGGTTTGGGTTTAGGTTTGCAAGAACGCACAGAGCGTTCTGTTCGAGATCTGAAAGTTGGTTAGGAGGCGGATCTTGATGCTCTGAAACGTCCTCACTTGTTGCGTCATAGAGCGTGAGAGTTGTGTTACGGACGTCATAGAACAATGGGGCATTTGCCTCGTTCCTAGTGCAAAAGCGATCAGCGGGAAGGAAACGGTGTTCAAAATCGACACTCACAGACTGCGGTTCTTGCAGACAGCCTTTGCGATGCCATCCATATTCATGACTCCGATGTCTCCCAGAGCCTCGACATCGTCAATGTACTTGGTAACAACCTATGTGGGGGTGAGACAGGGACTCCTAGGGAAGGCGTAAGAGCGTTACGTTGATGCAAAGGGTGACGAGACTGGGGATTTTCAACTCCTCGAAGTTAACTATCTTGCGTTTGTCCGCAGGCGCTTTACGCTTCCTTGGAGCGGCAGGTTTCTTGAATGGGTCGGCTCCGGAGGATTTTGCGCACTTGTGGCATAGGAATCCCGGTGGGGGTACCGCGGCCATGGTATATCTGGTCTGGAAACAACGTCAACAAGATGTCAGAGAGGGGCCTCTGAAAATAACGCACCACAGTAAACTGCTGGTTACACTTTGCACAGTTTTCGAAACTTCCGATAGGAGGTCGGGTGGACTTGTACGAGTCTTTGACAAGAGCGGTGTAGGCATCCTCCTCATCGTCGTCGTCATAGTCGTCGTCGTCTTTCGACTTCTTTGCTTTGGCTTTGGCCTTCGCTTTCAACTTTGCCTCGGCAGCTTTGGTGAGCTTCCGCTTCTTTGGTTTTGGGGCTTCTTCTGGTTCGTCCAGTTCGTCCGAGTTGTATCCGTTGGCAGGCTACAGTAGCGATTAGCAGATGAGAAATCGGTCGCAAGAGATTCGACTAACTTCGGCATTTTGGGCGCTACTGCTTTCCGCCTGTGCTTCACCACGATTAGTGCCCGCTGCCGGTCGATTCGTCGTCCTGGCACGACGAGCGATCGTCGCGGGAGTTATCCCGGTTTCCTAGGCATATTCAGGCAAGAGATTTTCGAGAGTGAAAGAGAACTTACGCGAAGGTAGTCAGTAAGGGCTGAGGCGGGACCCTGGACGTTGTTTGGGCGAACCATACTGCACCGTGATGGTTTTAGGATGGGGGAGAGTTGTCTCTGTCACCTTGTCACTAATGAGACGCGATGTGACAGTATATCACGTGTCCGTGACGCCTGAACTTTGAACTTCAACCTGCGAACTCCAGCTGTTCAGCATGAACTAGCAATGTCGCTACAACTTGATTATTCTCGACCATTCTTGTTCCTAGTAGTACACATATTCCGAGGCACTTAAATAGAGCCACCGCCAGCCTTGACCTCAATTCCCTGTGCGATCCAAGATTCCTCCAATTTCAACAAGTCGTCAACAGCGTCCCGAATCGTTTCCTTCCAGGGCCTGGGGGTCAAACCAAGAACAAGTGCAGCTTTGGAGTTATCCAAAAGTGAGTTCTTTTGGGCGGATGGGGAAGCAGTGGCCAACCGATCCTTGTATTGAGGGCGAATGCTCGCGATGTAAGCAACGGCTTCCTCGAAAGTGAACCATTCACCACCGAAAACGATACGGTGCTTGCCAAAGATCTTTTGACCCTTGACTAGACCGATCGCGACGTCCCTGACATCGACGAAGCCAATAGTCGGGGTGTCAACCTTGTTCTCGGCGAAGAGAAGGTTGTAGATGAATTGGTCGGTGCTCAGGGCCGCCTTGTCTCCAGGCTGGGCGCGGAAGCCTGGAGCAAGTGGACCGATGAAGAATGGTGGATTCACTGCGATTGTTGGTTAGTCTGTGAGCCTCGGTGTCCGGCCTAGGAACCGTATGCTTACAAACGGTGACGTTAATGTCAGGGTGCTCGGCGGCGAATTCCCAGACCGCACGCTCGGCGAAAGTTTTCGTGCCGGAATAGGTTTTCAATGGGTCAAGGGTTCCGGAGAGAATTTGCTCTCTCGTAATTGGATTCCAGTCTGTCCAACGGGATAAGATCAGTCTCCATTGAAATACGCCTATTAGGCAGGACCGTACCACTAGAAGTGTACAACGGTTTGACGTTGTTGCTGTCCCATACAGCTCCGATACTGCTGATGACTGAAAAGTTTGTGACGCCGAGCTTGGTGGCCTGTCTTATGACGTTTAGGGTCCCGTTGACGGCGGCCTAATCGCACGGAAGCAGATCAGTCAGTTTTGAATCAACAGGCGTGACGAGAACACATCCATACGTCCAACATCTCGGCAGGTGGGAGTTTACCCGCCAGGGGAGAGGCAAGGTGTAGTACACCCGAGACACCTAGCAAGTAATCAGTGCCATTTCAGCTGTGTGCACCGTTTGCACCCACCTTGGAGAGCATTGGTGAAGTCGCCGCCAATGATGTCATCGATACCAACGATTTCCACACGGTCTCCCCCAGGTTGAGAAGCAAATGCCTCCTGAACAGTGGCGACTTTGGCGGAGCGAGCAGTTCTGAAAATCGGCACAAGCTAAGTTCGGGGCAGAAGCGGAAATGCGGCGCGATGAAGGGGACCTACCCCCGGACTCGATAACCGTCTTTGAGAAGCTGGTCCACGACATGAGATCCCAAGAATCCGGAGACGCCAGTAACCTAGGTATCGGCCGACGGTTAGCAAAGACGCGATCACGGAACGGGTCTGGATACACTCACGAGAACAAGTGGTTGGGACATTTAGAACTAGATTGTTCGAGTTGAAGATGGGGAGCGTTGCGACCACATACTCCAGATTTTATACCCGGTTGGACTCGAAGTCGATGGCCTCGGGCTCCGGGCGCAGCATTTCGCTAGACCGCCAAGCCCCCTGAGGGGTTCCCACAACTGAATGCATCCGGAGAACAAGAGAGGGGCGCCCGGCCTGACGAAGATTGGATCTGCAGCAGATCCTTGGGTGATTACCAACCTCGATCACAGTGAAGCGGCTCTGGTCCACCCCTGCCCGAAGGCTGACGAAGATTCACCGGTTTGCCGCATGGTCGACAACGTCGAATCCGAGGTTTCAACTCGGCGCAACGAACCTCCGACGAGCCACAAATGTACCGGGTGATGGTCCATGCGTATCCCTCACATTAAAAATAGGACGAGCTTACCAATGGTCGTCGGGATGGATAAGGTTGGTATTTCAGCGACTCTAGGCGTGATGAGAACCAATGCGGCTGGCTTTTCGTCTAGTGTTTCATACTCGTCCTCTTCTAGAGGAAGGTCATATACGTAGGTATGCAGTATGAACGAATGGCCTTCGTCATGCGCAAGAGATCGGAGGAGTTCATCGAGATATAGGCTATATTCCACCGGCGCGCGAACCGAGGGGGTCTCTGAATCAAAAACGCAGCGCGAGATGTGAAGGAATCAAAGTTTCGAGTGATAACGGGTATTCGTCATCTGGGGTGTCCGTTTCCAGTTCACGAGAGGCGTCGAACTCAAGCACCAACCCATCGGATGGTTCGGAGGTACTGTTCTGCTACCTTCAAGGCTCTAGTTCCCCTCGCCACCTGCGGAGGGTACCCACTGAACGAAAATCTCGCGCCACGGGGAATGCAGGAACCCACTCCACCGTCTTCCAGTTTTCAAGGCGTTGATTGACCATTCCTCGTTCAGAACTCGGGCTGGTGTGGTCGCCGTCGCGCCGAGGTCGTCCTGGAAATCGACGCCACCCGCCCTCCTGAGCGTGGTATCACCAACGATTACACCCATGCTCCGGATTACACAATCAAAAGGCGACTCAAGTCTCGTATGTCACCTACAGTCACTCGCTTGGCGGTTCTACGTCCGTGTGTTTCACGCCTGTCGTGACGTGCATGGCTTCATTCTGGAGCACCCACTCGCCTCTGTTCCGGAAATGGTCAAGACCCCATACCCCCAATATTGGCTGCTGTACCATTATCTAACACCCTTCGTGTAGGATACGATACGTGGGATGCCGTGCATACGGCATCGAATATCTCACAGGATTCACTATTACGGAGATTATCCGAAGACACGCTCGACTTAATTAGCGAGAAAGATGAATTGGTTCTGGGCTGAATGGGCATGGGCATCGTTAACACGACGGAGTCGAAGGGGGGATTGAGCGTAATGATCCAAGATTACCTCCACAAAAACGCATAGAAACAGAGGCAGTGGGTGGGGATACGTGGGTAATACACCTAGAGTGCAGTAAATTTACTTGGCCCCGATGCAGACATGATGTGCACTGACTGATCGCGATGGCGGAGCAAACGTGGGAAAGCCATCAAACTCTTCCGACCCAACACCGACACCGAAACCCACCACCGTGTCGAACGGGAAAATCGCGTCCAAACATCATGCCTCCGATGACTCTGAAGGGTATCGTTACCAAGGTCGGCGTTATGAAGAGGACAGCCACTGTGACTGTCTCAAGATGGGTCATTCATAAACAAACGGGCAAGGTGCGTGCGACCTTGTGACATTCCCCCCGCCGCACCCTCACCAGGGTTACTTGCAGCGAATTGAGAGGAGCAAGAAGTACTTGACTCACGATGAGAATGACGGTGTGTGGTATGCTCAACCTTTGAGAGGAAGCGTTGTCTGACACTTTCCCCGTATAGCCCTTCGAATTAGCGATGAAGTGTTAATCCGGAACTGCCCTCCGATATCCGCTCGGAAACGGTTCACGTTGGACCAGATACTTCGCAGCCCAGAGACTCAACACGAGCTCATGCACAAAAATGCTATGGCCAACTCTCTACCACCCGCGAATTGAATCCGGCGCGAGCAGGTCCGCGAGGTGAGTGTTCACCAAAACGCTCTCACGAGGCAACTGTTCATATGTGTACAGATTCCAAATCACGTACCTCGAGCGCATGGTGGAAACCCTCAGCAGTCCAGTACCGCACTCCTCGACATGCGCTTGGTTCGTGAATCCCCATATTCATGCGACAGCACGAAGCAGGGTTGGCATGGCGTGAACGGTGATTAGTTAGTCGTTTTATGTAGCTACTATAATCGAATAATGGATTCCATGGTGATAGAGTGTTCACCGTCGGATTTTACCAAACTTCAACACCTCGATTCCCCTACCCTCGCGACCCAACTCCTTCGAGATGCCCAGGACATCGTCGTCGCTAATACCCTCCAGCCTCTTCAATTCCCTGTGAATATACCCAACGATATCCGCCATAATCTCGGGGTACGCAGCGTACTTGTCGAGCTGATCTTTTGGATAGTCGGCGACACCCGAGTTATCATCCTTCGCCTCCTCAGACTCGAAACCCTGCTCCAAGAGCTTGAGTCTGGCCGTGGACATCTTCCCGCCAGTAAGTGGGTTGATCGACCGTCGGAAGCCTGGTGAGGCATCGTAAGGAATACCCCGAGCACCCCGGGCACCAAGGAAGTTTCTCCACACGGCTCCTGCCATCTCTGCGTCGCCCATGGCAAGGCCAAGGTCGAGTGACATCCCAAGGCCGGCCCACTGTTCCTTCATGATCTGCATCTGTTGTTTGACGAGCCTGTCGGGTGCCCGACCTCGTTTCTTCTGGACAGGAGAGGTGGAGGCGGGGTCTGAGATAGATGGAGGCGCGTAAAAGTCTGTTTGAGGTGGGGCTTCGGAGTCGATGGGTTGGAGAACGTCCCTGATTCGGTCTTCGACATCCAAGAAGAAGTGGTCGATTAGGCTTTGGATGTGGTTCGTACCGTGGGGCAGCGGCAGTGCGCGTAGCCGAACGGTTAGTAGCCAAATGTGGAGGTTGGTAATGGTGAACCAGGATTGGAATGTTGGGGGTAAATCGCAAGCTGAGATATCCCGGTGTCAGCCCGCAATGTAACAAGCCGAATATCGATGGGAGGGGCCCACCTTCTTGCCAGAACGCGCGGTCCTCGGAAGCCTTGACGGCACACACCTGCTCATACATTGCCAGAGTCCTACGGCCAGCTACCTGTTTCGTGCTTCCATAACCCAGAGCACGGCCGAGGGCCCGGACAATTTTGAAAGCGATAGGGTTCGCCCGGATTCTTTGCACAACCCAAGACCGTTCCGGTTCCGCCTTCCCGTATTGGTACAGTTTTGACGAGGGAGTAGGCTGCGGTGCCTCGGGAGGGGTAGGGGCGGTAGCCAAACGTCGGAACCGTTGAGTTCTCGAAACTACCCGGCAAGCGGCGACAACGTGCCTTTGGGTCAGCCGCTGTGCATACATTTTGGAGGAAGGCGACAGGAGACGGAAGACGGGATCGGACTCGGCAGACGCGCAACAACGGACGCGTCGAACCGAAAAAAGTGACCGCCACACCGAGAATCGAACTTCTGATCGAGTCGTTGGACGCTAACCATTGGACCACAGAGGATCGGATCCGGGACCGATAAGATCAACTTCCACCAAAACTTTGACGCCGCCTGCTTCGACCTTATGGCCTCTCCAGAAACAACCCCAATCTTACTCGCTCTCCCTTCTTTTACCCCCTCACTTGCCCTCGAAGTAATTGTCCTGCTACCAGCGCAACGCATATTTTGCTGACCTTCTCCGTCAGGTTCTTCCGTATGGATTGACCATCCACAGGTTTTTCGTTCAAGCTGACGGCCGAGTATATACCACGAATTTCCGCCCACCACCTCCGTCCGATCCTGATGGTACTATTGTTTTAGACTCACGACCTCGTCATTGGACCCGAGTCTCCGCATTCACACAAAAGTATCAAATATACCAACACCATCATTGGCCGATGCGCCAATCGGTTACCCGCGAAGGAACTCTCGGTTTCTTCCTCACGCTCTCCAGAGATTCACGCGTCCTTCACTCCCTTGCCGAACGAAACGCCGAACGTTTCGTTGCATGGTGGTCAGGTTGGATTCGATGAGCAACTTTGGGAGCCGATCCCCTTCCCTCCAAGCCCCGGCGAGGTTGAACTGTTTAGCGACAAGGAGCTCAGCACGATTGCATCAGAGGTAGCTACCGCGGCCATTTTCAAATATATTAGCGAGGACGGCGAGCAAGGATATCCTGGAAAGCTTCGAGTGGAGGCCTTAATCGGTTTGCTCCAACCTGACTTGTCACATGTCTCTGGCTCGGGGGAACTCAACCTGGGCAGTGTCCTCATCGTCTACCGTGCCAAACTTCTTGAAGAAGGCAAAGTTACCCCGATAAATCTGACCCAAGTGTGTTCTATTTTTCCGAACACCTTCGGTTGACTGAACTGAGATCTGCTGTAGCATGTGGGGTATAATTTGGACGCCTCAGTTGATCAGAAGGCGGTCCCAATTCATGACCACAAACTCACGATCAAAGGGAGCAAGACCATTGAGCTCCATCCGGATATGCTCGCGACTGGCCGGCTCACATCACACGACCCGAGTTCCCCATACCACTTTTTAAGCCATTCCACAATTGGATCAAGGTACCCTGAGAAGGGTTATGACGACTTCTTTGTATTCGACCAAACGGGGGAGCAGGTATGGTTACATCACCTCGTTTTCCCCCACTTTCGTCCGTTGATCATACGATCCTACAGATTGTGAACGTTTTCAAGGAGGCTGAGCTTCCCGATACAGATCTCATCCATACAATCATCAAGCAAGCTCCGAGTAGGCCGACCGAGCCCAAAGCCATCCTTGAGGGATCGCAAAGCGGCGTTAAACTGTCCTTCGCCACTAACCGTAAGCCCCTTGGTTTACCCCAAGTTAGCGCCGTCGCTAATCCCCGAGCTCGCCGGGTAATAGAATCTGGAGTACAGTATTACTCCAACTCACTGTCCGACGGATCCGGATTCAAGAAGAGGATTCACGGGGGTGACGGGGATGACGAGACGAAACCAGGTGGTGGCTATGACAGGGGATGCGCCGCTTTTCTCGAGTTCCACGAAGTAAGTCCATTCTGCATGGCCCGGACCAACATCTCTCTAAAGCCATGGCCCATTTGTCCAGCCATACCCCTCGTTCCTGTACCCCGATCTCTCGCCATCGGGTTACGATACGTTGCTGGCATCCGGGGAGATCTACAATAATTACCTCAAGATCGACGTTGGATACACGCCACGGCCGCAAGAGTCGCCGTGAGGTTGCGCAGTATGGCACTGGTTTAGGTGTTTGTGTGTTGTGTACACCATGTGCTTAACATCGAAGCAATCCATCGATTGATCTGCACAGGTAGATGACCGAGGAGGCCTTGCCGAGGAACCGAAGGGGTTTTCGCCGTCGGCCGAAATTGACGGTTGTGGTGATCGTGACCGAGATCGCAGAGATGCCCGAGAGCATTCCTAACGTCAATCCACCCCGTTGCCGTTGTTCTCAGTTGGATAAAACTACGTATTGAGATGGGGTAAATCAGATTCCACCCTCCCCTACCCCTCCCCATTACAACCTCCTGCAACCATGGCCCTCCCAACGTTCATTTCACAATACCCTGGGATTTTGTGGCTATTATTCAGTCTGCCCAAAATCATTGCACCAGCGTTCATCGTCTACGCCTCCCTCTCGTATTCTCTCGGGCTGCTTGCGGGTTGGGAGATTCTCGACGGCTCAAAGTGGAAAGTCGCTCTGGTTTCAGCGCTAACTTTCCCCATCGGATTTTTCTGCTCGATCACGTGGGGTAGGTTGAGGGTCGCACACCGGGCGAGGAATCGTGGTGCAACCTCTCCTCCGGTCATCGCTGGAAGGCTGCCGGGTGGCTTGGACATCGCCTGGCGGATTGCAAAGGCCAGGTTTACTGCTTATCCAGGTGAGCCAATCCCGTTGGTGTTACTCGTCGCCAAGCGGCCGTTGCACCCGTCGTTGCCCGGTCGCTCCTCTTCTTGCGGCCCCCATTGCTTACTTACTAACTTGTATTCAACGTTGGATAGGCGACCGTGTCGATGAGTGGCTAAGAGAGCGCAACCAGACGATGACCTTTCGGATTTTTTTCGAGGACCGAGTGAGTGGTAATCCCCACGGGGCTGTATGTCATCTCGGACCCAGGAACCGAACTAACGGATTCCTCCCCCGATTGTAGATCTTTACCACAGAGCCGGCATACATCAAGGTTTGTCTCTTCCCTCCGCCTCTTCCCGCCCCAATTTGAGCGCGGTGGTGGCTATGCATATTTCAATTGCCGAAAATTTGATTATTTCCGTTCGTCATGACAGTCGATCTTGGCAACCGACTTTGAGAAGTTCGGTAAAGGTTTGCTTCCGTCCATTGCCTTTTTCCGATGTGAAAACTGAGCGGTTTTGTAGGAGAGAGGTTCCTTGGGCTTATGGGCCCGCTTCTTGGTCATGGTATCTTCAACACGGACGGCGCCCCGTGGAAGTTCCACCGTTCGATGTCCCGCCCGTTCTTCGTGAGGGAGAGGGTTCAGCACTTCCAGATATTCGACCGACACGCAAACGATGCGGTCGGTCAGATCAGAGATCGGTTAAGAGAGGGAATTCCAGTCGACATCCAGGTTCGTTTGTCACCCTGTGTATATGTGGGGTTGGACAAGAGCTTAGTGTGGGCGTTGGATAGGACGTTGTCTCCAGGTATTCCTTGGACTGTGCGACAGAATTCTTGTTTGGCACGGACGTTTGCTCCCTCTCGGCAGGTCTGAGATACCCACCAGGCCATCGGTTCAGTGCGCAAGCGGAATCTCATCCCTCGAATTTATTCGCGAAAGCGTTCCGTGAGGCTCAGGAGGCCGCGTCACGGAGGTTTCACTACAGTTCCTTCTGGCCACTCGTCGAGTTTTGGGAGAACAAGGTGGACACTAGGATGCGTGTCATCAGCAATTTCGTCGACCCTATCATCTCTGCGGCCTTGCAGAAGAAGTGGGAGAAGAAGCTTTCACCCGATAGCGATGAAGAAGATACACTGTTGCAGCATCTCATCAGGCACACTGGTGGTATGTCACTAGGCTCGGATGTCTGTCGACGAGGCTGATAGAGCCACAGATCACAAGTTTATTAAGGATGAAACAATTAATATCATGATTGCCGGAAGGGACTCGGTAAGAACAACTCCGTCCAGGTTATCATATCAGAAGATAACGGTTGTTTCATAGACGGCATCGACTTTGACCTTCGCCGTCGCGATGCTTGCAGACAACCCCCAGATCCTGCGCCGGTTGCGAGAAGAAATCCTTAGGGTTTTAGGGAGCGAGCAGGCGCCTACTTTTGAACACGTTAGGGAGATGAAGTATTTGAGGGCGGTAATAAACGGTGAGACTCCCTGACTTTTGGTGTGTGGGTCAACGACTGACCGACATTTCCGGGCCGCTAGAAACATTACGATTGTACCCCCCTGTGTAAGCCGGCACCGTTCGAGCCGTCACGGCAGCGATTGACTCAACTTCCACAGACCGTTTAACGTTCGATGCGCCAAGGAAGAGATGGAATGGCCATCTGCTACTGGAGGGAAACCTATTTACGTCCCCAAGGGGAGCTCGTGAGTCCCCGCATCCGTTGCATTTCCATTGACTGCACCTGATCTGGTTTTTAGATGTATATACTCGATATTCCTCATGCACAGGCGTGAAGATCTCTGGGGGCCTGATGGTCAGTCTAAGTTTGGCTTATTCATTGGGAGCTGCCTTCTAAAACTCTTGGTATCTTGCAGCCCTCGTGTTCGACCCCGACCGATTCCTCGATGACCGGTTGCAGAAGTACCTTCTGCCAAACCCATTCATATTCCTCCCCTTTAACGCTGGACCGAGAATATGCCTCGGACAGCAGGTGAGCCCACTTCGAACACCAATGTCCCTGGTGTACCGATACTGATGCGTTTCGGCAGTTCGCATACAACGAAGTATCCGTGTTCCTCGTCCGGTTATTGCAGACGTTCTCTGGCGTCAGCTTTTCTCCTGACGCGGATCCCAATGCGCTACCCCCCGCGTCATGGGCCACGGGGGCGGCGAGGCGGCCGATCGAGAGGGTGTGGCTCAAGACACACCTTATTCTGCATGCGAATGTGAGTTTGGTCCCCATAGCTTCCAACCCTTTATTTCTTACGCCACGCACCAGAACGGGGCCTGGTTTAGGATGAAGGAAGCAGAGAATGACGCCGTGGACTCACAGCAATATAGCTACTAATCTTATGGAGGCGGTCTTTGGTTTTGAGATATTGAGATGCCACACATTGTTTTACTAGGTACTTATTACATCGTCATCTGTACTCGCAATACGGCGGAGAAGCGTTCATGAGAACCACCCCTTTGGTTTGTGCTCTTCCGGTTCGGTGGTCTCTCCGTCTCTCCTCTTCCGGATATTTTCGAGAATCTCGCCGACGCCCTGGTCGCCCACAGAAGCCTTCCCGCCGACCCAATCGACCACGACAGGCCATTTGAATGCATCGAGGTCACGCTTAGCTTGGGAGAGGACTTGGTCGGTAGTAGTAGCGGACCCCACTGTGACAAAGTTCGCTACACCGCCGCCATTAGGTAGGTAAGACTCGATCGTCCGGAGCTGGTCCTTGGTGGGGAGACTGGTAATGACTTCGAGGTTGAACTTGAGTGGACCCTTGGAATGGCCTGGAGGATACGAGCTGCTAGTTGCAGAACGAAGGAGTTCGAGTGCTCGATCGGAGCTAGCTACTCCCTCACGATGACTACCGTGTGTAAATAAGGATGCGGCGGAGTCTTTCCGGTGCTCACAAGATGGATATTTGAGGCTAATCCCGGGTTAGCGGCGGTCGTGAGGGAAGAGGTGTCACTTACGATCGTGCGTTTGAAGGCTGAGAACATGGCCGTTCGAATGCTATGGGCGAAGGGCTCCGATCACTCGCCAAGAAGTCGGCTATAGGCTGGGATTTGGAGAGCGGCAGCCGCGGTGGTGGGACACCCGTGATTTGGAGGTGTACGGCAACTAACGAAAGGGTACGTGTGCTCGGTAGCTGATGGGGCAGATTGGAACGGGAGCATGTGATTGCGACAATCCCACCCAAGATAAGGTCAGAATTTTGAGAGCATGGCGAATGAATGATCAGCTCGAGAGAGATTTGCGGTCTATCTGTCTGGGCGTGAAAAAGAGAGAGATAAAAAAAAAAGAAAAAAAAAAAAAAAAAAAGAGGGTTCCGAGCAAGCATGTAGAAGAGTGAGCAACGCGGACGGGATTAGCCGAGCGACCGGGTCTTGCAATCTCACCTTTGCTCTCCCAAGGACGCAAGCCAACGCCTATACCCCCAAAGCCAAACGACAGTCAGCGGATATACCAGCTGGGACGGGATCGGTTTTCATCAGAGACCTCGTCACTCTCCCGCTTTTTCTTTTCTTTGCTTATCTCTATAAACTCCGCCCAACAGACGGAGCTATCTGCAACTGACGTTATCAGCCCGTTCCGTTGGAGAGATAGAGGCTCATATATTCCAGGGAAATGTCTCACGCCGGGTCTTACTCGTCTTCTCACTCCCCCTCCGTCATGACTGAAGATGAAGAAGACTGGGAAGACTACGTCAAGGGAGGTTATCACCCAGTACTCATCGGCGATACTTTCTCCGATGGCCGTTATGTCGTCGTCAGAAAACTCGGCTGGGGCCACTTCTCCACCGTATGGCTCGCGAAGGACACCAAGTAAGCACCGCTCTTCCTGTCTCGATCCAAAGATCGGTCGTTTACCGACCTACAAGGATGAATCGCCATGTCGCTCTGAAGATCGTAAAGTCCGCCCCTAGATACACGGAGACTGCAATCGACGAGATCAAGCTACTCCAGAGACTGATCACCTCATCTACTCCCCCAACCGCACCTTCTTCGTCAAATCCGAACCCTCCCCCTTCCCCCTCACACACGCACCCCGGACGGTCACACGTAATCTCCTTCCTTGACCATTTCCGGCATAAGGGACCCAACGGCACCCACGTTTGCATGGTCTTCGAGGTGCTCGGAGAGAATCTACTTGGTTTGATCAAGCGGCATCAGAACAAGGGTGTGCCCATGGGCGTCTGCAAGCAAATTGCGAAACAGATTTTACTCGGCCTCGATTATATGCACCGGTGTTGTGGTGTCATTCATACCGGTCGGTTCTTGAACTTCACGATCGGAGCTTCCGTTAACTCGAGATTTAGATCTCAAACCGGAAAACGTGCTCATTGCGATCGACGATGTTGAGGCTCTTATCGAAGCAGAGTTGGCCGTGTCCGCCGCGAGTCCCGCCCCGCCAACACGGTTAGTTGGCGTTCCCCCCTCAAAGGGCAGAGGCGGCAATCAAACGCCCCGTTCCGAATCCATCCACATTACCGGCTCTCAACCGCTCCCTTCCCCATCCTCTTCCTATAATTCAACGACAGCGATTGATAAATGGTCCTTCGCCATGAGCAAGATAGACAACGGAGGGAACGCAAGTAAATCCGCACCGCAAAGCGAAAAGGATAGGTCAGGTTCTACTGATGCAGCTACCAAGGGCATGTCCAATGTTTCGCTTGATATTTCACCCCCACCGATCGGCGACAAGAAGAGCAATCCTCCCACCTCATCTGCCGGCCCCTCCTTACTGTCGCAACAGGCACCTTCTCGTAACCAGTCGTCAGACGCTCAAGGTGATTCCCCAGACCCTGGTGCCACTTCACGCGCTTCAAGTACCCTCGACGTCGCGCCCGATTCTCCGAGCGTCTCCACGCTGAACAACGGGTTGGAAGAGAAAATCACCGTCAAGATCGCCGACCTGGGAAATGGTACGGCATTCCTCCGTCACACGCCCTCTCCCGCAATCTGAGCACAGGAAAAACCATTAACCTCTGTAGCCACGTGGACGGAGCATCACTTTACGGACGACATCCAGACTCGTCAATACCGTTGCCCAGAGGTTATACTGGGTGCCAAGTGGGGACCGAGCGCAGACATTTGGAGTGTTGCCTGTGTGGTCAGTATGCTCTAGTTTTGGTGATGTTCTTTGACTCACAGGACCGTTAGACATTCGAGTTGCTAACGGGTGGAGATTATCTCTTCGATCCTGCGTCGGGCTCCCGATATAGCAAGGATGACGACCACATTGCTCAAATTATCGAGTTAATGGGCGACTTTCCCAAGAGTCTTGCATTCTCCGGGAAATACAGTCCAGATTTCTTCAACCGGAAGGGTACGTTGACCGCCTGCGTTTATCCTGGGACGCCATTCATCCCTGCCTTTCAGGCGAACTCCGGCATATCCAGAAACTTCGATTCTGGCCTCTGTCGTCCGTTCTGCACGAGAAGTATCTACTGCCGAAAGAAGAGGCCGACCTGATAGCGTCGTTCCTGAACCCTATGCTCCGCCTGCATCCAGATAAACGAAGCAAGGCAGGTGAGATGACACACCACGCTTGGTTTGACGGAATAGTCGTGCAGGGCGAAGTGGACGTGATACGAAGAGCAGAAGAGGAGGAGCAGAAGAAGAAGAATGAGGCCCCGGAACCGGCGGGCACGGACGAACCGCATTCTCCGACGGAGGACGACGAGAAGGATGCGATGAAGCCCGTTGACGAGAACGGCGCGGCGGGAGAGTCTTCTGGACCGAAGCAGACCACAAACGCGGGCTTGAAGGAGAATGCACCCGCACCGGCGAACTCTCGTCCCCCAGTAACATTGCATCCACCTAGACCTCCTGTTCCGAAACGCGCAAGCTGACCGTTCTACCGACGCCACCCATATCACGAACCAGGCGCCGTTTCCGCTGTTTCTTCCTTTTTCTTGGCATTCCTTCCTCCATTCTCGACGTTCCAAGCCTTGTGGGCCTGTCGAACTTTTTTTTCTCTGATTCTACATCTAACTGTGACCTGGCCGGATCACCACCATATCTACTACATATTCATGCATCGTATGCATTACTATACAAGCCCCAACATTGATCAATTTCGCCGTGATGACGATTGCCGGAATGTTCAGGTGGACATACATTAGGCGCGCACGGTCCGTCCCTTCCAGAACGAGAACGGGTGATCGGCCTAACACTTTCATCTCTTCTCCACTAAGTAAGGAGAACAATGGGGTCTCAAAGCATCTGACCACGGACTTGCTCTCTGCATTACCAAGGGGTTACGTATGGCCACATCTGGGGGGTACACAACACCGACGCTTGATTACGTGCTGGTGACAATCGTAAGGGAGCTCGAAGGCTGACCAGCCGTTCTACACGTGTCCTATCAACGCTCACCTCCGAGCGGTTTATTCGCATCCTTGGGACATTCGCCTCGAGGCCTTGCAAAATCTGCGACAGATCCCTGGCCTGATTTAGGGTTTATTGTATCAACGGAGGACACGCTTATGCCACGCGATTCCTCCTGCATGGCTGGGCCATCCTGTCCACTTTGGTGCAAACTCCGTGCCTCCCCCACACTCCAAGTGTCCGAACCGTAATTTGGGGGATGCTCCTAGACTTTAAATCGAGCCCAGCTACATGGAGAGTTTCCTCGGCTCCTTGGAATGACCTCTTTCCCTCCCCCTACCGCCCACTCTCTGTCGTGGGACCTCGCCCTTCAGTTCCGCCCACCCGTATCTGGCCGTTGCCGTCCCATTGGCTACCGACCACCGACTCATTAGCTTCTGGCTGATTCTCGCCTTGGTCAATCTTCAAGCTATATCGAACGTGTAATTTTTTTGATCCGCCACACTGGTACCTCTCCCCTTTGAAACTCGTATCGGTTTTACGCAACGACCCCTCGGCACCCCCACATTCTCTTCACATCACGTACTTACCTCAGACTCAGAGTCGCCGGGTCCATTCGTTTATCGCGGGGTTATATCGTTTTGGGGTGCACTATGACATCGTTCATTGATTTAGAGCGCGAAAGGTATGTGGTCACGTTCTCCCCCGACCCTGCTCTTTTTCCCACTTTACCCATCCCCCTCGTTCCCCTACCCTCCTTGCGACTCGCCTTTCGTTATAAGTATTCGGACGTTGAATTAACCGTTCTTGGTTATGGATTCTAATTCTAGGACCGACTATTTCGATGGGGCGTTAGGAGATATTGTTGAGCCTTCCTCTTCCCCGAGCGAGGGGAGTCCCTCCCCCCTACGGCCGCTCACGGAAGAGGCGGTCGCTGGCCTTGCTGGAAGTTCCAACTTCTCCTCTTTTTCCAACATCACTGGGCGTGATCCGATGTTCAGCGAGCTTGACGACTTTCAGCGTTCCCGGAAGGGACATCGATCTCATGTACGGGACTCGACTTCATCGTCAAAGAAGTTGAATGCGTTGCTCACGTTGACTTCGGAACACCTCGACAAGGAGATTCGGAGGGCTAACGATGCCGAAAGGAGAGCGTCGGAGGCTATTGCATTGGCTAGATCCACAAACGAGGCCAAGCTCATTGCGCAGCGGGACGCCACGAGGGCGAACGAGGAATTGAGGTTGTACAAGTTGCAGTACGACAACGCACAGAGGGAGATTTTCAAAGCGCAGGGGCTGATTGACCAGATCGAAGCTGAGAGACAGGATGCAGAGGCCGCTGCCGCCCGGGCAAGGTCGACAGCGAGGAAGTTGAAAGAGCAAAATCTGGTCATTATGGCGAGGGAGGAAGGTAGGCAGCTTGGGTACCAGGAGGGTTTGGCTACTGGCCGGAGAATGGCGTACGATGATAGAATGGAAGCCAGCGATTATACGGGGGACTCTGCCTCTGAGGATGAGGTCATACTCTCGGAGCACCCTTCGAATATCCGCCTCCGTTCGCCTACGCCGGGAAATGGCTCCCGACCCTCGTCTCGCCCGCCTCCCCCACCTCCCCCACCGATGAGGTAAGTAAGCCTCATTCAATTTTGCGACATACCCTTCTCACTTTTCTTCAGACCTCCAAGCAGGAGCTCCCGTGCCAACTTCGAGTCAATGCAGCATCCTTCCGCCCTCGCTACTCCAATAAGGCCACAACAGTCCCACACCGGGCCACCGCCGCCGCCAATTCAAGTTGTGGCAACACCACCGAGGAACCGCGTGCGTAGCAAGTCCGACCCACTGGGGTACCCTCCGGATAACTGGATCCCCGTCGCCAACGACAGTTCGTACATTGCGATGCCACCCCCTCATCATATGTCACCAGCTCCTAGTCCCGTAACTATGGAGCCTCCAGTTCGCATCCCAAGCTCTGCTCCGGTCCCTCCACCGCCCATCGTTGCTGAGGAGGCTACCACAGAGACGCCTACGAGCGAGACGTCATCGGAGACGGTTCCCCCGCAACCGGCTGTACGTAAGGACTACGCGTACCACGCTGCAAAACTCCGTGAACGTGACGAACGGCGGCCCCAAAGGTCGAGAACCCCAACTCCGTTGTCGCCAGGTTCGACAAGGATATCGGACTATGGGATAGTCAGCTCGCCGCAGGTCGATTCGAGAAAGATGAAGGCTCCCTCTCAGCTCCATTTCGAGATCGAGAGGAGTTCTACTCCGACGCGGGAGAGGGCGAGTCGGGGCTGGAGTTCAAGGACGAAAAGAGAGGTGACGATAATTCTCGTTGTGATTCTCCTTTTCTGTCGTTGCTCATCCGTTATCGCAGTCCGTATCTTCTTCACCTGTCAGGGCCGGTGCCAGCCCTGCGCTGGTCCCTCCTCTCGTCACAGAGAACACGATCGTCGCTCCACGGCCAAAGCAACCGGGAAAATCTCCGTTATCCAGAATAACCGAATCGTCTTCTTCGTCGTCCTCGTCGACCTCAACTGCCAAAGCTTCCTCGAGCACTTCATCTACCGACAGGACGAAGTGGGATTCTCGGAAGGATCCAAGCTCGGGTGGTGGTTCGCGGACTCCCCTTAGTTGGTTGTTCAAGAAACGGATGAAGGAGCATACGAATGAGAGAGGAAGTCCAAGCAGTCACAGCGTGGATATCACTGTCGAGTCTCCAGTAAGTTCTCTAGGACTCTTTCGATCTCCTGAAAGATTCACCTGGCATCTTTAGTCTTCCGGCCACTCGTTGGACCACGACGGCGTTCATCCTGAGAATCTCCCACAGCCTACGCTCCTCAGCCCAGACTACAGATTCGTCGTCCTACAACCAGAACCACCCGCAACGACAAGGAGGCGGGGTCGAGACGGAGACCCTTCCACGTCGACTCCCAAACCGGCTGGGGAGAATCAGAACCTCCCGCCCCTAGCGGAGTTCACGAACTTGATCTCACCTGGGCAGGGGAACGGTACAGGGACAGGTTTACCGCCAGGGTTCGTACCGAACCCTCCGCCCTCTGATCAGGTGCAACAGGGTGGTGGTGACCAAACGCCAAGACGCTCGGGTAGCATGAGGTCGAAGCGGAAAGATACGGCCCCGACGTATGAGGCAGCGCCATTGACGCCTGGTGTACATTATCCAACTCCTCCATCTGGAGGGGACATCCCGAGATCGAAGTCCAGGGCTTCGAGATCTTCGAGGCAAGGGCAGGTCCCTGGCGCCCTAGGCACGCCTTAATCGTCCCCCATCGTTTTTTTTTTCAAAAAAACCTTCTCATCACGAGTCACTTTTTTTTTTGACATCAAACGCGCGCGCGTTTTTTTTTACTTTCTTTTTCCATTCAGTTGACCTCCTGGTGATCTGCGTGCTTGTGCGCGGTTATGCCGCTTACAGCCTATCCCCCCCATCGCATGGGCGCTGGTTTGCAAATGGCAACCCGTTATCCCCCCCCCTCACGCTTGCGGATCCCTTAAATTAACCTATTCTGTTCATGAAAATCTTGTGTCAAAAACTTTCACCACCCCCTCACATCCCACCTCCCCTCCCCCCTCCGCCTGTTTTTCATCGGACAAATTGCTATCCACTCTCTATCTATCCCCTGCCTTCGTTCGGTTCACGGCAAATTAATTGTACCATTAGACATTCACCTCTCTTCACCTTGTTCGTTATCTCTTCCCTTCATTTTTCGCATGTCGCATGTACCCCCATCACCCTCTCCACCCTCCCCACAGCATCTTCGGACGTTTGTACACAAGTTGTATGTAACAGAACGTTCAATAAGAAAAAAAGACCATGTGAACGCGCGCGTCGGTTCCGGCCGGCAGGTTGACCCTCGTCCGAGAGCTTTCATCTCACTCAAGTCTCGCAAACATACAAGCAGCTATCGGGTTCAATTACAGGGACATCGGGACAGGGTGAACGCAAGAACTGCAAGAGGCAGAGAGAGGGAGGGAGGGAGGTAGGATAGGATGTAAGTATAATGTACCCAGTTGAAAAGACTTGAGGTGAGTCCTGATAGACAAGAAGGTAGTCGCTTCTCGAAACAGAATGCGTGCATGAAACGACAGTCGGCCACGCGCGGAATAAAGGCATTGGACTCAAAAGGAGAAAAATAAAGGATATCAATAAACAGGGAGTAGAGGTCCGAGGGTAAACAGACATAAGGAGTGACAAGATTTTGGGAGGTCGGCCCCAGTGTGGCCAGCGGACGACGCTGGTCGAAACGTACAGGAAACAGGCGGGGAGTACGAAACTTAGTAAGGTTAGAAGAAGCAATAGCGGTAATGACAGTGGTAAATAAGGTCTACGGTTAGAGTGGGGTGAACAAGTGCCAACGTGTCCACACGACCGTAGCGAGGTCAATTTATTCGTTCGCTACCTGAGGAAAAAAAATGAGCCTGAATCGAGGGAATAGCCTGACACGTTGAGAGACCAACCTTGAGCACCCGTCGCCCAGCTCCATAATCTTCATCATCTCTCAGACTCATCCTAGACTCGTCGTTCCCGAAATCATGCCGAGAACCATCGCTGTAATGGGAAGCATCCGAGAGGCGGCGATCGCTCTCCGGTTGGGCATCAAATGGGTTCAGGAGATCATCCGGGTTTCCAGGTTGTTGCGGGAACGGTGTTTGTTGGGCCAAAGGCTTTCCCGGGACAACTCCACCGTAGGGGTCAGCTGTGGAGGCCAAGGAGAGGGGTCGCGCCTGGGACTCGTGGCTTTCAGAATCAACTCCTGCTCGGTAGCGGTCCAGGTACGACTCCGGGATGGGGGGTGGCTGCGAATGCGGGTCTTGTGCCAAAGGGTCGGTCGAGTAATGAGAGGACAAGGACGGGTCAGGGCCGGTGCTTTGAACCGACTTCTGTCTGGAAACTCCGGCAGCTTGGCGAGACTTAGAGATGCTGCGAGCAACATCATAACCACCTCCGACAAGACTCGGGTCTTCCCACTGGCCCTGGGCGGGGGTTCTGTGACGCAAGTTGGCCGGATTCTGTGGCACCGTCGGGTCATTGTGTACAGCGTAGGCATGGTATGGGTCCGGCTGGTTCTTTCCGCTTTTGGAACGGTACAAGACGCCAGCACCGATTCCGGCGGCGCCTGGTCCTCCACCGGTTCCAGCAGTGTAATTCTCAGTGTTGGCGTAAGTGGTAGCGCCAACTTCCGACATGCCGTACGTTTCTCTCGTGGGAGGAAATGTGACCGGATCTTGGTGGTATGTATCAGCGTAGCCGTAACCGCCAGCATTGTGGGAGCTCGCGCTATATCCGTAGTCGTCAAAGTCGGGGTTGTGGGCAGTGGCAGCAGCTTCCGCAGCGGCAAGCGCGACGTCCTCGTCGAATTTCTCCGCGCGCCGACGGCGGATAACCGTCGTGATGATGAAGATCAATATACCGAGTCCTACAAGTCCAACCACGCTAAATGTACCGGCGACAGCACCAGTGTTGTCGAAGAAACCTTTGCTATTGCCCTTCACGACGCCGGTGGATGAAGGGGTCGATCGGACGACGGTGGTAACGACCACGGTGTTACCATTGGAAATGGAAAGGAATGTCGATTGGGAGTCTGAAGGAGTGGGGGTTGGTCTCGGTGGTGGAGTCGGGGAGGAAGTAGAGAAAGTTGTGGAGGTCGGCAGACTCGAACTGGATTGGCTCGAGCGGGTGTCCGAGGTTGATGATGAAAGGGATGTCGAACTGCTTCCCGGAGTGGTGCTCGGGGGAATAGTGGACGACGAGGACTCGCTTGAAGTGGATACCGGGGTCGAGCTGGGGAAACACCACCAAATGTTAAACATTCCACCACTGTTGTTTGTCACACAGAAGAACACTCACGGCGGGGGTGGGGGTGTGGATGTCGGTGTGCCAGGTGGGGGACCTAGGGTTTGGAAGAGACGATGAGCAATGTCCGGGGGGGTTGTGACGATTTGTGTGCTCACTCGACATCTTTGGCTCGCGGACGTGGGTGACGGTGTGGACCTCGGCGAGAGGAAACGGAAAACCGAATTAGATCACTCGGTGTTTGTCGGCTAACCCCGGAGTCTTCCCACCCTTCATTCCCCACATGCATTCAATTGGCCGAGGGATCGCTCGCGTCACCTGGTCAACAAGGTGAACTCGCCCCTGGGAGCCTGGATTCCCGACGAATACATGGCATCGTGGCGAAGAATCGGCGAGCGGTGGTTGAGTGGCACTGGACGTGTGGCGTTTCGCTTGTGGCGGACGTGCGATCATAAGGCTTCTACAAATCAAAGGCAACAACTTCTACAAATCTACAGGGAACTTGGTCGTTCGGGCTGGCCAAACTATAAGTGCACGAATATAAATGAGGAATGCGTTTCTTGGTCTATTGCGACCTTGTGGTTATGCAAAGAGATGGAGAAGACAAGGGAGGTGAAACAAACACGACATCCAGACCCCTTAAAAACCGGGGGTGGAAGCAACATACACACAACAGAATCGGGGCCCGGGGCAACGATAACACGTTGCCCCGCCATTAGGTTAAATCTATAACGTTATCTTCCGCATATACGATACTTAGTTTGTCATTGTCGTTCAAGACCGGCGTGGTGTGGGACGGTCATGCCCCGAGTCAAAAGTGTTCCTGGGTAGCGCCGCTCGGAATACCCTCGCCGACGATCAGGCCGTCCTCCTCGTCTTCCTCCTCCTCGTCGCTGGCAACGATTTCAAATGTGGCCACGGATGGCTCAGGTGAATGGGGTTCATTCGAAGATTGCTGGAAGGGTTGGGGGATGGGAGGTGACACGGATCTCGGTGGTGGGGCCGGGGCGCCCTCGCCATTCATCCACTCGTCCTGCCACAAAGCATCGATCTTCCATCGTTGCTTAGGATCCCGGACAAGTAGCCTCTCCACTGTCCTCTTTACCCCAGGCATTTGCCAGAGTGCTGGTTGATCGCCCTCTTCCAACATGGGCCAGCCATACTCGCATTTAGCGATCCGTAGCAACATCGCCCTCCGGCTCTTGGAGTTGAACCCCCCATGGAGAGAATCGAATGGCAGACGCCGGGTGGTAAGCGCGTAGAGCACAGCGCCACAAGCCCAGGCGTCTGTATCACGCCCATCGTATCGGCTCCCCATAACGATTTCTGGGGCAGCGTAGGATTCGGATCCACACCGGGTGGTTAACCACGGGTTGTCTGGGTCCACGAATCGTGATAACCCGAAATCGGTGAGCTTCACCAGCGGCCCCGAGGACCACGCGCCGGCCGCATTTAGGTCCCTGGTTAATAGGATGTCTGAAGGACGTATCAGCCGCCGCCCATAAAGCGGGGGAGGTAAGAGGCTTACTCTCCAGCTTGATGTCGCGATGTACCAGAGCGACGCTGTGCATCCACCCGACAGCCTTACACAGCTCACCCCATATTTGCCGCAGATACGGCCCGTCGAGGTGCGTGTACTTCTCGTCCGAATTTATAAAGTCGAGTAGTTCAGGTCCGTCTATGTGCTCCAGCACGAGGCAGTAGTAAGCGGATGTCGTAAACGAGTGCATGAAGGACACGATGTTGGGGTGACTGATGTGCTAAAAATAGGAGTCAGCATTGGACAAGTGAGAGGGCGGATGGGAGTGACACACCCTAAGGATCTCGACCTCTCTGATAAAGCTCACCCTCGTCCTGTCGTCGATAGCGCGGTCTGTCAGCTTAACCGCCACTAGCCGACCGCCAGGCTCGCTCGAGTCCGGTCGATCAAATCCATTCTTGGTTGGCGTTGGCGTTGAAATGTTGACCGAGGATGGGGTGTCACTCCCGATCCTCCAAGGCTTTATCCCGGAGACGCTGGGGCGTTGAGTGGAGCGCCTGCTGCTTTTCCGTCTGACGATACCGTCGCTGGCGGCGGACTTGAGCTTCCTTATCGAGGCCTTTCGAGAGAGTACCACATGTTCCAGCGCTCCGGACACATCGCAAGCTAGCCAAACACTGCTGAATGATCCCTGGCCGAGAGTTCGGAGAAGGGTAAGCGAGACAGAAGAGTCATCTTCACACGCGGAGACTGTTGATCCGGGATGCAATGACTTGGCATTGGTGGTGGACACCTGATGATGAACCTCCCTTGATGGCCCAAATCGGTTCGGTGGACGAGGAGTCCCTTGTGGTGGAGGGGATGGCTCATATTCGGACCCCGCGCGGGATGAAAATGGGGTGGGGAACATGCCAATAGATAGCGATAGTGGGGTATTAAGGGATATCTTGTTTGATGGAAGCCCCTCCGCGGAGATGAAGGATGGCATCGAGCTTCGACCCGTCGTCAAGATCCGGGGGGTAGTTTGGTTTGGCCGTGGTGTTTCCTCTTGGGAAGTGTCATCATGGGAGTGGTCATAGTCCACAACGCTGGGGGTTAACGACTGCTGAGGAGAGTCTTCTAGGGGGGTGTGTCTAGAGGGGAAAAAGCGCGATAAAGGTGGTAGCGGGGAGGTCGTGCTCGGGGGCGATTTTTCCGAGAGAGATAAGGAGGAGAAAGACGAGCCAGAAAAAGTCGAGCTTATTGAGGAATCGCGGGATATTGAGGAGGGATAGGGTTGCAGATATTTATCCGAATCCATGGCAAAGAAATCGACAGCAATGGAAGGTGTCGAAGGCACTGTCATTTGTCTGTATCAGCTACGGCGCATTCGAAGATAACCAGAGCCTACACACCATCAGGCTTTATAGAATGGAAAGGGGGGGACTCGTTGAGTTTAGGAGGGGGCGCTGGGTAATCATAGGTGGACGCGAAGAAGGCGTGG
>Ga0307511_10000892_pt1 | contig 31389 bp, 27 predicted proteins | sample 13_EM_MG_FD_200266 | JGI IMG/M metagenome (GOLD analysis project Ga0307511, IMG submission 200266) | Populus trichocarpa ectomycorrhiza microbial communities from riparian zone in the Pacific Northwest, United States - 13_EM | ecosystem: Host-associated > Plants > Roots > Unclassified | place... | reverse complement strand
AATATGTTTGCCCGTCAGATGATTGAAAGCCGGTAATACCAGGATCACCAGAGCCATCGCAAGGATCACGGAAAAAAAGGACAACAGGATCGCCTCGCTGAGAAATTGCCTGACCAGCGCCGGCCGGACCGCTCCCACTACCTTCCGGATACCGATCTCCTTAGATCTTTTTACCGAACGGGCCGTGGTAAGGTTCATAAAATTGATACAGGCTATCAGCAAAATGAAGATAGCGACGATGCTGAAAAGCCGTACATATTCAATGCGCCCCCCCTCTATTTGCCCATTCTTGAAATTGGAATGGAGATACACCTCCCCAAAACGCTGCATGCCCAGCTCTATCCGAAAGCCCTTCCCCTGCTCTTTATTATAGTTATCCAGGAATCGGGTGATCTTCTTCGTCACCAGGGCGGGATTAGCATCCGGTCTCAGTAAGAGAATGGTACGCGGGCCATTATTCCCCCAGTCTTTAGCCCATTCATTATCGACCAGAAAAGCATCCCAGTTGATGATATAGTCAAATTTATCAGAAGTATTCTCCGGCAGATCCTCAAAAACAGCCATTACGGTGAAATCCTTCCTGTTCTCAAAACGTATCGTTTTGCCGATGGCCATCTGCGGGCTGCCAAAAAAATCAGCCGCCATCTTCCTGGAAATAGCCATGCTCACCGGAGTGGACAAAGCCGTTGCTGCATTGCCCTGCAAAAGAGGGTAGCTGAACATTTTAAAGAAATCGGCGCTGGCATGACTGCCTTCTTCTTTCAGTATTTTATCCCCTACCTGGAAAGTGTTCTTATCCCTCCAGCTAAAAGAAGAAGCCAGCTCTATCTCCGGCAGGACTTTCTTCATTTCAGGGGGTAATATCCCCGGCGTATAGTATCCGGACTCTATTTTCCCATCATAGTACTGCCTTTCGTAGACGGTATACAGCCGGGAGGCATTCCTATGAAAGGAATCCACGCTCCGTTCATCGTTTATCCAAAGGAGGATCAGCAGACTGCAGGTCATCCCCATCGCCAGTCCGAAAATATTCAGGAAACTATACCCTTTATGCCTCCAGAGGTTGCGAATCGCTACTTTGAAAAAATTTTTTATCATATCGGTCGTTTTATCATGGCAGACGGGTCATTCCGGAATAAAATGGGCTTCCCAGGTTAAAATGGACTTTCACGGATAAAATGATCATTCACGAACAAAAAGGTCGCCCCGGAAAAAGAAATTGTTGCATTAAATGAAAATAATTCTCACTAATTGAATAAACTATTTCGTTATTGCAGAGTCAAATACCAATACTTAACAGTCAACATACCTATAAAACTATAATATGAGACGAATTTTCGCGGCCGCCTCTTTCGCTTCCCTGTTTTTTTTATGTAGTTGCAGCAGTTCCAGGAAGGCCAATTATGTCCCCTTTACCAGGGACCTCAAACAAAGATTGGAGAAGGATAATATCGATCTGAGACAGGTACAGTTCTATGTAGACCAGAAATTGATCCTGTCCAGGAACCTGGGAGATCAAAAACTGGTAGTCAGCTCAGGAGTAGTTAAAATGGAGAATGGAAAATACATCAATGAGGTCATCGTCCCCGCTTTTACACCCGGCATCTGCGATACCACGCAAAGCGACAAATTGATGGTCAGCTTTGAAAAAGGCAATAATGACCTGGCCTTTGGCCCTGGCAGCGGTTATACGATCAACGAATATGTGCTGTATGGCACCGAATGGAAGAATGGAACTGCGGCTGTGACCTTCGACTCCAATAAATTCAGGGCCCGTTGCGGTACCTGCTCGGACATTGCTTCAGCTACCCTGGTAGTCAGGAAAAGTGCGATAGACAAGATCGATCGGAAATCACGCACCCTGAAAGGCCGGACAGTAGGCAAGAATTGATCCGCATAGATCACGCGCCCGAACGCATCCGTACCCGCCTCACTGGGCCGGACCCGTCCGGGCTCCCCCATTGACCAGCTCCTCAAAGACCTCTACTTTTCCTTCAGCAATGGAAAGGGTCTTTACAGAAGAAGGGTTCTCTATTTTCACCAGGTAAAATACCTTGTCGCCATCTGTTATTTCCGTCACCACATCAATCAGGTAGTCGGGGTATTTCCTTTTTATTAGCCCCGAAAGATCCTTGGAGATATCTTTCCCCGAATAATATTTAAGGGAGTACAGAAAGCCTCCCCGTGCATCAAACCGGGCCTGGTTACGCTGGGACTTCTCCATAAAAGATACGATATAGCCATTGTCCACCTTGATCCAGGTCTCCCCGGAAATAGCGGGAAAACGCTTTCGGAAATGCCGGAAAGCGTGAATATTGATCTCATTCAAAGGCACATTACTGGTGACAGCATTCTCTCCCCCGCCAAAGTTATAAGAGACAGGCAGGACATGCGGACTTTGGCCATTTGTCATACAAGGGAGGAGTGCCATGCCGAAGAGCAGGTTAAAAACAAGCAAGCAACCGTTCATCGTTAGAGGTTTAAAAAATCAACCCGGAGCATATTGGCGGGCAAACTATTCTCCTATTAAGTTAACAATTAATTAATATTAATCCAAATAATTTTAGCCATATCTTGATTGGTTTTTAAATGGCCGGCACCCCTTCCCACCTAAATTTTCCGATCTTTATGGATCTGATTGAATGATCCATGGCAAGAAAAAGAACTCCTAAGTTGTTAGCAGGTTATACGCATCACAATAAAGTAAGATTGGTCCATGGAGGTCAAGACTATTTTTCGACCCTGGTGCAAATGATCGATCAGGCCCAATCCACGGTCCATCTACAGACCTATATTTATGAGGAAGACACGACAGGCCGTATCGTAGCGGAAGCGCTCATACGGGCCGCCCGCAGAAAGGTACAGGTCTTTATCCTCCTCGATGGCTATGCGTCCCAGGATCTTTCCAAACAATTTATTAAAGAATGGAAGGCAGCAGGAATTCACTTCCGCTGGTTCTGGCCCTTATTCAAAAGCCGGAAATTCTACCTGGGCAGGCGTTTGCATCACAAGGTCGCGGTAACAGATGCGGCTTATGGTCTTGCAGGTGGAGTTAATATCAGCGACCGGTATAATGATATCGATGGGAACAAGGCCTGGCTGGACCGGGCCCTGTTTGTCGAAGGAGAGGCCGCGCTAAAACTCCACATCGTCTGCAGGGATATGTTTACAAAAGCATACTGGAAGAAGGAAGTCACCAGCAAGGAACCTTTCGATTGGGCACCAGGCATCACTCCAGCAGAAGAATGCCTGGTAAGGGTCAGGCGCAATGATTGGGTACAGGGGAAAAGCCAGATTTCCCGCAGCTACCTGCAGATGTTCCGCAATGCCCATTCGCGTATCACCATATTATCCAGTTATTTTCTGCCGGGTACCCTGTTTCGCAAACAGATGGCCCTGGCCGCAAAAAGAGGGGTCGTCATCAAAATCATCGTAGGCAGTATCTCGGATGTGCAAATATCCAGGCAGGCCGAACGATATATGTATCGCTGGCTCTTCCGCAATCATATCGAAGTATACGAATACCAGGACACCGTCCTTCACGGAAAAATGGCCGTATACGATGGCGAGTGGATGACCAACGGCTCCTACAATGTAAATAAGATCAGCGCCTATGCCAGCGTGGAATTAAATATGGACGTGCGAAATAATGCTTTTGCCCTCCTGGTCGAAAAGGAGCTGGAGACAATCATCCGCGACCATTGCGTTCGGATAACGCCGGAGAACTTTTTGCGTCATAATTCCCCGCTCAAAAGACTATTGCAATGGACATCCTTTCAGACGATCCGCTTCCTCTTCTTTCTTTTTACTTTTTATTTCAAACAGGAAAAAGGCGCCCCCTAATTCCCCCGTATCCTCTTAACAAAGTCCTGGAACGTCCGGACATCCCAACCGGCAAAACGCCCCCTTTGCACGATCACCGCATTGTCTCCCGGATGCTGCAAAAAATAATGAAACACAAAATGCGCGCGTCCGTCCTCCCAGCCCTTCATTTGCCCAAATCGCAGATCATTGAACACCAGCAGCGTGTCATTCCACTTCTCTACCGTATAATAACCCTGGGAGAAACGCAATAGCGCCCGCACATCTTCCTGTCCCCTAAAGGGAGTTAAGAGAGTATCATTACGCGGGAAAAATTGAAAGCCGATCGGGCGCTGCCGGTCGAACAGGGAAAGATAACCGGTATGGTATCCCACGGAGTCCTCGGCTACAATATACCAAAGCCAGCTATTCAAGGGAGTCGGCGTAGTAAAATACCGGCGACAGACAATCTGCTGACGCTCCATCTCTTTTTTCACCCGGATATCGATGCGGATCTTGTTCGTCAGACAATAACAGAGATAGCAACTGCTGAAGATCAGGCCAAAAGCAGCCCAGGATTTTCTTCGCGGGTCATTCCTTTTCAGGATCAGCAGAGCAAGAAATGAGATACCCAGCCACACGGAATAAAAAGGATCCGCAACGAACAGAACGTTAAAGGATACCCGATAGTGGCTGAAAGGTTCGAACCATCCTGTACCATATGCATTGAACGCATCGAGGAAAATATGAACGAACAACTGAAGACCGAAAAAGACCCACCAGCCTCCGGCCCCCGTAGAACTCCCGGCACCCCGGTATAGCCGGCCCGCTGCAAACGCCAGCAGAGACGCCATAACAACCACGAACAACAAGGAATGGGTAATACCCCGGTGCGCCGCCACATCATGGGAGGTGTCCAGCCAGAAAGAAGATATGAAATCAATATCGGGAAGACTCTGCGCCACTGCGCCCAGCAGCATCCCTTTTTTCCCCAACCGCCGTCCCGCTATAGCCTCTCCAATAGTGGCCCCTAATACGATATGCGTGATCGAATCCATGTATTCAATAAAGATTTGCAGGGAAGATATCCCATAATCCCTGCCAAAAATGATTTTATTTTTTCATCCCGTCCCCTCGCCGCCCTGCCTATTCCAATGTCCTTACCCCCCTCACCGTAGCAGCTTCCTGCCGGTGCAGGTCCAGCACGATCAGCTCATTCTTCCCCTTTTTCAGCCAGGAGGCGGGACAATACAGATGCTGCTGCGGGCCCACATACCAATATCTTCCCAGATTATGACCATTCACCCAAACCACCCCCTTTTTGAATTGGCTCATATCGATATAAGTATCGGCCGTTTCAGTAAGCTCAAAGCCGCCCTTAAAGAAAATACCTTGTTTCACCGTACCCTCTTTCCCGCCACTTGCCCCGGTCGGCTTTTTCACCGTACCCTCCCTCTTTTCGCCGCCCGCCGGGCCGTTCCCCGGAGAGAAGCCATTCCCCGGAGCGGCGCCGCTCAGCGTCCGCATATAGTTTTCATCCAGGGGCAGACAGAAGATATCCCAGTTCATCAGGGTCATTCCATTCAAAGTGACCCTATCCGTTATCCCTTTCCGGTCGATCATGTATTGCGCAAAATTGATATGCCCCATTCCTTCCACCAGGATCTCCAATACGGGGTCTTTTACATCCGTCTTCGGCAATTGAACGGTCCACTTACCACCATCCCTGAACACGGTATCAATTAGTTTTCCCTCCAAAAAGACCAGGGCATAGTCATGAGGCTCGGTGATGGTAAGACTACCGCTTTTATGCCCGATCAGCCTGGTACGATAGAGGATCAGGCCTGCCTTCTGATCAAAATACTCCATGGGAAGAGGCTGAGGCGACCTTTTGACCAGGGGCAGATGATCCCACACCGAAGTAAAAGGCTGTAAGGTAACCGAAGGGATCTCCATAGTAGGTACCGGAGCAGGAGGCTCAGGTATTTTATAAGATACATATTGACTGATCAGCCTGCGTAAAGCATAATACTTGGGTGTTGCCTGCCCCTGCTCACCCACAGGCGCATCATAATCATAGCTGGTCACGTCGGGTTGAAACTGAACAGGAGTAAAGGCATTTGCCCCTGCCGTAAATCCGAAATTCGTTCCCCCATGCGCCACGTATAAGTTGAAAGATCGTTTATGAGACAACAGGTAAGCAACTTCCCGCAAGATCCCCGCCGTATCCGGCCTCTGCCAGGGTTCCTTCCAGTGTGTCAGCCATCCTGGATAACTTTCACTGCTAAAGGCAGGAACGTTCGGATTGTGCTCGTGCGCCTGCTCAAAATCTGCATCCCCGCTGCCGCTGTCCAGACCGATAGCACAGCCATTCAGGCTGCCCGCCTCCAGCATAAAGGCCGTGGGACCATCCGCTGTATAAAAAGGGACGGTAATACCCTGCTGAAGCCATAACTTCCGCAAGGTTTCCAGGTAAGTCCTGTCATTCGCATAGCTGCCATATTCGTTCTCTACCTGCACCATCAATATCGGTCCACCCCGGTCGCATTGCAGCGGAGCGACCTCTTTGGACAGCCGCGCCACATAGCGCCTTACGGCGCTCATATACCGGGGGTCCATACAACGGATCTTAATGTCCGGGATCTTTAACAGGTAAAGCGGCAAGCCACCCCAGTCCCATTCCGCACATACATAGGGGCCGGGACGCAGGAGCACCCACATCCCCTCCTGCTTACAGAGACGGATAAAGGCGGCAATATCCCGGTTGCCCGTAACAAAATCAAAATTGCCGGGCGAAGATTCCAGGTAGTTCCAGAATACATACACGGCGATCGTATTGCAGCCCATTGCCTTCGCCATGCGGATACGGTGCTGCCAGTATTCCCTGGGGATACGGGCAGGATGCATTTCTCCGCTGACGATTTGAAAGGGCTTGCCGTCCAGCAAAAAATCGCTTTTACCCAGGGAAAAGATATGCTTGTCCTGTGCCGTTAAAGGCCCCAAAGAAAGGAGAGCGGCGAATAGGATTAAAAAGAATTTCATGTTGTAATGTAAGATCATAAAAAAAACACTCTTTAGTTCGTTTTATAGCAACCATCCCTTTCGGAAATTGCAGAAATTTTTTCCTTTTCAAATAAGCTACAGTTGGCTGATGGCAATCCGGAGGACCTCAATAGCCTCTTTCTGCCTGGAAATGATCACATACAGATAACCCTTATCGATCATCGTATGTGGATAACCGTATTGTCCTCCCTTCCATAGCCCTTCTTTCTTAAGCGTATAAGGCTGGTCTGCGATAATATATTGCTTGTCGAAAGAAAGGCCGTCCTTTGAAAGAGCCAGGACCAGCGGTGTGCGGGCATAATGGTGCAGGGTATCAGGGATGCCCACATAATAAAACCGGCCATCCGGAAGTCGCCCGAAATGGAATTTACTGTCATTGTCTGTAAATTCCGTCTCTACCGGAAGAGACCAATGTTCACCCCTGTCCTTACTTTCCGTAAGCCAAAGACGGCCCTTCCAACCCTTGCCCGTTACCCGGAGCAGCATATGCAACCGACCATCGTCCGTCTGAAAAAAAGATCCTTCGCATAGCGGAGGGTATCCCATTTTAGCGGCAGGTGCATAAAAAGTAGCCGGGTTATCTTCCCGGTAAAGGATATCCGGATAAAAACTACTCATCTTCCAACCTGATAGACCGGACGGATCGTCCGTATAAGGAAAGGTAAAATTGCCGCTGATCACCAGCCTGTTGCCCGCTATCGCCTGCGGCCCGTGGTTGGGATTTACCGGCACGTGCATATCCAGGGGAGCGCTCCAATGCTTTCCGTCGGTGCTTGTCCTGGCCCACAGGTGCGTGTGCTGTCGCTTCGGTGAATATTCCCCATAATAAGCTACCAGGGTGTCCCCAAACCGGTGAAAACCGGCAGCGGTTAACACATTCGCCGTATCCCCCCGATAAGGAGAAGGTTCTGCTAATACTTCCGGGGCCGACCAGTGAAAAAAATCGGTTGAGCGGGCAAAGACCACTCTTTGTCCCGGCGCATCCTCATCGATCCTGCCATTGGACCAGATCGCAATAAATTGATTCCGAAAGGTTGTGACGGATGCATGGTGGTTATATAGCCATGCGGCAGATGGCGCATAGATCATCGCCCGCTCGATAACAAGATGGGGCGTATCGGAAGAAAGGGTATAACGATTCTGTATATGCGTATTCTGCGCCGCCCCCCGATACCCTGCCAGAAAAATGAACAATAAACAGATGTAAATTCGAAGGATCAACGACATACAATAACTTTAGTTCATAACTAAACTATTCCCGATGGCCGCCAACACGCCGTCCCACAAACGGATACGAGATTCCAGGGCAGCTTTGGCATACCGGGCAGCCTCCTCCCATTTCTGCGGGTCTTCCCCGCACAGCTCTTCCAGCATGGAAATCGCCAAATGGCTATGATGACCGCCATCCACTTCAATATGACGCTCCAGGTAATAGGAAAAAATGGTCAGTTGACCCGGGGTCTCTTTGGAAAGGTCCCGCACGATCTGAAGGAACATATCAGGGATCAGGTCCTCACGACCAAAAGTGAAAACAGCAGCAATCGCATGTAATTTACCCGAAGCGATCGTACTGAAAGTAAACTCCATGAAATCACGGGTAGCTTTATCAGGCACATGACCGGCAATGGCGTTTCCCAGGGACACCCCCTCTGCAAGGGCCTGCAGCAGGCGGTTCACCGGTGTTATATCCGCACCGGCCTGTTGCATCGCGCGCAGGTATAGCTCGAAATGACTGGTGCGCCTCCCTTTTTCATCCACATCGCTTTCCTCTCCCACTACTATTTCGTTTATGAGATAGCGGGTATTGGCATTTCCTCTGGGCACCCAGGGGATGCTCACCACTGTGAGCGCCTGCTGGAGCGCTTTGAGCAGGGACATAAAATCCCATACGGCATAGACATGGTGTTGCATAAATATCTTCAGGGCCTCAGAGCTCTGTATATTTTGATAGACCGGGTGATCGATGAGACGATCACGAACGGGGCTCAACACTTCTTTCAAGGTGGCTATTGAGGTAGACATGTCTTACGCCTATTTTACTTTTTGGAAGGGTTGGCGATCACCTTCGTGTCCCCATCCGGAGAACCTGCGATGACGATATCGGCCATATTGATAAAAAAACCATCTTCCATGACACCCGTTATCGCACTTACCTGTTCATGTAAAAGAGCCGGATCGTTGATCAGGCCGAACGAACAATCGAGGATGTAATGGCTGTTATCCGTCAGAAAGGGTTTATTATCCGCCATACGCATTTTGGGAACGCCACCCAGGGCGGTAAGCTTCCGCATAGTCAGCTCCCATCCGAACGGAGCTACCTCCACCGGCAGGGGAAATTTTCCCAGCTTGCTGACCAGTTTGCTTTGGTCTACTATAATGATATAGAATCCCGTAGCAGATGCCACGATCTTTTCCCGCAACAAGGCCCCTCCTCCCCCTTTTATCAGGTTCAGTTGCTCATCCACTTCATCAGCCCCGTCGATGGTAAGATCAATATGCTCGATCTCGGCAAAAGGGATAATGGGGATCTCCAGTTCCCTCGCCAGGGCCTCTGATTGCATGGAAGTGGCTATAGCCCGCACAGACAGGCCATTCTTTACCATTTCACCGATCCCCTGAATGGCCCAATAGGCCGTAGAGCCCGTACCCAGCCCCAGGGTCATGCCGTTTTTAATATATCCGATCGCTTTGCCGGCAGCTATCTTTTTGCCATTTACAGGGGATTTTTCCATGGTTATATAAGTTAAAACAAAATAAATTGAGGCAGCAAGATAAATAACTATCAATTATTTAGAGGCCCCGGGAATGCTTTTTTGACAAATTCAGGGCTGCGGGGTAGGAAATTTGGCAGGATTCCCTACCTTTGCCTCATATTCTCTCCAATGAACCATGCTTTCTTAAATAAAACTTGTTGTTGTTGCTGTTGTAAGCAAGCCATGGTTATTTGGGTGGAGGATGACCTCTTATAAGCTGATTAAAACTGTAAAGACAATATTTAAAAGCTCCACCACCCGTGGAGCTTTTTTTATTTATATACTATTTATGCAAACGACAACTGACCTTATTACTCATACCGATCTTTTATCCGGCGTTCAGGCGCTGGAAAAAAAGATCGGCCATACTCCCCTGCATCGCATTACCCGTCTTTTTCAGAAAAAGAACGTACAGATCTATGCCAAAAAAGAATGGATGCAGCTATCCGGAAGCGTAAAAGCCCGGGCTGCCTATAATATCATCCGTAAGGCTATAGAACAGGGGGAACTGACCCCACAGCGGACATTACTCGATGCCACCAGCGGGAATACGGGTATCGCCTATGCGCATATAGCCAGCCTGTTGAATATCCCCGTCGCGCTCTGCCTTCCGGAAAATGCATCAAAGGAGAGAAAGGAGATCCTAGAGTCCCTGGGAGTAAGGCTGGTCCTCACGTCGCGTTTTGAAGGAACGGATGGAGCGCAACAGGTTGCCAAAGCCCTCGCGGAGGAAAATCCCGAAGGCTATTTCTATGCCGATCAATATAAAAATGAGAATAACTGGAAAGCACATTATTATTCCACCGCACCCGAAATTTTTAGCGAGCTTCCCGGCATCACTCATTTTGTAGCCGGGCTGGGAACTACCGGCACTTTTGTAGGTACCGGCCGCCGGCTGAGAGAGCTGAAACCGGCTGTCCGGCTGATCTCCCTGCAACCGGATTTTGCCCTTCACGGGCTCGAGGGATGGAAGCATCTGGAGACGGCCATCGTGCCGGAAATCTATGATCCGACCGTAGCCGATGCCAATTATGAGGTAAGTACGGAAGAGGCGCATGAGATCATTAAAGCAGCTTACCGGCATGAAGGTCTCCGCCTGAGCCCCTCTTCCGCCGCTAACCTGGCAGGCACGATTAAGATAGCCGAAAAGCTGGAAGAAGGCATCCTGGTTACCATACTACCGGATAATGCGGATAAATACAGTGAGATCACACAAAAACTAATATAGACCATCATTCAAAAACTACTATCACATGATCATCATCGAGCCCCCCATCCGACAGCTATTGATTGAAGACGCCGTCAACACTTTCCCCGACGAATGTTGCGGGTTCCTCTTTGGCAGAGAGGAGACAGATGGCACCCGCGTCGTTATTGATATCCTGGTAGTAGATAATTCCAAACAGGGGGATAAAAGACGGCGTTTCGAGATCTCTCCGCTTGATTATATGACAGCCGAGCAGCACGCCCTGGATCATGACTGGACCCTGCTGGGCGTATATCATTCACATCCCAATCATCCGGCTATTCCCTCGGAGCATGACCGCGTAGCTGCCCAGCCTTATTTTTCCTACCTGATCATCTCCGTACTGAATAATGAAATTATCACGCTCCGCTCCTGGCTGCTGAATGAGGAACAACAATTCGAAGAAGAAAAAATAATCGATTATCAATTCACTTAAAAAAAATAATACACAATATGGCAACTGTCATCATTCCCACCCCGCTAAGGAAGTTCACCAATAATACGGCAAGACTGGCGGTCAGCGCCGGCACGATAAAGGACACGGTCAACGAACTGACCCTGAATTTTCCGGATTTAAAAAAACACCTCCTGGACGAGGGCGGCAATATCCGTTCTTATGTCAATATCTTTGTCGGTAACGACGACATCAGGAACCTGCAACAGGAAAAGACCGCTGTTAAAGAAGATACCGTAATCAGTATCGTCCCCGCAATCGCAGGCGGCTCCCCGGATGCCGCTTCCTCCGGCAACGGGACCGCAAACGGCATCCCCCCCCTCTTCACCAAAGAAGAACTGGCCCGATATGACAGACATATCATCATCCCCGGTTTCGGAATGGAAGCCCAACAAAAATTAAAAGCCGCTAAAGTATTAGTGATCGGGTCCGGCGGGCTCGGCAGCCCTGTATTACTATACCTGGCGGCAGCAGGAGTAGGCACGATCGGTATCGTCGACTTTGATGTGGTCGACGACAGCAACCTGCAAAGACAGGTATTGTTTGGCGTAAATGAGATCGGCAAACCCAAGGTAGAAGCAGCAAAGAGAAGGCTGGAAGCATTAAACCCCTACATAAATCTCCGGATCTACAATACCCACCTCAATTCCCAGAATGCATTGGATATCATCCGCGATTATGACGTCATTGCCGATGGAACGGACAATTTCCCAACCCGTTACCTGGTCAATGATGCGTCCGTATTACTCGGAAAACCAAATGTATACGCCTCCATCTTTCAATTTGAAGGACAGGTTTCCGTCTTTAACTATAAAGATTCCCAAGGCAATCCCGGACCTAATTACCGGGATCTTTACCCCACCCCTCCCCCTCCCGGCCTGGTGCCCAGTTGCGCAGAAGGCGGCGTCTTAGGCGTCCTGCCGGGCATTATCGGCAGCCTGCAGGCGCTGGAAGTGATCAAGGTGATCACCGGCGTAGGGGATACACTCTCAGGCCGTTTTTATATCTTCGACGCCTTGAACTTCGAGAGCAGAACGTTCAACATAAAAAGAAGGGAAGACAATCCCATTAATGGTAAAAACCCCACGATAACAGCGCTCATCGACTACGAACAATTCTGCGGAATGCGCGCCGTCGAAGCATCAGCATTGAAAGAGATCACGGCCAAAGAACTGTACGACTTACAGGTGAAAGGCGAAAAATTCCAGTTGATTGATGTGAGGGAACCCCACGAATATGATATCGTCAATATCGGCGCCGAATTAATTCCTTTGGGAACCATCATTGATAAGGCTGATTCCATTGCAGGCCGGATCGCCACAGATAAAAAAGTGATCCTTCATTGCAAAATGGGAGGAAGGAGCGCTAAAGCCATTCGTGCGCTGGAAGAAAAATTCGGCTTTACTAACTTATACAATCTCAAGGGCGGCATCCTTTCCTATATTGATGAGGTGCAACCGGAATTGACGAAGTACTAACACGGTCCTTTCATTCAATCGATCCTGCAGTCAGCCGGCTATCCGCGCGTCTGTTTATTTGTCAACCTGCACAGGCGGTTTTGCAGAGGCGTAAGTCCCTGCAATGCCGCCTGTCTTATTATGGACACCCCTGCCAGCCGACTCACGGGCCGATGAAACCAAAAGAAGAACAACGATCCCAATAAAGGAGAAAAGTGCTAAACGTTGCATGAGCTTAAATTTTATAAATGTTCCTGATCCCACCCCTCTTCTTCTCTCTTTATATTCCCTGATCCCCTGGCCACCGCTGATCAAACAAGAATAAACAACCACCTGTCCTTCCGTCTAATTCCAGCCTGCCACCAGGGAATCAGGAAATTTCCGGCAACTCAGAAATGATGAAATTCCCCCCGCGCCGAATGATGAAATAAAGGTAATATCCATCCTTTTAACCTCCAAATAAATAGTCCACTAATTTTGTAGACTTTTAAAAAACTTTTCCACATCTGCCGGAGATCACGCAGAAAAAGGTCCCTGATCACGCCGGAAAAGACCTCCTGCCACCCGGTAAAACCCGGGCGGGCACAGTTCTCCAATGGCCCGTCAGGCAATAGCCCCAGCCCGTCAGGATGCCAGCAGGCGTTCAATAATCGTAGTGACTTTGCCGGAATTAGGCAACATAGCATTTTCAAGGATGGTATTCATGGGCACTGCGGGGAGATTTAAGGCGCCCATTACTTCCACCGGTGCATCCAGGTAAGTAAAGCAATTTTTCGATATCCGCCACGCCAATGCTTCCGCAAAAGAATTATTCTGTTGTTCTTCCGTGAGCACCAGGCATTTCCCATGCCGGCGGACCGTTGCAAAAATAAGCTCCTCATCCAGCGGGTACAAGGTCCTCAGGTCGACGACAGCCACCTGCCCCGGGAATTGTTTGGCAGCAGCCCTGGCCCAGTATACGCCCATTCCATAAGTAATGATACAACAGGTCTCCCCGGAATCTGTCATATCGACACCCGCCTCCAGGACAATACTGGCTTTTCCAAGGGGTAATATATAATCGCGGGAAGGCTCTATAGTCTTGGCTTCTTCGGTGCCGGGCACTTTACTCCAATAAAGGCCTTTATGTTCCAGCATCACTACAGGATTGGGATCCAGAAAAGCAGCTTTTATAAGGCCTTTCATATCAGCGGCATTGGAAGGATATACCACTTTGATCCCTTTGATAGACAATAAGGTTGTCTCAATGCTGCCGCTATGATAAGGCCCCCCGCCACCGTATGCCCCGATCGGAACCCGGATCAGGGTTTGAACGGGAAATTTTCCGAGGCTTAAATAACAGGACTTGGAAATTTCCGTCACCAGCTGGTTGAACCCCGGATAAATATAATCGGCAAATTGAACTTCCACGATAGGTTTTACACCCACAGCGCTCATCCCTACGGTAGACCCGATAATATACGCTTCCTGGATAGCCGTATTGAAGACCCGGTGATCACCGAATTTTTCAGCCAGGGTGGCTGCCTCCCGGAAAACGCCACCCAGTCGCCGGCCTACGTCCTGTCCATATAATAGCGCTTCCGGATACTCTTCCATGATCTCCCGGATGGCAAATAAGGCGGCATCGACCATCATCACTTTTTCGCCTCCTTCCGGACTCCGTTCCCCTTTCTCTTCTGTCACAGGAGTCGGCACAAAAACAAAATGGTCCACAGTGGCCGGATCAGGGTCCGGTGCGGCAATGGCAGCCTGAAACTGTTCCGCTACCAGCAAAGCCGCGTTATTTTCCACCTCCTGTAATTCGGCCTCCTCCACACCCAGCCTCAGCAACCGCGCTCTCAATCCCGAATGAGGGTCCAGAATAGAATGTCGCTCAAGATCTTCCGGACTGCGATAAAACTCCTTTCGTACACCGCTGGTATGATGTCCCAGCAAAGGAACTTTAGCCTGTACCAGGTAAGGACGCCTACCACCCCGGACATCCTGGATCACCCGGCCCATGGCTTCATAACTCTCCTGGAAATCGCTCCCATTGATACGCAGCCGGCCCATTCCTTTGAATCCCGCCGCATATTCATAGGCGTCCATGCTTCTCGACTCCTCCGAACGAACGCTGATGCCCCAATCATTGTCCTGCACCAGGTAAATAACCGGCAATTCTTTCAGTACGGCAAATTGCAACGCCTCGCTAACTTCTCCCTCCGTCACACTGGCATCCCCTAAAGAACAAATGACCACCGGCGACTCATCCTTCTCTCCTTTTCGAAGTAAGGCAGATCCGATGGCCTCCAGGTAACGCAGCCCCTGCGCAATCCCGGTAGTAGGGATTGCCTGCATGCCCGTTGCGCTGCTTTGATGAATAATGCCAGGCTTATCCTTCCCCCGGTAATTGGGATGGGCATAATATTCCCGGCCCCCCGTGAAAATATCAGCCCCCTTTGCCAGGAGCTGCAGCATCAACTGGTAGGGCTCAAACCCCAACCCCAGCAATATACTCTCATCACGGTAATAGGGACTCACCCAATCGCAGGGCTGTAAATGAAAGGCTGTAGCCAATTGAATGGCTTCATGTCCCCTGGAAGTAGAATGAACATATTTACAAACGGAGCGGTTGTTTTCATAAAGAAGGGCCATCTCCTTAGCAGTACACATGAGGCGATAGGCCCGGAGTAAGATATCAACAGTGATCATGAATAATATTTTTCTATACAAAAAAGCCATCCTGTCTCCAACAGAATGGCTCTACCTTTGATATGGCTAAAATTATTTTATTTCTAAAGTCAGCAGGCTATCGTCTTCAATGAATCCTTCCAGCTCATCCCCTACCACGCATTCTCCTACTCCTGCGGGGGTGCCGGTAAAGACCAGGTCTCCGATATTGACGGAGAAATAATTGGAAATATAGGCCACTACCTTATCAAAACTATTGATCATGAGATTGGAATTCCCCTGCTGTACCAGCTCCTTATTCTTGTAAAGGCAAAAATTAAGGTCTTTTTTATTCTTAATGTTTTGAAGAGGTATCCATTTTCCAATAGCAGCAGAATTATCCCAGGCCTTGGCTTTTTCCCAGGGAAGGCCTTTTTCCTTCAGCTCATTCTGAATATCACGGGCAGTAAAATCGATACCAACCGTCACAGCATCATAATATTTACTGGCAAACCTGTCTTGAATATATTTACCATTCTTGGATATACGCAACACCAGCTCACACTCGTAGTGTAATTCGTTGGTAAATTCCGGGTAATAAAATGGCGTATGGGCCTGCAGCAATGCGCTCTTAGGCTTCATAAATATGATAGGCTCGTCCGGGACTTCATTATTTAACTCTTTGGCGTGAGCCACATAGTTACGGCCAACACAGAATATTTTCATATTCAATCAGGGTTTTTAAATAGAAAATTCTTTACTCAGTTTTCATTTGGCCTTAAAAGACCCCCGGGCACTTACATAGACATATTGAATATAAAACATCTACTCATTAGGGATGAATGCAATATTTATGCGAAAATAAAGATTCCCCTTTACAAATCATAGTGTAAAATCTAATTTATTGTAGTTACTCATCGTCCTTTCAATTCCGCTAGTGGCAAAGCTTTCAATTAATTCCACCGACTTATCGATCTTTGCCCTTACCAGGGGTAACTCAGCTTCCGCCCACCTGCCCAATACAAATTCCACCTGCCTGCCCTTGGGGAAATTATTCCCGATACCAAATCTCAGCCTGGGATAAGCATCAGTACCCAGGACCTCCTGGATATTCTCCAGGCCATTATGCCCGGCTCCGCTTCCCCCCGGTCTCAGCCTGAACCGGGTAAGCGGCAGGGCCAGGTCGTCCACGATCACCAGCACATTTTCAATAGCTATCTTTCCCTTATCCATCCAGTATTTGACGGCCCTTCCGCTAAGATTCACGTACGTAGTGGGTTTGATACACACCAGTATCTGCCCTTTCCACTTTATTTCCACCATCTCGGCTAAACGCTCCACCCCGAACTGGCCTTCATGCTTCCTCACCAACGCATCTGTCACATCAAATCCAATATTGTGCCTCGTGCCGGCATACTCGGCTCCGATATTGCCAATGCCCACTATCAGGAACTTACCCATAAAGGGGGTTTAAAAATAACAAAAACCCGGTTAAATCTTAACCGGGTTTCCACTAATAATCTGATTTATTTTTTGGCAGCAGCAGCCGGTTTAGCAGCCGCAGGAGCTGCAGCCGCAGCAGCAGCCGGTTTAGCACCAGCAGCCGGTGTAGTGGCAGCTTCTTCCTGTTTTAACTGACGGGTCAGTACAATGGAAGCAATGGGAATACGGGGAGAGTTCAGGATCTCATAGTTATCCGCCTTTACATCTTCTACCCGCACGTTACCATTTAATTCCAGGTTTGTCAGATCCACCTCGATATTTTCCTTTAAATACTTTGGCAAAGTCTTAATCTTTAAAACCTTCATCTTAGTGATCAGCTTACCACCATCCTTCACCCCCTTTGCGGCGCCGGTGAATTTAATCGGAATGGTCGCTATCACTTTTTTGCCTTCTACCAGCTCCATGAAATCCACATGGATCAACTGATCACTCACTTTATCAAATTGCAGGTCCTTCAGGATACACCTGTAAGCCTTACCTTCTACCTTGACCTCCGCTAATTGGAAATCAGGAGTATACACCAGTGTTTTAAAAGATGTCGCAGGAGCTGAAAAATTCACTTCCTTAGCACCCCCATAAATTACACCGGGCACTTTTTCCTCAGAGCGAAGTAGGCGGGTGGCTTGTTTGCCCAGTTCGGTCCTGAGTTGTCCTTCGATTGTAATTGTCTTCATTTTGTATATGTATTTATAAATTACGCTTACTTATTCCGCAATTGCGAATGAATGAACAACCCTGTAATGCTCCTGTTCTCATGAGCGTTCCGGATAGCTACTGCAAACAATTCCGCCACACTCAGCACCTTGATCTTCGGGCTCGGCCTCTTCAAAGGGATCGTGTCACATACCACCAGCTCATCCAACACACTGTTCTCAATATTAGCATAAGCATTCCCGCTTAATACCGGATGAGTACAGAGGGCTCTCACGCTTCTGGCGCCCTTTTCCATCAACAGACCCGCGGCCTTTGCCAACGTTCCTCCTGTATCACAGATATCATCGATAAGAACTATATCCCTGTCCGTAACATCCCCGATAACTACCATGCTGGCTATCTCATTAGCCCTCTTCCGGTGTTTATCACAAATCACCATTTCCGCATTGAAATAGGACGAAATTTCCCGGATGCGATTGGCGCTACCCACGTCAGGGGCGGCAAAGGTAAGGTTTTCCACCTTAAGTTGCTCAATGTAAGGGATAAAAATAGCAGAACTGTCCAGGTGATCCACAGGTATGTCAAAATAGCCCTGGATCTGGGGAGCATGCAGATCCATCGTGATGACACGATCGGCCCCCGCAGCAACTAACATATTGGCTACCAGCTTACTACCAATTGCTACCCGGGGCTTGTCCTTACGGTCCTGGCGGGCGTACCCATAATAAGGGATCACAGCCACCACTTTGTAGGCCGAGGCCCGGCGGGCTGCATCGATCATTAACAACAGCTCCAGGATATTATCGGAAGGGGCAAAAGTACTTTGCACCAAAAAGACCATATCCCCGCGGATGCTCTCATCAAAGACCGGCTGGATCTCTCCGTCACTAAAATGCTGAATGCTGATTTTACCGGAAGGTTGACCAATATTCTGGGCAATTTTCTCGGCCAGGTACCTTGAGCCTGTTCCGGAAAAGATCTTGGCTGTATGCTGCATAGATGGGTGAAATATGGCGCGAAGATATAACTGAAAAAAGAATACCAGCAAACCCATGTCAAAAATAATTGACCAGTACCGCGCATAGGGGAAAAAGCCAGGCCATCCGCCCGCAGGCAGATGGCTTGGAAAAAGTTTGACAAAGTTAAATTAATGAGTTACAGACGCATTAATGAATTACAGACGCCAGTTGTTGCTTACCGGTGACCGTAGCCGTTTTCTCAGCCTCCTTGGAGGCAGCTTTAGCATTAAAAGCATAAAAAATAGAGGAGCATACGAAAATGGAGAAAAACAGGGCTACCACATACATGCCGATACAAAACAGAAACGGCTGCCAGCCGCCGATTGCGTTAAAGGTTGTTCGTTTCATTGGATTTTAGATTAGTTTTCAAAGGGGATATTCAAAACACAATATATTTCTATAACGAAGAAGCTAAATCCTTATTTTAACATCCCGTTATAATATCGAAAATAAGGACTAAAATTGATCTATGCAAGGGCAAAAACACTCAATTAAGGAATGGGCAAAAGACGATAGGCCACGCGAAAAATTACTTAGTAAAAACCCCAGTTCCCTGAGCGACTCCGAACTGATTGCCATTCTGATCCGCAGCGGCACCCCCGACCGTAGTGCCGTGGAACTGGCAAAAGAGATCCTGCAACTGGGAAAGAACAACCTGCAGGAACTGGGTAAGGTCTCCGTACAGGAATTAATGAAGATCAAAGGGATCGGCCAGGCAAAAGCGATTACCATTGCCGCAGCGCTGGAACTGGGCAGGCGCAGGCAGGGCGCCCTATCCCTGGAAAAGCCCATTGTTAAAAGCAGCCGGGAAGTGGCCGCCTATTTACAAGCGATGTTAAGCGATCTCCGGCATGAGGTCTTTGGCGTCATTTATCTCAACAGGGCCGGAAAGATCCTCCATTTTGAGATCATCAGCCAGGGTGGCCTTACCGGCACCGTAGCCGATCCCAGGCTCATTCTCAAAAAAGCCCTGGAAGAAGATGCTGTCAGCCTCATTATCTGCCACAACCATCCCTCCGGAAGCCTGCATCCCAGCAAACAGGATGAAGAACTGACCGCAAAGGTCCGGGATGCCGCCCGCCTCTTTGACATCAAGCTACTGGACCATATTATCGTAAGCGAAGAAGGATATTTCAGCTTTGCCGATCAGGGAATGCTCTAAAGGAATACGCCAGTTCTTCGTATCGAACGGAGCACGCTTTAAGCTCCTGCATTCGGTCGATGCCCCGGCAGCCCGGTACCAGGTTAGCCGGATAATTATGCCTGCGCGGTGGGACCGCCGAAATTCAAAGGCAATTGAACTTCTTCCAGGTCCTGTATTTTCCCATTGGCCGTCTCAAAGCGGCTAAGATTATCAGTCAGGGCCTTCATAAACCGCTTGGCATGCTGGGGAGTAAGAATGATCCTTGATTTCACTTTGCTCTTGGGAGTGCCCGGCATCACATTTACAAAATCGATCACGAATTCGGCGTGAGAATGAGTGATGATAGCTAAATTAGCATACTGCCCTTCTGCAATCTCTTCACTGATCTCGATATTCAACTGGCTATTAGGCTGCTGGTTATCTGACATACAAAAATTTCGGGCAAGATAAAACAAATTACGGCACATCCCACCATACGCGACTGGCTGTCGTAACGCCACGCTGCTCAGGCTGGGAGTTCGTAAGGGTCTCCGTAAAAGAATAAGGCCATCTCCTGGGAATATAATTCACATAGGCATTTTGGGCCAAAGCCAGTTTGGGGAAACCCGTACGCCTCCAGTCATTGTATGTTTCAAGGGAAAGAAAGCCGGACACATATTTTTCTGTAATGATCTGTTCCATGGCATTCGCATCTGTCAGCAGCGGTCGCGTAGCGATATACGCCGTCTTGCGGGCCACGCTCACCCATAGCAAATCCATATGAGACCCGATAGCCGCCTGGTAAACTGGCTCCGCGGCAGCGGCCCCCGCCGTAATAAAAACAGCTTCCGCCTTAATGAACAAAGCTTCGCTATAAGTCATCAGCCACAAGGGCGCGGCAGCCCCTGTATTGTTATAAATGCTCAAAGGAAGATACCCTCCATAAAAGGTATTCACGGAAGAATAGACAGTATAGTCAGAAGCCGGCGCGGCACCTGCTGCTCTGCCCAGATAAACGGCCCCCCTCCCTTTGGCAGCAAGGACCGGCAGCCTGGGGTCATTTCGCTTTATCAGCGAATCGATGAATGATTGGGCCATTACTACCCCACCCGCCCCGGGCAGCGTATTTTCGTACCAGGGGTTTTCATCCTGGGCGCTGCCGGAGTAAGCCACCGCTGCATTATCTCCATTGGAAGCAAATCCATGCTGCAAGACAGTCAACGCGCTGTCCGCCTGTGCAATGGCCGAACGCCCAGGCGCCCTCGTCAGCCGGAGATAATACCTGGCTTTTAATGTATAGATGAATTTCTTCCAGGCATCCATATTCCCGCCATAGATCAGGTCGTCACCGGAAGGGGCAACCTCACTGGCCGGTAGCGTTAAATAATATAAGGCGCTATCCAGGGTGCTCTGGATCCCCCGGTAAATAATTTCCTGTTTATCATAGGCAGGCTTTGGAATAGCAGTTGGCTGTAAGGCCTGAGAATAAGGAATATCATTCCAGAGATCCGTAGCAATGGCCATGTTAAAAGCAAACAGTGTTTTGCCTATGGCGGCATATTGATAATGCCCCGCCGCTTCAGCCTCCGCCATCATTATCTTCAGGTTCTCGAACACATTGGGATACAAAAAAAAGCTCCAGGTATTGTCCACATCCTTATCACTGATCAGGTAGGTCTCAATGCCAGGAGCCGCCTGATTGAGGGATAATTGCTGCATCCAGTAAGCCGTCACCATCCCGGTATACCCGCCCGCTATCTGTGTAGCCGTCGTAAGTTCTACCGGAGCCAGTATCAAAGATTCAGCAACTGCTAATGGATGATTAGGATCATTGTTTACATCAAGGAATTTTTTGCAGCCGGTACCGGCGAGGATCACGCCGGCAAGTACCATAAGGATTGTTTTCATTGTCAGATATATTTACAGGGTAGCTTTTAAACCCACGATAATAGTATGATTGGAAGGAGTATTAAAACTGGAAATTCCCTGCCCATTGCCACTCCCGGCAAGGCTCACTTCGGGATCGGACCCGGAATATTTTTTATGAAGGATGAAATTGGTAGCAGTCACCGTTAGCGCCAGCCCTTTCATCGCCCTTCCTTTCAGCAGGGAAGAGGCAATATTATAACCCACAACTGCCTGGCGTAATTTCAGATAACTGCCATCCTCTACAGAACTCTCATCCGCAATTGAAAAGATCTTCTGGTAATAATCCTGGGTCAGAACAACGGGAGTACTATTTTGCCTGCCCGTGCTTTGAATAATGCCATCGAAGACCCTGGTCGTTCCTCTTCCTCCGGTTGCTTTAGAAGTACCATAGTAGGATAAATAGCGATTATCCAGGTTCAGGATCTTACCCCCGTCCTTGTAATCAAGGATAAAGGAAAAGGAAAAAGCCCTGTAAGTGACCTTACTCGTCAATCCTCCTGTCCAATTGGGCGTAACGTTCCCTATCACCGAATTGCCATTAGCTATCTGGGGATAACCCTTGTCGCTTAACAGGTACTTACCCGTAGCACTGTCACGGAGGAAGGCGGTACCATAGATTGCTCCATAAGCCTGGTCTGCAAAAGCGAAAATGCCCGGATGTACAAAGCCTGCCAGCGGGATCGCATTTACACCCGGCGCCAGCCTGGTTACCTTGCTGCTGATCCTCGAATAATTCACAGCAATATCCCAGATAATATTCCCGGTCTTTATGGGAGTAACGCCCAACACAACCTCGATCCCTTTATTATCCATGTCGCCGGCATTCAGACTGGCGGAGGAAAATCCCGTTCCCGGAGCAAATGGAGTACCCGGAGTTAACAGGCCCGTGCTCTTTCTGTTAAAATAAGTAAGATCCAAAGAGGCCCTGTTGCGAAAGAACATTGTTTCCAGCCCCGCCTCGAATTCTTTCAGGCCTTCGTTTCTAAGCGGGAACCCATAAGTAGTGGTAAGCTGGTAGCCATTCTGCCCGTTTACAGGAAAGGAAATATTACCGACAGCATAGTGAGTATAAGGATTGCTGAGAGAATAAGGCGGGACATTATCATTCCCTGCAGCAGAATAAGACACCCGAAGCTTACCAAAATTCAGAATGGGACTGACCGTCATTCCCAGTGCCTTCGTAAAGATCAACCCGGCGCTGACAGAGCCATAGGGATAAAATTGCCTGTCCCGGGATAATACGGAGCTGCCGTCATACCTGCCGGTCAGGCTCAGCGTGATCATTTTTTGGTATTCCAGGATCGCCTGTGCATAGAACCCTGCTTTTCGCTGCTTGTAATCAGCATAAGTAGAACTAATATTCCCGGCATTGCCGATATTATAAAAAGACGGTATCGATAAATCCGTTCCCTGAATAAAATTGGTGTTGTTGTACCTGCTGAGAATATTGCTGCCGGCTACCACATCGACCAATAACTTATTGCCCATATCCTTTCTGGCTTCTGCAATAAGATCATTATTGAATTGCTGGAATTCATTCGTCCGGTTCCAGACCCTTCCGCCGGGATACCCCGAAACAATACCCTTGTTCTCCTGGAAGTCCGTCGTATTCACATACATATCCGCACCCAGTCTTTCCGTGATGGTGAGCCAGCTTAAAGGAGTATAGCTAAGATGGAAGACAGGGAGGATGCGGTCGGCCTTATCATCAAGGCCGGTATTATTCACCAGCCAGTAAGGATTATTACGGGATGCCCAGTACACTTGCTGGGTGCCGTTCGGACGCATATCGGGTAAAGGATTCCAGGAAATGGGGGCGGTGTAAACGGTCCATAGAGGGTTTTCACTGCCTTCGCCTTCCGGCAACCGGTGATTATCAGAATGAATATAAGTGAACTGAGTGGTCAGCGCAAGACCCTGCAGCAACCTTGTTCCGTATTTGACAAAAAAGGAATGCCTGCTGTACCAGGTAGCCGGTTCCGTACCGTCTGTCTTCAGATAAGAATAGGACGCCACGTAATGAGACTTATCCGACAGACCGCTCACCGTAACATTATTATCGGTGGTATGGCCTGTCTTAAAGAAATCCTTCACGTTATCTCTCTTCTTTACCGGTACGCCGCCCACGGTCAGTGTATCGATCAGCGGCCCCCATGAATAAGGCGCCATCGCCCCCTGATTACCATCTATGTAGACACCATTCAGACCCTGGGCAAATTTGTCCTGGAACCTGGGAAGAATGGGAGTTTCAAAAGAATAACTGCTGCTGAAATAGATAGATGGCTGACCGGTCCGGCCGAGCCCGGCGCCGTTCTTTGTAGTGAGTACGATCGCTCCCCTGGCCGCAGTGGATCCATATAGCGCTGCTGCCGCAGCTCCCTTTAATACAGTAATGCTTTCGATAATATTCGGATCGATATCGCTGGCTCTGTTAACCGTTCCGCCGGCGAACAACGCATTATCCGGGTTACCCGCTTCTGAATTGTCCATAGGAATACCGTCTATTACAAATAAAGGCTGGTTCTCTCCCACCAGCGAGCCGGTACCCCGGATCGTTATACGGGCCGAACTACCCGGCATTCCACTGGAATTAGTAACCTGCACGCCGGCGACTTTACCAGCCAGCGCACTGACAAGATTATCCTGTTTCGCCTCGGCCAGGGTCGCGCCTTTTACTTCCTGAATAGCATAGGTAAGCTGGCGTTTTTCCCTTCTTATACCCAAAGCCGTTACTACAACTTCCGGCAAACTAATAATGGATGGCCTAACTACATTCGAATCGATCCCCTTTCCGGTAATCCGGCTGGTTTGTGCGAATGCCGACATGCAATAGCATGCCAGTATCCCTGATAAAATCAGCGATTTTCTCATGTGGACATTGAATTTATCTACAGGCAAAAAGATAAATATGAAAAGGTTTTTCGTAAAATTTTGGCGCAACAGAAAACTCTTAAAACGTAGAAAAAGGTCCCTAAGTAGCTTGGGCTTGGTAGGTCATACCCGGAATAGTACCTTTGCACCATGGAATTATTAGACGGACAACTCGTTTCCCGAAAGATCAAAGACACACTCCGGCTGCAAGTAGCCCAATTGACCGCAGAAGGCAAAAAAGTACCCCACCTGGCAGCCGTCCTGGTAGGAAATAATGGAGCCAGCGAGACTTATGTCGGGGCCAAAGTAAAAGCCTGCGCAGAAATTGGCTATAAATCCACCCTGATCCGGCTCGAAGACACCATTAGCGAAAATAAGCTGCTGAATATCATTGAAGACCTGAATAATGATATGGACGTGGACGGGATCCTGGTCCAACTGCCGCTGCCCAAACATATTTCAGATGAGAATGTCATCAATACCATCCACCCCTCCAAGGATGTAGACGGGTTTCACCCCATCAACATAGGGAAACTGGTACAGGGACAGCCTACCTTCATCTCCGCTACCCCCCATGGTATCCTCTTATTGCTGGAACACTATAAAATAGATACAAAAGGCAAACATGCCGTAGTGGTGGGACGCAGCAATATCGTCGGGAGGCCCATGAGCATCCTGCTGAGCAGCAATACCAGTACCGGCAATTGTACGGTCACTACCTGCCACTCGCATACCCGCAATCTCAAAGAGTTATGCCTGCAGGCCGATATCATCGTAGCAGCGCTGGGACGTGCAGAATTCGTTACAGCCGACATGGTAAAGGCAGGAGCTGTTGTCATTGACGTAGGCATCACCCGTGTTCCCGATGCCACTAAAAAAAGCGGTTTTGCCCTCAAAGGCGACGTGAAATTTGACGAAGTAGCGCCCCGCTGCAGCTATATCACCCCCGTACCGGGCGGAGTGGGGCCCATGACGATCGCAGCGTTGATGAAAAATACGTTCATGGCCTGCGAGGAAAGGAATGGAATGGAAGCAGCATTGTTTAATTAATATATGAATTTTTACTATACATGCAATTGACTACAGCAGCTCAGCAAGTAGAGGTTCTGCCCGTAATGGAAGCTTTTTATACGATCCAGGGAGAAGGCTTTCATCAGGGAAAAGCAGCCTATTTCATTCGCCTCGGCGGTTGCGATGTAGGCTGCGTATGGTGTGATGTAAAGGAAAGCTGGGATAAGAGCCGGCATCCTCAACTGTCCGTAGAAGAAATTGTCGCCGGAGCCAGCGCCTTTCCCGGCCGCCTGGCCGTAGTGACGGGAGGGGAGCCCCTCATGCATGATTGTACGGCCCTGACCAACCAACTGTACCAAAAAGGGTTCACTACCAATATTGAGACCTCAGGAGCTTATCCATTAAGTGGAGAATGGGACTGGATCTGTCTTTCACCAAAAAAATTCAAAGCGCCCCTGCCGGAGATCCTACCCCTTGCCAATGAATTGAAAGTCGTCATTTACAATAAAACGGACTTTGAATGGGCCGAACTATGGGCCGCCCGGGTAGCTCCGCATTGCAAGCTCTTTCTCCAGCCCGAATGGAGCAAGTCGGCTGACGTCACTCCCCTGATCATTGATTATATCAAAAACCACCCCCAGTGGGAATTCTCCCTCCAGCTCCATAAATACATACAGGTACCCTAGAATAGCTTCCAGCCACGAGCTATTAGCTGTCAGCCAGACCTAACCAAGTACATATACAGCACGAAGCTAGCGGCTAATAGCTTGAAGCTAGCAGCTAATTAGGGGGTGGGGGGAATAAATCTTTATAACATACGTTTTAGATTTTGATTCGTAATTTTCTTGTATGAAAAACCGCTCCTCTTTTATTCTGCTCCCTGTCCTATGCCTGCTAATGGCCTGGCCTGCCTCAGCTCAATACAATCCTGACAAGGTGAATAAAAAGGCGGCTCAGCTTTATTCGAAAGCCCTGGAACTGGCAGAATCGGATGATTTTAAAGGAGGGATCGCCACTTTACAGCAAGCTGTTAAGATCGATGATAAGTTTGAAGACGCTTATCTTTCATTGGCCGGTATGTATGGCGAGATGAAAAATTACCAGGGCGCCATCGATAATTATGAAAAGGCAAAGGCCATTGACAGCGTCTATTTCCTCGACTATAATCTCCCTTATTCGATCAACCAGGCAGGCAAGGGCAATTTTGAAAGGGCCCTGGATGCCGTAAACGTATTCCTGACCATCACCAATCTGAATGAGACCAGCCGGAAAGCCGGCGAATACAGGCAAAAATGTTATCAGTTTGCCCTGGATTATGCCCATAATAAAAATGCCTCCGATTATAAATTTGAATTGCAGAACATGGGAGACAGTATCAACAGCTCCGTGTCAGAATACTACCCCACCATCACCATTGACGGCGCCAAGCTGATCTATACCCGCCGTGTCAACAATTTCAACGAAGATTTTTACGAGTCCGGACGGGTAGACGACTCCTGGAGCAAATCCAAAAGCCTGTCCGGCAATATCAACACCAACCAGAATGAAGGAGCGCAAAATATTTCCCAGGATGGACAATGGCTCATCTTTACCGGATGTAATTTCCCGGAAGGGCATGGAAGCTGCGATCTGTACATATCTTATTTGACCGCCGAGGGATGGAGCACACCGGAGAACCTGGGAGATAGCATCAATACAGAGGCCTGGGAGTCAGCCCCCTCCCTCTCGCCCGATAAAAGAGACCTCTATTTTGCCAGCCGAAGATCGGAGGGTTATGGGGGCAGTGATATTTATGTCAGCCACCGGCTGCTGAACGGTAATTGGAGCGCCCCGGAAAATCTAGGCCCTGTTATCAACACGGCCGGAGATGAAGGAACGCCCTTTATCCATGCAGACAACCAAAGCCTTTACTTTACATCCAGCGGCCATCCCGGCTATGGCGGAGACGATCTTTTCATATCCAGAAAAGGGCCTAAAGGCGTTTGGGGGAAACCCGAAAATCTTGGGTATCCCATCAATACCATTGAAAACGAAGGCAGCCTCGTCATATCAGCAGACGGGAAAACAGCCTACTATGCCAGCGATCGCGCGGATAGCCGGGGTGGCCTGGACCTCTATACCTTTCAATTACGCAATGATATCCGCCCCGCACAGACCCTTTGGGTAAAAGGAAAGGTATTTGACAGATCCACCCGGAAAGGACTGCCCTCCAGCGTCGAGCTTACCGACCTTTCCACCAAAGAAATCATCAGCAAATTACAAACGGATGAGACCGGTAATTACCTGATCACGTTGCCGAAAGGAAAAGATTACGCCTTTAATGTCAACCGAAAAGGCTACCTCTTCTTCTCCGAAAACTTTCCCCTGAGTCAGCAACAGGGCGACACCGCATATGCCATCGATATCCCCCTGCAGCCCATCGAAGCCAACGCCGCCATCGTATTGAAAAATATCTTTTTCGACCCCAATAAATATGAGCTGAAGCCCGAGTCCCAGGTAGAACTGGATGAAGTCGTGCAACTCATGAAAGACAATCCCACTTTAAAGATCCAGATCAATGGCCATACGGACAACTCCGGCAAAGCCGCCGATAACATAGGCCTGTCCGAGAATAGGGCTAAGTCTGTAACAGCCTACCTCGTAACAAAAGGAATCAACACCGGCCGCCTTTCTTCCAGAGGCTATGGAGACACCCAGCCCATTGCCGCTAATTCCACGGCAGGCGGTCGGGCGCAAAACCGCCGGACCGAACTAAAAGTCATTAGCAGATAAGGCTACCCTCAAAATAACATTTTTCTTGGGCCTATACTAATTTTTTTAGTTATCTTCACCCCCTAATAACCTCCCAATGGAAAATGATCTTTTATACCAACTGGCCCTTTCCAAAGTGCCCGGCATAGGCCCTGCACATGCCAGAAAATTAATCAGGCATTTCGGCGAAGCCAAGCCCATTTTCCAGGCCGGCAGGCCTTTATTAAAAAAGGTCTGCGGTTCGGGGGACCGCGCTGATGCTATCGTACAATTCGATGAATTTCAGGATGTCGAAAAAGAGCAGTCCTTCCTGGAAAAATATGCCATGCGCCCCCTTTTTATCACAGATAAAGACTACCCGCAGCGTTTGCTGAACTGCGAAAAGGCGCCCATCCTTTTATTCTATAAAGGCAATGCAAATCTGAATAACACAAAGATCATAGCGGTAGTGGGCACACGCAGCCCCACGGAATACGGAAAGCAGGCTGCGGCAATGCTGATGAAAGACCTGGCATCTTCCGGAATGTTGATTATCAGCGGCCTTGCCTATGGTGTGGATGCCATTGCACACCAATCGGCTCTGGACAATGGCCTGCCTACGGTAGGCATCCTCGGACATGGATTGGATCAGATCTACCCGCAGGAAAATGCCCCGCTGGCAAGGCGAATGGTGCAACAGGGAGGCTTGCTTACACAATTTAATATTGGCTCCAGTCCCGAAAACTATAATTTCCCTATACGTAACAGGTTGGTGGCCGCCATGAGTGATGCGCTTATCGTCATAGAAACAGCTTCCAGGGGAGGCAGCATGCTGACAGTGAACAATGCCCTGGAATTCAATAAAAAAGTCTTTGCCTTCCCTGGCCGGATCAACGACCTCAAAAGTTCCGGCTGTAACGCACTTATTTGTAGTGGTAAGGCCCGCTTACTTACCGGTGCACAGCAGTTCATGGAAGACATGAAATGGGTTGAGCCGGCCAAAAACCCCGAAGTGCGGCAGGCCGCCCTGTTTCCGACACCTTCCGACGAACGGCACTTGTCAGAGGAAGAAAAGAAAGTACTGCAACTTCTGCGCAAAAAGGGGAGTCTTTCTCTCGACGAACTCGCTGCTGCCAGCAATCAACGCAGCGGCCCTCTCTCCATGGCCCTCCTCAATCTGGAGTTACAGGGATGGATAGATGCCCGTCCGGGAAAAAGGTACCAGCTTCGGGAATAATCCTAACCTCCCTCTCAAAAATCATCCAATTTTTACGAACTTTTTATACCACATTCATTATCAACACGTTTGAAAACTTTCACACAACCCCTTCCAAAACACATCCCTCTCCCACCCTCTATCGCCATCCTATTGTCCCTATCCCCCAAGGATCCGTTAAAGCCCCTGCAGGTTCCCCATTATAAAAATTTGGACCGCATTTACCCGCTGCCCTATCTTTGCACATGGCAAGAATAAATCCCCCCGCAGGCAGGTCAAAATCCCCCTCAAAATTTTTCGGAGAAGGACTCACGTTCGATGATGTATTGTTATTACCGGCTTTTTCGCAGGTATTACCCCGTGAAGTAGATATCCGTAGCAAGCTCACCAAAGAGATCACCCTTAACATTCCCATGTTGTCGGCAGCCATGGATACGGTAACGGAAGCAACGCTGGCTATGGCGCTTGCCAGGGAAGGGGGCATCGGCATCCTGCACAAGAATATGACCATTGAGCAGCAGGTGGAACAGGTAAGAAAGGTCAAGCGTAGTGAGAGCGGGCTGATCATTGATCCGATCACCCTCCATGAACAGGCGACGATCGGCGACGCCCTCCGCCTGATGAAAGAGAATAAGATCGGAGGCATCCCCATTGTCGGAAACAACAATACCCTTGTAGGCATTCTTACCAACCGGGATCTTCGCTTTGAAGACAACAAACGCCGTAAAGTGAGCGAGGTCATGACCAAAGAGAACCTCATCACCGCCCCGGAAGGCACCGACCTGAAAAAAGCGGAAAAGATCCTCCAGAAATATAAGATCGAAAAACTACCGGTCGTGAACAAGCAGGGCAAACTGATCGGGCTGATCACCTATCGTGATATCCTGCAGCTGACCAGTTATCCGAATGCGGTAAAAGACTCCTACGGCCGCTTATTGGTAGGCGCAGCCCTCGGTATCACCAAGGACCTGCTGGAAAGGGCAGGCGCACTGCAGCATATCGGGGTGGATGTAGTGACACTGGATAGCGCTCACGGCCATCATATAGGGGTTATCAATGCCTTAAAAACACTGAAAAAGACCTATCCTACATTACAGGTGATTGCCGGCAATATCGGCACAGCCACCGGGGCCAAAGCCCTGGCAGACGCAGGAGCCGACGCAGTAAAAGTCGGCATAGGACCAGGATCTATCTGTACCACCCGCATCGTTGCCGGAGCCGGCGTTCCCCAGGTCACTGCCGTCATGGAAGCGGCTGCCGCCCTACGCTCCAAAAATGTTCCGGTCATTGCAGATGGAGGCATCCGTTATACAGGTGACATGGTAAAGGCCTTGTCCGCAGGGGCGAATGTAGTAATGATGGGCAGCGTATTCGCAGGAGTGGAAGAGAGCCCGGGTGAAACGATCATTTACGAAGGCAGAAAATTCAAACAATACCGCGGGATGGGCTCTATCGGAGCAATGGCCCAGGGCAGCAGCGACCGTTATTTCCAGGACGTGGAAGACGATATAAAGAAACTGGTCCCCGAAGGCATCGAAGGCCGGGTCGCCTTTAAAGGCAATTTAAGTGAAGTGGTCCAGCAATACGTCGGCGGCCTTCGGGCAGGGATGGGCTACTGCGGAGCCAAGGACATCCGGACCCTTCAGGATAACTCCCAATTTATCAAGATCACCAGTGCCGGCATGAAAGAGAGCCATGCCCACGATATTGAGATCACCAAGGAAGCACCGAATTACAGCCGATGAACCCTCGTCCACTCCCCCCGCTCCTGCTGTCTTTACTATCAGGTGTACTGCTGTTCGCTGCCTGGCCGGTGTCGCCCCTGACGGCGCTGATATTTGTAGCCTTCGTTCCACTCCTGTGGCTGGAACAGCAGGCCACCAGCCGGAAAAAATTTTTCGGCTGGACCT
>Ga0307511_10000891_pt1 | contig 31463 bp, 17 predicted proteins | sample 13_EM_MG_FD_200266 | JGI IMG/M metagenome (GOLD analysis project Ga0307511, IMG submission 200266) | Populus trichocarpa ectomycorrhiza microbial communities from riparian zone in the Pacific Northwest, United States - 13_EM | ecosystem: Host-associated > Plants > Roots > Unclassified | place... | reverse complement strand
CTGGGGCGTGTTTATACAATATGCTGCCAGCCAGGGATCTCCTTTTGCAACGGGCAATGATACACTATATCCTTTACCTCAGAAAGTTATTACAGAGACAGGAGGAGTAGTGAAGCAGAATGCCGGCTATTAAAACACGATACATCTATGAAAAGGGCATTTCCGGTAGCATGCTTTATCATCATTATCTATTATAGTTGTAATGATTACAATAAGCAGCAGGATATTGGAGGGGAAAGGCTGGCAAAAACTTACTGCGGGTCTTGCCACCAATATCCTGCCCCGGATCTGCTTACCAAACAGATATGGAAAAGGAATGTCCTGCCGGTGATGTCTAATTTTATGAACCTGCACTATGTGGGGGATAGCGTATTGCCACTGCCCCCATCCCTGTCAACAATGGATTCGGCGATCTTACCGGTAAAGCTCTCCATTGCTGCCAATGACTTTAAAAAAATAGAAGCTTATTACCTTGAAAATGCTCCCGACAGCATGCCCCCGCAAAGCCGGAAACTTATCCCTACCCCTTCGTCGGACCTTTTTGCAGTGCAGGCGCCCGTTAACAGGGATGCACTACCATTTACCCCGGCGGTTATGATCGATCCTTTAAAGCAATTGATTTACCAGGCGGATGCCGCCAACAAAACAATCAATGTTTTTGATAAGACCCTGCACCTGACCAATACGATCAATATCAGCAATATCGCCACGGATCTGACAGCAAAAAATAATGAATTGCGGGTGACGGATATTGGTTCTTTAAAACCAGGCACGGCCACCCAACCAGGTAACATTCTTACGCTGCAACAAGAAGACCTGCAACAAGCACGGCCACCCAAAGTAATGCTCGATAGTCTTAACAGACCGGTAGAAAGTATAGAGGCCGATCTTGACAATGATGGTAGAAAGGATCTGCTGGTCTGTGAATTTGGATTTTTGAGAGGGGGATTCTCTTGGTATAGGAATGAAGGCAATGGTAAATATGCAAAGAAATTGCTAAAAGCAGTACCGGGCGCTATCAGGGCATATGTTGAAGATGTGAACCATGACGGCAAGATGGACATCTGGGTATTGTTTGGCCAGGCTAAAGAGGGGATCTCCCTATTTATTAATAAAGGAGACGGGATTTTTGAAGAAAAGGAAATACTGACCTTCCCACCAGTCTATGGATCCAGTTATTTTGAGTTGGCCGATATGAACAACGACGGTAAAGAAGATATTATTTATACCTGTGGGGATAATGCCGATTACTCCCAGATATTAAAGCCTTATCATGGGGTGTATATCTTCCTCAATGAAGGTAATTACCACTTCAAACAAAAATACTTTTTCCCAATGTATGGTTGTTATAAGGCTATGGCAGTGGATTTTGATAAAGATGGCGACCTTGATCTGGCTTGTATTGCCTATTTTGGAGATTACGACCATCATCCCCGGGAATCATTTATATATCTCGACAATACCGGTAAAAATGACAGCCTTGGCTTCATTCCACATACTATCAATAATCTATCCGGAGGCAGATGGATCTGTATGGATGTGAAAGATCTCGACGGAGACGGATGGCCTGATATCGTTCTGGGGAATATGGCGGCGCCTTATCAAAACAGGCATGATTGGCAAGCTGCATGGATGCAAGCGCCGCCATTTACGTTATTAAAGAATATGCATAAATGACCCAACAGTGATAGGCAATCCGTAGTTATTTCTTAACAGGAATAAGCAACACCCCCTTAAGGTTCATTACCCCCAGTCCCGGCCGGGATTCAGCTTCGACCGACACGGTATTCACCCCTTTGGTTAACGTAACGGAACCGATATTCCAGTCCGTAAACTCCCCCCAGCCGCCGGTAGTCTTCACGATGCCGGATGGACCACTCTTTTCCGTGCGGATATTGACTTTTGCCCCTGCAGATTCATCGGTACAGGCATAGCTCAATACCATATTATATTTTCCGCGTTCCGGGGCATTCACCACCCATTCTGCCGAATTAGCCCCCATCCAGGTATTGATATAAGGTTCCGCTGTAAGGGACAGGGCAAGATGATCGCCTTTGAGCCGGGCGTCTCCTGCTATTAAATGAAAGGAGCCATCGTTGTCGGGGAACAGGCCCAGCTCGACCAGGGACCTCCCTTCCGCTTCCAGTACGATCACAGTGGCATCGTCATCTTTGAACGTCTTATTACTGAGATCTATATCAATGCCCCGCTCGTTCACTTCAACAGTCAATGCAGACCGGGAAGTGTCGGCCAGGAAGAAAGCCTTCGGATGACTGCCCGAAACCGCGGCCAGCGGTACATGCAACCGGTCGTTCCCCGGCCAGTTGAAAACATGGAGGTAGAACACTCCCGGCCTGGTAGTGATCCGTCCCCAGGCTACTCTCCCGATCGTATTGGCCCGGGTGCCATAAATAGATTCCTTGTTCACCTTCATCCATTCGCCGATACGGTGCATACGTTCAATACTCTCTGCCGGAATGGTGCCATCCCCCATCGGCCCCACATTCAGCAGGTAATTTCCACCCTTGGAGACGATATCTTCCATATTGCGGATCAGTTCCCGGGGAGTCCGCCAGTTATGGTTACTCTTACTATATCCCCAGGTGCCGTTCATCGTCATGCAGGATTCCCAATCCATGCCTTTAAAACCGGTCTCCGGAATATGCTGCTCCGGCGTTACCAGGTCGCCATTAGCCCTTGTATACTGGTTGTTCTTTTCAAAAGCATAGAGGCGGTTGTTCATAATAATATTGGGATGATGCGCTTTCACCATGGCCACCAGTTTCCGGGCGCCCCATTTTTCACCCTGTATCTCCTCCGAGCTATAATCCCACCAGACGATGTCAATGGGACCGTAATTGGAGAATAGTTCCTCCGCCTGCTTGTACATATACTCCACATACTTTTTATTGTCCCTGCCCTCGTTTTTCACATTACCGGGAGCAGGCAACCCATGTTCCACATAAGCATCCGGATAATGCCAGTCCAGTAAAGAGAAATAAATGCCGACACGCAGTCCCTGTTCATGCAACGCGTTGATGATCTCCCGGGCCAGATCCCGCCCGGTGACATCCTTTGCATCGAAAGTAGTGGTCTTACTGTCATGTAATGCGAACCCCTCGTGGTGCCTGCTGGTAAAGATCACATACCGGCATCCTGCATCCTTAGCCGCTTTGGCCCATGCTCTTGCGAAATCCTTCTTCGGCCTGAACAACGGGGTCAACGTTCTCTCATATTCAGCAGCAGGCACATTCGCCGCATTCTGAAGCCATTCCGCAGCACCGCCATTTAAACTATAATCTTTCCCATTCCAGACACCCCCTGCCACACTGTAAAGTCCCCAATGAACGAACATACCGAAGTGGGCGTCCCTGAACCATTCCATCCGGGCATCCCGCAAATTTTCGGGTTCCTGTGCATTAAAGGTCAGCCCGGTGGTATCCTGGGCGCGAACTGGAGCAACGCCCACTAAAGCCAATAAAGTATATAATCCTAATTTTCTACAATTCATCGATAACTATTTTATTTTGTATTACTAATTATTTCAGGCAAAATTTTAATGCAGTCCTCTTTCGCCCTATCCATCCCATTTGCTTTATCGACAGACACCCCATGCCCTCTCGCCCAGGTCTTTTCCATGACAAAAAAATCCGGCCAGGAGGCAGCTTGCCCTTTCAGGCGAGCCTCCGCATAGTCGAAAAATGCCAGCCACCGGGGCAGATAAAAATCCCTCAGCAGGCCGCTCCATTCCTTGTTGGCATAATCATGCACCAGGGTAGCAGGATTACTATCCGGCCCCCAGTAGGTGATCTGCATTTTCGCATTCCATTCCGCCTGGTCTTTGTCTTTTTCATCCGGCAGCATGTTACGCGCCTGCTGGACCCAGGTATCCAGGCAAAAGGCACTGTTCGTTGCCGTCCACCTGTCCTGCAGCCTTAATAAGTGTAGGAATTGTTCCTTGCCGGCTTCAAATAAAGGCAGGTTGTGCTCACGCCATCCTTTCATCAACACCGCATAAGGCTCTCTTCCATTCAACGCGATGACCTGCCGCCAGATATCCACCAGGTCATAACGATAGGTGGCGGATGCCGAAAATCGCGTAGCAGCTTTGGCAAAACGATCCGCAGCCTTATAGAAGATCACCGGATCATAAGGTAGTTTTTTAGACCCCCAGGTAGATACGCTGGTAATAAAATTGGTATCGGGCCTGGCACAGAAAATAGATTCATAGGCATCCGTCATTTCATTGGTATGCGATAGATAGGCAGATTGCAACAATAACTGCCAGGCATCATAAATATCGGCATCGTATTTTCCATAACGGGCAACGGTGTATTTTTTTAAAAAACCATCTACCGAAGAAAATTCTTTTTGCCAGGCGGACTGCAACAGGGAAGTGTACATGATATCATTATTGGCAATACCCTCAGGTACAACGCCGATACCCGTCATTGAATGGCCGGCTTCGGTATTCTTTGCCCGTTCCGGATCCGTGAGTATGCGGAGCAGTCGGCCTTCCATCCCCACCGTACCACCCCCGTTTACCATCGAGCACCAGATCCAGGGATAGCCTGAATAGCCGCCCGTAAGTTCCCAGTTATTATCCGCGTCGCCCTTGAGATCGAGTATTAAGGTATGCTGCCTGTCCAGCCCTTTTAAAAAATCTTTTTTCGGATTGTCCTGCCATGCCTGCAATATCCAGGTGCTCCCCGGGTAATATTGATGCATAGTAGCCTGTATCAATGCGGCGGTGGCCGAAAGGTCGATATTGCCGGTAGTGCCGCCTTCATGGAACAGATCGCCGCCAAGGAATTTCATATCGCCGTATAGCTTCCTGTCACCATACAACTGGTGCATATACCCGTAATACAACCCGGCGATCCTCCGGAACAGGGTATCCTGCGGTAATAAAAAAACAGGACGCTTAAATCCTTCCCCCCAATTACCCTGGTCCACCACCTTCGCACCAGGATAATAGTTCGTAATGGTAGAAGGCACCATGCCGCAGAATCCCTGCAATACAGGCTGTATACCTAATTCGCGCATCCGCATAAGGATATGCTGCTGCAGGCTCGTCCACCGGCGGATCATCGGATCGCTTGCAGGCCCTCCCCATCCCTGTATATTGCCCATCAGCCACCAGGCATTATAGGCAGGACCGGGAAGATATTTCCGGATGTCTTCCTCCCTATAACCGATATCCCGCAATACACGTTGCCACACTTCTTCCGTACCCACCGGCGCCAGCATCAGGTTGACCCCATTCAATACCATCCAATCCAATTCATGCTCCCATTCCCCCCAGCCCCAGAAGCTCATCGTATAGTTATACGTGCAATAGTTCAGGGCATACCGGTAGCTATAAGCGGAAGTTACCGGTACCGGCTTTTTTACATCTGGCAATACAAGTGGAGCCTTTACCTGATCCCCGGTATGCGAAAAACTGATACCACAGTATGTCCGCAGATAATCATTCAGGGCAACGGCGGCGGCAACGGTAGAGGATGCACCGATATACAACCGCTGATCCCGCGTAAAATAAGACGCCGTATCCTTGCCGGTATTCTTTATCGTCCTGACAACGACCCTTCCCTCCAGAAAGGGCGCCCTTCTTTCAATAAGCCCTTGCAAGGCCTGCGTATCTTGGGCATATATATAACCACCCGCCAGGAATATCCCCCAGAACAGGATACAGCACCTGCCGGTCATTACTTTGACTGTCTTCATTTATAATTGCTTTTGCTACTGTATAGTTACCTTTCGGATATAGCCGTTGCCACGATCCACCACATACATATTCCCACTCTTGTCAAATACCACACTGCTCGGATTCGCGAATTGCGCCGTAGACCCATCCCCATCGCTGTACCCTCCATTGGTGCCTATGAATGTAGACAGATTGCCTTTTGAATCCAGTATACGGACGCTGTTGTTGAAATAATCAGCTATATAAATATTACCGCTCTTATCAATCGTTATCCCCACCGGGTTGTTAAACGTGCCAACCCCCAACAGGCCATTGGTGTATCCCGTTGTACCCGGAATACCGGCAATGGTCGTCTTTGTCCATGCCCCGGATGCCAATACCAGCTTTTCTATGGTAGCACTGCCCTGGTCGACCACGAGCAGGGCGCCGGAAGCATCCACAGCGACATCAGACGGATAGTTGAATGAAACAGGCAGTTCGGTGATGGTACCGTCAGGCGTTATCTGGTCTACTTTTCCGCCGGAGGCGTTGGTAACATATACATTGCCTGTTTTTTTATCGACGCCGATCCCTGTAGGATCGGCGATAGCGGCAAAACTATAGGCAGTCCCATCCGGAGTGATCTTACGGACGAACCAGTTCCACTTGTCCGCTACATACAGGTTACCGTCCTTATCAATGTCAATATCGGTCGGCAAATTGAACATAGCTGTTGCCGGTGGCCCATCAGCATATCCCTCTCCATTAATATGGCCGGCAAAAGTGGTCACAAATCCCGTTGTATCGATCTTGCGGATAATATGGTTGCCGCAATCGGCTATGTATAAATTACCGGTAGTATCGATGGTCATCCCCGTCCGGTCATAAAAATAAAATCCGGCATCCGTACCGGATACCTTATCCTGGTATCCCTGCTGACCATTGCCGGCAAAAGTGCTTACCTTTTTCGTATAGATATAGTTGAAGAGGGAGTCGCTCGCAGCGGTCTGGCTGCCTATGGTAATGGCAATGGGGCCGGTACCGGCTTTAGACGGCACTTTCAATATAAAATGCCCCTGGTCGACGCCAACCACTTCACAGGCTACACCATTCAGGGTGGCCGTTATCTCAGCCTTGTTGTCGCTAAAGTTGCTGCCATATACCAGGACTTCCGTCCCCACGCCACCTTTGGCCGGGATAAAACTGTCAATGATAACAGGCGCCGCAGCATTGTGCCGGAAGCCTTCGTCTTTTTTGCAGGCCGCTATTTGTATGGCCCCAAAGGCCAATATCAAAAACAGGAGATTATAGAATAGTCTTTTCATGTTTACTTTTTTAAATATGGGAGATCCACTTTATACCCTACCACCCGGCGTTCTGAGTCATGTTCGGGTTGGAAGTTATTTCCGTCAGGGGTATGGGCCAGAGGTAGTCTTTGGAGTTGAATACCCGTTGCTCTACCACGACGTTCTTTCCCGTACCCGGGTCCACTGCGCCTAATACAGATCCGGTTAGTACGGTGCCGCCGATCTTCCACCTGCGTATATCGTACAGGCGGGGACCTTCAAAGGAGAATTCCACCATGCGCTCCCGGCGCACCAGTTCCCGAAGTTTGTCCTGGGTATTATATACCGTCTCATCCACGTCGGGCATACCAGCACGATTGCGTATCATATTGAGATACGTATATACATCCGGGTTCTGATAATCGCCTGATTCTATTAGAGCCTCTGTATAGTCCAATAAGATTTCCGCATACCGGAGGATATGAAAATTCATTCCGCCGCCGTATGGATTACCCCTATCCAGTACATCTACATATTTTTTGATCCAATAGCCGGTATAAGTAGATTGGGTAACCCCGATCTTATCCGGGCTGTTAGCGCTCCAGGGATCTAACAGGGTGCCCATATACACTTCGCCGGGAATGGCGATGGAAGCCGCCAGACGCGGGTCACGGTTGTTATTGTATTCCGGGTTCGCGTTATAAATGGCAAAGCTGTCTGCCCCCAGCTCCTGTATGGTCTTTCCCTGCAGGGTTTCATACGTATTTACCAGCGCCTGCGTAGGACTGTTGCAGGCCTGAGCTCCAAAACTCTTGGGCGCATTGCGGAAGAACCCCTCCCGTTCCCCACCCTGCTTAAATATTATATCTTCGCTTGACCCGCCTCCGGCATATTGAAAGAGCTTGAAGTAATCGGGATACAACCCATACACACCCAGGTCCATCACCATCCGGGCTGTTTTTATAGCGTTGGGATAGTCACCGACGAACATATACAACTGCGTCTGTAGACTGTAACAAGCCCCTTTGGTGATGCGGGTCAGATCGCTGGAAGGATAGTTAAGGGGCAGCCCGGCCGCCGCCGTGTCCAATTCGGTAATGATAAATTTCACCACTTCATCCTGCGTATTCCTTTTTATACTTTCATCTTCCGCAGTCAGCGAATGGGTGATAATGGGAATAGGTCCATACAACATAAAAAGTTGCATATGATACCAGGCCCGTAGTGCACGGGCTTCCTGTCCATACCGTTGCTTCTTGGTGGAATCCGCCACATAAGCTTTCTTGTAATTCTCCATGAAGCGGCTGGCATAACGTATATACTTATAATACATCTGGTAAATCTGAAGAACAGAGTATTCCTGCGTAGTAACGGCGCCTGCAGGATAATCCTGCCAGTCGTCAAAATTTCCGCGAAAAACGCTCTCGTCAGTAATGCCCGACCGATGCATCCAGACATTGTTGAGGAAGTTATAGTCATACACAGTACCTGAAGGCATCCCTCCATACACGGTATTCAGGGCCGAGACAAGATCGGATTCCAGGTTCCACCACTGTGCGTCTGTCGTAGAAGTGGGATTATCACGGGTTAAAAAAGCATCTTTTTTGCATCCCGTTATGCCCAACACAACTATCGTAATAAGCAGGAGCGCTGTTATTTTCATTCTCTTATTCATACATCTATGCGTTAACAGGTTATAAAGAAAGGTTTACACCAAAAGTGAATACCCGCATAATAGGATAAGTCCCTTCATTGCCTTTGCTTTCGGGATCGATGGCTTTAACTTTGGAGAAAGTGAAGGGGTTTTGCGCATTGACGTATATCCTGAGCTTTTTTATAGCTGAAGACGGGCTCGTTTTAAAGGCATACCCAACGGAGATATATCTCACCCTCGCAAACGCCCCATTGGTGATCCAGAAGTCAGAAGTAAGGCCGTTATTGCCAGGAGTTGGCGTAAGGCGTGGACGGCTGGCAGCGGTATTTTCAGGCGTCCAGTAATCCAGTTGAAAATATTGCGGTGTTCCGCCATTGCTGGCAGTATTCAGCGGATTGGCGATCCGGCTGGAATATTGGAGCCCCGTCCTGCCTGCCCCGCTGATCAGTGTTTCAATATCGAAATTTCCTATATAAAGCGTCAGATTCGTAAAATAGGTCAGGTGCGGGTCCGTATTCCCCAGCGGCGCCCTGTCGGAATCGGATAGCTTGCCATCATGGGTCACATCGACATACTTAATATCTCCCGCCTGCTGACCGTTTAGCAGGGGTACACCTGCTGAAATATCCTTTTGCTGGAGCAGGCCCCTGGTCTTATATCCATACCACTCTCCCATTTCACCACCTTCCCGGTAAATATAATCCCCGCTGATCAGGGGATTAGTGGCCAGCTTGAGTATCCTGGACTTATTGTAGGAGACTCCGCCGCTTATGTTAAACATGAAATGTTTGATAATTTTCCCATCATATCCTGCCGCTACTTCCACTCCTTTATTTTGCATGCTTCCTACATTCTTAGGATAAGACAACAGGGCGGAAGCGAGGCTGGGTTGCGGATAGAGGATCATGTCCGTGGTCTTCTTGTAGTAATAGTCGATCGTCATGTTCAGCTTATTATGAAACAGGCTGATATTAGCTCCAAGATCGGTGATAGCCAGTTTCTCCCAGGTGATATCGGGATTGGCATTGCTGGTCTCCGTACCATCGGCGGCGCTGACCGTGGATTGGTACAGATAAGGGCTGATATTATTATTGCCCAGCATGCCGTAAGAGGCCCTTATTTTAAGCTGATCGATAAAAGGAAGGGCTTTCATAAAATTCTCCTGTGCTATATTCCACCCAATGGCAGCGGAAGGAAAGGCCCCCCACTTCTTCCCTTGCGCAAACAAAGAAGACCCATCCCCTCTTATTCCTAACTCCATCAGGTATTTATTGGCATAACTGTAATAGGCTTTGCCGAACACGGATCTCAGCGATTTCTCCGTCCACGAGTCGGAGTTTGTCAATTCCTGCGAATAGCCGGCCAGTATATTCAGCCGATGGTCGCCTGCATATTTGACATAATCGAGATTGCCCCCCAGATAATAATAGCCCGTCCGGCTATTGGGACCGGCAGATTTGATATCGGTAAAATTCTGCCCGGTAGGGTTCTCCGTGAAATAATCATAAAAGAGATAAGCATTCCTGTTATCCTTATAGGCGCCCGACGTCACCTGGTAACTGAACTGACCCTTAAAATCCAGCCCCGGAATAATGGTCCATTTAGGGCGCAGGTTCAGCAAGGCCTGGTCGTTGATCGTCTGGGAAGTACCCCCTTTTTCCAGTTGAGCTACAGGGTTAAAGCTTTCGCCATACGTACCATAATAGGTATATCCCGGGCGGGCAGCCTTGTTCGGGTATTTCGCAATAATGGTGGGCGGTGCCGTATAGACCCAGCCAAGCACCTGCCCTGTACCAGAGATAGCCCCTGAAGAGGTAGTAAGCCCCCTGGAATAAGGTACTGTCTGTTGTGTACGGGTAACCATCATATCCATAAATACCACAATATTTTTTCGCAGATCAACGCTGGTATTGGCCCTTATGGAGGCCCTGTTGTATTTGGTGTTGCTGAGGATCGCATCCTGCGAGACATAGTTGGCCGTCAGGGAGAACCTGGCAGAGCTGTTGCCACCGGAGACGGACAGGGATTGCTGCTGCGTGAACGACCGCTGCCGGAGGACATCGCTCCAGCGGGTATCCGGATAATTGATGGGATCCAGGTGCGACTTTGTCAGGGCAATGGTAGCCGGGCTAAACAGAGGGTCTCCGCCCACATTCGCCTGCGCTTCATTCAGCATGGTCATATAAGTAGGGGCATCCACAAAATGCGGCATATAAGTTGGCACCTGTACACCCGCATAGCTGTTATATTGAACCACCGGCTTGCCGGCCACCCCACGTTTGGTGGTGACAAGGATCACCCCATTCCCCGCCCTTGCTCCATAGATCGATGCAGCCGCCGCATCCTTTAATATCGTAATGCTTTCCACCGTACTGTAATCCACCAGGTTGATATCCATGGGTACCCCATCCACCAGCGTGAGCGGGGTGGAACCCAGGAAGGAACTCACGCCTCGGATCTTGACAGAAGCAACATCACTTCCCGGAAGGCCTGAACTCTGGTTGACAAATACACCGGTAGCTCCTCCCTGCAGGGCCTGGGATAATTGGGTTATGGGCTTATTGTTGGCATTCTCCATATTGATGGTGCTGACAGAGCTGGCCAGGTTCCTCGCCTTTTGTTGCGAATAACCTGTCACCACCACTTCATTCATGGCACTGGGCTTTTCCGCCAGGGAAACAACAATATTGCTTCCCTGATTGGTCACCGTCAATTCCTTAGAAGCATACCCAATAAAAGAGAACACGAGGATATCCCCTTCTTTGGCATTGATCTCGAAAAAACCGTCCGCGTCCGTAGTCGCTCCCGCTCCTGCCCCGCTAAGACTCACCGAGACTCCAGCGATGGGTTGGGGAGGTTCCTTCGTATTTAACACACGCCCCCTCAGCAAGCGCTGCCCGCTGTTGTCAGAGACACTCTTCTTCGGACCAGCCGGCTGGCTTTGAACAAAGACCTTCAATGAATAAGTGCCGTTTCCCAGCTCCTTTACCTGCAGGTTGTATTTTTTAACAAACAGGGTCAACCGTGCTATCGTCCAATCAGCCGTCGGGCCGACAGACGACACATCCACATATTTACCTTCCAGGTCATCGGGGTTATACAGAAGTTTCCAATGCCGCTCCTTTAACAGCCTTTCAATGAACTTTCCCATCTCAATAACATTGCCGGAATTGTTGCCTGCCTGGGAAAGGCACCGGTAAGAAATGCCTGTTAACAGCAGGGACAATACAAGAACATTACCCCGTCTCAGGACGGAATACATCTTACTCATAAGCGTTGTTTTTGGTCTATTTATTAATAATTAACGAATCTCCGGTCTGTTGTACATGCAATCCCATGATCATATGCAGGGCGGTAAAAAGTTCCGTCGAATCTTTCACCGCAATGCTGCCCGATAGCTTCTTCTCTTCCAGGGAAACATCATTCCCCACCCTGACCTTTATCTTATAATACCTCTTTATCAGGTCTACTACCTCGCCCAGGTTGGTATGGTCAAAATGGAACCGGCCATCTTTCCAGGCGCTGAACAATTCAACGTCTACTTCTTTTTTATAAATGTTATCGTTTCGGACCACCAATACCTGCCCCGGTGATAAGGTCACCACCTCATCCCTGCCGATATGGGCCTTTATCTTACCCGTATTTAAAGAAGCGGCGAACCCGGAAGAATCCGTTATTACATTAAAAGAAGTCCCCAGTACTTCGATATCCCCCTTGGCCGTATGAACAATAAAATTCGAATAACTCTTACCAGCCGTCCCATGCTTCCTGATCTCAAAAAAGGCTTCCCCTTTGAGCCAGACCTCCCTTTTATTATCCGACCAGTTATCCATATCCGCTCTTATTTCCGAAAACCGGTTCAAAATGATCTCAGAACTGTCAGGCAAACTGATCCGCCGTTGAAAATCACCGGTTTTAATGGCAGCGATCTCCACCTTATCCTGCCGATAAATAGTTCTAAAAAAATAAAGGACGAACAGAACGACTACTACACACAATAAAGGCAGGAATACTCTTTTACGGGGTCTTTCTTTCCCGCCGTCCCCTATATTCCGGGACAGGTCTGCCCAGCTTCTTTCTTTCAGCGTTTCATCCCGCCCGGGCTTAATAAAATCAAAAGGGAGCTCGTCCGGAAAACGGGATTGGTTATCATCCTCCATAACTTACATGTTTCTATGTATAGAAGACACGTGAATTTCAATTTCAACTCACTATCCCGGGATATTTTTTTGGAACCTGGCTACGAAGGCTCTGGAAGGACAAATAGTAACCGTAAAAGCTCAGGAGCTAAAATGGAGAAAAGAAAAATATTTCAATAGATACCCGGCCAGCAGGAATTCCGGATAGTTCTTAAAAGCAGTCTTGAACCTTCCCAGTATCCTGTTCAGGGTATTCACCAGGGACTGGTAATTCATATTCAGAATCCCGCTAATCTCCTTATTGGACAATCCCTCATAAAATTTAAGGTATATGATATCCTTTTGCCTGGCGGGAAGGCCATTTACCATCTCCGTCAACTGCCGGAGATGGAGAGCACTCGACTCTCCCCTTATTCTTATTTCCTCGGGGGAAAATTCAATATCGGGAGCCGCATTTTGTAAAGAAATTTTCAGCTCGTATAATTTCAGGGACCGTAATTTATTCAGAATAGTAGTGCGCAGACTGCGGATCAGGTAGGCTTTTACAAATTCCACTTCAGGCAATGAAGACCTTTTCATCCAAAGCTTAAGGAAAAGCTCCTGGATGGCGTCATAAGCAAGATCCTGATCCTGCAGCAAACGCAGGGCATACTCATAAAGGGAATGAAAAAAAGCGTCATGTATTACTTTAAACTTTTTTTCATCCCCCCTCCTGACAGCATTCCAGCACTCACACCAATACTTGTTATCGTATTTTTTATCCGTCATATTTTATTAACTCAACTACTCTCCCAATATCTCCCCTACCACCTGCTCCAACGATCTATGGACTTTCTCCGGTTTTATTTTTTGATTTTCTTCCACCCATTTCCTTTCCCAGTTGAAAAAGTCAGGTGCGGGTGCATCCCTGCCTTCCATCACCCCCCGAAGATAAGTAAAGTACATCTCCCAGCGTTCCTGGTAGAACGACCGCATCATGCCCGACCATTCTTTATAGGCGTACTCATGGAGATTGTCCTCCTTACGGTTGTTCTCCCCCCAATAGGTGATCAGCATCATGGCATTGCGAATATATTGCTCCTTTTCTTCCGGAGTATTCCCCAGCCTCAATGCCTGTTCCTGCCAGGTATCCAGGTGATAATAAGGATCAGCGCTTAACAGGTCATCTGTCAGGCTAATAAAATGCAGGAACCGGTCGGTGGCGGCATTGAATACCTTACGGTCCTTCCCCCGGTAAGCATTTACCAACTCCCCGAAGACGATCTCTCCCCTGTTAGCCAGCACCTGTCGCGTAAAATTGATCAGGTCTATCCGGTAGGTCTGCACTCCTTTGAAAGCAGGCGCTGCCTTGGCAAAGGCCCGGACTGCCGCCACGAACTTCGCCGAATCATATTTGCGCTCCCTTGTCCCCCAACTGGAAACCGATTTTATCTCCAGGGCCGGACGGGCGCAGAAAATGGATTCCCCCGCTCCCTCCTGGTAACCCGGCAGGCTTTGATAAATGGTCTGCAGAAAACCCTGCCAGGCGGTATGAATATCTTCATTAGCCAGGCCATAACGATAGTCAGCAAAGTGGTCGATCCAATCTTTCACTTCCAGGTGCTCCTTTCTCCATCCCAGCTCCGGCACCAGGTCATAGACGATTGGATTATTATTGATCCCTTCCGGCATGATGCCTACTCCCTGCAGATAGCCTCCATAAGGGCTCTGCCGGGCCCGGTATACCTCATCGGCATACCGTTGCAGCTTGCCGAAAAGACCCGGCCGCTCCCCGAAATTATTTACGCAGCACCAGATAAAAGGCGTTGACTCATAGCCATTCCGCAACTCCCAGTTATTGGTGAACTCACCGAATAATTCCTGAACCAATATTTTTGATTTATCCAGATCCGCCAGCATCTCCTTGTGCGGATTTTGCTGCCATCCCTGTAAGACCCACGTAGCCCCGGGATAATAACGCTGCATTTCCCCCAGGATAGCCTTACCAGCCCTGCCCAGGTCCACCCCATCGGTAATCCCCCCCTCATGAAAAGGGTCTCCTGCAAAAAATTGAATATCCTTTCCATATGCCCGCTGCATTTCACGGTAATAGATACCCGCTATCCGGGAAAAAGCCGTATCCGTAGGATCAAGGATATCCGGCCGCTTGAAAGCGCCCCAGTTACCCTGGTCGATGATATGCGCTTTCGTTTTATTCCGTAAGTCAGAAGGCACCATCCCGTAAAATCCCTGCAATACAGGCCGTATACCCAATTCTTTCATGCGGGACATCATCCGTTGCTGTAAAAGCTGGCGGCTGGCGATCATCGTCTGCGGCATAGGGCCGCCCCAACCCTGTATATTACCCATGAGCCACCAGGCTGTATAAGCAGGGCCCACGATAAAATGGTCGATCTCTTTTTGTGTATACCCAATCTGCCGCAAGGTGCTCTGCCAAACGGCTTCCATACCATTCACCACCAGCATGGTATTGATCCCGTTCAGGGCCATCCAGTCCAATTCGTGCTCCCAGTCCTTCCAACTGTAAAAGCTCATCGTATAGTTATAGGTGCAATAATTCAATGCATACCGGCAGATAGCGGCTGCATCCACCTTCACCGTTCCCTCTACAACTGGCAGCGGCGAGACAGGGGAAAGATTATCTCCCATATGGGAAAGGGAGCGATGGCAATAGTATTTAAGATACCAATTCACCGCTACGGCAGCAGCATTGGGTCCGGAAGCGCTGACTTTCACCTTCCCCTGCTGAAACGAAAGCTCAAAAGCATCTTTCTGATCCGGAAGATCCAGTTTCTCAAAGACAAGATGGCCGGCCAGCCAGGGAGTCCTTCTCTTTACCAGGTCCCGGACCCCATCAAATTCACCTGCCCGAAGATCTAAAGGGAATGCTGCTGCTATGAAGATTCCTATGCCTATCCAATAAATAAACTTTCTCATGCCATCAATGGTTTTTTTCGACCGGTACAATTTTAACTAAAATTACTCTAATACCAGATGGCCCATCTGTGCGTACCCCTTAAACAATCGTTTGCATACACTACGCAAACGTTTGTTCTGATTTTTTACTTCCAAAAGAAAATTTAATTATTTTATAATTGCGTCATGAACCCTGCTAAAAAAATATGGATCGTTTTCCTGTTGCTGGCCAGTTGTCCTTCTTTCAGCCAGCAAGCACCTCCTGCTTTCAGCATTGGCCAGGAAAGTTTTTTACTGAACGGTAAGCCCTTTATCATACGCTGCGGCGAAATGCATTTCGCACGTATCCCCAAAGCATACTGGCGGCACCGGCTGAAAATGGCGAAAGCCATGGGATTGAATACCATTTGCGCTTATCTCTTCTGGAATTTCCATGAACCAACACCCGGCCATTTCACCTGGACCGAACAGGCAGATGCGGCCGCCTTTTGTAAAATGGCAAAGGAAGAAGGCTTGTATGTATTGCTCCGTCCCGGACCATACTCCTGCGCCGAGTGGGAGTTTGGCGGGTTTCCCTGGTGGTTGCTGCAGAAAAAGGATATCCGGCTGCGCACACAGGACCCCTATTACCTGCAACGATGCAGACTCTACCTGAAAGAAGTAGGCCGCGTGCTGGCCCCCCTGCAGGTAAATAAGGGAGGCAATATATTGATGGTGCAGGTGGAGAATGAATACGGCAGCTATGGAAATGATAAAGAATATATCGGGAAACTGCGTGATTACCTGGCAGAAGCCGGATTCACGGTTCCTTTCTTCACCTGCGATGGTCCCATCCAGTTAAAGAATGATGTCCGGAACGATATTTTTGCAGCGGTAAATTTCGGCAGCGATCCTGAAGGCGGCTTCAAAGCCCTTCGGGAAGTAAGACCCGCGGGCCCCCTGATCTGTAGCGAATATTATCCCGGCTGGTTTGATAGCTGGGGCGGGCAACACCAGACAGGTTCCAGTACGAAAATAGTCAAGGACCTTTCCTATATGCTCGATCACAAAGCATCCTTCAGCATCTATATGGTACATGGAGGAACGACATTCGGCCTATGGTCCGGGGCTAATTGCGCACCTTATGGCCCTGAAACGTCCAGCTACGATTATGATGCGCCCATCAGCGAGAACGGATCGGCCACCCCCAAATACCATGACCTGCGCAACCTGTTGCAGCATTACCTCCTGCCAGGCGAAACATTGCCGGAAATACCTGCAGGCATCCCGGTACAGACCATTGCCCCTTTTCAGTGTACAGAGACGGCGCCTGTATTTTCACAGTTATCCCACCCGGTGATCAGTGATACCACCTTATCCATGGAAGATATCGGCGAAGGATACGGCGATATCCTGTATGAGACGGCACTCCCCGCCGGACCGGCCGGCAAACTGGACCTCACGGAAGTGCATGATTATGCGCTGGTATACCTGGATCACCGGTTTATCGGCGCATTGGACAGACGAAAGAACGAACATCTTATAGATATTCCCGAACACAGGGACCCAAGCCGCCTGCGCATCTTTACAGAGGCCATGGGCCGGGTGAACTATGGGGAATACCTGCACGACCGGAAAGGTTTGCAGGGAGAAGTACACTGGATAGCGGAAGGAAAGGACAGCGTGTTGAAGGGGTGGAAACATTATTCATTCCCCCTGGGAGAAGAGAGTCCTAAACTGTCCTGGCATGCAACCGGAGATCCCAAAAATATGGTAAAAGACTTCGCCAATAATCCCATCAGGGACATGGAAGGGCCCGCTTTATACAAAGGCTTTTTTAATACGGACAGCAACGCGGATTTTTTCCTGGACATGCGCCAATTTAACAAAGGCGTCACCTGGATCAATGGCCACTGTCTCGGGAGATATTGGAATATCGGGCCTACACAAACGATGTTTGTTCCGGGTGTATGGTTGAAAAAAGGGAAGAATGAGATCGTGATCATGGATCTTTATACACCCCGATCGCTGCAATTACAGGGATTGGACAAGCCGATCCTGGATAGCCAAAAATAATCCATTGCATTAAAATAATCCATTGAAATGAAAAGTCCGGAATCCCGGACTTTTCATTTTACTTATTCTCCAGCGCGACCGTCCTCCCCCGTCTTCCGCCCGGGCTAAAAACAGCCAGCCGGATCAGGCCTTTATCGGCAATCGGCCCGGTATAACGCTTACTTTTCCCGTCAGGTTCCTTACCATCCGATGTATAACGGATAATAAAGCCAGGCAATTGAACATTTGCCACTACCCTGCCTGCCTCTACCCTCGCGCCTGCTGCCGGGATACGATACTGAAAGCCGCCCGCGTAATGATCCAGCCGGGGCAACTCCCGCTTGCTAACAACATTGAGGAACACGTTCCAGGCTTCCCGGTACAACCGGGCGCCGACAGCCTCCTCTTTTTCGGTGGCCCAGGCCGGAGACTTCGCCCAGGCCCTTTCAGCAACGCCCAGTAACCTCGGCAATAGCATATATTCCAGCCTCTCCTCTCCTTTTACCGTCTCTCCCCATACCAGGCCCTGAATGCCCACGATGTTCGACTTCCCGGAATCTGTCAGGGATTCCTTGTTGGCAAAAGCCGTGACATCAAGCCGGCGACCGTTATTATCTTCCCTGGTATTTTTCAAATAATCGTAGGGAATAAAGCTGAACGGCTTGTCTACATCAATATAAGCCCCCCAGTAATAGCCCGGCTCATCAAACGCCTTTTCATAAGCCATGTCAAAATAGAAATTGGTAACCCCCGCCAGTACGACCTTATATCCCGCATTCGCCAGTTTATAAGCCAGGTCTTCCCCACCGGAACCTATAAAGTTATTCCATACATGCACCTGGAAATGCTGTGCGCCAAAATCCCTGTTCACCACTCCTTTCCGCAGGGCCACCTCCTCCCACGCCGACAGGATCAGTCCGCGGTCTTTCAGCAACTGATTCACCCGGGACAGGTAATAATACCAAAGGCCAGCTGTCGTTCCAATAGAAGGATCGCTTTTAATCAGGTCATTACAGGCAGGAGACTTTTCCCAGGCTCCGGATGGCACTTCATCACCGCCGACATGGATGGTTGCAAGGGGCGCGCCTGCCTCTTTATACATAAATTGTATTTCATCCATCACTTTTCCCATGAAACGATAGACGGAAGGCAGGGCAGGATTCATTACATTATCACTCCACATTTGTGCAGACCGGTAAACAGACTGATCCAAGGTATCCCTCAGCAGGTAACGCGTGGCTTCTTCCTTGTCACCCACCTGCATAAAATGCGCATAACGGGTATCCATTGCCCTGACAGCAGCACGCGCATGCCCCGGGCTCTCTATTTCCGGTATCACGGAAATATGCCGCACTGCTGCGTACTTCAGTATCTCGATAAAATCTGCTTTGGTGTAATACCCGCTGCCATTCGTATTGGTGGTATCGGGCCCCGAGCCGAAACTTGGAGGCAGTACCTGCCCGGCAGCCTGTCCCCGCCGAGCCCCCACCTCCGTCAATTCCGGCAGCCCGGGGATCTGCAAACGCCACCCTTCATCATCGCTGAAATGAAGATGCAGGATATTCATCTTATACAAGGCCATAAGGTCGAGCAGTCTGAGCGTCTCTTCCTTCGACTGGAAATTACGTGCTATATCTATCATTAAAGAACGGTAGGCAAATCGGGGAGCGTCTTCTACCTCCACGCAGGGAAGAGAGATCTTTCGCTGAAAGGCGGCCCCGGCAGCAGGCGGCAGTATAGACAGCAGCGACTGGATACCATAAAACGCCCCCGAAGAAGAGGACGCTTCAATAATAATTTCCGAAGACCGTATATGCAGACGGTACGCGTCGGCAGCTAAGGCGGACTTTTGCAGGGTGATCGCCTTTACAGCTATTGTTTTTACAGGGCGCGTTGCTACTACAGGGATCTTCACACCCATAAAGCGGGATAACTCCCCGGAAAGGTAATCCGCATCCCCGGCAAATGCATCCGCTGCAACGATCACGGCCTGTGCATCCAAAACAAAGGAGCCCCCCATCTCCTTATAAGAGACAGGAGTAGGAAATATTTTAGGTAATTGTTCAACAGGAATATCACGTATAGGGGCATTCTGCGAAAAAACAGCAGCAGCCGTTACAGCCGCAATCTTATCCTCCGGGAAACGCATTAGTTGTGCCGGTGTTACAGATGGCACTATGCTGTAATCAGTAACAGCTATCCCTTTGGACGGCTCCTTATCCCATACCAGGTATAGGCCTGCCGGGGCATCTGTCTTATTCACCACCCAGAATTGAGCGGCAAAAGGAATTGACAGCGAATCGCCCGGCTCCAGGGACCTGAAGCCCGCGGCAGGAGACAAACGGAAAAGCCCCCCACCCAGGTGTTCGATCTTCACCAGGCTGTTCAGACTCGCCGGATCGATCATCCGGTAGAAATTAAAATAGAGGCTCCATCCCCGGGCCGGCAATTCCTCCTTACCTTTATTCACCAGGGTAAATGCGGAGAGGAACTGCATTTTACCCTGGTAGTTGTTCTCTATATTTCGCCATTTTACACCAAGCGATCCGGCATCAAAAATAGTGTTCTGCGCTGCCGTCCTCCCGAAAAAAAGGATCAGGTATAAAAAAACAGGTAAAAAATATTTCTTATTTTCCATGACCGGAAAAATAGACAATCCTTCCTGATTAAACTTACGCAAACGTTTGACCTGCTTATATTCAAAAAAGAATGTGAAATTCATTTTAAATTCAGACAACCATGACTTCTTCCAGGAGAAAATTCGTCAGAGATATTACCCTTGCTACGGCAGGATTAGCTATGATCAACCCGGACAGGCTGTTCGCTGGATCTGCCGACCGCAAGGTCAGGTTAGGATTCATCGGAACGGGATTGCGGGGCCAGGGTCATTTATCCCTGGCGCTGAAACGTAAAGACGTGGAAGTAGTAGCCATTTGCGACGTGGACGACCATATGTTGCAAATGAGCAATAATATTATAAAAAGCTCCGGGAAGCCCGCACCTAAAGTTTTTACAGGCGACAATTACGCTTATCGGAAATTATTGGAGCTAAAAGACCTTGACGGCGTCATCATCGCCACTCCCTGGGAATGGCATAACCCGATGATCTTGGACGCCCTGGCTGCCGGCATCAAATACGTAGGAACCGAAGTGATTCTGGGGATCACCCTGGAGGAGCACTGGAATGTGGTGAAAGCAGCCGAGCAGAACAAAGCGCATGTCATGATGCTGGAAAATGTCTGCTATCGCCGGGATGTAATGGCCGTACTGAATATGGTGCGCCAGGGAGTTTTCGGGGAGATCATCCATTTGCAGGGAGGATACCAGCACGACCTGCGGGGGATAAAGTTCAATGACGGCACCGGTCATGGCAGCGGAGCAGAGTTCGGGGAGAAAGGATTCTCCGAAGCACGCTGGCGCACCAATCATTCCGTTCACCGGAACGGGGACCTCTACCCTACCCATGGCGTCGGACCCGTGGCCATGATGATCGATATCAACAGGGGTAACCGGTTCCTGTCCTTATGTAGCTTCTCCAGTAAGGCAAGAGGCCTGCACAATTATATCGTTAAAAAAGGGGGACCCGATCATCCGAATGCCAAAGTACAATTCAACCTTGGGGATGTAGTCACTACCAATATCAAATGCGCCAATGGAGAGACCATCTTATTACAGCATGATACCAACCTGCCCCGCCCCTATTCACTGGGCTTCCGTGTACAGGGCACGAACGGGCTCTGGATGGACGTGAACAATGGTATTTATGTAGAAGGCGTCAGCAAGGCGGAGGAATGGGATGTGGCCCAGCAATGGTATGATAAATACGATCACCCGCTCTGGCAAAAATGGAGCAAGGATACAGAAGGCGCGGGACATGGAGGTATGGACTTCTTCGTATTACACGCTTTTGTAGAATCTATTAAACGGAGTCAGCCCACTCCCATGGATGTATATGATGCCGCTACCTGGAGCGCCATCACCCCCCTCAGTGAAAGCTCCATCGACCAGGGAAATGAGCGCGTGGAATTCCCCGACTTTACGGGAGGTCAGTGGATGTACCGGAAGAATGATTTTGCGCTGACAGGCGACTATTAAGTCACACTTTCGTCCAGATTTTTGTCAAATATGGCAAATATTCGTACGTATTTCTGCCATAAACCACACTTTTACGTACGATTTTTTGTCAAAGTTAACAGTTTTTCGTACGTATTTGTGTAACTTTGCTTCATGAAACGTACTGAATTACAAGGATTAATAGAGTGGAAGCGTTCTCCGCAGAGAAAACCATTGATTATCAGAGGCGCCAGGCAGGTAGGCAAAACCTGGCTTATGAAGACATTTGCAGAGGAATATGCGTCAGTGGTCTATCTCAATTTTGAAAGTAATCCCCGGTTAAAGACCATTTTTACCGGGGATTTTGACATAGAAAGAATTATAAAGTCATTAAGTATAGAGGCAGGGACATCAATTTCACCGGCTACTACCCTGCTTATTTTTGATGAGATCCAGGAAGCTCCGGGAGCCCTGACCAGCCTTAAATATTTTTATGAGAACGCCCCCCAATACAATGTAGTGGCAGCAGGCTCTCTTTTAGGCGTAGCATTACATAACCATACTTCCTTCCCTGTAGGGAAAGTCGATTTTCTTGATCTCCATCCTTTTAGTTTTCCAGAGTTTCTGATTGCCATGGGCCAACAACAACTGGCAGATCTTCTGAACAGCAGGGACTGGGGCATGATTACCACCTTCAAGGAGAAATATATCGGATTTTTAAAACAATATTATTACGTTGGCGGCATGCCTGAAGCGGTACTGGCCTTTATTACCAGGTCAGATTTCAGAGAAGTAAGAGATATACAAAAACGTATACTGGCAGCTTATGAACAGGATTTTTCCAAACACGCCCCGAATGAGATCGTACCCAGGATCAGAATGCTCTGGAATTCCATTCCATCACAGCTCGCTAAAGAAAACAGGAAATTCATTTTTAGTCATATCAAACAAGGAGCAAGAGCAAGAGACTATGAACTCGCAATGTCCTGGCTGATTGATTGCGGCCTCATTCATAAAGTCAACCGGGCTACTAAACCAGCCATTCCACTAAAAGCATATGAAGATTTTAGTGCTTTCAAATTATATCTTTCAGATATTGGTCTCCTGGCAGCAATGGGAGACATCGATGTCAAAACGCTCTTAGAAGGAAATACGATTTTTCAGGAATTCAAAGGCGCTCTTACCGAACAATATGTCTTACAACAATTAATCACACAAAAAGATTGGGCCACCTACTACTGGTCTGCAGATAACGGCAGAGCTGAAATAGATTTTTTAGTCCAGCTAAAAGGAGATATCCTGCCCATAGAAGTAAAAGCGGAAGAAAATTTAAAAGCTAAAAGCTTGAAGATCTTCGTTGAGCAATACAAACCCGTAACGGCTGTCAGATCTTCCATGTCTGATTTCAGAAAGGAAGATTGGCTGACGAATTTACCGCTATATGCTATTCATGAATTAGGAGCAGTTATTCCCTGAATTTACAGGATGCGTCCATGACCACAACCACTTCGTTATTGACCATAGAAGCATCCCGATAAGAAAGATATTTAAAACTATTTCCTAACCGGACTCACCGCAACAGCGATCTTCGAATCCGCCGTTCCATAATATAATAGCCATTTCCCCTGAAATTGCGCCAGACCCTCCAGAAAACATACTTCACCCACCTGCCCCGTGATCTCATAGGGCTTGTCGGGCTTTATAAAATAATGATCCAGGCGGTGCAGTATCTTCAGCGGATCACTTTTGTCCAGCAGCACCTGGGAACCGGCATAGGTACCCTCCGGCAGGCTGCTGTCCCCAATGGCGGGAATATTCCTGCCATTAAAGATCAGTAAGATCCCTTTATCGGTCAGCATAGCCGGCGGCCCGGATTCCACCAGGTCGCTATCGAATTTTTTCGAGCGGGTGGGGACAACGATCTTCAGGTCGGGCATATTGAGCGCCTGTCCTTTTAAAGCCACCGGGTCAGCTTCCCCCGCGCCTTTCTCCACCGGAGTCCAGTTCACCAGGTCATCGGATATGGCAGCCCAGATGAACTGATCCCCCCAATACATCCAGTATTTGCCATTCACCCGGGTCGCTACGATCTTCCCATTCTCATATTTCGATACGATGGCGCCGGATTTCGACCAGAGTTCCTTGTACTTCCCATTATAGGCCTTCGCAAAAGCCGGTCCCTCCTTGGTCCAATGCAGCAGGTCCTTCGAGGTAGCGACCAGCAATCGCGCGATCTTTCCGTCAAAAGCCGTATAGGTCATATAATATACACCCTTCTCATCCTCCACTACCCGGGGATCCTCGCAGCCCCCCTGCCATTCGTATTTCTTCTGGGCATCTTCAGCAGGGAACAGCACCGGCGTCGGATAACGTGAAAAATGAAACCCATCCGTACTCTCGGCCAGGCCTACCCGGGAAGTACCATCCGGTTTACCTGTCTTATCCTGCGCCCGGTAGAGCATGAAGATCTTCCCGTCTTTGACGACGATGGCCGGATTGAACACATCTTTTTCCTCCCAGGCTATCTTTTCCTTTCGGATCGGGTCGGCGAAACTGCCGGTACCGGGTATCAGAACAGGATTCACACTATCGACTTTGGTAAATGGGAGTATCGCCCAGTCTGCGGAAGAATCACTCATCGCATCAGCAGGAGCAGTGGACATGGGAGAAGTAGCGCCCCCTGCTGCCGTTGAGTCGCCGGACGCTGCGGAGCCCTGCCCACCAGGCCCATTGCAGGCCATTACGGAGAGAGCGATCAACCCCGCACTCATATAATGTTGAATGCCCTTTCTATTCATGGTCTTCATAGTTATAACGTGTTTTCAATAGTATAAATGGACTGTATATCCTTATCTGTCAATGCCGTATTATACAACCGGATATCATCCAGGGCGCCTATCCAATAATTGGCCCCGTAGAAATAGTTGGGAGCACTACTATTCGTAGTATTATAAAACTCCTTGGGCATTTCATTTCCGATAGAAAGATCCACCGGCGTACTCAGCGTCAGGGCGCTACCGGGAACATTGTTCCAGGTATTTACCAGGTTGCCATTCACATAGAACTTCTCTGTTCCGGAAGTAAAAGAAACCGCCAGATGTGTCCAGGTAGCAGGGACATTTACAGCACCGGCATCCCTGTCATAAATGGTGCTCGCAGATACACTCACCGTAAAAAATGGAACGTTCGTGCCATTAAGATTGAACTTGTAGCCCCACCAGCGGTTGAGTGACAGCATATAAGCCCCGTTCGTATTAGCTGTCAACTTCACCCACAAACTGATCGTAAGGCTGCCGGGATTGAGGGTCGGCGCATAGGGTACCTGGACCAGAGACCCATTGTTGAAAGCATATGCCATGTTAGCCCTCCCAAAACGGTCGGCAGTCAATTGCGGGAGCGTTCCTCCGTCTGTCATGGTGGCGACACTGTTTCCGATCCACCCGGTTTTCAAGGTCCCGTCATGACCATGGCCGGAAGAATCGAGGGTATTTCCATTGAACTTCCAGAAAGCCACCAGGTTGGCGACAGAAACTTCCTGCAGCAGTTTCGTATTGAACTGCTGGGCCGCCTGCATTAAATTAAACAGGGCATTATTCACTTCCTGCTGGGTGAACGTTGGAGTGCTTATCACCTGTCCGGCCAATGAAAGGGCTGTATCCAATGCCTCTTTGGCTCCTACGGCATAGTCGCCCGGTTTGGAACCTTCCGTGGCGTTATTGTACACGGTGGTCAAAGAATCGATGGCCGCCTGTAAAGAAGTTTTGCTGGAGGCATAGCTGACCTTTGTATTGTTCTTTTTACAGGATGCAACCCCTGCTACACAAGCAGCGATCACAACGAGATAAAAAATATAGTTAGATGTCCGCATCTTTTAAAATTTAAAAAATGAAATAATTTATTTGAAGAGGTTCGGATTGGCATCCCTTTCACTTTGGGGAAGCGGATACCACTTATTTGTCGCATAATTAAAGTTGGTGCCGGAAGACAATGCAGCGGTTGCATAGGCACTCCCGTACCGGATCACATCGAAGAACCGATGGAATTCCAATGCCAACTCCGACCTTCTTTCATGGCGGATGATATCCCTCAGCTGCGTTTGATCGGTCACCGTAATATCATCCAGCAACCCGACTGGAACCGTGCCGTACCCCGGCAGGCTCGTATCGACTAAATAACAATTTTTAGCTCTCTGCCGTACGGCATTTAGTGGAGCCAATGCCAGGGCGCTCTGACCGCTCTCGTTCAGGGCCTCTGCTTCCACCAGCAGGATATCCGCCAGACGGATAGCTTCATAATTCACTGTCCCGACGTTCTTGGTGTTGGTTGGTACTTCCGATATAGGCTGGACCATTTTTTTGGTCAGATACCCGGTAGTCGTCCAGGTCGGGTCGAAAGCGAGATCGAAATAAGGGTGCCCGGCACGGGCTACGCAATAATCCAGGCGGGGATCCGGTTGGCCGCTAGCGGTCGTGTCAAAATTATTCACCAGGCTCCGGGTAGGGTAGAAAAATCCATATCCGCTGACCACCCGGGGAGCAAACCAGGCATTCAGCTCATTGCCGATGGCCAGGGTACCGGCCAGGTGGTTGACGGAAAAGATCGCTTCGGTATTGATCTTGGTAGATGCCCGGAAATTATCATAATAATTAGGCGTCAGGGAATACTGTCCCAACGCGACCACCTGCTGGGCAGCCTGCGCCGCCAACTGGTAATTATTGGCCAGGGAAGTATGGAACAAATAAGCCTTGGCCAGCAGGGCCAGGGCAGCGCCCTTGGTGGCCTGGCCAAAATTGTCGTTCGATACGCTGACAGGCAGCACGGCAGCGGCGGCGAGGCAATCCTTCTCGATCTGGGTAAAGATCGTGTCCTGCGGCCGCGCAGGACTCTGCGCTTCCAGGGCCGATTCCACCTTCAGATGAAGCGGGATATTTCCATAAGAAGTTGTAAGGATAAAATAATAATAGGCACGTAAGAATTGCGCTTGTGCGATGCCGAACCTTTTAATCGAATCCGATACCCCCGTGCCGGCGCCCGTGAGACCATCCAGCACTACGTTGCACGCATAAACGCCATTGTAATAATTTTGCCAGACAGCCTCCACGGCCGAATTGGTAGGCAGGATATTAAAATTATGAATGGCGTCAAAATCAGCCTGATCGCCGGGATCCCCTCCTTTAAGCGCATCATCCGATCCAACATCGCCCAATACCCAGATAGCATTGTTCGCGCCCGAGGAAAAAGACAGGGGCTTATAGGCGTTGTTGACAGCCTTCGCAGCATTATCGTCCGAAGTAAAAAAATTGGAGGGTGTGTAACTGCCGTTTATATTTTGATTTAAGATCTTCTTACAACCTGCGCCAGCCAAGGTCAACGCCGATAATAACCAGATAAAAATATTTTTCGTTTGCATATCAAGATCGTTGAAAAATTAGAAATTAAGATTCACACCTGCCGTAAAAGTTCTGGCAGAAGGATAGGTACCCCAATCGATGCCCACCGCCTTTACGCCATCACCGGCAGAATTGGCGCTGGTAGCCATTTCCGGGTCCTGGCCGGTATACTTCGTAATGGTGAATACATTCTGTGCGCTGATAAATAAGCGCATAGAAGATATCCGCAGATGATTCAGCGCTTCATTGCTAAGCTTATATCCCAACTGAACGTTCTTCAGGCGCAGATAGGAGCCATCTTCCAGGAATCGGGTAGACGCCTGTTTGTTATTCTGGGCGCCTGTCCAGGATAACCTGGGCAGAGAGTTGCTGGTTCCGGGGCCACTCCAGCTTTTCGTCGCCACTCTTTCCGTAATATTAAAAGCGCGATAAAAGCCTTCGATATCCGTATTAACCTGGTTGTAGATCTTATTGCCGCTCACCCCCTGAAAGAACAGGCTCAGATCGAACTCCTTAAAACTTACATTGCCGGTGAATCCATAGGTGAATTTAGGAATGGGACTGCCGGCGAAAACCCGGTCATCTGCATTGATGACCCCGTCGCCATTCACGTCCCTGAACTTCACATCTCCGGGTTTGAGACCGGTTGCCTGATAACCATGGGTGAAGACTTCCAGGGGAGTCTGGAAGATACCTTCCTGCTGTAACAAATAAAAGGCGCCGATGGGATGACCCACCGCCGTACTGGTGGCAAATACATTATTGTCGATACGGCCGGCCGGCAGAGGCTGGTTATTCAGCAGAGACAACACTTCATTATGGATGGTGGCCAAATTACCCGTAACCGAGAATTGCCAGTCTTTATTGATAGTCTTACGATAAGTGACTTCGAATTCAAATCCGCGGTTGAGGATCTTCCCATTATTTACATAAGGCGCAGCACCCTGAGTACCGGCGCTTGTCGGAAGCGGAGGGTTCACCAACAGATTCGACGTCACTTTCCTGTAATAATCCGCCGTGATACTGATGGCGCCATTGAACAGGCCCAGGTCAAGGCCGGCATCACCGATGGTGCTGGTCTCCCAGCGCACATTGGGGTAACCTCTGTTAAAGATCGTATAGGTCTGACCAGGAGTGGTGCCGAATGGATAATAACCCGTCGGGCCGATCAGGGCCGTATAACCATAGTTGGGTATTTCCTGGTTACCTAATTGCCCCAGACTGGCTCTTACCTTCAAGGTAGACACCGGCTTGACGTTCTTCATGAAATTTTCCTTATCGATCCTCCAGCCCACGGAGCCCGAATAGAAGTTGCCGTAACGGTTGTTCGGATCCAGCCTGGAGCTGCCATCCCGGCGGAAATTGAATGTAGCAAGGTATTTGTCGTCATACGAATACCCCAGCCTTCCGAATAAAGAGGTCAGGGCCCAGTTCGACTCATTTCCGCCGGTGGTTCCGCCGAGATTGTTGGCGCCCCCCGCCCCATTGCTGAGATATTGAAAAGAGGCGGACTGATTGGAAAAATTAGTCTGAGAAGCAGATAATACCTTCGTATCGTTATAGACGATTTCCGTACCAACCAGGATATTCACGCTATTCTTATCTTTCACCCAATCATACGTAGCGGTATTGGTCCAGTTGTAATTGAAATTGTTCGTATACTTCTGGGAAAGCTGATTCGGTGAATTCTGCAGACGATTCTGGACGCCGGTGCCCCCACCACCCCAGGTTGGGAAAAATTCTTTGTATTCCGTCAGGATCTCATTGGTCCCAATGTCCGACCGGATCTTCAGATGGTCGACCGGTGTAATCTCCAGGTAGGCATCCCCCAACAACGTATAATTGTAAAAATTACGGTTCGTATTGGCGGCTAATCCTACCGGGTTGAGCCCGTCACCAAAGAAAGAGGTTGGCATAGGCAGATCGGTAAAATTCCCGTTCTTGTCATAAATAGGTGTAGCAGGCGTTCTGAACAGTGCATAACGCATTACACTGGGGCCGGGATTGTTTACGCCAGCTCCCAGATTATAACCATCGCCCGAACTTCCCACCTGCCGGGTCTTACTATAAGCCAGGTTCATATTGGTCCCTACTGTAAAAATTTTGAACAGCTTGCTGGTAATAGCACTGTGCAGGTTAGCCCGTTGATTCGATGAATTCTCGATCATCCCGTTCTGGGTAAAATAGGCCGCCGATACAATGTACTTCGTGTTCTCATTCCCACCGCTGACAGATAGCTGTATATTGGTCAAAGGAGCCGGTTTCAGGACGGCCTTTTGCCAGTTGACATCCGGCAGGCTGTCCAGCATACTTTTGGGGATCAACGTCCTTCCGTCATTGGTGGCAGCAATGTTATAGGCATTCACATATTGGGGGGTATTCGCCATTTTGATAAGATGGCCCCGCTGCTGCGTACCCCTATAAGCATTGAGGGCTACCCTTGGCCGGCCGCTCACGCCTTTCTTCGTAGTGATCACCACGACGCCATTAGAGGCCCTTGCCCCATAAATGGAAGCAGAGGATGCATCTTTCAGAACACTGATGCTTTCTATGTCATTGGGAGAAATTTCATTGATGCCGTCCTTGGTAGGGATACCGTCCACAATGTATAAGGGGTCGTTATTATTGATAGTACCGATCCCCCGTATCCGCACGGTGACGCCGTCACCCGGTGCTCCGGTGACTTGTGTGATCGCTACGCCGGCCGCCTTGCCCTGCATGATCTGGTCAACTCCGCCAACGGGTATATTGTTGATATCGCGTGCATTGATGGTAGATACGGAACCGGTGAGATCTTTTTTCCGGGAAGTGCCATACCCGATCACCACCACTTCATTCAGGCTGCCGGGCAAGGCTTGCAGGGTAAAGGTCAACCTGGTGCTGCCTGCGACAGGTAATTCCTGGGACTGGTATCCCACATAGGACGCCACCAGGACGGCTTCCTCCGGCACGCTGAGCGTGAAATTACCGGCGCTGTCGGTATTCGTTCCCAGCGTGCTGCCTTTCACCTTTATGGTGGCGCCAGCCAGAGGATCACCGGAAGCAGAGACGACTTTACCGCTGATCCGGATCTCATAGACTGCCTCGGAACGGGAAGTGACCACTACCAGGTGACTGGAGAGTACCTGGTAAGTGAGCTTTGTATTCCGGAAAACATTGTCCAGGATCTGAGGCACCGTGAGTTCATTCGCTTCGACGTCTATCTTCTCTTTACGGGGCAGCACATTATCCTTGTATAAAAAGGTGTACGTGCTTTTCTTTTCCAGCAGATCGAATAATTTTTCCCAGCTAATGCTCTTCTCAGTCAATGTTAGTTTGTCTTGCGAGTGCACCGTTGCAGAGACGTGCAGGAACGCAAGCAGCAGCAGAGAAAAGGTGAGTTTCATACGCAGAAAGATTTTCCGCCAATCCGGGTGATTGGCAAAATAAGAACTACAGAATTTTTTCATACATTTGAAATGTTGTGGTTAAATAATCAATACCTGAAATCCTGGCGGAGATTAGGTGTCAGCAAAAATGATTATACCCAACGCGCAGGGAGTGTGTCAGCACTTCCTGTTTTTTTGGGCAAGCTATATCGTTACTATCTATTCAAATCCTTCTTTATTATTCAGTTACCATATGTGAATGGTGTCCCCTGAGATCTTATAGTGAAAATCAGACGTAAGTTGCAGGGCATGCATTACTTCATCGATGCGCTGATCTTTAAAGGTTCCGGTGAGCTCATCCATCCTGTACTTTTCATTATCAAAGCGGATCTTCACATTATACCATCGTTCCAGCTTCAATGCCAGCTGAGCAAAAGGCTCACTGCGGAAGACCAGCTTGTTTTCCACCCATGAGGTCTCCGCGATCGTTCCATCTTTGGGATCGGGGATAAGAGGCGCCGTAAGCTCACTGGCTCCCCCCGTGCTGACGATTAGTTTTTGACTGGGCCTTAAGACAATGGCTGAATGAGCATTATTGGCAAAATCAACTTCTACCTTTCCTTTGATCAGAGTGGTCTCCGTCAATGAATCTCCCGGATAGGCTTTTATATTAAGGATCGTACCCAATACCCTGACATCGAGCTTGCCGGTATGAATGACAAAAGGATGGCCAGGATCATGTTTGATATCAAAAAAAGCTTCCCCGGAAAGGGTCAGTTCCCTTTTACCCTCGGCAAAAGCAGATGGATACTGCACTTTACTGCCGGCATTCAGCCATAATTTCGAACCATCGGGTAGTTCGATGAAAGAACGGGAGCCAAATTTTGACACCAGTTCTTTCGCTACTACAGGTGCTGTGGAAAGGGGAATTGCCCTC
>Ga0307511_10000890_pt1 | contig 31472 bp, 28 predicted proteins | sample 13_EM_MG_FD_200266 | JGI IMG/M metagenome (GOLD analysis project Ga0307511, IMG submission 200266) | Populus trichocarpa ectomycorrhiza microbial communities from riparian zone in the Pacific Northwest, United States - 13_EM | ecosystem: Host-associated > Plants > Roots > Unclassified | place... | reverse complement strand
TCTCGGTTGGTGTGGCCCCCACGTGGCTTTTGAACACCCGGACAAAGTGCGATGCGTCCAAGAAACCCGCTCGGCGGCCAATTTCAGCGATGGTAAGCAGCTTAAATTGCTGTGATGCCAGCATGCGCAAGGCCGCATCTGCCCGTTTACGCATCAGAAGATAGCCGAAGGTTTCTGACTTTGCGGCCAAAATGCGATGCAAAGTGCGCGGAGAGATTCCGATTGATTGTGCTACTTCTCCAGCCGTAACTGACACTTCCATGCAACGTTGAGCCATGCAATCGACAATCCTGTCGTACAAGCTGCGATCAGGCTTTGCCCCTGGACCCAATGGGCCGTTGAATTGAGTAGAGGTCAGGGCAAGTAAGGCACCGAGCTGATCAGCGATCAAACTCTGCGGCAGGGGAGTGTTTGCAACAAATTCTGGAGATAGCTGCCGAACAAAAGCGCAGAGTGCCGCTCCCCAGCCCGATTGCGCACTGATGTTCTTTCCAACCAGTGCGCCAGGTAGGGGCACCCACTGCTTTACGAATGCCTCAGGAAGCCTGACGTGTACATGGTCATATTGGGGAAACTCAACTTCGTGACCAAGTTGGGAATCGACCAAAATGGCATCGCCGGGCAGCGCGCTGAAGGTCGAGCAATGATTAATGTTCATTTTCGTATCGACGTCCAGAATAAGGTGGAACGTTCGATCCTGGCTGCGCTCGACCTCCCTCTTGCCGCGAACGACTGTATGTGCATGCCCGGCCAGTTGCAGCACGGATATGGAGCCCAGATTGGCCCAGCGCATGCTCGCTTCAAAATCCTTCGGCGATGGGCATTCGACACGCATGGGCGTGACCGCCTTCGCGAGCTTTTCCAGATAGTAGTCGTAACGCTCGCGCGATGGAATGTCATCCATCGACCAGGTTTCTACGAGGCTTCCAGAATTGTTTTTCATGATCTTCCCGGCTCTCGCTGGGATGAGACCCGGCCAAGTGATTCGAAGCCAATATCCTCAAAGCGCAACGCTGGAAAAATCAATAATACAATTTTTTCCTGAAAATTACAGTGCCCCCGCCAATCCCCAAGTCTCGTCTTGTTCAATCACCGAATTGGACCTGGGAGAACAGAAAATGTAGGGGAAACATATTCACGCTCACGCAATACCCGGCGACACCTGAGAAATGCCCTGTGCCCACCGCAACGCATCCTGAGCAGATGCCCAACATGTTCGTCATCTTCCTGCAAGCCCGCGCAGCGCCGGGCAGGCAAGCTGTGCTTTGCGTCTTACCCACGGAAGAAAGCAATGCGACCAGCACCACCGCTCCAAAAAACTTGCCACAACTTCGGTCTGCCGTGGGAGACCCAAATCGGCTATGCGCAGGCCGTACGCGCAGGCGACTGGCTATATATTTCCGGCCAGCTTAGCCATGACGAACAGGGCCAAATAGTAGCGCCTGCACCACTGGACAACGCAAAGAACATCACCAGCTTTGCCAACATGGAATCCCAGATGCGGCAAGCCTACGTGAACGCGGGAAGGGTGCTGACCCACTTCGGTGCCGAGCCGAACAATATCGTCGAAGAGGTGCTGTACGTACTCGACATGGACAGCGCATTCGCCGCCGGTCGCGTGGTCCGCGAAGTCTTCTACGGCAAAGCGCCGCGCGTGGCCTGTACCATGCTCGTCACCCCGCGCCTGGCCTTTGCCGAGCAACTGATCGAGATCAAATTCGTCGCCAAGCTTTAGGACGCGCCGCGCGACATCCTTGCCGCCCCCGCGGGCGTTCAATACGAGAGCGGCAGCCCTTTTACTTCACCGGCATCACAGGTACACCTGTGTCGAGCGCACGGTCCAGCGCGACGCGCAGCGCATGCATGGCGGGCTCCGAGCCATCGACCGGAACGACCATCTTCCTTTTGCTTGCCTGTTTCTGGTTCATGTTTCATTGTTCCCTGTCGTTGAGGTCGTAGGCGGGTTAGCGGGCCCGCCAAGCCCGCAAATGCATGGACGCGTAGCAAGTGGGCCTCTGCTCGCCACACCTTACTGCGTCTCATTGCTGCGGGCTGCTTCTCCTGATTGCCGCCACTTGTCGAAGCATTCCAGTCCGCAGAAATAGGCGACATAGTCGACCGCCTCGGCCATGAAGACTTCGGAAGCGGGCACTTCGTGTTGGCACACCTGGCATGGCAGCCGCTCCGCGACGGCGGGAGTGACATCGGTTTGCATCTGGATCTCCTTGAAACAGGTCTCTGGCCGCGCATCGGCGTGCCGGACTGGGAGTTTGGCGAAGATGCCTATTTGCCTGGCATCTCGCCAGGGCGGCTTGCTTCGAATAGGTACCAGACGCGGCGCTCGGCCTCGTCAATCCAGTTTTCGAGGAAGCTCGCGGTGGCTATTTCGCCCTGCTCTTCACAGATGGCGTGGGTCTCCCGTATGCGCGCCACCAGGTGCAGGTTGTCGTCGCGTAGTTCAGCCAGCATATCCAGCGGCGTAACGAAATCGGCATCGTTGTCAAGGATGCGCTGCAGGCGGGAGACGTGCCCTACAGACCGGAGCGTGGTGGCGCCGACCTTTCGCACGCGTTCCGCAATAATGTCAGTAGTGCCATAGATCTCCTCGGCCTGTTCATCGAGCAACATGTGATAGTCGCGGAAATGCGGCCCCGAAACATGCCAGTGAAAGTTCTTGGTCTTGAAGTACAGGGCGAACATGTCGGCCAGCAGCGCGTTCAATGCACTGGCGATGAAACGACTCGCTTCCTGGCCTAAATCGGTAGGCGTAGCAAGCGGTGCCATGCGACGCTTTATTGCTTCATTACGTCCCATTTTCTGCTCCTTCTTGATGGATGGATGGTAAAACGCGCCTCTGTGGGCGACTATATTCAACGTTCTGTCACTGCTGTCCCGGCTCGCGCACTGGATAGCTGTTGAACTGAGGCATGGCTGGGTGTTCCGCTATTACGCCGCCGGGTGCGGCTCGCTGGTCAGCGGTCGTTGGCGAAAGCCGATCGCCAGGCGGTTATACGCATTCATCAGGCCGATGGCGATGGTCAAATCGACCACCTCCTTTTCGCTGAATTGCGCACTTACTGCGGAAAAGTCGGCGTCCGGGATCTGTGTCTCCGAAACGCCCGTCACCGACTCCGCCCATTGCAGTGCAGCCTGCTCCTGTGGCGAGAACAGACCCTCGGCTTCGCACCACACCGGCAGCATCATCAGGCGGGCAGTCCCAACTCCGGCATCCAATAGGTCGCGGGTGTGCATGCTGATGCAATAGGCGCATCCGTTGATCTGCGAGACGCGCAGGTAGACCAGGTCGACAAGGGAGCGCGGCAGGCCGCAGGTGGCGACATATTGGTGGACGCCGCCGAAGGCGCGCATGCCGGCGCCGGCAATGGCTTGGTAGTTTAGACGCTGGGTCATTCTTCCTCCATGGTTCGGGTTTGGATACTTGAGTGGACGCGACCGCGAAGGCGGCCGCTTTCCTTGGCTACCGCTGGGGCAGTTACTGGCGCTCGCCGAAAGAGATTGGATAGGCACCGGACCGGATTGCGAGCATTGGGTCAGCCGGCTCAATACCGGAAGGCACGCTGGTGGGCAGGAACATGGTGGATTTGTCCAGCGTGGCCTGATCGGCCACCAATCGCTCAATGCGAATGGTGCCCAGATTGACCAGCTTGCGGCTTTCCGGCCAAGCGACCGAAGGATCGGCGATCGCATCGCCGGAAGCAGATACCTGCGCGAACCATTCGTAAGCGATCGGTCCTTTGGCCACACGAGCGGGAATCTCCTCGAGGAGGTAGTTCGGCCCCTTGGCCCCCAGCGCAGAGGCATCCAGGAACTGCTCACCGGCTACCGGAATGAAGCGGTAGCGCACGAACACTGCCCTGCCGGCCGCATCGACGAAACGGAACGCGTTCACCCCGTAGTAAGCCAGCGTGGCATAGCTCACGGGTGCGGGCTTCTGGGTGCTCAGGAAGGTCCTGGCGATCGGGTGGCTGCCAAGGAATTTCTCAAGCGCAGTCGGCTTCGCCGTTTGCGGGCCGCTGGCACCGATCGCGCGCAGCAATTGTGCGAACTCCGCCGCCGTGGCGGTAGGGAATCCATTGAAGCTGTGGGTCACCACATCCATGTCGCCGCCCTCCGCTTTGAAACGCAGGGCAAGGCCACGCGGGTTGGCGCCACCGGCGGTATCCGGAATGTCGGGCAGGCCGGTGAAGTCGGAGAAGCGCAGCAGCACCGGCATTTTGGCGGCGGTAAACAGGGGCGCTTTGGTAATGGTGCGAGCCTCAGAAGCGGGAACAAAGGAGCCTTCCAGCATGATGCCCTTGGAGTGCACCGCGCGTGCATGATGCTTGCCGAACGCTGCATGCAACGCATCGACCATCTGCGCGGGGGAGTCCTGTGCGGCGGGCGCGGCTTGTGCCTGAAGATTGCCGGCCGTCAAGGCAGCAGCCAAGCCTGTTAAGAGAGCCGCCTTCCGGCCGCCTTGGATGTTGGTGCTGATCTCGTTCATGGGGAGGTCCTTGGTTGAGTCGTCAGGGGTGTCGCTTGCGCCACGTTGTTGCAGCGTAGGGGAATGATCCGCGCTCTTCTGCGCAAGGTCTGTGACGAAGCCTGCATATTTGGCATGAAGCAGCGACGGCGATCCGCACCGAAGCGATCGACAAGGCAATTGCATACCGCACGCGCAAACCAGCTTGTCCAGGACTCCCCATGCAGCCCATGTCCGGACTTTTATGTCAGATGGAACATTTGCCTGGATCGGAATTCTGGCGTTTGGCACACACAGCCGATTTCGCAATTCGCGGCTGGCACGTACAGACCATTTTGTTTTCTTGCCGAACTTAGACTTGAGCCACGGTTTGGAGGCAGGCGAGCTCGCGCAGTTTGCAATGTAGTTGCGACATTCGGGCAGCCCAAACCGCCTGGGCGGACATGACAGCCGCCCTCCGACGTTGCAATAGAAAAGGAAATGAACATGCAAGCGATTTGCTCAATGACTGGCGTAGAACCGATTTCAATCCATGCGCTACGGGGCGTCGGTGTCCATATCGAGAACCATCGCGGCCGCAAGGCCGGTAAAGTCGCCTTGCACGTGCTGCAGCCTCAAGTGGCGCTGTTCTGGTTCCGCAATGATTTCAAACAGGTGCAGGCGCGCCTGGACGGCCGCGCCATGGCTGCGCCGCTTACGCCTGGATCCAGCCTTTGCGTGGTTCCCGCCGGTACGGAATTGCAATGCGAATTCGATGCAGGCGCGGCCATCGACTACACCACGGTATTGCTCGAACCGCGCTTTGCGGAAGGAGTGATGCCGCTTACCGTCAAGGAACCCAGACTCGGCTTCAGCCATGACTGGATTACGCAGAGTCTGGCGAACCTGCAGCATGAATCAACCGACCATGACCCGCTTTCCGGGCTAATGGCCGAAGGCTGGGCGATGCAGGCACTGGCGCACATTGCGCGGCTATCGGATTCAGCCAAGCCGCGTCATGGGGTGATGCGCGGCGGCCTGGCCGCCTGGCAGGAACGCCGCGCCAAGGAGATGCTCATGGCCAGCCTGGACGCCAGTGTCTCGGTCAACGACCTGGCTATGCACTGTGGCCTTTCGGTGGCGCACTTTGCGCGCGCTTTTCGGCAATCTACCGGGGTAGCTCCGCATCGCTGGCTGATGGACCGCCGCGTGGAGCGTGCCAAGGAGTTGCTGCAGGTCTCGAAAAGCTCGCTCTCGGAAATCGCACTTGTCTGTGGATTCGCCGACCAGAGCCATTTCACCCGCGCCTTCCGCCAGAGCGTGGGCATCACGCCAGGCGGCTGGAAGCGAATGCGCGAGGTCTGACCATCAGGCAGGGCGCTGCCCCAATAGCCGAGGGGCGGTCGACCCAGTCGCCTTCCAGTCTTTGGCTTTTGATTTCAGTCTACAGGTCACGCTCTCTGCGAAGCTGCAGCGGCGTGCGTCCGGTACGCCCCTGCAATACACGGCTGAAATGGGCGACGTCAGCAAATCCGGCCCCCCTTCCGATTTCCGCTGTCGTGATGCTGTCGAGCACCGGCGAAGCCAGCATGTGGATCGCCACTCGTGTACGCGCGTCCATCAGCACACGGGCAAAGGTGGTACCGCCGGCGGACAGTGCCCGATGCAGTGCGCGCGCCGACACGTTCAGTGAAGCTGCTGCTTCTGCCGCCGTGAGTCGAGGTTCGGTACAGCGCTGATTGATGCACTCCTCAATTCGAGATGAAAGTGCATGCTCCGCAAGGGTTGGCTGCATCGGCGTCCCGCACATATCATCGGCGACCAGTGCGAGAAGACCGCCCAGTTGATCGACCAGCACAGCTTCCGGGAGAGGGGAGCTGACGGCAAACTCCGGCGTCATTTGACTCACAAAACTGCTTAGGGCCGCACCCCAACGGGAATTCGCGGGAATCCGTCTTCCGGCCAGATTCTCGATATTCGGGCTCCAGGTACGCAGCCATTCGACCGGCAACTTCAGATTGATGATGTTGAAGTGGCTCCGGATATTAATCTCATGGACGTACTGCGTATCACAGAGAATCAGGTCGCCGGGCAGCAGGTTGACCGGACCGCGATTGTCCAGCCGCCACAAGCAGTCCAGGCTCATGATCAGATAGAGGCCACGTTCCTGGCTGCGCGCCAGATCATGCCGCGTGCGCAACGAGTCATGCGCCATTCCATATTGCATCGCGACGGCCACCTGGCCAAGGGCCGCGCTACGCATTTCGAATTCGAAGTTTCGTGGGTCCGGACAGCGCACCCGCATTGGAGTAAGGGCCGAACTGAGAATATCGGCCCAATAGTCCAGCCCCTCCGTGACGCCGACGTCGTCACTCGCCCAACGCAGGATAGCTGGGTCGCGCCTGGCAGATATGGACTTGCGCACCTGTTTCACTTCTCGCCCTTTTCGATTTCTGGAGGCAACTGGGCATAGCGGGTCCCGCTTTTGTTGAAGGCAGCCTCCCTGCGTATCTGCAGCGGCGTACGCCCGGTCTGGCGCCGCAGGATGCGCGCGAAATGCGAAGCGTCGGAGAAACCGGCACGACGACCAATCTCAGCGGTAGTGAAGCGGGAAAATGAGCGCGCAGTCAGCATGCGCAGGGCGACTTGGATGCGCATCTCCAGTAGATGCTGCCCGAATGTCTCCCCAAAGGCCGCAAAAGCCCGATGCAAGGTACGAGGCGAGATGCCAATGGAGGCGGCTACCTGGACAGCGGTGAGCTCCGGCTCGGCGCAACGCTGCGCAATGCAATCACGGATACGCTCCCGCAGGGGACGCGTCCTGATCGGCGCCGCCGGTGTCGCGCCGCGCATTCCGTCGGCGGTAAGCGCCAGCAGCGCGCCGATCTGATCGGCAAGCACCGCGTCCGGCAAGGGCGCGTTGACGATAAACTGCGGAGTCAACTGTCTGACATAGCTGGACAGGGCGTATCCCCAGGCTGAAACCGCCCCAACACGCTGCCCGGCGAGTTCATTGAGATCGGGCGCCCAGTGTTGCACCCAGTCGCGCGTCATCGTCACGTTCAGGTAACGCGCGTCGCTCAGCGTCTTGATATCGTACGCGTTACGAGTATCGACAAGCGCCAAGTCGCCAGGTTGCATACGCTGGTTGCCACGATGCGTTAAGTCCCATGAACTATCACTCATGACCAGATGGAGCGTGTCGGCGCTGCGTCGCCCGAGATCCTGTTCCGTGGAATAGCAATTGTGTGCGCTGCCTGACTGCGCCGCTACGCTCACTTCTCCAAGCGAGGCAACCGTGATGTCCGCGCCAAAATTCTTCGCGTCGAAAGAGCGAATTCGCATCGGCGCCAGCGTATTGCTCAGCAGATCAGCCCAATAGTCGACGCGCTGGCCCTGCGGCAGATCGCCGGTGGACCAATGCATGACGGTTCGGGTCTGGCTTTGCATGATGATTCCCCTGCCCAGTTCAAATTAAAAGCAGCGTTGCATCCGCGTTGTAACGCCGCGCAGGTAATCGTGTCAAACATTTGTGCGGCACTGTTGCCGATTCGCCGCAAGCGCAAGACTTTCTGTTCGTCAAACCGGGAAACAGCAGTTTTCTACAAGACACCACGACGCGCTTCCCACGTGGAGAAATAGCGCTGGTTTGACGACAGGTGCACACCAAACTACGCACAATCCTGCTATCGCCGCATGAGCGCAGATGCAATAGTCAGCCGGGTACGCCACCTCAACCCTCAAGGAAAAAATCATGCACCCCACTCTGAATCGCCTGACGCGCTTCCTGCTTTCGTTTTCACTGATCTGCGCTGCGTCGGCTGGCGGCCTTGCGCGTGCCAAAGACGCCGTCACCAGTCATCAGGCTGCGGTGAACGGGATCGAACTGCACTACCTGGAATCGACGGGCGGAGATGCTACGCCGGTGGTCCTGTTGCACGGCTACACTCAGACCAGCCATATGTGGCGCCCCTTGATGGCGCAACTGGCAGGCAAGCATCCGGTGATCGCGCCCGACCTTCGAGGCGCAGGTGGATCATCCAAACCGGAAACCGGCTACGACAAGAAGACCATGGCGCAAGACATCCATGCCTTGGTCCAAAAGCAGGGCTGGCGCAAGGTCAAGGTGGTGGGCCACGACATCGGCCTGATGGTCGCCTATGCCTATGCCGCCCAGTACCGCGACGAGGTCGAAAGCATCGCGCTGCTCGATGCCTTCCTGCCGGGTGTCGGCGATTGGCAGAACGTCTGGCTGCTGCGCGACAACTGGCATTTCCATTTCTACGGCACCACGCCGCTGAACCTGGTCAAGGGCCGCGAGCGCGTCTACTTCGAGCATTTCTGGAACGAGTTTGCCGCCGATCCCAGGCGCTCCATCCCGGAAGTCGACCGGCGTTTCTACGCCAGGCAGTATGCAAGGGCGGGTGGCATGCGCGCGGGCTTCGAGTACTTCCGTGCGTTCGAACAGGATGCGCGTGATTTCGCCGAGTTCGCCAGGACGCCGCTGACCATGCCCTTGCTGATGCTCGGCGGCGAGAAGGCCTCCGGCGCGGTGCTGGTCGCCCAGGGCAGGCTCGTCGATGCCAGCGTGCGCGGTGTGGTGATTCCGAACGTCGGGCACTGGCTGATGGAAGAGGCGCCAGAGCAGACCATCGGCGAATTGCTGCGCTTCCTGGACGGGGCCGCGCTGTAACCGGCTACCACTGCCGGAACGGCTGGGCAGCCGGCTACTCCCTGCCGTCCGGCGCGTCGGCGGTGTGCTTCGGGGCCGCGTCGCGCGCGGCGCGTATCTGCAGCGGCGTGCGCCCGCTGCGGCGCTTGAGCACGCGGGCAAAATGCGAGGCATCGGTGAAGCCGGCGCGTCGGCCCACCTCGGCGATCGCCACCCGGTCGAACAGGCGCGACTCCAGCATGCGAATTGCCACGCGGCTGCGTGCCCCGAAAAGCCTGTCGCCGAAAGTCTCGCCGCTCGCCGCCAGGGCCCGATGCAGGGTGCGCGGCGAAATGCCAAGCGTCGCTGCCACCTCGGCCGCGCTTAGCTGCGGCTCGGTGCAGCGCTGCGCGAGGCAATCGCCGATCCGCTCAAGCAGGGAACGCGCCGCCGCCCCGGGGCCGGCCCGCTCCTCGAGTTCTCCGCCTGCGCGCGTGCCGGCAACCTCGCTTGCATGCAGGGCCAGCAGGGCGCCGATGTGATCGACCAGCACCGATTCTGGCACCGGCGAGCGTCCGACAAATTCCGGCGTCAGCTGCCCCACGTAGCCCGACAGGGCACGTCCCCAGCGGGAGTCCGCCGCGATCTTTCGTCCGATCAGGGGCATGATATGCGGGCTCCAGGCGCGCACCCATTCGGGAGGGATCTTCAGATGGATGAAATCGTAATTCGCGCGGATGCCCAGGTGATGCGCGTACTGCGAATCCGTCAGCACAAGATCACCCGGTTCCAGGTGGATGGCGCCGCGATGATCCAGGTCCCAGGCGCAGGACAGGCTGGTGATCAGGTGCAGGCTGCGCTCGCTGCTGCGCGCCAGCTCGTGTTCGCCGCGGATCGAATCATGGGCCGTCCCTCCGATGCGCAGCAGCGCCATCTGGCCCAACGGAGCGGCGGTGATATGCGAGGCGAATTCCTTCGCGCCGACGCCGTGCACCGTCATCGGAATCACGGCGTTCTCCAGCATGCCGACAAAATAGTCCAGGCGCCGGGGGGCGGCGACCGAGTCGGTGGACCAGCGCATCAGGAGCGGCGATTCTGCGGCAGCCATGCTTGCAAGAGATTCCCGCCCGGTATCCGGGGAAAAGGCATCACCAATGCGGCCAACTATATGCGTATGCATATTTCGTGTCAATCATCAGGGCTGGACAAACATGCGCGCTTCGTACAAGCCGCGGGCGCGTCGGCCGCGCGATAGTGCGGGCGCACGGGATGCCGGACACGGCACCCGTCCGATTCTCCACTCCGGGATACGCACATGATCACCGTCATCGGCCTTTGCGGCAGCCTGCGCCACGCCTCCTATAACGCATTGCTGCTGCGCAGTCTGCAAAAAATGATGCCCGCCGATGTCGACATGTGCATCGCCTCGATCGAGGGCATTCCACTGTACGACTACGACGAAGAAAGCGGCAGCGGCGTACCCGAACCGGTGGCGCGGCTGAAGGACGCGCTCGCCGCGGCCGATGGCCTAATGTTGGCCAGTCCCGAATACAACCGAAGCCTGGCTGGCGTGGCGAAGAACGCCATCGACTGGCTCTCCCGCCCGGATGCCGACAGCCGGCGCGTATTCGGCGCCAAGGCGGTGGGCCTGGCGGGCGCCTCACCGGGCGGCTTCGGCACCGTCAGCGCACAGAACGCCTGGCTGCCGGTTTTCCAGAAGCTGGGGTCGGAAGTCTGGCCCGGCGGACCTCTGCTGGTGTCGGCGGCGCACAAGGCATTTGATACGGACGGTGCTCTCACCGACACGATCGCGCTGCAGAACGCGCGTACTTTCATCGACGGTTTCAGCGACTTCCTGCGTGCGCGCAAGGCGCGCGCCGCCTAACTTTTCATCCATCGAGGAGATTCACATGAAGACATGCCTTTGCGCACTGTTACGTGCCGGCACCGCCGCCGTGCTTGCCATTTCGGCGACCGTCGCCGGCGCCGGGCCCATCCGCTCGACCGGCGCGATGACCTTCGCCGACGCCAACACGCTGATCGTCGCCGACTGGCGCGGCGGTGAGCTGCACGCCCTCACCCTGCCGCCAGCCGGGGCCGGCGCGGGCAAGACATTCAACCTGAAAAGTGCCTCCGGCCAGATCGCCCGCGCCCTGCGCACCCAGCCGGAGAAACTGCGCTTCGAAGACCTCGCCTTCCGGCCCGGCGCGGACCTGGCGTACATCTCGCTAGTCATCGACCAGGGCGCTGCCGCGCCGCGGGCGGCGCTGGTGTCGATGGACAGCGCCGGCAAGGTGACGGTGCTCGACCTGGCCGGCGTGCGCCACAGTTCCGTATCCTTGAACAATCCGCCCGGTGGCGACAAGCGCCTGTGGCGCGACATGCCCGAGGCCACGCTTACCGTCACCGACCTGGTGCTCCACGAAGGCAGACTCTACGTTGCCGGCCTTTCGAATGCCAGTTTCGCCTCCACCCTGCGGGTCTACGACTTTCCCTTCAAGGGCGGCGGCGTGCTCAGCAGCATCGAAATGTATCACCCGGTGCACAACGAGCTGGAAACACGCGCCCCGATCCGCAAGATGGCCGTGGTCAATCTGAACGGCGAGCCGACCCTGCTGGCGGCTTTCACCTGCACGCCGCTGGTGACCATTCCGCTGAAGGACCTGAAAGACGGCGCCCACATCAAGGCCAAGACCATCGCCGAACTCGGCTGGGGCAGCGCGCCGGCCGGCATGGTGACTTTCGACGCGGGCCAGGGGCCGATGGTGCTGCTCGTCAATTCACACAAGTCGGCGGACCTGATGTCGATCGCCTCGATTGCCGAGGCAGCCGCCGGGCCCGGCGTAACCACACCGATCAAGTGGCCGGCCGAGCCGTTGCAGGGTCTGCGCTCGATCTACATTCCGATGGCCGGGGTGGCGCGCCTGGGCAACCAGAACAAGGACTTTTTCGGCGCCCTGCGCCGCAACCAGGAGAGTGGCGCGATGGAACTGGTATCGATCCGCAAGGGCGCTTTCCTGCGCTTGAGCGATTTCGTCAACGAGTATGACTTCGCCGATTTCAAGTACGGCGCGGAGGACCCGTGGCGCCAGATCCATGGCGTGCTCAGGACCGACGAGGGTTACCCGGACCTGGCCAAGCGGGCGGTGCCGTGAAGCTGGCCGGCGCGCTAGTGTTGGTCCTGCTGGCGGCGCCCTGCGGCGCGGCCGGCGCAGCGAAGTCGGCAGTTGTCTTCCCCTCCGGCCCATCGATCCCGGAGAACCTGCTGCGTATCGAGATCGACTTCGGCGCGCCGCTGGGCCATATCCTGGACGTCGAGCGCATCAAACTGCTGGACGGTGCCGGGAGCGAGATCGGGGAAGCCTTTCTCGACCTGCCGCTGCCAGATCGCGAAATGCGCCGCTTCACCTTGCTGCTGCATCCCGGCCGCGTGAAGTCGGGCGTGGGCGCCAATCTGGCGCTCGGACGCGCGCTCAGGGCCGGCGAGAAGGTGACGCTGGTCATCACCGACCCGGCGCTGACGCAGCCGCTGCGCAAGACTTGGCAGGTCGAGGCATTCGACGCGGATTCGCCGCGCCCGCAGCGCTGGATTTTTACCGCACCGGCCTATTACAGCCGTGATCCTCTCGTGGTGCGGTTCGATGGCGCGCTCAGTTCGACGGCGCGTTCCCTGATTGCCATCCGCGGCCCGGATGGCGAGCGCATACCCGGCGCCGCGCATCTGGAAGCCGGTGAAACGGCCTGGCGCTTCGTCCCCGCACAGCCATGGCGCGCGGGCGCTTACGCGCTGGTCACCCATCCCCAGTTGGAGGACCCGGCGGGCAACCGCCCCTGCGCACCCTTCGAACTGGCGCGAGGCAGCCGCGTGCGCTGCGAGGAGGAGAGCGTGATGCCCTTTGTAGTGCGCTGACCAGCCACGCGGGCGTGAGTACATACGCCTGAACGCCTGCGCGCCCCGATTCTTCCAGACGCGGCAAGCTTCTGCAAGCCGGCCGCGGCGTATCGGCGGCGTCCCGCAGCCAGTCCCTCCCGAGGAGATTTTCATGCAAGCCTGCATCTATCGCCCCCTGCCCAAGGGTCCCCCGGCCGGCTGGCTCGCCTGCGCGGCGGCCGGCGCCTATTCAGAGGGCCTTCCCGCCACTGCGCCGCTACCCGAATCCGCACCAGCCTTCAACGCGCGCGATATCCAGGTCAACGGCACGCGCATCCACTACGCTATCGGCGGCAGCGGACCCGCGGTGGTCCTGTTGCACGGTTTCGGCCAGACCGGCCACATGTGGCAACCGGCGCTGGCCACGCTGGCCGCGCGCCACACCGTCATCGTGCCGGACCTGCGCGGCGCCGGTGCCTCCGCCAAGCCGGAAAGCGGCTATGACAAGAGGACCATGGCGCAGGACATCCATGCCCTGGTCGCCTCCCTCGGATTCACCCGCGCGGTCATCGTCGGGCACGACATCGGCTTGATGGTGGCTTATGCGTATGCCGCGCAGTGGCCGGAAGAGACCAGCCGCGTGGTGCTGATGGACGCCTGGCTACCGGGGGTGGGCAACTGGGAGAAGGCCTGGCTGCGCCGCGACAAGTGGCACTTCCATTTCTATGGCCCCACGCCGCTGGCACTGGTCGAAGGGCGCGAGCGCATCTACCTGGAGCATTTCTGGAACGATTTCGCCGCCGACCCGCTGCACTCCGTCAGTGAGGCTGACCGCGAACTCTATGCCGCTGCCTACGCGCAGCCCGGCGCGATGCGCGCAAGTTTCGAGTACTTCCGCGCCTTCGAACAGGATGCCGCCGATTTCGCCGGCTTCGCGAAAAGCCAACTGGACATGCCCTTCCTGGTGCTGGCTGGCGAGAAGGCGAGCGGTGCATTCCTGATCGACCAGGCACGGATTGCCGCGAGCCAGGTGGACGGGCTGATCGTCAAAGGCGCCGGGCACTGGCTGATCGACGAAGCGCCTGAGCAGGTGATCGCCGCCCTCGACCAAGCCCTCGATTAGGAAGCTGCCATGCCTGCCATCCACGCATCGTCCAGTTCGACAACCTGGCGCGATCCGCGCCATGGGCCGCTCATCTTCTTGCTGCTTGCCTTGACCATTGCCACCGGTCTGGTCGATGCAGTGAGCTTCATCGCCTTGGGTCATGTGTTTGTCGCCAACATGACAGGAAACGTGGTCTTCCTGGCCTTTGCGGTCGCCGAGCCCTCGGCCTTTTCCGTGCCCGCCTCGCTGACCGCGCTGGCAGCTTACGCGGCTGGCGCCTTCGGTGGCGGCTGGCTGGGTGCACGCGGCGGCATGCGCCGCGGGAATCTGATCGCGGCCAGCACCCTGATTGAGGCAGCGCTGGCATCGGTCGCGCTGGCGGCTCTTCTAGTCGGGGGGGATCTGCGGGCCGAAGCGGTCAAGTACGTGTTGATCATACTGCTCGCCATCGCCATGGGCCTGCAGAACGCGGTGGCGCGCAAGCTGGCGATCCCCGATCTCAATACGTCGGTTATTACGATGACTCTCACCGGTTTGGCCGCCGATGCGATCAATATCGAAGATGGCCAGTACGATCCACGCCGGCGCCTGCTCGCCGTCGCGCTGCTATTCGCCGGCGCCGCTGTCGGCGGCGTGCTGGTACACAAGGCCGGCATCCACTATGTGCTTGCCCTGCTGATGGTACTCCTCCTCATTTGCGCAGCCGCTGCATGGCATGTGACCGACGCCAGAGCGGCCTGGAACACACTTGACTGATTTGACCAGACCGCGCGCCTCTTGCAAGAACCCGTGAGTGGAACGTTCCAGGAGTCGCATGCGGCTCCAAGAGAAAGCGCGGTGCCGGCCCCATTCTTCCAGGCAACGCGAAACTTCTCCGCACACCAAGGACTCCTTCCATGAAAACCCTACTTTTTCGGCTCGGTAAACTCGCCGGCACCTTGAGCGCGCGTCCGCAATTGCTGCGCACCATCTTCATCCTGGCCGGTCTCGGCCTGTCTATCTGGAGTATCCCCATGACCATTGCCGCAGAATCAAAAACCAGGCTCTCCCCCACCGTGGTGCTGGTACACGGGGCCTGGGCCGATGGCTCTTCCTGGAATGCCGTGATCGCGCAGTTGCAGGCCAAAGGCCTCAAGGTGGTCTCGGTGCAGAACCCTTTGAGTAGCCTGACTGATGACGTCGATGCTACTAGGCGCGCTATCGACGCAGAGAAGGGGCCGGTGGTGCTGGTTGGTCATTCCTACGGCGGCACCGTGATCACCCAGGCGGGAAACAGCGACAAGGTGGCTGCCCTGGTATACGTGGCCGCGTTTGCGCCCGACGAAGGCGAGTCGACCAACGATCTGCAAAAGCCCTATCCGGTCCCACCGTACGTCTCCAAACTGGAGATCGATGCCAAGGGATACTTGTGGATGCCGCAGGAGGCGGTGCCGACCTACTTCGCGCAGGACGTCGCGCCGAAGACAGGCAAGGTGCTTGCCGCCACACAGGGTCCGATCCGCGCCGCCGCCTTCGAAGAGAAAGTCACGCAGGCCGCTTGGCGCCGCAAGCCTTCCTGGTATGTCCTCACCGACCAGGACAGGATGATCTACCCAGATCTGCAGCGCGACATGGCCAAGAAGATCGGCGCAACCGTCGCCACCCTGCACGCCAGCCATGTGCCTTTCATTTCCAAGCCTGACGAAACCACCGCGGTGATCCTGGCCGCGATAGACAAGGCCCGCTCCGCGCAGATACCGCTGTCCGATGCTCTGCACAGAATGCCACGTGGCAAGGCGACAGTGGAACTGGTGCGCACCGCGGCGCCGCTGCGATAGCTGTTGCCCTGTGCTGACCCGATGTCGTCCGTCTCTTTTCGAAGGCGTTTGCAGCAAGTCCCGTGCATTCGCTTTCGATTGACATACGCGTATGCAAAGTCTGGAACGCGGCGACACACATCACAGGCAAGGTTTTCACTTCAAAAGCTGGCGCACGAACGCGCGGCGGATTCATCCAGGAGATCCCATGCAGCAAGACTCTAAGAACCCCCCTCAGGGCGACGAACAAGAAGTTCCTGCCCGCCGACTGTTTCTCAAACAGGCAGCGGGCATTGCGGGCGCCATGCCCATCGGTCTGCAATTCGGAGTAGCTGGCGGCGGCGCCATACTGGCCGGACCGGCGCTCGCGCAAGCAACCGGAGGCGCTTCGGCACCCGAAGTGGCTGCCGGCTATGCCTCACTGAGCGCTGACGAGGCGGCGTTTGTCGAAGCCCTGGTCAACCTGATGTGCCCTGCTGACAGCTATACCCCCAATGGCGTTGATGCCGGGCTGGCTGTCTATATCGACCGGCAACTCGCCGGCGCCTTCGGCAAGGGCGCCAAGCGCTATATGCGCGGTCCTTGGCTGCGCGGCAAACCACAGCACGGCTACCAGCTGCCGCTCATCCCCGAGCAGTTCTTCAAGGCCGGCGTGGAGGCAGCGGAACAGGCCTGCACCGCAAAATTCGGTAAGGGCTTCGAGCAGATCACCGCCGCGCAGGCGGAAGCTTTTCTGCGCGACCTGGCTGAGGGCAAGGTCGCGCACGACCAGATCGACCTGGCGGCCTGGTTCAACGACCTGGTCTATCCCCTCTTCAACCAAGCCTGCTTCGCCGACCCGATCTACGGCGGCAATGCGGGCAAGGTGTTCTGGAAAATGATCGGCTACCCCGGCCTGCCCGCAACCCACACGATAAACATGATTCAGTACCGCGGCAAACCCTTCCCCGGCGCCAACGATCCCAAGTCGATCACCGACTTCAGCTAAGCGGAAATCACAAGATGAAAAAACTCCCCAAACGCGCTGTCGTCTTTGTCGGCGGCGGCCTCACCGCCGGCCTGGCAGCCCGGCAGTTGACCGAAAAAGGCATCGACACGCTGATTCTCGAGCGCGGTGGCGATCATGAGCGTGGCGCCGAAGCGCGCCTGCCGACCCAGCGTGACGAATTGCGCTGGGACACCTATCAGGGACTGGTGCAGGACTGGGCTGTGCAGACCTATACCTTGCGTCACGCTAGCAAGGAACAGGCTCTTCCCGTGCGCTGGATGGAAGCCTTTCTGCCCGGCGAGGGCTTGGGCGGTGCGGCCAACCACTGGAATGGCCATACCTGGCGCTGGGCAGAGTACGACCCGCAACTGCGCACCCGTTTCGAGAGCCGGTACGGCAAGAGGGCAATCTCCGCCGACATGCCAATCCAGGATTGGGGCACCTCCTACAAGGAGATGGAACCTTACCACGACTTATTTGAGAAGCTGTTTGGCCTGGCGGGCAAAGCGGGAAACATCAACGGCCAGTTACAGGCCGGCGGCAACCCCTTCGAGGCGCCTCGCCGCGGCGAGTATCCACAGAAGCCGCTGGAAATCTCCGAATCCGGCCTGGTGTTCAAGCAAGCCGTGGAAAAGATGGGCTACAAACCTTTCCCGACCCCTGCCGCCAACTCCTCGGCCCCCTATACCAATCCGGACGGCCAGAAGCTGGGCCAATGCCAATACTGCGGACACTGCGAGCGATTCATTTGCGAAGCCCGCGCCAAGGCCAGCCCCGAAGTATTGCTCTACCCGATGCTGCGCCAGCGCAAGGGGTTCGAGGTACGCCTGAAGGCACATGTGCTCAAGGTCATCTACGACGCCAAGGCCAGACGCGCTACCGGTGTCCAGTACGTCGATCTGAATACCGGTGAAGAAATCGAGCAGCCCGCCGACGTGGTGGTGTTGTCGGCGTTCACCATGGCAAATACGCGTCTGCTGTTGACCAGCGGCATTGGCAAGCCCTATGACCCGGTGCGCAACACCGGCGTGGTTGGCAAGAATTTCTGCTACCAGACCAACTCCTCCATTAACCTTTTCATGAGCGAGCGCTGGATCAATCCCTTCATGGCGACCGGCTCCACCCAGTACTACATGGACGAATTCAATAATGACAACTTCGACCATGGCGGCCTGGGGTTTCTGGGCGGCGGCGGCATCAGCGGTGGCCTGTTTCACGGTCGCCCGGTCAGCGCACGACGCCTGCCGCCGGGAACGCCGCGCTGGGGCACCGAGTGGAAGAAGGCGAATGCGCAGTGGTATCTGCATTCGCTCAATTTCGGCATTCAGGGCAGTTGCTACCCGCACCGGGACAACTACCTGAGCCTGGACCCGACCTATACCGACGCCTTTGGCCAGCCGTTGCTACGCATGACCTTCGACTGGCGCGAAAACGAGCTGGCCATGTCGCGTTACGTCACCGCGAAGATGGCCGAAATCGCCAAGGCAGCGGGCGCTGACATCGTCGGCCCAGCGGTACCGCGCCAGGCACCTTTCGATACGCGCCAGTACCAGAGCACACACATCACCGGCGGCACCATCATGGGCAACGATCCGCGCGACAGCGTGGTCTCGCCGCACCTGCAGCACTGGGACGCGCACAACCTGTTCGTGGTCGGCGCCTCGGTGTATCCACACAACTCCGGATACAACCCCACCGGTCCCCTGAGCGCGCTGGCGCTGCGGATGGGCGATGACATTGCGCGCTACGCCGCCTCGCCTCGCCTCCTCTAACCAATTTCGGACTGGAACCCAATCATGTTTGTACTTCACCGAACCGCGGCCGTGCTCTTGGCCGCCGCCTATTGCGCAACGCCCACCTCCGCGCAAGACCTGGCAGCAGGCAAGGCCGCCGCCGCCCAATGCGTTGCCTGCCATTCCCTGGACGGCAGCAACGGCGCCGGGCCTACCCTGAAAGGCATCCTGGGACGCAAAGCCGGCAGCGTGCCGGGCTTTCGCTACAGCCGCGCGATGCGTACGTCTAGCATCTTCTGGGATGCCAAGCTGCTGGACGCCTATCTGGCCAACCCACAACAGGCGGTGCCCGGCAACGTAATGCCTTTCTCAGGCATCGCCGACGCAACCGAGCGGGCGAACCTGCTGGCTTATATCGCGAGCCAGCAGTAGGAAGCCCGACCGTCATTCACGACAAAACCAGCCGGCGCCAGGCCGGTAAGGTCAAGGGTGACGGCGCCGCGCGTCGTCACCAACGTTCAAAACATCGCCATTGTCTCGGGCCCGGCGCCAGTCTCGAAGCGCCGCAGTACGGTTGCCGTATCCAGGTCGATCTGCATGATCGATCCTTGATCGTGGTTCATCACGTAAGCACGGGACGGTCCGTCGAACGTGATGCCCATCGGTCCGTTCTCTACCACGAGCCTGCGTTGGCGGGATAGATCGGCCGTATCAACGATAGCGATCTCGCCGGTAGCGAAGCTGCTGATCACCAGACGCTTGCCATCGGGCGCAACCTGGATCCGCTTTTGTGGATTCTTTCCCGCTTCCACCGGGTCGAAGACGGTGATTGGCACGGTGGCCACCATCTCGTCGCTAGTTGTATCGATCACGTAAAACTGTTGGGGCCGCTGCGCGGCGACGTAAAGCCGACGGCCCTTGGGATCGAGCGCAATACCCTCGCTGCCAGGTGCCAACGGTATCTGCCTGATCACTTCCCGGCTGGCGGTGTCTATCACCACCAGGTTGGGAAAGGTCTTATTGTTGGCGTAGAGTTTGTGGCCGTTGGGCGTAATGGCAATCCAGTGGCTGCCGTGACTGCCGGTGGGAATCGCCTTGAGAATCTCTAGCGTACCTGTGTCGATCGCCAGGATCATGCCGGAGACATCACACGACACCCAGAGCGTGCCTTGGGCATCGAACGCCATACCGTGCGGTGCCTTGTAGGGCAGGGTACTGATGGCACCGACCTGCTCCCGCGCCAGCAGGTCGATGATAGCTACCTCGTCACCCGGATGCTCGAAATTTCTGCCAAATACGCCCAGACCATAAATGGAAACATAGGCGTGCTGACCGTCTTGCGCCAGAAGCACCTCGTGGGGGAATTTTTTCATCGGCACCGTCGCCAAGCGGGCGGCGCTGTCCGCACGAAAGAATTCGATCGTGCCTGCCAGTTTGTTGACCACTAGCAACTCACCGCGTGGGCTCAGGGTCTGGGTAGTTCCCGGATCTGCGCAAGCCAGTTCCGTTGGAATTAAACGGGAATACATGAAATCTCCTTGCGGGACTTGTATACGCAATCCAAGCATGCACTCAAGCGTGGGCCGAATCTGGCACAAAACAGCGTTTCGTGGCACCGATCGCGCGCGCCGCCAGGCGCTCGCAACCGGTTTAGACAAAGTCCGCGTGGTTCGTCAAATACCTGAGTTACGAACCCGAGCAGCATGCAGCTATGCAGGGACGACCGCAGCTAACTCGGCCCGCGCCACCACCATTTATCCGAGGACCGCAATGGAATCCGCATCGCCAATACCAACATCGAGCATCACCGAACACGAATGCCAGCAGGTCGAGCAGGCCAACGCCACGGGCCGACGGCCGGTGGTCTTCATCCATGGCCTCTGGCTACTACCGAGCAGTTGGGAGCGCTGGGCAGCACTCTATGAGGAGGCGGGATTCGCTGCCCTGACGCCTGGATGGCCCGATGACCCGGACTCCGTCGAGCAGGCCAACGATCATCCACAGGTCTTCGCCAGCAAGACCATCGGCCAAGTGGCCGGCCATTTCGAAGCTGTGGTGCGCAAGCTCAACATGAAGCCGGTGATCATTGGCCACTCATTCGGAGGCCTGCTCGCGCAGATTCTGGCAGGGCGGGGACTATCGTCCATCACCGTGGCAATCGACCCGGCGCCCTTCCGTGGCGTGCTGCCGCTGCCGTTCTCCGCACTCAAATCGGCTTGGCCAGTCCTTGGCAACCCCGCCAACCGCAATCGCGCCGTACCACTCACTCATGAACAGTTCCGCTATGCATTCGCCAATGCGGTGGGAGAGGCAGAAGCACAGGAACTCTACGACACCTTTGCTGTTCCTGCGGCCGGCAAGCCCCTATTTCAGGCGGCCTCAGCAAACTTCAATCCCTGGACCGAAGCCGTCGTGGACAGCGGTAACCCGGAGCGCGGCCCGCTCCTCATCATCTCCGGCGAAAAGGATCACACGGTGCCTTGGGCCGTGGCCAACGCTTCATACAAAATCCAGGAAAAGAACCAGGGAGTAACCCAGATCATCGAAATCCCCGGCCGCGGGCATGCCCTCACCATCGATCACGGCTGGAAAGAGGTGGCCAACACTACGCTGGCCTTCGTTAAGCGCTTTGCATCCAAGTAGCTATCAGACACAAGCGGCATTGAAGTTTCCCTCGATAACGCGCCGTGATCGAGATTGGTATCTCAGGTTTCCCCGTATATTAGAACGTGAAAGAAGCACATGGGCGCGCGGCCTGTTTTGTCAGCGGTCGGATGGCGCGCAATGGAAAGAGTTCACCGAGATAAGATGCGGGGAAACCTCAGGGTCGGTCCCCACTTCATCAAATCGTAGATATCGCGCAATTGCTGGTCGGAAGCCGGCTGGCCCAGCCAGCCATCATGGCCGCGGGCTTTGCGAAAAATGGCATCGAGAACATCATTGTTCAACATGGCGGACATTCTTTCATGGAAGAGTTTCAGATATGACTGAATTGGCGGCGCCGCACTCCGGACACGGCGCTTCCGCCGCCTGCCTGGCTCGGGTTCATATGAGACCACGCAGGCGCGCGTGGCCCGCCGGGTCTCAGATCGACAGCGTCCCACTGAGCGACAACTGTTCCTGGTGCCGTGCCGAATCCAACGCCTTGGCGTAGTCCGCCGTGGCCTTGTAGTCGGTGTTGTTATCTGCTTCCGACTTGATACCACACACCTTGCGCGCCAGCTTGCCGTAGGTGCCGGAACCGGAGAATTCGGCGCGCTGCATGGTGAGCATGCGGATGCTCATCAACGGGGTTCCGTTGAAGTTCTCGAACACGAACAGGCGGCTGCCCCAGTCGGAGAGAAACAGGTCGCGGATCACCCGGCCGATCCGCACGCGATCGTGCGGGCGGCCCACCGGTCCGGTATTCATGCGCTCGAACCAGGGGTTGAGCGTGGCGTCGTTCCACTGTTCTTCGCTGGCGAAAATCAGCGCGCTGCGGCCCGACAGGTCGACCAGCTCGTAGATCATCTGCGAGAAGTTTTCCAGGTACAGGGCGCGGCCGAAGTCATAGATCAGGATGTTCGGCTTGTAGTGGCCGCCCGGCGTGTGAAAGCCGAGTTCCTCAGCGGCCACGACGTGGGCCAGCATGGCCTGGTGGAAACCGATCAGCTTGGCCACCCGCGTCTGTACTCCAGGTATCTTGTTGGTGCCGATGTGCTCGGTGATCAGCACCGCAAGGCCGGCCATCAGTTCGGCGCGCACCATCTGCCGCACCAGGGCGTGGTAGTGCAGCCAGTCGAACACGCGCTGCGGGTAGAGCTTGGCATGCTCCGGGTTGCCGATGTGAAACACGTGCGACCAGGGGATGAACACATTGTCGAACAAGGTCATGCCGTCGAGTTCGTCGCCCTGCGAGGCGAGCGGGTGCTCGACGCGGTCTTCCTTCACCAAGCTCTCGCGGCAGACGATGGTCACCCCTTTGGTGTTGACCGGAGTGGCAGCGAAAATGATCTGGTCCCCCGGAATCCCGGGACGGAAAAACACGCCGATGTGGATCCAGTCGGCAAAGGCGACACCGGTGCCGATGGCTTTGACGCCATCGACCACGATGCCCTTTTCATCTTTGCTCACGATGCGCAGGCCGGGAGACTTTTTCTGGGCGTCTGGGCTGGAGCGATCCATCTGCGGGTCGACGAACTGCGGTGCGCAGTTGAAGTCGTTGTCCTTGGCGAATTTCACGAAGTTGACGATGTTCTCCGCCAAGGCCTGGCCTTCGGCGCCTATTGCCTGCGTCTCCCAGGGTTCCGGGTCGTCGATATAGGTGGTCAGCACGTAGTTGTTGACGTCCGGGGTGCGCGGGAAGGAGGCGCCAGACATTTCGCGCATCACCGTCTCGTGGTAGCGGCGCTTGCGCTTGAGCTCTTCCTTGGTCTTGTGGCCGAACCACTGCATCGAGCGGCGTTCTCCGGCGTGGTCGACATAGGTCATCACCTCGACCAAGTCGGGGCGATGGTGCAGGTCGTAGAAGTCGGCGTGACGCTGCGCGTAGTCGCGCGTCTTCGGGTGGGTCGCGATGCTGTCGATTTTCTCGTTGCCGACCCAGACGACGCGTCCGTCGTCGAGGGAATCCAGGTATTGCTTTCCGGTGCGGATCATTTTTCTCTCCAGGGGATCGTGCGTTAGAAAATGGGGTTTAGGCGTGGGGCTGTGCCGTGGCGTAAGCACGCCGGCAATACACCAACGGTTCACTGGCGGCGGGCTCGGTACGCGCCAGAACACGTACCAGGAATACGCTGTGGCTTCCGATCTCGGAAGCGCTCAAGATCTCGCAATCCAGCGCGACGCATGCAGCAGCGGCAGCTGGGGCGCCCGTGGCGAGCGTTTGCCAACTACCGTAGGAGAATCGCTCCTGCATGGGAACGGCACCGACGCCGGCGAACAGGTTGGCGATCTCTGTCTGGGCGGCCGATAGCCAATTCACACAAAGAACACCGTTGGTCTTGATCACGTTGTTTGCATAGCTCTTGCGGTTTATGCACACAAGGATGGTCGGCGGCGAATCGCAAACGGAGGACACGGCAGAGCAGGTGATTCCCGCCATTCCCGCCTGCCCTGCTGTCGTCACGACCGTCACTGGCGTCACTGCGCGTGACAGTGCCTCGCGGAAATCGGCGGCCGAAATGCCAGCCGGGGTTTCGCAATCAATCGACAAGGCCGGTTGGTCTGACGGCAGGCGGCGCGGCATGACATCAGGCAGTTGCAGGCTTTGCATGTGGATCTCCTCAATGCGAAAAAATCGGATTCAAGATCAGGTTGCCACCGGCAGTTGCGTTGCAGTTGCGTATGCGTGGCGTTGATGAATCAGCGGTGCTGCAGCGAGCGCACGATCTCCGGCAACTACCTCTGCGAGAAGAATGCAATGTGTTCCCACCTCCCGCGTTTCCAGCAGACGGCAGTCCAGTGATAACAGCGCATCCTCAAGAACCGGCGCCGCAGTCTCCAGTGCTCCCCACGATCCGCCAGCGAATCGCTCGATCATTGGCAAGCCGCCCACGCCGGCGAATGCCTGAGACAGCGATGACTGGGCGTCGCGGAGAAGGTTTACGCAAAGAACGCCGTTACCCTTGATCGCCGCATACGCAGCGCTTTTTTGGTGCACGCACACCAATATGGTGGGCGGGGAATCCGAGACGGTGCAAACAGCCGAGCATGTGAAGCCGGCGCGACCGTGTGGTCCGTCGGTCGATACAACTGACACTGGAGTCACCGCGTTAGCAATCAAATCCTTAAACTGGGTCGTCGGCATTACCGGCAGAGAGTTTGGGGTCAGGTTGCCTTTAAGTACTTGGCCGTGGCCAGAAGATGAGTCGCTCATACGAATCCTTTCTTGCCGACGCGGCTTGCTAAAGCGCCAACGGTTAGCGCAACGAATGCAATTCATGCTACGTTCCGAGTGATGCTTCATCAAGGAGGCTGGTGGCATGTCAACTATTCCGCAGGGGAATAACGAGAACTTGGAAGTGCACCAGTTGCGAGTCATCGAAGTGCTCCTTCGCGAGCGCAACTTGACCAAGGCTGCCCTGGTGTTGAACACGACACAGCCTTCGCTATCCAAGGCACTGGCGCGGCTACGCGGCTATTTTGGCGATCCGTTGTTTATCCGTATCGCACAGCGCATGGAACCGACGCCCAAGATGCTTTCACTCGAAGCACCGGTGCGGGATCTACTTGAGCGCATGGAACTCCTGCGGCGAGAGAAGACTACCTTCAACCCCAAGACATCAAATCGCGCTTTTAGCTTTTTTGTTGTTGATGCCGGGATGGTGGTCATGGTTCCACCCATCGTTAAGCTGCTGCAAAAGGAAGCGCCAAATGTCCATCTCCGAACGGTGCAGCTCGATATTGACCACTTGCAACCTTGGCTGGAGTCAGGGCAAGTCGATATAGCGGTTGGCGACTTTCCAAGCTTGGCACAGGGTATCCGCCGCCAACGGTTGTTCACCGGCTCTTACCTTAGTGTGGCAATGAAGAACCATCCTCGATTGGCCGCGACTCCGACAGAGGAGCAGTTCATATCGGAGCGCCACGTTTTGGTTTCTGGCGCCGGGCTTGGACATGCACTGCAAAGCGCAATGGACGCCCTTGAGAGGGCGATACCCGCCGAGAACATAACGGTAAGGGTTGCGGGCTTCACTGCCGCAGCCATGGTGGCCAAACAGACCGATGCCATCACTACGTTGCCATCGCCACTTGCCAGCCTGCTTGCCCGCGAGCTTGACCTCGCCTTGATCAAGCCGCCGGCAGGGTTGCGTCTGCCCAAGCTCGAGATTTCACAATATTGGCACGAGCGCTACCACCGTGAATCCGGAAACCAATGGTTACGCTCGATATTGCACCGGCAGTTCGGCGGAGAGAAGCGGTAGCAATCTGGCTTAACAGCAGCCCAACTGAGCCACTTCTGTGGCTTTTGCATTGCGGACCGTGGTATCGGTAAGAGGCATTTTGGGGTATCTATGAGCTGGAGTGTCCAGATACCCCCCAAAAATACCCCCCAGAATTTGTCGAACGTCAACAAACGCGGTTGGACGAATTTGGACAAAAAAAGACCGCTCTCAGAGTGAGGGAGCGGTCTAGTTGAACATCGATGGATCCGGTTGGATCGGTTTTTGGTGGAGCCGGCGGGAATTGAACCCGCGTCCGTAAGCACTCTACAGCAAGTTCTACATGCGTATCCGGTCTATTTGGATTTAACCAGCGACTTAGCCGACAGGCAGGCCGGACGCTGGCGAGTCACCTAAATTTAAGCCGGTGCCAAGTAACCCGACACAAGCCGATTCCCTGTAAATGACGCTGCTGTGGACTTTTACATCCAACCCGATCCAGAGAACTATCGGTGCAGCGGCTTCGCTAGTTTTTTAGGCTGCGAGAGCAAAACGCTCGTCATTGGCGTTTGTGGTTTTCCAGATGGTTTTACGAGGTGACTGGTCCTCGGCATGCCCTCACTGCTTCGCAACCCACGTCGAAACCATGTCGGCCCCAATCTGGTCTACACAGGGCACTGCGCCGCCCCGTGCTGCAAAAGCAATCTGGTACGGCGAATTGTAGCCCGGATTTACCCCAAGCCACTGCGCCGGTAAGACTATTTGTGGCCGGATCGGTGCATTTCAAGGCCGGCGCCGCTCTTACGCGGGGGCGGCAAATGCCGTAAAGTCTGGTTCTCACGCGGCCGCGACAAAGCGCCCGGCAACACATTTCCAGAGACAAGAAATATCCATGGACTCCACGCAATCCTCCGCCCGTTTCGGTACCTCGCAAACCTTCAACCGTTTCGAAGACAGCCGCCTGATCGTCGGCCTCGGCCGCTTCACCGACAACCTGAAGGAGGGCTCGGCCTGCCACGTGATGTTCGTGCGTTCGCCGCAGGCGCATGCGAAGATCGTCTCCATCGACACCAGCGCTGCCTCCGGCATGCCCGGAGTGATCAAGGTGATCACCGGGGCGGACCTGGAAGCGGCGGGCCTCGGCACCTTGCCGACGGTGCCGATCTTCAAGCGCCCGGACGGCAAGCCGATGTCCACGCCGCCGCGCCGGGCACTGGCCCATGAGGTGGTGCGTTTCGTCGGTGAGGCCATCGTCGCGGTGATCGCGGAAACGCGCGCGCAGGCGCAGGACGCCGCCGAGGCGGTGATGGTCGACTACGAAGAGCTGCCGGCGCTGGCCGACCCGCGCGACGCGATTGCACCGGGCGCGCCCGAAATTTGGGCCGGGGCGCCGGGCAATATCGCGGCGCTTTCGCGCCACGGCGACGAGAAGGCGGTGGCCGAGGCGTTCGCCAAGGCCGCGCACGTGGTCAAGCTGGACCTGATCAACCAGCGCCTCTCGCCCAACGCGATGGAGCCGCGCGCGGTGATGGCGAGCTTTGACGAAGCCAGCGGGCGCGTCACCCTGCAGGTGGGTTCGCAGACCCCGACCGGCACCCGCGATACGCTCGGCGACGCGGTGCTGAAGATCGGCAAGGACAAGGTGCGCGTGCTGGTGGGAGACATCGGCGGCGGCTTCGGCATGAAGACTTCGCTGTACCCGGAGGATGCGTTCGTCGCCTACGCCGCGCGCGACCTGAAGCGCCCGGTACGCTGGCACGCCGAGCGCGCCGAGGAATTTTTGACCGGCACGCACGGCCGCGACCTGATCAGCACCGCCGAGCTGGCGCTGGATGCGAACGGCCGCGCGCTGGCCCTGCGCGTCAAGTCGCTGGCCAACATCGGTGCCTACGCCAGCCAGGCTGGCCCCATCATCCAGCTGATGATCGGCCCGTGGGTCTCGACCAGCGTGTACGACATTCCGCTGATCGACATGCACCTGTCGGCCATCCTGACGAATACCGCGCCCACTGGCGCCTACCGCGGCGCCGGCCGCCCGGAAGCGATCTACACCATCGAGCGCCTGATGAACGCGGCGGCGCGCGAGATGAAGCTCGACGTGACCGAGATCCGCCGCCGCAACATGATCCAACCCGGGCAGATGCCCTACAAGAACGCCATGGGCCAGACCTACGACTCGGGCAAGTTCGAGCAGATGCTCGACTCGGGTCTCAAACTGGCGGACTGGAACGGCTACGCCGCGCGCAAGGCCGCCTCGGAGAAAAAGGGCAAGCTGCGCGGCCGCGCGGTCTCGACCTTCCTGGAGTGGACCAGCGGCGGTGTGTTCGAGGAGAAGGTGTTCTGCACGGTCAACGAGAACGGGCGCATCACCGTCTCCTCCGGCACACAGGCGATGGGCCAGGGCATCGAGACCTCGTTCAAGCAGGTGGTCTCGAAAGTGTTTGGTTTGACGCCCGACAAGATCGACGTGATTCTGGGCGACACCGATGTGATGACCGGCGGGGGCAGCGTTGGCTCCCGTTCCCTGTTCGTCGGTGGCTCGGCGCTGAAGGTCGGCGCGGAGCGCACCATCGACAAGGCCAAGGAACTGGCTGCGGAAGAGTTCGAGGCGGCGGCGGGCGACGTGAGCTACGCCGAGGGCAAGTTCAGCGTGGCGGGTACCGACATCTCGATCGGCCTGTTCGAACTGGCGGGCAAGCAGGCGGACAAGCGCATCCACCTGGAGTCGGTCAGCGCGGTGGGCGCGCCTTCGTGGCCGAACGGCTGCCACGTGGCTGAAGTGGAAGTGGACCGCGATACCGGTGTGGTCGAGGTCGTGGCTTACTCGTCGGTGAACGACGTGGGCAACGTGATCAACCACGCGATCGTGCATGGGCAGATCCAGGGCGGGGCGGTGCAGGGCGTGGGCCAGGCGCTCGGCGAGCAGGTGGTGTACGACCGCGAGACCGGGCAGATGCTGACCGGCTCCTTCATGGATTACACCGCGCCGCAAATCGGCATCGTCAAGGAATTCGTCACCACTTTTGACGAGACCGTGCCGTGCCTGACCAACCCGCTGGGCGCCAAGGGCATTGGCGAACTGGGCACCATCGGCGCGACCCCGACAGTGGTCAACGCGGTGATCGACGCGCTCAGCCCGCTGGGCATCACCCACCTGGACATGCCGCTCACTCCGGCGCGGGTGTGGGACGCGCTCAAGCAGGCGGCCTGAGGCTGGATGGCTGGAGAGACGAGATGAAACTGCGCGCGCGCCAACGCAAGGTAGCGGTGCCTTTCGAGGAGCGGTACGCGGCCGGCGACGCGCGTCGCCTGGCGCCGACGCGCGCCGAAGCAGCGCTGGAGAAGCTGCTGAACGAGTTGGGCAATGGTGCCCTGCGCGGCGAGTTCAAGCGCGAGTGGCCGTTCGAGGGCTGGTTTCTCGACTTCTACTTCCCGCACATCCGGTTGGCGATCGAAGTCGACGGCGGCTACCACCGCGCGCAGGCGCAGTGGCGCGAGGACCAGTGGAAGACGCGCGCGCTGGAAGCGCAGGGCGTCACGGTGCTGCGCCTGACCAATGTGCAGGTACTGGGCGACCGGGCGGCGCTGGTGCAGATGCTGCGCATGGCCTGGCGCGAGGCGCTGCGGCGCAAGGATGGTGGCGGCGGCGCGAAGCATGAGGCATGCGAGCCGGGCGCGGTGTATCGCGCAGGTGAACCGCCTGCGGTTTACGCGGCTGGCGTGCGGGGTGAAGCTGCGAGGGACGGCGCGGCTTGGGACAGCGTAGCGTGGGACGAAAATATCTGGGCCGCTTCGCTGCACTGAAGCGGCCCTTGTAGTCGAGTCGCGGATTGCGGAAGGCTGGTACTACTTGCCGTACATGTAGCCACGGCTCCACGGCGTCGGATTGAGATAGCTCTCCGCTCCCGCCTTGCACACCAGCACCTGGTGGATCGAGACCCAGTGCTGCATGAAGGCGTAGGCGCAGCCGGCGAGATACACGCGCCAGACCCGGTAGGTAAGGTCGGGCACCATCTGCTTGATCTGTTCGGTGTGGGCTTCGTAGTTCTCGGCCCAGATTTGCAGGGTGCGGGCGTAATGGCGCTTGAGGGATTCGACATCCAGCGCTTCGAGTCCGGCAGCTTCCATCTCCTTGAGCACCAGGCCGATGTGGGGCAGCTCCCCGTGCGGGAACACGTATTTCTCGATGAAGTCGGAGGCGCCGTAAGGGGTGGCACCGTTCTCCGGGTCGGTGGAGGTGATGCCGTGGTTCATCGCCAGGCCGCCATCGTTCAGGAGCTTGCGGATGATGGTGAAGTAGCTGCGCAGGTTTTTCAGGCCCACGTGCTCGAACATGCCCACCGAGGTGATCTTGTCGAAGCGCTCGTCGATGTCGCGGTAGTCCTGGATGCGGATGTCCACCTGGCTTTGCAGACCGGCGCGGGCGACGCGCTCGCGCGCTTCCTCGGCCTGGTTTTTCGAGAGCGTGATGCCGGTCACCCTGGCGCCGCGCTCGGCGGCGCGGATTGCCAGCGCCCCCCAGCCGCAGCCGATGTCGAGCAGGCGCTCGCCCGGTTTGAGCATGATCTTGCTCAGGATGTGGTCGAGCTTGGCGGTCTGTGCGGCAGCGAGGTCCTCGGTTCCGGTGGGGAAGTAGGCGCAGGAGTAGACCATGCGCGGGTCCAGCCAGAGCTTGTAGAACTCGTTGGAGACATCGTAGTGGTGCGCGATGTCCTCGGCGTCGCTCTGCTTGGTGTGCACGGCCGACTTGAGGATACGCCCGAACCGGCCGGTTTTTTCCACCCCGGTGCGGGCCAGGGCGGAGGCGGTCTCGATGATGTCGGCGGCGCGGCCGGCAACGTCGAAGTGCCCGCGTACGTAGCCTTCGGCCAGGTTGTCCAGGCTGGGGGGCAAGAGGAACTTGAGCGCCTTGGCGCCGGGCAGGGTGAGCGTTACCTTCGGACATTGGCCGAATGCGTATTCACCGCCGTTCCAGAGTTTGAGCTTGAGCGGCACATTGGCGCGTTCGCCGATGCCGTGCACAAAATGGTCCAGCTGCTTTTCCCAAAACATTGCGACTCCTTCTCCTTGAAGTCAGCGGTTCGAAGAATGTCACCGCGGGTTGAAACGTTCTGGGAAACACTGAATGAATCCCGAAAGCTGGGAGGCGATAGACGCGCCTCTCTCTGAAATCGGGGGTTGTTAAGGGGGCGCAGCCCACTTAATCAGTATTTCCCTGGGTAATATTTTTTACCCTTGATGGATCACTCCCTGGAGAAACAACACAGAGCCCTGCAATGGCCCTGTTACGATTAGACCACGATCTAAGCGGCAATGTTCCGAAAGGCAACATTGATTCTATTTATGACGCCCATAGTCCCATATCGTATCGTTTGACATCTTGGCTGACAACAATCGGCAGTTCGACTGCCGTATATTCCCGAATAAGCAGGGTAATCAAGGACCTTCAACATGGCTACACGTGGATTTACCGGCCGGCCCAGGGCTCCCGCCGGGCGCCTGCCGCCCGGGCAGACCCTCACCGAGGATTTTCCGGTACTCTCCGCCGGGCCGACACCGGCGGTAGCGACCGGCGACTGGCGCTTCGACCTCAAGGTCGGGCCGAAGGTGGTGGCAAGCTGGGACTGGGCGCAGTTCAACGCGCTGCCGCAGACGGATCTGGTGCGCGACATCCACTGCGTGACCCACTGGTCCAAGCTCAATACCATATGGCAGGGCGTGATGGTGGACGATATCCTCGCCGCCGCCGGCATCGCCCCGCCCACCGGTTATACCCTGGCGCATTCGTTTGACGATTACAGTACCAACGTGCCAACCGAGGATCTGATCGGCGGCAAGGCGATGGTGGCGCTGCGCTACGAGGGCCTGCCGCTGGCTTCCGAGCACGGCGGGCCGGCGCGCCTCCTGGTGCCGCATCTGTATTTCTGGAAGTCCGCCAAGTGGGTCAACGGCCTCCAGTTCACCGCCAAGGACGAGCCGGGGTTCTGGGAGACGCGTGGGTAC
>Ga0307511_10000889_pt1 | contig 31486 bp, 33 predicted proteins | sample 13_EM_MG_FD_200266 | JGI IMG/M metagenome (GOLD analysis project Ga0307511, IMG submission 200266) | Populus trichocarpa ectomycorrhiza microbial communities from riparian zone in the Pacific Northwest, United States - 13_EM | ecosystem: Host-associated > Plants > Roots > Unclassified | place... | reverse complement strand
AGCCGCTGGCTCAATTTACTTGTCAAGCGCTCCATGCTCCTATTGGCTTTGGATACTATAGGCTGTATGCATTTCCATTGGCTCTGATTGTAGGGCGACACTCCTATTGATTCCGGTCGCGCTCCTTATTGGCTTGGCTCTGCTATACCTGGCTTCAGTCGCACTCCTTACCTCCAGTAGGCTCACGCGCTGCTTGCCTCTTGAGGCTCTACCTACGCATTTCTGGCTACTGTATTCTTCTATAATTATTAGGTTAGTAGGCATGCTCACGCGCTGTAATAACTCTTATATCTAGGCTCTACTTATCTCCATATCTACAGTAGACTTGCCCTATATATAGGGTCGCGTCGCATGGGGTGCCGGGAGACTCTGCGGTTGAGGGTAATCTTTGCTTCGACGCGCTCCTATAGCTCTTATACCTAAGCTCTATTTGCCTTCATATGTAGCTATAAGGTAGGCTTGCACGGTAGGTTTGCTCTAGTCGCGCTCCAGGCTTCGCTCCTGGAGTGGATTCTTCGAATTTGATTACTTCGACTGGAGTTAGTCTTGCTCAGATCGCACCGCTATATGCCACTTCTCACGATTGCTCTTATAGGGTATTGAGATAATTAATTCTTATACATCTCAATTAATATAGAGCCTCGGACCGTTTGTATGTGTATGGTTCATTGTATTTATATATATATTTATATGCAGTATATGGGGTACTTTGCAGTGAGCATAAGAGCGGCACTAGGGTACAAATTGAGTTTCATATCAAGAATAGGGGATATACATGTCTATTAGGGTACTTATAGGTAAAGTACATACTATAAATATCTCAAAATATGTTTATGAATTACATATTAGTATAAAGTACAGTGTTTGTTTTATTCATATATTATTCTATATATTATACCAGATTAGGCAATGTACATTGGGAAGGCAACTACCTACAAGTTGCGAATCCTTGATCACGAGTCAAAAGCTGGAGCACGGACCAGAGCAAAAGTTACCCTCGACCGCGGAGCCTACCGGCACCCTACGACGCGACCCTAGAGCGCCCTATGTATAGGAACAAGCCTGCTGTAGCTATAGAGGTAAATAGAGCCTAGGTATGAGTGCTACAGGAGTGCTACTGTAGATAGGGAGATAAGTACCTAGAGCCTAGGTGTAAGAGTTATTACAGCGCGTTGAGCATGCCTACAAAACTAATAATTATAGAAGAATATACAGTAGTCAGAAATGCGTAGGTAGAGCCTCAAGAAGCAAGCAGCGCGACCTGAGCCTAAAGGAGTTAAGGAGCACGACCGGAATCCATAGGAGTGTCGCCCTACAATCAGAGCCAATAGGGCGCATACAGCCTATAAGATCCAAAGCCAATAGAAGCATGGAGCGCTTGACAAGTAAATTGAGCCAGGGGCTGTGAGAGCTTGTAAAGAAAAGTAAGAGGGTGTAGAAAGTGTTGCAGCGATGAAACAATTAGTTGAGGGATTTAAGTTAGCAAGGCCAAGGTATACATGTTCCACTAAGCGAGTGGCATTTCAGATAAGTCCATGTTATTCCAGTGGCAATTCAAACGTTTTCTCGTTTTGACGCTGGATAAACTTTGATTTCCTGTGGCGTGGCGACTCCAATTCTGGTGCAGTGCTCTCAGCGGGGGGGCCAGCCAGACCAGCCTGGACCTAGGCCTGAATTAACCAGGCCGGCACTGCTCCAGGGCCTGGGCGGACCATGTATAGGCCTGGGCTCGTACTTTTACCATATATTTCAGGGCATGAGCGTTTCCTCGGTAGGGCTCGAGCCAGCTCATGCCTAGGCGTAACCATGTAGCCCGAATCGCCTAGATCTCCTTATATAGCCCGAATTGCCGAGGAACCCTGGGCCGTGCACGAACCTTAACCCCCAGTTCGGAGGACAGGCGCTATTGGCACGGGCTAGCTTTTAATCGAGAACCTAAAAGGGGTCCTTTAACTTGAAAGTAGGATAGTTTCATGGGGCAGAGCATGGGCCAGTGTGGCTGAGCATTCTGGAAACCACCCGTGTCCCGTAAAGCATGCAAAAAATTAACCAATTTTATTCCGAAGTTATCTTACAAATACTCTAGCTGACTGCCAAACTGGCAAATCCTAGTCCGACACTTGCACATAGATAGATACTGCTTAATAACTGGCTTGCATTGTGTGTGCATAGCGTTCGTCAGCCACTGGGTGGCCGGTCTGTTATGCCTGCTCAGAGACATCTAGGCCTGGGCACGAGCCGGCTCGAGCCTGTCTTACCTTGGGCTCGAGTCGGCTCGGGCTCGTGGCTCGAGCTTTCTGCTCGAGCTCGGTCGGCTCGTGCCCAGGCCTAAATAAGGGCCCTCCGTATAGCTCTGCATATCAGCTATATTTCAGGTTCAATAGCCCTCAAAAGGTTTCGATATAGTCCCCGTAATGTGAAGCGCTTCTCCGCAATTTAGTAGCCCTCAAAAGCTTTATTTTGGTGGGTTTATGCAATATTATGCCTTGTACATCATTGACACTAGAAGCTTGGCTTGAGACCAAAAACGAAAAAAAATATGAGTGCGTTATAACTTTCTCCTTGGCACTGTATATAGATGCGGAATAAATGGAGCCCCGATTTGAGAAAGAAAAACTCTCCACTTCAAATACGACGTCGACTGGGAGCACATTTAGCATCCTGCATGCATTGCAATTCCAATATGACTGTAGTAGTCTACCATCGCTAAACGAGCAACGGATGAGTTGGTTACACATTCACAAGGGCAACGTAACTGCGTAATATTTCATCGGGAGTCAACAGGTGTTTTTCTTTTTCACAAAAAAAGAACGTGTAATACCCGTTGTCAGCGTTAAGTTTCCCGATGCTCCTTGAGTCAGGCTGCGTCGGGGGGAAGAAGAGGAAGTGGGCAGAGATATGGATGGACAGGGAGTTCTGTGGGGAGATAGTGACTTTTCTCTTTTGGGGGGAGGCGGGGGGGGCAGGGTCTAGTGCGGGTGCTGGTGTGGGGAACGGGGAGGGCGGAGCTTCATGTATTGAGAATTAGCGGGTCGGCATGGCCCTGGGGTTGAATAATCCAGCCGAGTCTTCACTCGGGGATGCATGCCCTCGTCATATACCATAGTATGAATACGAGTACTGAGTTACCCAAAAACAAAAACGACCCGTAGCATACAGAAAGCTCTCATGTGAGTTTCGAGAATGCATATTATAACTTTACCCTACAATGGGTCAACAGGGATGGGAAAATATATCTTGCGAGGTATAAAATTGCCTAGTTTGCCTGTGTCCCAGTGCCTACGATAGTGACGACTGTTCCTACTCTATGGAATACCAATATCTTGTTATGTACCGCAATATTAATAGTTATGCCATCTACGACCATAGACTGAAGAAAACGAGGCATCCCGTCCGCTCTGCCATATCTAAGCTTCAGATCGCCAGGCTAGTACTGCGGTGGGTGACCACGCGGGAATCCCTGGTGTTGTAGATTTTGTCTTTTTGTCTCCTTTTGCTGACTGAGCCTATTAGCTTGATATCCTGAGCAATCTCTCACATCTTGATCAATTATTTAACTACGGACCCTCCCGGGTTGAAGGTGCTAGAAATCGGCTGTCAAGTTTCGCAGTTGGCAAGTCCCACGTGCAACACTTGCAAACAAGCACCACAGCGACCATACCTCGTAAAATACCCCTGCTGAGCACCAAGCGGCTGTATTAATGTAGTAATGTCCCTCACCACGTTGGAAGGTGCTGGACAAGGAGGAAGTCGAGTCTAACCGAGATCCTGCCCTCCAATATTTTGTTGACGTATCTGGTATGATTCATGCAATCCTTATCTGTATCGATGGGAGAATGTAATCAATATTAACGCACGGGGTGTAAATATCAAAATAATCTGGTGGATGCCAGTGAGCTCGATTACTAAACGACACTGATGATGCAATCTCGCTTGGCAAACTTGCAGAGATTTCTTTTTTGGAACGTAGTCCTATAATGAACCTGGCTATACTGACACCCTAGCTATAGTGAAGCTCAGAGCCAGTCTCGAACCAAACTGGCTCAGCAGAGGTCCAACTTACTATGCGCACAGAAAGAGTTTGTTGGCTAGCAATAGAATTTGTACTTGATTTTAGCATGTGCCAATTAAACCATGGCAGTGTTGCGTGAAATCTTGCCCTAGGCAAGGGAAAGGATCCAATATCCCTCCTACGTTAAATTTAAAACATCATATTAGTATAGTGACGTTATGACGTACAAGCCGACGCCAATGCTACATACACGCGACTTCAAAGCTAACCGTTCTACTCCGTCACAATATCACCACGCGACCTACAATCCTTACGGTATGGATAACCCACCCCCTTTAATCACCCCTGTGGAATGCTATGATACCACATGGATACTGCATACGGCCGCATTGAGTTAGCTTAGCTGCATAATTAGAGTGCATGGGTGCATAAGTTCGGTGGCGTGATTCAGCAGGTCACAAGGTTGAGTCGTATACACACTGAGCCTAGCCTACAAACCCCCACATCGTTCCATAGTGCGTGAGGGCAAACAAAATAAGTTTCGATATATGATATGCTACATTCATGAATGCTAGAGATCTCCATGGCTTGGGAACGAAATAAAATAGTAGCACCCGATAGCCCTTACTGCTCGCACTTGTCGTAATCCGCATATGTGCCAGACTACGCATGTCGCATGTTCGCACGCTCTTGTCTTGCATATTGGGCATGTATTGAGCTACAAGAGTTGCGTTGTGGTACTAAACGTTTGTCCTGAAATATACTTAGCTATGGGCTTCACACAAGCATTATACGTTAGAAACTTTAGATGGTGACACAAAATACCGGGAAAACTGGTGAATAAGTCCCCTTGTCTATACTGAGATATTTCTAGAACTACTACTGATACTACGTACTTGGACAAGGATCAGCTCCTTCTGCAACTTATCTAGGTACTCCATATCTTCATCAGAATCCACCGTATCGGTAGTATTTTCCATCTGCCATGGCCCGACTATTATGTCTGGTAAGCCAGGAGATATAGAAATACCTGCCTGCTTGAAAGACTTAATATTACGGAACCTTTTCTCTGTATGTAACCAAACCCATGCTTGAAGTATGTAGTATTAGCGCTAGAAATGTCTCAGTACAGATAAGGGGACTTATTCACCAGTTTTCCCGGTTGATTCAGATGCCAACCGCCCCATGAGTCCGCTATCGCTTGGTCAACCATGTAGGCTGCCACAGACCCTCCTAAAGCTGCAGGATCTATTGACTGGTCAAGCTGCTATTGGCTCTGCGCTCCCCTGGGAGCTAAAGGCTGTATGGGCTCCCATTGGCTCTCCCTGCAGAGCTCCTGCTGATTCTGGTCGTTCCCACATATTGGCTCACCACTCGCACCCCTTTTGCTTACCACTTGATGCTGTACGCGCATATTGACCTACCTACAGTATACCTACCTACAGTATGATATGGCATGCCCAACGCAATAGGCACGCTCCTATGGTTCTGATAACTAGACTCCATTCACTCCCATAGCTGCAGTAGACTTGTGGGACTGGGCTTCACGTTAAGCTTCACTCTGGTTGTGATTCAGGGTAGGGTAAGGCATCGCTCTACGGTATCAGTGGGGCTACCTATCAGTTTATGATCAAGCATGCGCAGCCAGTAGGTTGGGTTCCCAATGTTGCATTCCTAATATAGTATAAATTACGAAGTACACACCATAGTCTGGTTTACCTTGATAATTAAATCTCCGGACTAATTATTACTGATTAAAGCATACAGATATGTAACGTACAAGACTTTTGAAGATGTTCATTGTACATTACCTTGAGCTAAGGAGCGTATCCTTCATAGCATTAGGTTACATCGGGGCCAGATATAGGTTGTTACCTGTAGATTGTGGCGCACAGTCACAAACAGTTTGAAGATGCTTTACATTAATTAAGCCGCATACCTACCATAGACCGACCAGTACCGATATGTGTACCAGACAAATATAACCCATACATACTTACTGTCTGCGACTCTTGAACATAGGGTTACTAGTTTTTAGTCGGTTAATTAACTAGTTATCTTGCATAGATAGGCGAATTCTTGCTAATATAACGACTTTGGAAGCCGTTGAAAGTAGAGCGTTTTGTATCCCTTGTGTGATAGTAGAAATAAAGTAATCAATATGTTGATAGTAGAACTAGAAAAGTGCAATTAGATTACTAGTAAAAGACTTTTATATTCTTTTACCACAGGTATATGTGCTTCAGCAATATATTCGGCACAAATATGTAATAACTAAATGTTCTAGAAATTTGTACACACTATGTATTTTTTTTTATTTTTATATTTTATGCAATCATTACTCTTATGTACATCAATAGGTGATGGGTGACGATCTACAAAAATCAAGCCAAAGAATATCACCACCACCAATCGCCAGCGGAGAAATAACAGGGCAAAAGCCGACACCAAGTGGACAAATAACAACACTCAACCGGTAGAAATTAAGCAAAGGGTCGAGTGGGAGAAGCAAATCAGCGCAGGTGGAAAATATCAGAACTCATCTGTCCCAGTCGTATTCTGTGGTGCGGAAGCGTTTCCTTCGCATTCGAAGCCACTGGTTGAGATCGATCCTTTCCTTCATGTAGATAACCAGTGACGACACCAGCTTCCCGACCCTTCTCACACTACAGAGTGTACTTATAGTGGACTGTATAGTATATAGTGTCTGGATCATCTGGAATTAAGTCAATCAATCTATATATAGTTCTTTGCTTTGTTATTATCGTATATGCTTGTTTATGGGATATACTTGTGTTTACGTCCTCCATTTCCCTTAGGTACGTCTTCATCAACCAGCTCTCTAGTTCCGTTGTCTTCTACTAACTACCCGTAACGTAGTCGACGGGGTAACTGGGAAACCAGGCGCTTGACCTTTCTTGGTAATTTACTTACAACCTCACTTCTGTGCGCGCCCCTGATAGAGGCGGTTTTCAGGTAGCCTCGTACCCCATGAGCTACATTTCTATATCTAGCTTTTAACTTCAGGTATCCTGATTTACAGTTGGTCATTTTAATAAATCGTGCCCTCCTTATTTTAAAGCATTATTCAATGTAGCTTCCGTTTACGAAACTCAAACCTCGGCCAAAAGAACAATTCCTCAATCCGCAAAGTTCATATTTGGGTTTGTGATTATCTATGCACGCATTAGTTGCCGTCTTCCATGTAGCGTTAAGGGGCGCTCGTTAAACGTAGAGCCAGCGACTAGTGTACATGTAACTAGGGGCGTGTAAAGCTAGCGCGAAGAAGAGTTTTCAGGAAGTGTGGTAGGTAGCGATGGTACAGATACGAGCGTGTCCATGTAGTTGGGAGATTTCGCTGGGTGAGACATATTCCAAAAAGCAAATTTCATTGATGTCTCAGTTAATAGGCACAGTAGCGTGACGCGCTAAGGAAAGATTACTGTCAAGGCGCCCACACAGTGCCCATCAAGTCAAGTTCACAACGTCATGAGATGAGATGATGTATGGACAAAGGTTTTCGATGCCACGGCGACAGGGATGCAAATGTTTACAATACCGGTACGATACCCCAACTTATTGACAGGGTTGGAATACCATTGCACCATCACGCATGTACAAAAGGAGATACAGGATATCTATAATTATAAGAGGAATACGAAGATAAATACCCATAGCGGTACAAATAAAGCTCAGTCATGAAGGGTCCGGCACGTGCGTGGGTTGTGTCCAGACTGACTGCATGTGATTTTGATGCTATTATCGGCCTGTTTATTTGCCAGTCACAGGTATTGACCTTGCATTTGTATGACTCGAGATGTGCCTTTTGCTGCCAAAATAAAATGGAATTTTTCCCGTATAGACCAATCCTCAATGTTGTCCAACACATCAAATGACACATATAATTATGCTAGTTCTGGTGGTAGAGGTAGGAGATTTTGTAAGCCGACCATACCTAGGTTGTATAACTTACAACGTTCAACTATATTATTTGCTGTGGTATGGTAGCGTCGTAGCCGTGGCATTGAAACCGTTGTCCATGATGTATAATATATGTCGTACGTTAGATCTACCTACACTAACCTGCTTCGAACTAAGGCAACTGGCACTTATTCAGGACAATGCCGCCCGCAACTGCTAAGTTAGATCAGAATGTACCCTCCTTAGATACATCAGTGGAATTTCTCTGTGCTCTGTTTTCTAATTACTGCGATAACTCAACGACCGTTGCTCGGTAGGCTCCAGGACACCGTGTGAGAAGCCTAATACCGGGCTATTCGCCGAGACTAGATCTATAGAAGATTTAGTGAACCAGGTAATCTCATGCAGGCAAGTACAATACGAAAAACAAGCACCAAAGTAGGACCACTCGAAATGGTGAGACATCGACCAGACCTCCATACACAGAATACGAGATGTGAAATCGCCCCTATTTTACGCATGGAAAAGGTAGCTTCTTATATTTTTTTTCTTTTTCTTCCAGTCTATTACGCCTTAATCAGCCTTAGGCTATGCGGCGGCCTTGGAACCTTTGACGGAACCTTCATTGGGAGCGGTCGACCCCCGTAGCTTCTTATATGCGGGCATGAATATAGTAGCAATTGAAAATACAAATGGGGATGTCAAAATTACCTTGAACTGGCTGTGCCAACCATGCGAGGTTCCGATTCTTATTGCTCCGGCGCTATAGCCAGACCCCAGCACTATTGTAGGAGGGTATAACGGCTCTGTCTGTGCCCATCCACGTTACTAGTCAAGCCCCGATTATTGGATCCCCGTTAACGGCATAGTTGAAGTCTTGTACCCAATTTCGCCTGAACGTGGATGCCCAATGCGCTGATCTATCCATATGTGGTTGGGCCAACTACCCCATCCCTGACTGTGCATGTGCAATCCCGGTACCAAGGTGCAGATTGTTGGTAAACCTGTGGCGCAAAGCAAATTAATCCCTGTACTATCCTTGTATTCCAGGTCTCGTATTCTTGGACCCTTCACTATTCGGGTATCACAAGCTGGAGGCCATCATTTGTTGACTAGGTCCTCCGATGCCTCGCTGGTTGGAACTAGTGCAGGCTACACGACATGTCTGTAGTTATTACTCTCAGTCTCGAACACCCAAAACGAGTACGGTAAACTATGTATATCAGGATATCCAATGGATACACAACGATTCTCTCTTTACACGCGTGGGCTAGAAAGACTGACAGGTCTGGTCAAAATGTGTAGTGATAGAAGATCTTGGGCAGCGCAAATCCTAGGTCTCGAGGCTGCACTCTAAGAGTAATTTTTGTGCTTTGAAAGACAACTGCCAATGTCTGGGGAAATGGTTCAGGAAAAAGCCATATACGGTATACCCTATCTTTTAACTCATAACTAAGACAGTATCATACAGCAGGACAAATATTCGCGTACAAGCCAGCTGACAGTCCAAGTCTAGCCAAAACACCCGAACCACAGTAAATTTCCAGACTAGACAGTAGATGTAGTATTAACATCCACAGAGTGAGGAAGTTACTATAATCAGTAATCTGTCCCATTCCCATATTATTTCGGGTAACTAGCTAGCGTAGGTGGCGCCTGCAAGGGTTGACGCCCGCTGAATCGTGACCACAGATGGGAGGAGCTCGAATCTCTACCTACCATGTCCCTTAGTTAAAGTGTGGGGGCAATTACCGCTGAAGATCAGGCCCCAGCACACGCTCATTGTGGCTAGCTCTTACTACTTTTCGCGGAGTAACCTTACTTTCCAAGGTATCGCGCTGCATGGGAGGCGCAAGCCATGCTAGTAACTCCAGATGATTCGGTATGCCGACACAGGCGTCTCTGGTCGCAGTCTCACTTCCGCTCGTACCTGAGCTGGAGCTACCTGGCGCTCGAACAACAAGCCAACAACCCCGCTTTTAGACTCCTCCTTTCGGAAGTGTGGAATCACTTGCCTATCGAGGCTCTCAACACTCTGAAAGCTATATCGAAGGAATCTCCGACCATACAGTTAGGACCTAATAAGCAACTGCCCCCTGCCTACGACAGCCAGCCAGACTTACCGATGGATACAGAAGCATGCTCAGATGTTAATATTTTAGATGAAGGGGACGAAGGGGAAGTGGTGATGGGCAAGGGGACTATGTATATTACTGGACGACAGACTGAACAATATCCTGGGATCATACTCAGGGGGGGGATTTTGTAACTAGATATTTTGCTGCCAGCCTCGATACGGGTCTTCTTTTCTGGGACAGTCTTGTTATCATAGTAAAAGCAAAGCCTCTCGACCGGCTATGTAGATAGCTGTCTTAGTCGCGAGTTAAACCGTATATTCCGACAATTATATCCAGAGTTGGCAATGAATCCACAACCATGTAGCTACATACTTCCAGAGCCAGCTCATTGCTACCTGGACAACCCTGAGCCTGCTATTCAATAGTCGGGGTTCGACTGTTGATGGGTACTAGTGCCTGACCCAGCGAATACGACGATACTCTAGCTCTGTGTCATGTGTACGGAGTGCCTCAATTCACATAACGTAACTAGCGATACGCTGTCTCATACTCAGAGCAGATCAATTGAGTTAGTATTATACTTGTTGAGAACACGCCAGATAGCTAGGCACTGCGGCATACTATTTTTGTATAAATATCGACCAAATTCCCCTCGAGTTCCAATCCATTATCCAGCACGCCACCACAATCCAGCAGAACAGTCAGGTTTGAAGACCCTCAGGCATAATTTCTCAGCTCTACTAAAGCCTTCACTTGTCAGTCCCCTTCTACTATTTTTCACCAATACCTCTAATTGAGCTCCAGAAGTCCTTACTGACACTTACGTAGCATTTCAACCCTCAAATCCTCATCAAAATGCAATTCACCACTCGCTTGGTCCTCCTCGCCGCTACTGCCTCCATCGCGTCTGCTTGGCATTTCACAGGCTTCAGCGATTACAGTTACGGAGGCAGCGAGATCTTCCGCCAGTCTGGCACCACCAGCACCCCCAACTGCGTGAACGTTGATGCTTCGTTCAATGACCAGTTGTCCTCCTACTACTGGGGCCGTGCAGACGCTGAATATTGCGAATTCACTGTATGGGGGGATTATAATTGCGCGGGTCCCGTGGTTGCTACATCGAGGGCGAGCAACGTGGAATCCGATGTCGATGCAAGCATGAATGATCAAGCTTCTAGCTTTTCGGTTCGTTGCTACTAGTAACCTCCTTCGCACTGCCTTGATGGGATTGGGATGGTTGTGAGGTTCTGAAGATGGATAGGGATGGAATGGGGCTGTACGGTCTGGTCAGGGGACTATGTCTTCTCATGTGTACACGTTGATGTTGGTTTTTTTGCAATTCATTTGGTTACTTCAAGTTATTTCCGTTCCTGTGTGCCGTTTAATACAATATTTACAAAGTTCCCTACCAACTAAGTAGCGCAAGTTGTATCATGAAAATATCTGTATCCAATGGACTAGTGATGAAAAAAAAAAAAGGAAAAGGACTAGTGAGACAGAGATCGGATGTGCATACAGTCATCGCACGTTATAAGCAACCCCTGATATAAGCAACGACCCTCCGGTCCCGCCAGAATCCGGCGAGATTTGTATGAGAAATAAGAAACTCTTATAGGAAAGTTTCTTAATTATTGGCTTAGTAATACATATAATTGCTTATATCGTGAGTATGGTACGGCTCTGATATCTCCGAAATCCCTATTTCAATTCACAGAAAACGAGCAGCTGGAGGTGCTGCTACATCGGGAAAAGTGAGATGTAAGGAGTCTGCAAAGCATAGCTCGGAGGGCACAACTGGAACTTGCCATCACCGGTTTTTGTGTATATCTCAAGTTATCTGAGATGCACTGTGCCCGCTTGATATGGTACTTTACCTAACTAGCTCGTGATATATCTGTCAGCAACTCCTCAAGGTAGGTCTTATGTATTCAGTTAGCAATATGGGACACTGGTGGCTGGTACTTTTGAGCTTGTTGAATGCAAATGTCGAGAAAATTTGGTCCGCCATATGTATCCTGACGGCAATCTCATCGCAGGCGGCCTCGGGCGCAATGATGCATTCGGGTTTTTATTTTTTATGTTTTATTTTTAATTTTAAAGCTTGATTTCGCACGTAACCTAGGGTTGTGGCGAGGCGATCTAAGATATTGGTTAATTTATTTAACTACTATCAAGACCCTGGCATCTATGTAGGAACAACCTGTAGGACTGGGTGTAACTCAGCCATCCTCATACTGTCCACCACATCATCAATTCTACTTCCGTCAGCTACGTATAGTTCCGGGTGATAATTCCAGAGGTAGAACTTCCCCCTTGCTTCCTTTGATCTTTTATGATTTTTTCAAAAGTTGCGGTTTTGGTGTAAAACAGACGACGGACGGACGTTGATGGCCTAGTACTATACCTCCTATTCCAGTATGCGTTTCTAGGTCACTGCGCTTATTTTTACCACCATTGTATAGCGGGTTCTGCATTTTCGCTATATTTATATTGTGCAAAGCTAACTATATACAGAATCACCGCCAGAAGGAAGCCTTGTAGGCCTGGGCACGAGACATCTCGTGACCTGTATTGTCTCGAGACTTTTAGTCTTCGACCACATGACAATAATAATCATATTCTATACTATATAGCCGCTAGATACCTACTTATCATCATCTCCAACTTCCAAGTCAACATCCCCTTCCAAACCCTCTTCTGCTAACCCTCCCTCTAGACTAGATACATGCGATGCTTTTTGTAGCTCTTCCAACCGGGGGATGTTTTCTTATTGACTGGTCGCAAGTAAATCATGTCGTCGGAGATGTCGGAGATGTAGGGTAGAAGTAGTAGATTTTGCTTGAACGGTCCACTCACCTCGCGTACAATGTGTGCAATAGATTAGGTGTTGAGGCTCATTATTCTCCAGCGACTTTGGTTCTAACAGATTCTGAATATAGTCTTGTATTTCCGTGAGCAGGTATTCCACTAACTGTTCGAGAGCCTTACAGGCTACCATAGGATATTCGTCTGGAGTACGGGCAGCAGATACGGAAGTTTGGCTCATTGCGCGCGCTCGATCGTTATGATAGCAGATGTAGGTACCAGAAATGTAAGGTGTAGAAAGCCCTATTTTTGGAAGGATTACAAACCGGATATGGACATTATATATGGATTTCAACCACTGGATATGTATAGATATTGACCCCTCTATATGTATGTATGAATACTGGGCTCTGGATTTATATGAATATTGACGGCTCAATATATCTAGGTATAAACCGCTCGATATGTGTGAACATCGGACGCTCGAGACATTCTCAGCTACACTCAACCCGGCGGTGATTCCGAGGAGTGATTATTTGGCAATTGTCGGGCCTTGAGGTGATCTAGATACTCGCGGATAAAGTTGTAGGTTCCATGGACACCTTGTATCGGGGGTTTGGGACCATCTGCACCTGAGTTCATTCTGTCACATTGATTGTTGAATCAAGGGTCTGTTGTTATACAATGCTGAAGGTATAATAGCATCGGTGGGTTTACCTCCGACAAGCGTAACATATCATGGAAAACTCTGGTGAATGTTGTTTTTCAGTGCCATTCAGCCTGCGCACTATGTCCTTTTGATATTCCTTTTTTGGGATAGAGACCCCCTGGGTTACCAAGTGGGCTTGGAATCATAATCAGTTGGGCTCCTGTCATAGTGGGCTTGAGTACAGCCACTGAAGGAGACAAGATGATTATATGGTGGTAAAAGTACTGCACAGTGGAACAGCAGAGAGTAGTGGTTTAAGGAGGAGCCAAATGATTACTTCTTGAGGATTATCGGCGGTGTGGAGGAACCTCATATAACAGTTTAGGGCTGTCGATCGGCAATGGCTGCGAAAGTACTGCACAAGAGGTGGCTCGGGGTGGAGAGAAATGACTGCACAATGTGTACCTTAGGAGGTTTGTCGGCGGTGCAGAGGCAATGTGGGGCTGTAGAGACTGGCGGACGCACACGGGTGGGTCAAGGAGGAGGCAAAACCCTTACAATCTGTCAACGGGTAACCAGACCCCTGATTACCTCAGGGTATCTTGGGTAAGCAAGATCTTCACACTTAGAGTCATTGGGACTACGTGGTGTCACGGATCCTAAGCCTAATTGTAGGGACAGCTGGTTGCGGTGTGATCTTGTGCTGTCTATGCGACCAGGATGGGGCAAGTTCAATACAAAAATCATAGTACCAACAAAGGTACCTAGGGGCCAAACCAGGACCCCTGATGACTTCACAAAATGCAACCATCCAACCTAGAATGCCCTTGACTGAGAGATATATTTCCTGATTGGTGCTATGTAGGAAGAATTTAGTGTAACTAGGCTACTTTGCCGTCCAAAAAAGACAAATTTTCCTTTAACATCCACGATCTTCAGGGATACCCACTTTATGCCCCTTGGTAACACCCTTCGCCGCTGGAGCAGTTCTCGTTCCTGACGCGGGCTTTGGCCCATTCAGCTGCTTGGGGCGAGGATCGGGCTTGTTCATCTGTTGGGTGGTCTGGATCAGCCCCAATAGCAAACATAGCCCATTCAAGTTGGGTACGCTTGTGCGCAGATTTTCGTGTACCAACCAGTTTTTCCCTTCCTTCTTCTCTTCTTGGGCGCTGGTGGCAGCTCCAACGCCGGTTGGAGATTCTGGAATCTGGGTTAGGATTGCCAGTCGCAATCTGGTCGGTTGCCCGATGTTCGGGTTCCCCCTGAGCTTCCTCGGAACTATTTCTATAGTAGCCGATTGAGGAGGCATGGGGTCTTTTCACAACCTCTGTTTGACTGCATTGTTAATTGACCAGTATGTCCTGAAGGCGCTGGTATATCCAATAATAGTGGCTTCATAGCTTCCTGAAGCCATGGTGCAACTTCGGAGCCTAAACAGACCACTTGTTGTCTAGATAGTCTTAGATTGAACTTTTCTTGTGCTGGGTCCTTCAGAAGGTGCGTTTTGATACATATTTGTTTGCTTAGAGCTTTGTTGCGGATTCTGTGCTTTATATATGTTCTGGGCTGCTCGCGGGCAGCGGGCAATTTATGTAATTATTCAATTTGGTAAATGTCAATTGAACAAAACATTGTGGTACACTCAAAACTCTCTATGAGATTGTTTTTGACTTACCTTATGTACATCACATACCATTCCTTTGGATTAGTCGGAGACGGCAGACATTTATCAAGAGGTGAATCGCGAAAAAACTGTCTCAAGCTCTTCAAATGATGAAGAACATGCTGATGACATTAGCAACTCATCAGCTTCATCTCTGATGAGGAATGGAATGGGGGAGGAGGGAGCTGTGCTTATTGTTACCGTAGAAATCCGCGTATAAGTATCGTTTCTCATGCAATCAGGGCGAGGGGTGAGGCATTTAAAATTAATTTCGTTTGCACAGGGGTCCTTATTCACGGGGGGTTCGTACCTAGATTTTTTCCTGCTCCCAGCTTAACCTATAGCGGCCCTTGTTTGTCCCTGCTCATCTTGTAGATCATCATAGTGTGTTTGGGTAGCTGTTGCGCACTGAGCATATCTTGCGTCGTACAGGCTATCTTGTAACCTGAGCCTTGTCTTCTGATGGAACTCAACTGTTCCTATCATTTTGCAGGTAGAGGTGCCATCATGAGCTGTCACTGGTAAGCTGTTTTTTTAAAACTTCCCCAAGGTATTGCATATATGGTCGGAGGCGGGCAGTAAGATTGGAAATACCCCTCCGTATTTTTCGCTGCTGGTGCCGGTTCTTCCGATTCGAAATTAGCATAATTACCTATGTTCATTATCAGATCCGGATTGGTCATGATTTCTCCTTTTTAATGAAAAAACATTTGTATTGTTAATTTTCCTCTTTTGTTCACATTTCACTCTTCCTCCGTATGGACTTTTCTGGCCTATCTTTCACCTATACAGTAGTCATGCCTTTTTCCGGAATCCTTCCTACCTTTGTGAGCCTCGGTTTTGAGTACCACCAGATTTCCTTTATCCATTCATCTAGGTTGCGTCTTGCCCTTCTGCGGCCCTGGAGCATATATCTTAATCGGTTGTGAGAGGTCACTATAGATATACTTCCTTGTCTCTAATTTTCCCCACAAGGGTGTTGTAAAATGGCGTAGCAGAAATTCTGCCTTTGCCCAGTCAGATTTTTAGAGGGCAGCAAGAGCTTCTCCAAACTCTCAGCTAGCATAAAGTCCAATTCCGGCTCGTATTCGACTATGTGTTCGTTAATTGAATATTTCCAAACATGGTAGTTAATAAGCCTCACAACACTGGTGAGGATAGCTTAATATCTGTCATAGGTTTTCCCTCTTACATATTTACCTAACGTCGTTAAAGGCATCTGCGGCATTTAAAGCCAGTCCTATGACATTGACTACCTCCAGTTCACAATTGCTTCTCCTTGTAAGGATGACAAAGTTGTTGTCTCTCTGCCATTGAATTGCTGCTTTCCTCGTAGATTTTTTGTGTCGGTGGACTAGTACGTAGTTGCGGCACTTTCATATAGGCTGAGTATTTGTCCCATCTATTGAGCATGATTCTACTCTCTAGAGAGCTTTCGGCGCAATCTTGGGTATTGATCTAGTACCTGGTTCCTTGGACATTCTGATCAGCGGGGGTATTGTAGGTCTCGGGCTTGGAGTTCCCGGAGCGGAGGTGGTGAAGGACTTCTTGTTGCGGTTTGAATTTCTAGTATGGATCGGGGTTGGGCAGATGATCCAGCGTGTTGTTCAGTGTCGTTCATTCATTCTCTCCTAATGTCCTTCCTTAGGTACTTCTATCGGGGAACTTTATTAGTAGATCTAGATACGAGATGGCTAGACGTTTCACTTCTTTATTTCATACCAATACCCAGCCTTAGGTGCACCAGTCGGGGAACCGAATGGTAAGGTTTTAAATAAGAGATGACTACAAGACGCTGATGTCCCAGATGCCCTGTGTTTCTAGATCTTGTTCGGAAGTCCTTGAACGTTTGGTAATCTGGTGTTCTGGAGTTCGATCGATCTGCAGGTATGTTCGTGCTTCTGCCGCCGGTAATTGTATAAGCTACTCCTTTCTTGTGGATCTTCGGGTTCCCCGTGGTATCTTGCGCTTCCGAGGATTGACCTGTGAGTTTTCTGGGCCACAATCGGTGTGTGAGTTGCAACAGTAGGTACAGCTGTTTAGCTTGTGGGTCTGAAAGAATATATAGACTTGTTGCCCACTAAGTGTTACCTACAATAGGGGGTTGCAGGTCAGAGCCTAAATAAACTCCATGCACATAAGAAGTAATGTCAATTATTTACACTCGCTGTAATTACCTGTAGCTTCTGTCGGAAGTCTATGGCGTCGCAATCTTCTCGACACAAGCCTATTTTACTCACTGCTATGGTACTGTATAACGAAGCGAGTATTCTCGCGGCAGGAGGTGAATAACATAGTGAACCTCGGTATGAGTGAACTCAAGGGTGAAAATGAAAAGTGAACGCTGCAAAGGGCGTGAATCCCAGGGTGAGTACGTATAGTGAGCATACTCCCGTGAGCACATTTAAGTGAACGATGAGGTGAATAAAATAGCTCATAACAATGCTAGTGAAGTTTAGCCTGAGTACTGCACTGTTGTCTCACAATGCTACACAGTTCTACTCACTGCGTCAGCATGGAGTCACAATACGCACTACCCGACCTGCAATCCTGCTCGCGGCGTGAACATAATCTCATGAAACTCACTCCTTGTACTCACCTCCATACTAACATTATTCTATAGTGCACGTATGAGGGCAACTAAAGAAGTTTAAATTCAAATACCATGGCTGGGTGCGGGGTTTTTTTTAATTTTTTTTAAAGTCTATACGCCGATTGAACGTTATATTATGCGGCGGTCCCGTTGCCTCTCCTTTGACGGTTCGGCACCCACGGAACAACAGGCAAAGGAAAACTACATACAACTGTATCCCGCCAACGCAATACCACTGTAAGAGACCCAATTACCAATCCGACTGCTTCCTCTTGACCAATGCCTCCTTCTGTGGTTCGTTTGAGTCATCCACCATGTCCGGTGATGCCTGTACACCAACTTCTACCACCTCTGCCTTCTCAACTGATTGTACTGCCGGAGCTGTAGCCTCCTTCAACTGCCTCAGCTCCCGCCTCAGAGAGAAAATCACCTCGTCTCGCTCTTTGTTCTCATCATCCAACTTCCTCTTTGTCTCTGCCTGGAGATTTTAAACTCTGGGGTCCTCCTTGACTCTCGAATCAAGCTTCTCCAAATGGTCTTTGACAGGTCCGATCAGTGTTTCCACTGGTCTTCCTCTTGAACACCCTATAGCACTTGCGAGGTAATCTGCTAGCCTTTTGAAATTGTCCTCTGCTACTGTGTTCCTCCTGTCCTCCAATCACCCTACGTTAGTGGTTGCCAGGTCATTGTTCCTCTTTCTCTCTCTCTCCAGTCTTTCCTCCAACTCCTCAACCTTATCCTCTAGTCCGAGAACTCTATCGGTATTATCCTGAATCACTCTCAGCTATTCAGAGATACTATTTTTGCCTTGTCCTCTTCTTCTTCATCAAACTCTCCTGGGATCTCATCTATTAGAATGATCGCGTCCCCTGGGTGTCTAGCTCCTACGAGAGCTCCTGACTGGTGGAGAACAAATTCTCCGAGCTCCCTGGACTGGTACGGGGATGTACCATACTTCTGTCTATTCTTAAGCTCACTCCAAGCCACCTCCTCTAGGCCCGCTTCATCCTCTGAGTCTAGGAAACCTGGTGGATTTCCCTTTACAGCCCATGGACCTACCAAACCTGCCTCGGAAAGTTCCTTATCTGCTTGGCTATCCCCCGTTACGTTCCAAGGGTCCTCGCTATCACTTTCTTCAGCACTAACTTTAAATTCCTCATATTCACCCTCTTCCTCTACCGTCGCCACTAACTCCTGTTTCTTAAAAGGTCCCAGTGTAACCCTTCCTGCCCTTGGAGTGGCATCCGGTGTGACAAGCTGCTTGGGTTCTGGGGTGGTTGTCCTTTTTGGGGTATTGGCTAAGCCTGGTGTGGTAAACTGGCGTTTGGCCTTGCTTGCTTTCCGGCCTTTTGCCTTCCCTGGACTCGGCATGCTAATTGCTGCCTTCTGAATACGAGTAATGACTTTTAAAAAAAATTAAAAAAAAATTGCTGCCTTAAGGGTGCGAGTCTGATCGCTGGTGTTGCAACGTGCCGCCTTAGTACTCTTTCGTAGTTGAACCTCTGTTACAACCAACGGCGATTGCAACGTCGAAAATCCTTAGACAGAAGTCGCCCGGTCAAGCTGAACAGCGATCGGAGCTTGACCCTCCGGGGGATTTTGTAGTTCTCGGGTATTTCTGGCAAGAGTCAGATATTCTTGCTCAGCTTCTCTCTGCGTCGAATGCTGTAAATTCCGACGTCGGAAACCCACTGGTTGTCGAGATCGACCAAGCGGGCTCGTCCTGCACGGTGGGTGCCGGGGTGAGGCTATGCAACTGAATTTGGATTAATATTTACACACTCGGTGTATATATGCGTGTACATGTTACATATAAGTGCTGCAGTACCATGCTACAGTACCCTCTACCTTAAGATAAGTTCCCCCCCCGCGATATAAGAAGCTGAAGCTGCTACTTTGTAAAGTTTTGTATTGGGAAATAAGAAACTCTTGATACTAGACATTTTCTTAACTATTTCGCGGCAACTGCTGGGTGATGAAGTAAAGGCTAGGAGAAGAGGAGAGGCAAGAACGGGAGATCTGATGACGAGATCGGGAGAAGGCAGGAAGAATTGGGGCCTGATCCTGTAAGCTGGGATGGTTTAAAGACAATGTTGAAATTTAGTGCAATGAAAGGCCTAGCCACCTAGGGGAGACTTGCTAGCAAAGGGGACAGAGGGGAGTGAGGCAGGAGTAGAAGAGGATGAGAGAGAAGGGAAGGCCATTGGTGAAAACAGGGATAGGTAAACTATCCCATACACGGCCGGGAAGGCACCCTGCAGACCTAGCGCAGGTACTGGATCATAACGTCAACCCCACCTACAGGAAATACAGAAAGTATCTAGAAAAGGGGTAGCATGTCGCGCTGTCCTGCACACCCGGGGAAGGGTAGGGGGGAAGATGAGGGACGCGTGGGAAGAGAAAGGAGTGGATGAGGGGTTAAGGAAAGGGATGAGAGAAGGTGACAGCCGACTTGAGATACCAAGTGGAGAGGACCCGGAAAGAAGTGTGATGGTGGAGGTTGCGATTATATCTTCCTTTATTTTATTAATCTCATAGTCTCAGGAGACTGGAATTTGTGTACCGACCGAACCTTTAAAGGGCAAATATTGGTGCCTTGCCATGGCTTTGGCCGAATGCGAGTACAGATTTGAAAGAAAAGGGAGAAACTTAACTATGCGAATAGTAATACATATAAAAGTATGTGCTTTCTGGCGGGTAGCCTTATGCGGGTTACAAGAGATACCTAAGGAGTGGCTCACTGGGCGAGCAAGCATCACGAGGTTTTGCAGGCCTCATCGCCTTCCCTAGCTTTTTGTGTATAGATCTTGTTATGAGAGACCTCGCGGAATAAGCAACTCCGTGCTGGTCCCCGAGGGTTTCTCCTATCGGGGTAGGTAGCACGGCAGATCTAGGAAATATATATGTATAGGTCGCATAATTGGAGAATGAGCGCCCACGCTTTCCATCCCCCTTTGCGCGTCAAGCCGTTATTAGCCCAGGATATGTTGGGAGAAGCCTGCCAGTCGCCGATCTGGAGGACGAGACAATCCCCAACGGGCATGTACAATATAAAAAAACAGACCCCAAATACATACACGTCCGAGATTTCACTAATGTACAGTAGACCTCCTCTATAAGGATATCATCTGACGGGTGACCCTCATTCTTATAATGATATCTTATAAAAATTATATATGGAGATGTGGACACATCTTAGATATCCCTCGCAGCGGGTCCTTTGACTTTCCCCACGCCTCTTTTCTTTGCCGTTGTGGACCTTTTTGTGTTGTTTGGACCCCTTTCAGTTAGTGGTCGCTCGGTAAGTTTGTATAGAGTCAGCATTGTAAAGTGGGCTGAATATGTGATGTTAGATGGTTATCGATATGCACCCTCGGTAAATATCCCCGTTCTTTTTTAGCGAAAATACAATACCTATTTTGTATGGCCACCTGCATTCTTATACAATAACGGACAGTACTCCGGCGGAAGTTACTCCTTCACGCACCCTTAATTTTTCATTTTTTGTCTCAGGTCATTTTTTTTTGGAGTCTGTACGCCTAATCAGCCTAAGGCTATGCGGCGCCCCCGTTCGCCCCCCCCCTCTCGGGGGGGGATGTACCCACGCGAAAACGGGCTACATAAACGTCCTGCCTCCCGAACCAAAGAGGTATCTAAGGAAATAACCCCTCTTCCACCACCACACCCTCTACCGGTCCATCCCCGAATAAGTGTATGCTTCCTCCACCACGCTCCTTTCCAGCCTATCTCTGTGAGTAGTCCGGTGAGGGGTCAGGGGCAACTTGTTCAGCTGCTGGTCCCGGCACGCTCTCCCAGATGTCCCCACAGTCCATCCCCCTGATACTGAATACCTCCGCCGCCACGCCCCTTCCGGCCCTTCTCCTTGCAAAACAGGCGTTTTAACAAACAAATCAACGCAGATCGATCTCAGAGAAAAACGTTTCTACCAAGTCCACCGTGTAAAACCCTTTCTCGTCCTTTTCCTTCTTCCCCCATCTTGCCCTATCATCCATGTCTTCCCACGTCCCCCACTGCCTGCCTATGTGTTCACCATGCGTACAGACTAAGGCTACGTGCTTGCCTGTTTCCGCATACTTCCCACATCTCCGGCATTCCGGGTTGTCTGCTTTTCCGATTTTGTGTCGCCAGGCTTGGAGGTTTCCTTTTCCGGTGCGACATTGGACATATGCGACTTCCTATTCCACTTCACCACTCTGCCCATCCCTCCACCTTTCACTTTCCGCTCGTCTTCCCTCATCTTTTCCCACCCGCTTCAGCCCCCCTTCTGTAACCTGGGGAGACTCTGGATATTCCTTCGTGACAGCTTTGGCCAACCGGTCCGCCTGTTCGTTGCCATATACTTCATTGTGAGCCTTGACCCACCCCAAAGATACTGCATTAGGTCCCAGTCTGGTTTGCCTTCCTTAATATCCATCAACACTCTTTGTAAGTCCGCAATCCTGGCTTTTCCGGTTCTTCCTGCCTTCTTCACTGCCGCAATTACCGCATGTGAATCTGAAAGGATGAGTATATTGGTTTCGCTTGGTGCGTCCTCGAGTGCCCCTCTTACACCGCATACCTCGCCATCCCATACCGTTGCTATCTTCTTCAGGGTAACTCCGCCTGATTTCTTTCCCCCTTCAACGTACCATCCTGCTCCTACAACCCCCTCCTCGCTCATACTTCCATCAGTGTAAATTCCAATTGCCTCACAGGATTCCCTAGCTTCATTGATAGCCTCTTGCCACACCTCTGCTTTTGAATCTGCCTGTGCCTGGAGTTTAACCTCCGGTACTTCCACCTTCTTCCTCACTCTTCCTCCAAAGCTCATCTTTTCGTGACCTTCCTCCTTTAATACCCCTGTCTTGCTTTGGATTGCTGTCAAGACGGAGGTGAATCCATCTGGACCGACAGTGTATTCCTGTCCGAAGTCGTCCTACCCTCTTCCTGCCTCAGTATTCTTTCCCGTCTCATCTTTGTTCCCCGATAGCTGTGGGGACTCTCATGATTTTACCCATCAGTTCGGCCTGTGCTGCGTCCAGTGCCATCCTCGGGGACTCGACACCTGCAATCTGACTGACCAGCTCTATTCTGCTTGTCTCAGGTCAGACCTGTGGGATGGTGCACAAGACATAAGGTGGGATAACTCCTCCAGAATGAAGTTTTTGGGGACTACCAAATAGGAGGACTCTACATTAGGGGGGTTGTATCCCCAGCCATTGAGGACTATTGAAGCGCAATATAGGTTATCGACAGAGGTATACAAGGGCACTTTATTACATACTCTGAGCTCGGCATGCATTCTAATGCATGTCTGAGATACGAAATAACCTTTAACGGGGCTCAATCTAAGGCTGCTGGCATTGGTGAGAGATCGACCAGACCTACATGCTCAGAATACCAGAATTAATACCTCTGTTTTTACACAGACCCTCGTGGAAAATGTAGCTGTATTCGGGGGTGAATGGATTCCCTTAGTAGAACCAGCAAATACCAATATGGATAAGTATGACGCAAGATTACCTTGAACTGGCTGTTTAACTATATGAGCTGGTACCGAATTTTCTGATTCTTGTTGCCTCGGCGCTATAAGGCCACTGGCGCCATTACAGAAGGAGATAACGACTTTGTCTGCAGAAATCCCAGCTATCCACATCAGAGTCGAACCTCGATTGTTGGATTCTTGGACTACTGGATGGATAACATATTCTTTCAGGGATTGGCTCATTGCGTGTAAAGTGACGATTTTCAACATTACCTCCGATAATTATAAGTCTCTTTCGTGAGTCTTTAAGTCTCGAACGCCCAAAACGACAGTGTGTATCAGGATCCAGTACATAATTTTTGAGAGGCCCAATCCAACTATAAAAGATTGCGGATGAGGCATAAGCAGCACATTCAGAGCCCTTTGATAACACCACCCTGCTGATAGAAAAGCAAATGAAATGAGTTGGGAAGATAATTCCAAGATATCAACTTCTTGCATATCGGCATTAAGAGAAAGTAATAGTTACCTATCAGCAAGAAAACTACAACCACTCGAAACAATACCCCAAGGGTTGCCCAACACCCTTTGTCGCTGTACAGGGAGTCCAATTTCTTCCAATTTTCTTGTTGGGTTAAATGCGGCCCCAGTGGGGGGGGGGAGGGGGGACATGATAAGCCAGCCGAAGTCCACTAGGTTCAGACGGTCGCCAAGTGAATCTGGCTGTCGCTGGCGCTTAGGTATGTATATGTGACAGAGAAAAAAAAGTCCGAAGGGGATAACTAAAATGATGAATCGCTGAACAAAACTAAGAAAGGGAATCGTCTCCTGGTCATCGTCCACTCATTGCTCCGTAAAGATAGTTGAAGTATTCCTCTACTGCGTCCCATGGGTCCTTCTCGCCTTCTGAGACCAACCCAGATCGGTTTGTCCAACCCTTCCCAGGTCGCTGGTGACCCGAGGTAGGCCCTTGCCCTGGCGTGTACGGGGCATTGGAATACAGGCAAACCTGTCTAATAGGATACTTTCGGGACCGGAGAAACCTATGCATGTAGACAGGTTATGCGTTTATAGAGGTAGGTGGACCGGGTCACGTGAGGGTACGGTAACAATACAAGGTAATCTCTATCAGTCTATATACATGCAATATCATTCCGCTGCTACCACTTCTCCCACTACTACCACCTCTTCTACCACTACCACTTCTTCCGCTGCTGCCATTGCTCCCACTGCTTCTTGATAAAGTTGTTCTGTTGCGGTGTTGACTTGATAGTACATAGTAGTAGTAGTTTAGCGTTGTAGCTTACGTTAGAAAGAGTCCTTATTGAACTGCTAGCAAAACCATTTGTCCAGGTGCGCCGGTGGAGCTTTCGGATGTAATTTAGGATGAAGAAATAACTGATACCCTTCACTTTCAGAGCATTCCGGATTGCGCCGTCGATGTGTCATAGGAATTCCATCCTGTTGTGGGTCATCTTGCACTGGATTATCTCCAGTGTGTACGCTATTATTTCCTACTTCCATTCATCAGCATTGATAACTGAGTGTCTGCATCGTAAATAGAAGCACATGCACCCTAGAAATACTCGTCTGCTAGCTATCGATGTTGGAAGTCATTTTCCCGACTAGCGGCACTAGCCCCCCCCCCAATCCACCACTTATGCAGATGGGTTTGGGACCGGCAGATCGGTATGCATGCAAATACAGAGGTAACATATTTGACGGGGATCCGGCGCACTATGGGTATCTGGTGCACTGCCGTATTTAATTGTTTAAAAATCGAATTATCATGCGAATAGGTTCAAATTAAAACCAGAGTTATAGTGTATAGATAGAAGCCATCTGCAAGTGCCGCCTTGGGGTGAGCATTGATATTCTGAGATGGTGAAGAATGGAGGGTAGGAATTAGAGTATGTGTGGACAAAAAGCTGATATCATTGAATTATGGCCTCAAAGGACTTATGGGGCACAATATATATTATATGTGATGTATAATACATGTGGGCTCAGTATCAGGGCCAACGGCCTACCATGTGAAGCGAAGTAGTAAACCACATAGCGGATTATGTTACAAAGTACATATCCTGAGGGATATCGGGATCAAGGAACCTGTGTGTGGGGTATACATATAGACATATGGTCTGGCAAAACATACTATATGTAGTGAAACTAGTTACAGGCACGGAGGGGCCATGGGGGCACTTGTACAAGGGGACATAGTTGAGGGTAACCAATCTATTTCTCCCGATAGTCAGCTTACTTAATCCGGGGTATAGGGCTACCGTGTTGTTATAACGACGCTCATAGGGTGAAATAAAGCCTCCTACAAAGCCTTGGTACCATTGACAGTCTAGAACATGCGTTGAGTTGAAATACCTCCCAAAATGTGTAAAAATTAGCCTATATTTTGGACTAACTCAGGCTAGAAGGTAGGAAAGTTGCCCAGGCTATTGAGAAAGGCACTTTACAATGCATAAATACATTTTCAACAAACCACGGCCATTTCCTTCATATTGCACAAGTTTGCTCTTATCAGCACAAGCGCACTAATTATCCTCAACTGCACTGTATCGCACAGGGCCCACCATGCCTTCATAACATATAAGACTTCCTTGCCAATAGTAAGCTTATGTATTTGAACTTAAGTTCGCATGTAAACGCGATATAAAGATTACTTGATCCCAATATCCCTCAGGATATGTACTTTGTAACATAATCTGCTATGTAGTTTACTATTTTTCTTCACATGGTAGGCCGTTGGTCCTGAAACTGAGTCCATATGTATTATACATCACATATAATGTATATTGTGCCGCATAAGTCCTTTGAGGCCATAACTCAATTATATCTATCTTTAGTCCATACATACTCTAATTCCTACATTCCATTATTAACCACCTCATATATCGATGCTCACCCCAAGGTGGCACTTGTAGATGGCTTCTATGTACATACTATAACTCTAGTTTAATTTGAGCCTATGGAGCACTATAGATAAATGGAAAATATAAGATATAAATACATAAAATACTAGAAAATCTAGGCCTCCAGACTTTCTGTATTTATATCTTATATTCTTCTATTTATCTGTACTGCTCCATAGTCCCGTAATTCTCAAGAGTTCCGAATATATGAGATAATTATATTAAAATATTATTGTGGCCATCAGATTGATGGGTGGGTTGGGCCCATTGATGAATGGGCCGTATTGACGTATGGGTCAGAAAAACATTTCAAAAACACACAAATGGTGCTAGTTGTATGGGGAATAGTGCAGAAGACTTTTTTTATGGGACTGTACCTATACCTGGCATAGAGGTAAGAGACGAAGCCTTGGGAGTGATCCACCCAGCTCCTCAGGGCCGAAATCTCTCGATGTTAAATGCATACAGGATTATCTAGAACGTCCAATTTTTACAAGGCATAATTTATTCACATCTTGCCTTAACCTACTCTTGGGGGCATGGCCTCACTAATGAATATCCATCTTAGATGAAAGACTGTCTAGATGAAACAATGTGAGCTTTGTATGGAGTAGTGTGAAGATGGAGCTATAGAGGAAATTGCACAATATATATGCGCTTTTACAATCCCCAAGCAGTCCCATATGAGTATTGAGTATATGAGGGGAAAAACAAAATTACAATCCCCAATATGACCCGGTAGTCCATTCAACCCCTCTGTTTCTCCGGTCAGTCCCTCGGGGGGTATGAATCTTGTCTTATTTCCGCTTCAACTCATCGCTGTTCATCTCGGCTGTATATACCTGTAGTAGATGAGATAGAAGTAGATCTCGGAATTTTCATAGGCTCGCCACCATACCACTAGTTATGCAGATTTGATTGTTAGTAATTGGCACGTTCGGGACCGGAAAAATCCTGTGCATGCTATTAGAGTGGTATGCTATAATCATCATAGTCCCGAGCTCGGGGCGGCGGTCTATGCTAATAGAGCGGTTATGTTATTATAGGGGATGCTATTATAGAGGTTCGACTGTACCCTTTGAAGTATTCTTGCTGGTGATTCATGAAAACAAGCAGCTTCAGTAGCAGTCAATTGCTGGACTGATTAGTGGTCAACCAATGGCGCAGGTGTTGGTTAATATATATCTAAACCTCCGCCCACCTACTTTACCCCCACGCTCACGGAGATCACAGGGATGATATATGCGTTGGTACCTAAACAATACGAATAATGGAACAATAGTATTTATGCATGATGGGTGTCTTATCCGTTCTGAAAATTTAGTTATGCTTTCTATCAACTCCCGGCTTAGAAATCTCCGCAGCCTAGCTCCTGGGATTCCACGTCTTGCAAACAAATCTCCCTGACATGTCAAGCAAAATCTCAAGTTATTCCCTTTGTTTACATATGCTGAACTGACAGAGCACAGAATAATGTAAGAATTACGAGGTTATGAATGGAGGAATTTTCGGGAGAAGAGAATATATTTGCTTGCGGGATATGGAAGCGATCATATGCGGACTCCTATGTCTACCGTGCTTGTGACTTATATATAGGGGGGGAAAATAGACAAGGAAATCCGCAGCATATATCCTTTCTATTCATCCAGCAATTGCCAACTTTTGGGACCGTCAACTTGACCCTTAACCACAAACTACCAATTATTGGTATCGATCGGCCCGGCCCAACCCTTGCATTCACGTGAGTGAGAGCCTTACACGTACAGCAGGTTTCGTAGTCTTCATAACGAGACAAGAGCATGCAATGTATGTTTTATATAGATGTGAGATCGGCACAAGATTATGTACTCTGGCATGTATTCCTTAGCCCTCTGCCCATACAAATTCAGATTGGCAGAGGATTATGCACTCTACCTGTTTATGCACGGGGTACGAAACTTTGTGCCACCTACCTGTACAATGTTCGTTGTCGCAAGACAATCAACCACATACCGCGGGAAGCATCTCAGCTTAGACGCTTCGGGACTTGTCAGATTCACCAATGCGGATCCGGTGCTAGGATAGGCAGAATCGAAACGTCCGTCGGCCCATGAGAAGTTCTGGTTCATCACCAATATCGACCACAGGGTTTCTTTTGCATACACTCAGTTAAATAACGTCTACCTCCGTGCTGATATCAAGGTGTCGGTTCTGGTTCTGGTTACTCGGATGTTGTCAGTGGCGTTGTCAATGCACAGTCTGGTCTTGAGCCACAACAGAAGTCCCTCATTCGGATGCCAGAAAATGCTGGCACCAAACGAAAAAAGTAAGAATATTCCAGTATTAAAATTATTATTTACTAGGCGGAGGTATGCTGGTAAAGACAGTCAGGATCCTAGACAGAGCCATAACTATATACAGTAGTTCAGGGAGAACGCTGAGAATTCACAAGTACAGCACAGGAATCAGCGGTGGCCTCAACATGTGGAGATGCTGAAGCCACAGCATTAAGTCGAGGTAGTTGTTGAAACCCTTTCGCAAATCGATTACTAGTGATGGCTGGGTGGCTAATAGGATGTTTATTCTCAGCGCCATTCCCAACGCTATGGATGACATCCTGCAGGTCAGTTCAGCATTTTCTCTACTAGCTACAGTTGACCCTCTATAAATGCATCAATTCCGTCCGGACACTTTTGATGCACTTAGGCAGGTTTATGCAGTTAGGCCGGAAGTGAGAAAAACAACTGATGGTTCACTAGATACGTGATATCCCGAGTCAGTATTCACCGTCAGGCTGTCCAATCCACCTTCCTATTGCCTAAGCCACTTCTCAAGGTGCGACTGCGGCTTGCGTTCCATTTTGGGCTCCCACAACTGGTTAGCGAAGGAAAATATGGAGTCCATGAGGGGTGCTGTATCTTGCGGAGTGGCAGCACTGGGTGTAGTCTGGGTACTATAGAGCTGCAGGGCCTCTAAAGCTTGGTTCACATCAGTCCTAGTGATACTAGGACGAGGCTCGGAGTCATCATGTGGGGCTGTGGGGTTATGTTCAGTTGAATTTGCCAGGATATTGGTTTGCAATCTCCGGTCGTTGTTGTTCAATTGCGTTCACATCAGCAATTCCAGACTCTCCGTGTGGCTTGTATTCCTGAATCCCATGTCTTGCTTGAAAACTACCTAGCCACCCATTATAGAATGTCAGGAGTGGTACCTCATCCATTGGATACATAAGATCATGTAATTTTCTTGCCTTTGCTCAAAGAAGTTTTCCACTGATTGGGGCATCTTTTCCATATTACAAAAGCCACTCCAACAGCGCAGATTACAATTCCGGACGAACGGCTTCTCTCTTCCGCTTATTGGGCTTTTGCGTAATCTCTGCTACCAGAAGCAAATCGGGATCTTCCTTGGATTTTGACAGGATACGTGAAATGGTACTTTGGTTGATGGATCGCTCAAAAGATCGCTCAAACCTATTAAATATCCGATTAGAGGTTGTAACTGCTACAAGAGTAAGTATTACATGCCATTGAGCTAGCTCTAGTTTATTCAGAAACTTATTGGGTTGGTGGCATCTTTAGAGCTGAGCGCGATCTCCATCTGTTGGCTCTGCAACGGTAGTGGATGCCATTGAAAATCGTCGCTGTGTGCAGACATGAACATTGTGTGCGGGACACCGTAGTTACGCCTACCTACACCACTGTCGGTCCTAATACCCACTCTATAGCTGTTGTTCATTCTCTTCTAGTCTCGTTCTGTCTTGACCTGCCAGGGTAGGATAGACACACCATAATATCCGCCACTTTAGCCTAAGCTTACGCCCTGTTATGTATATGGGGCCGACACACACTAAAGTCACCTTTGGGAATTAATCCAGGCTGATGCATGCAATTCAGAGTATGCAGTTTTTTCGGTGAGATGTTAGATGCTGGCGCTAACAAAAAAAACTCGTCAGCAGGTCGTGATGCATTTATAGAAGTTCGACTGTACCACATGATTAAATTAAGGTAGTTATTTCCGACGCATAATTAATTAATTACTTACAGTCTGATTAGGCAGGCCTAACCCTTCACTCTCATGGACTGCAACCGACTAAACCACTCTCCAAAATTAACTATAAAAACCACCTGACCCATTGTCCACATTGCTCCCTAGAAAACGACACAGTATGGCAGTACGGCACCGAGCAAAAACATTACCATCCCTCTATAAACACTCCTTGGCTCCGACCTTGAAGCCCCCGACCTAGGAGGTGAATCTGATTCAACGTTGAGTTTATAGGATACTCCAACACTATTGTCTTCAGTGATTCCTATAAAGCTTGTAGCAGAAACATCTTCGGTCAAGGTAAAGGCTACCCCGCCAACATACTTGCTAACATCATAGGTCATCCCTACATAGTCCACGAGGGATGTCTCAAGATTGCTAGTGAAATTGAAGTCGATGGAATACCTGTTGCTAAGATGTGAGCCTAGGAGGTAGATAGAAGCATACATATAGAGGGAATTGTTCATACCTGCCAGGTGAAAGGTCCCCGAGGGGCATTACCACCATTTTGCTATCGGGATTTTGGGGATCCCAAGAACGGTACATTGAATCTGATAGGCACACTATGGTTACAGACGTTTCTTCAATAGGAGAAGTTTTGGATTTCACACTCTTACTTACCTCCTCGGATTGTAATAGCGCCTGGAAGATTAGCCCGTGGACTCACCTCTTGCCTCGTGTCGGGCATCTGTGTATCGCAGTTCCAGCCTACAATCTTCACCACGAACTTCTCACCAATTTTGATAAAATTTTTGTTGGTGCATTTGAAATACGAGCTCATTGTACCGCCTTGCCAGCCATTCTCTGTAGACGGAATACAGAAACTAACCCCTTTGCTTGGATTCCCTCCTTCAATGCTCGATGCTAACCCAGGTTCAACTGTTGGCATGCGGATATGAATTCGAAGTCTCAAGGTCACGGCTTACCAAAAGGGAACTAAGGGCAACACAATGGGTCAGCATAAAGAACTCAGGTCGGAGGGAGACTTTATATACCTCATCGCACTCCAAGTCCTTGGCTACCAGAATGGCGTCTTTGGCACTATCTGGAATGTCAACTCCATAGTATTCTTCAACATACGCTTCCCAAGCACTAGCACCTAAGCAGAGTCAATTTCAGATATTGCCGAAGGTTCACTGTCAATGATACGCACAGAAACCGGTCGGGCACATTGCTTTCCGATTGGCTTTCCGTGTCGTTGCATCTGCCCTTGTCAAAGTAATACTTTGCGCTCGTCGACCCAAGTACTTAGCAATACCTATTTGGTGCCTGGGTGTTACTTCAATGACTCCTGATGCAACACACGAGGGTCACCACATACCGTCACACA
>Ga0307511_10000888_pt1 | contig 31531 bp, 24 predicted proteins | sample 13_EM_MG_FD_200266 | JGI IMG/M metagenome (GOLD analysis project Ga0307511, IMG submission 200266) | Populus trichocarpa ectomycorrhiza microbial communities from riparian zone in the Pacific Northwest, United States - 13_EM | ecosystem: Host-associated > Plants > Roots > Unclassified | place... | reverse complement strand
TCGCCGTACCCGGCACCGACCGCTGGCCCTTTGAACTGGCCAGGGTCCGCCTCGCCTACGGCGAACGCCTCCGCCGGGTCAAGTCCACGACGGAGGCCCGCACCCAACTCGCCGACGCGATCGACACATTCGAACGGCTCGGCGCCCGCCCCTGGACGGCCCGGGCGGGCAACGAGCTGCGGGCGACCGGCCTGTCCGTCGGAGCCGCCGGTGTCACCGGCCCGACGTCACTGACACCGCAACAACGGGAGATCGCCCTCCTGGCGGCGGCCGGCCTCACCAACAAACAGATCGCCGAACGCCTCTTCCTCTCTCCCCGCACCGTCGCCGCCCACCTGCGCCAGCTGTTCCCGAAGCTGGGAGTGGCCTCCCGCGCCGCACTGCGCGACGCGCTGGCGGACCTGCCGCCCAAGTAGGGCGACGGCAGCGGCGATCAGAAGATGCCCTGCCCGGGCACCAGGATCCCCTTCGGGTCGTACGTCCTCCTGGCCTCGGCGAACCGCTTCCAGACGGGGCCGAAGTGCCGTCTCCAGTCGGCGTGTTCGAAGGGGATCGAACCCACCGGGTACTGGGTGCCACCGGCCGCCGCGACCGTCTCGTACGCGGACCGGTTGGCGCTCAGCAGTCGTCGTACGGTCGCGGTGTCCTCGGGCGGCGCGGCGCGCAGGACCGCGAACAGGTAGGGCACCGGGTCGTCGGGCATGCGAAGCAGCGGGGTGCGGAGGTGCTCGCGCACCAAGGGGTACAGGAGGACGACGCCGGGTCCGAGATCGGCCGGGGTGAGTGCGCCGAGCAGGGCACCGGCCACGTCGGCGGTGCTACGGCCCGGCAGGACCAGGTTGAGCCAGGGGTGGGCGTAGGCCCACAGACCCGCTTCCTTCAGGGCGGCGACGGACGCGGCGAGCCGGTCGAGGAACTCGTAGTAGCCGAGATCGGCGATCTGGGCGCCGGACGCCTCATAGCGCAGCCCCCGCAACAGGGCCGTGTCGTCGGGGGTGTCCCCCACCGGCGGCCCGTAGGCGACGGCCTCGATGGCGAACTGGTTGAAGGCTCCGGCGGTGTCCGGGCTCACCTGGCCCTCGACATACGCGAAACGCCCCTCGGCGGCGAGGAGGCGCTGGTCGTCGAGGAAGGTCTGGAGGTCGCCGTACGGAAGGAGGTAGTGCCGTACGGTCTCCGGAGCCGGGACCAGACGCAGGGTGGCGGCGACGATCACCGCGCACTGCCCCAGACCGGCGAGCACGGCGTGGAACAGGTCGGGGTGCCGGGTGGGGGAACAGCGGAGCAACTCCCCCGCGCCGGTGACGACTTCGAGCTCCAGGACGTTGTCGACCTGTGCGCCGTGCCGGTGGGTCTGGCCGCCCAGGCCGCCGACGGACAGGGTGCCGCCGACGGAGAGTTCGAGGTAGTCGGTGAAGACGGGCGGGGTCAGACCGTGGGCGAGGGTGGCCTTGGCGACGTCGCTCCACTTCGCGCCCGCCCCGACCGTGACCCGTGAACTGTCCACCTGTACGGGCCCGATGGAGGCGAGCGGCTCGGTCTCGATGATGAGCCCGCCCTCGACCTGCGCCTGCCCGTTCGTGCCGTGTCCCTGTCCGCGCGGCGCCACGCGAAGGCCGTGCCGATTGCAGAACCGCACCATCGCGACGACGTCCCGCACGGAGCCGGGCCGCAGTACCGCGGCCGGTCTGCGGTGCACGATGTGCCCGAAGTCGTCGGCGTCGGCGGTGAGCGAGGCGTCGTCCGTATGGAGCGTTCCGTCGAGACGGGGGACGCCTTTGAGCGGTCGGCCGGTGTCGGTCACGGCCCAGCCGCGTGTGAAGGGATCGAAGCCGATCACCGCGGCTGTGCCTGCGACCAGGCCGCGCAGAGCTGTGCGTCGAGACGGGGTGCGGGGCATGTGGTCCTCCTGAGACCGTCCGGGTGAAACGATCAACGACGGCTCAGTCTAGGCACGTTGGGGTACAAAGAAGGGTTCCGTCCCGGCGAGTCCCACGACCGGTTCGACCCCTGTCGTGGCAACCCGATCTTGCTAGTCGTCGTCCTGGCTGCTCGGGTTCAGGCCCCGGCTCCGCTTCTTGTCGGCGCTGCGGACCAGTTCGCTCGCGGTGAGTGTCACGGTCGCCACGACGCGGGCCCAGCGGGGTCCGCCGCGCTCGGCCCAGAACACACATGCGCACCCGCCGATGACGAGCACCAGGACACCTAGCAGCACTGCAACGATCATGTTTCCCACCCCTGGTTCGTACGGTCCGGTGACGCGTACGTGCCTGATGATCTTCTCAGGCCCGGACAAGCCCGCCCGGGTCACCCCTCCCGCATCCACGCCCGCGTGCCGAACGAGGCACAGGACCGTGAGGCCACCGTGGCAGCCGCTCGCAGCGCCTCGGCGAAGTCCTCCGGTGTCGGACGGTCCTGGAGTGCGAGGTGATGGGCGAGGGCCCCGTGCAGGACGTCGCCCGCGCCCAGGGTGTCGGCCACCCGGACCGGGGGCGCCTCCACCGCGCCTTCGGCGTCCGGGGCCGTCCAGGCGATGGGGTCGGCTCCCCCGCTGACCGCCGACCGGGCGACCCCGTACTCCCGCAGGAACCGCAGGGTGTCCGTCGGGGTGTGCGTGCCCGGTGGGTGGAAGTCGGACGAGCAGACGGCCACGTCGATGAACGGGAGCAGGTCCTCGGTGCCGGGCTTCCAGCTGCCGCCGTCGAAGACGGTCGTACGGCCGGCGGTACGTGCGGCGCGGGCCGCGGCAACGGCCAGTTCCATGTGGTGGCCGTCGAACTCGACGATGTCGCAGGCCGCCACCAGCGCGTCGAGGTCGTCGGGCGGGGTGAGCCGGTGGCGTGTCGCGTTGGTGGAGGCTACGGCGCGTTCGCCGGTGGACGCGGTCACCAGGACGGAGGACACGGCGGGCGGTTGCGTCGAGTCGACGGCGAGGTCGGTCACTGTCACGCCCAGGGCGCGCAGGTCTGCCTTCGCCCCAACTCCCAAGGGGTGGCTGCCGATTGCAGTCAGCAGCCTGGCCGTACCGCCCAGGTGGGCGAACGTCACGGCCGCGTTCGCCGCCGGGCCGCCCGCGGCGACCACCTGGTCCCGGGCGGTGAGTTTCTCGTTGGCACCCGGCGCGTGGTCCACGAGCTGGATGACATCCAGGGTGCACAGTCCGACGAACAGTCCCGTGGGACGCTCTCTCACCATCAGTGGCCTCCTCGCGCCATTTACTAACAACTGGTTGAGCAGTCCAGGCTGATAAACCTAGTGTTAGTAACCATGAAGGTGGACAGTCCGAACGACACTGCCCGGCTCGCGACCGATCTACGACTCGCGGTCGGGCGGGTGACCCGGCGCCTGCGTCAGGCGCACGCCGTGGGGGACGTGTCGCTCTCCGGGGTCTCGGTGCTGGCCCGTCTCGCGCGTGACGGGTCCGAGTCGCCCACGTCTCTCGCCGAGCAGGAGCGGGTGCGCCCGCAGGCGATGGCGAGCACCCTCGCGCTGCTCGAACAGCGCGGGCTCGTCCGCCGTAGCCCCGATGCCGCGGACCGGCGGCGGAGCATCCTGGCGATCACGGACGAGGGCCGCGCCATGCTGGCCGAGCGGCGCTCGGAGTCGGTGCAGCGCCTCGCCGTCGTCCTCGACGGGTTCACCGATGCGGAGCGCGTGGCGCTGGCGTCCGCCCTCCCCCTCCTCGACCGACTTGCGGAGCGACTGTGACCGAGGGCGCGCACACACCCGGCGACGGACAAGGAGACGACTCTCGGCCCGGGCGGTCCTCGCTGCTCGGTGCCGTGCGCTCGGGGCGTCGTCAGGACACTCCCCCGGGGCCGAACTACAAGTGGGTCGCGCTGTCGAACACCACGCTCGGGGTGCTGATCGCCACGATGGACGCCTCCATCGTGATCATCTCGCTGCCCGCGATCTTCCGGGGCATCGGCCTCGACCCGCTCGCGCCGGGCAACATCGGCTATCTGCTATGGATGATCCTGGGCTATCTGTTGGTGTCGGCGGTACTCGTCGTCGTGCTCGGCCGGCTCGGTGACATGTTCGGCCGGGTGAAGATCTACAACATCGGCTTCCTGATCTTCGCGTGTGCGTCGGTCGCGCTGTCCCTGGACCCGTTCCGCGCCGGGGCGGGGGCGATGTGGCTGATCCTCTGGCGGATCGTGCAGGCCTTCGGCGGCTCGATGCTCACCGCCAACTCGGCCGCCATCCTCACCGACGCGTTCCCGGCGCGGCAGCGGGGAATGGCGCTCGGCGTCAACCAGATCACCGCGCTCGCCGGGCAGTTCCTCGGTCTGCTCGCCGGCGGTCTGCTGGCCGTCGTCGACTGGCGCGCGGTGTTCTGGGTGAGTGTGCCGATCAGCATCACCGGTACGATCTGGTCGTATCTGAGCCTGCGCGAGACCTCGGCGGGCCGCCCCGGCCGCATCGACTGGCTCGGCAACCTCACCTTCGCGGCGGGCGCCGGAATCCTCCTCGCGGGCATCACCTACGGCATCCAGCCCTACGGCGGCAGCGCCACCGGCTGGGGGAACCCGTGGGTGCTCAGCGGTCTGATCGGCGGGGTCGTACTGCTGCTGGTCTTCTGCTACATCGAGACGCACATCGCCGAACCGATGTTCAACCTGGCCCTGTTCAAGGTGCGTGCCTTCGCCGCGGGCAACCTGGCCGCGCTGTTGACCGCGATCGCGCGCGGCGGGCTGCAGTTCATGCTGATCATCTGGCTGCAGGGCATCTGGCTGCCGTTGCACGGCTTCGACTACGAGGACACCCCGCTGTGGGCGGGCATCTTCATGCTCCCGCTCACGGTCGGCTTCCTCATCGCGGGGCCCGTGTCCGGATATCTGTCGGACCGGTTCGGCGCCCGGATGTTCTCGACGGTCGGACTGGTCGTCGTAGCTCTGTCCTTCGTCGGTCTGCTCACGCTGCCCATCGACTTCGACTACGGGATGTTCGCGGCGCTGCTGCTGCTCAACGGGCTGGGGCAGGGCATGTTCTCCGCGCCGAACACGTCCTCGATCATGGGCAGCGTGCCGAGCGAGTACCGGGGGGTCGCCTCGGGCATGCGCTCCACCTTCCAGAACTCGGGCACCGCCCTGTCCATCGGCGTGTTCTTCTCCCTGATGGTCTCCGGGCTCGCCTCCTCGCTGCCCGGGACGCTGAGCAAGGGGCTCCAGGCACACGGTGTACCGGCCGGTGCCGCGGACCAGGCCGCGTCGCTGCCACCGGTGAGCACCCTGTTCGCCACGTTCCTCGGCAACAACCCCATTCAGCACCTGCTCGCGTCGAACGGCGTCCTCGACCAGCTCTCGGCGGCCCAGCGCGCCGTCCTGACCGGCCACTCCTTCTTCCCCCGCCTGGTCTCCGGCCCGTTCCACCACGGCCTGACCATCGTCTTCGGCGTGGCGGCGGGCATGGCCCTGGTCTCCGCGATCGCCTCGGCCCTGCGCGGCGGCCACCGGTCCGAGCCCGGTCCCGAACCGGCACCGGCCGGTCTGCCGACCGCCCCCGCCGAGACGCCCGAGACCACGCAGACGGGGCCGAACGGGTCGTCGCGGAACGCAAGTTGAGGGAGATCACTCACACGGCGCGCTCCATGCACACCAGTTCATCGCGGTCGTCCCATGACTCGGTGACGGCGAAACCGAACCGTTCGTACAGGGCGATGGCCCCGGTCCGCCATTTCCAGACCGACAGCCGCACGGTGCCCGCGTCGCGCTCCGCGGCATGCTCGAGTGCGGCATGGAGCAGGTCCGACGCGATGCCCCGGCCCCGGAACGCCGGGTCCGTCCAGAGCCTCTTGATCTCCGACCGTCCGTCGGCGGGGCCGGTCACCACCAGACAGCCCACCGGGGTGCTCCCGCTCAGCGCCAGGAGCACCACATCGTCGGCGAACGCGGTCCGGGGGTCCGAGATCTCCGCGCGGTAGCGGTCCGGCAGACCGTCCGCATCGGCGACGGCACGGCCCTTCTCGGCCTCCGTGCGCAGGTGGTAGGCCGTCAGCAGCGCGGCCGTGCCGTCCTCGGCGGAGAGGTCTCCGGCCGACCGGCGGACGACGGAGACCTGGTCCTGTGCAGTCATGACATCAGCATCACACGGCACGAGCCGGGCTCCGTACGGGCCCCTACGGAGTGCCGTTGTGAGCGAACGTCCACACGGCCCGGCTGCCGGGGCCGACGGTCAGGGTCGAGTGGCCGATCTGCTCCACATGCCGGTCTGTCACGGGCCGGTTGAGTGCGAAGTCGACCCGCTGCATCCCCGCGCTCTCGCGCGGTACGACATCGAGGTGGATCGTGGTGCCGCCGCCCTTCGCGACGACGCCACCACCCGCGACGGTCCGGACGGTGAATCCGCCGGCCCGCAGCAGTGGCACGGTGTCGGCGAGGTCGCCCTGGGTGACCGCGATGCGGACGGAGGTCACGTCACGCATCAGGTGGGTGCGGTAGTCGTCGGAGAGGTACCGTTCCCGGCCTACGTCACCTGGGTAGCTCGGCGGTTCGGTGTTGCCGCGGGGGTCGGCGAAGTACTCCGGCCGGTACTCCATCGCCCAGGCGCCGAAGGCGTCGTACTCGGTGGTGGTGAGGATGGCGTCGAACCACGGCACGGGCACACCGTCGCCGAAGTCCCGGGTCTGGAGGAACTCGATCGGGTCGGCGACCCCTTCGTCCTTCAGCCGTGCGGTGACCGTCGCCAGGTCGCCCGCCCGCTCGGTCGACAGACCCAGCCCGGCGGAGCCGAGGGTGCCGTCCTGGCCGGCGACGTCACCGACTCCGAAGAGTTCCAGGTAGGTCTCACGGCCCATCAGGTAGCGGCCGGTCCAGGTCTGTCCGCCGGTGCCGGTCGTGGTGCGGACCTGGAAGTTGGCGAAGTCCCGCAGGTAGTCGGAGTGTTCGATGGCGTCGGCGGTCTCCCGGTCGAAGACGCCGTAGGAGTGGTTGTAGAACAGCAGTTGCCGATCGTGCGAGGACCGGCCGCCTTCGGCCTGTGCCGTTCCCGCACCACCTCCGATCGCTCCGGCCAGGGCCACTGCGAGCACGATGATCAACCGAAATGTCCGACGCATCAGCATGCGCGCGATCGTAGGGCGGCGACGGGACGGCTGCCGTGCTGTGTGAACGAGGTCGAAATGCTTGACACACGGCCTTCGACGGGAGGCCGACGCACTGCACCCCCTCCAGGGGTCAACTCCCCCTGCGGGCATGGCAGATGTACACCCTCGGCGCTCCTCCCTCGTCGGGCACGGGATCCCCGGCGGTCGCGCGTACTCCCACGCGGACGGTGGCTCCGGTGCGGGGGTCCACGACACGGTAGGGAAGCGGGACGTTCTCCGGGTCGGTGATGATCAGTGGGCCGCCCTCCTCCGCGTAGCAGAGGTACAGCTCGCCGGGGACGGACAGGCCCCGGGGTGCCAGGGTGGAGCGCCAGTCCGGGCGCATGTCCGTGAGGGGGAGGCCGTCGAGGATGCGGGAGATGCGGCCGACGTGCTGCGAGCCCTCGTAGTCGAGTGCCTCGAGCCAGCCCGCGTGCTCGGCGAGGAAGTGGTCCTCGTGGCCGGGTTCGTCGGCGTGCAGTCGCCACTGCCACAGGCTCGCCGCGCCGTACACGACGCCCATCGTGCCGCCGGCGCAGAGGTTGCTCCAGGCCTCGTGTCCCTGCCACCAGCCCGATGCCCTGCCCGGACGGCCGGTGTTCTCGTAGGTCGGCTCGCCGTTGGCGATCGCCTTGGGCGGGGTGTTGCGCCACATGTCGGCGACCCGTTCCTGGACGTGTCCGCCCATGTGGCCGGTCTGGCACCACTGGAAGTGCAGCCAACTCTCGCTCTGGTGGGCGCGGTTGGCGGAGTGCGGCCGGTAGTGGATGCCGCAGGGCTGGCGGTAGCCGTCCCAGCGGCCGATCTCCGCGCCGCCCGCCGCGATCTGCGGTTCGCCGCCCTCGCCGTCGGCGCCGACCAGGTAGACGGTGGGGGCGGCGCCGTAGCGGGCGACCAGGTAGCGGCAGTAGCGCGCGTACTCCTGTGGTGGGACCACCGGGCCCGCCACGCGCAGGCCCTTCCAGCCGAAGCCGTGGAAGAGGGGCTGGAGGACGGGCACGATCCCGTGGTCGCGGAGGATGCCGGTGAGCCGGTCGAGGTACTGGAAGTACGCCGGGTTCAGCACGTTCACGTGCCCGGCGGGCAGGTCCTCGAAGCCGACGTCGAACCCCTCGTCGGCGGTGCGGTCGCGCGGACCGCGCGCGTCCATGTCGGGTTGCACGCTCATCAGCAGGGCCGCGTTGAAGCCCTTGGCCCGGCGGTCGGCTGCGTACTGCGTCACCTGTTCTTCCGTGGCCCGCCAGGGCAGGGCCCAGGCGGTGTCGGCGACCAGCAGCGCAGGCGTTCCGTCGGCGTGCACCAGGTTGCGTCCACCGGGCGACATGCGCCAGAAGCCGTGTCGGTGGAAGGAGTCGCCGTCGTCCGTGGCGGGGCGCACGTCGAGGGTTCCGGTCCGCCCGGAGAGTCCTTCGTCCGTGAGGCAGTTGCTGTCGCTGCGCCAGGTCCAGCGGCCGGCCGGCTCCGGGGAGGCGAACCGGATCTTCCAGACCCGGCCGCCGTCCCAGAAGGCCGGGCGGCGCAGGACCGTCCCGGACTCGTGGGTGAAGTCGGCCCATACGTCGACGTCCGTGTAGGGGTTGGCGTGGTCGCGGACCCCGGTGAGGGTGATCTCGGTCCCCCGCCAGGGGGCGGTCACCGGGTCCGCGTCCGGTCGTGCACGGCTCATGACCGGCCGACGGCGATGTCGGCGGTGAGGGGCAGGGTCGTGGAGGAGGGGCCTGCTTCCAGCCTGAAGGTTCCCGGCTCGACCGTCCAGCTGCCCGTCCCGGTGTCCCAGTGCCGCAGGGCCCGCGCGTCCACCGTCACCGTCGCGACGGTCTCCTCGCCGGGCGCGGCCTCGACCACCGCGAACCCGGCCAGCCAGCGGACCGGACGTTCGACCTCGCTTGCGGGGCGGCCGGCGTAGATCTGCACGACCTCCTTGCCGTGCCGCGTACCGGTGTTGCGGATGCGGACCTCCGCCGTGAAGTCGGCGCCGGGCGGCGTCTCGGCGGGGACGTCGAGCGAGACGTACTCCCAGGTGGTGTAGCCGAGTCCGTGTCCGAAGTCGTAGCGGGGCGGCTGCCATTCGGGACGGCCGGCGCCCCGGTGGCCGATGAACAGTCCCTCGTCGTAGGTGAGGACGCCGTCGGACGGTTCGGTGGTGGGCAGTCCACGTTCGGAGGCGGGCCAGACCGTCGGGAGCCGGCCGCCCGGTTCGGCCGTGCCGAGCAGAACGTCGGCGAGCGCGTTGCCGAACTCCTGGCCGGGGAACCAGGCGAGCAGCACCGCCGCCACGTCGTCGGCCCAGGGAAGCAGCACCGGCGCCCCGGAGTTGACCACCACTACGGTGCGGGGGTTGGCCTCGGCGACCCGGCGGACGAGTTCGTCCTGCCGCCCGGGCAGGGCCAGACTCGTGCGGTCGAAGCCCTCGCTCTCGACCTCCTCCGTGGTACCGATCACGACCACGGCGACCTCGGCCTCGCGGGCGAGTGCCACGGCCCGCTCGATCTCCTCGTCGTCGCTGCCGTGCGGGGGCTGCAGATTGAGCTGGAACATGGTGACCGCGCCACCGATGGCCTCGCCCGTCGAACCGGAGGCGGACTCGGTGTCGGCATCGATGTCGATGTCGATGTCGATGTCGTGGGTGAGGACGATCTCGGTCTCCTCCCCCTCCGCCAACTCGACGGAGTGCAACCGCTGGGGCGGAGTCATCAGCCCCTCCACCAGGTCTGCGCCTGGCGGGAGTTGGAGCCGTACGTCGAAGGCCTGGGCCCCCGCGACGGACAGCCGGAAGCGGCCGATGCCCGAGCCGCCGATCGCGTAGCGGCCGGCCCCGGTCGCGCGGACGACGGTGCGCACCTCCACCCTGGCGACCTCGCCGACGGGCACTCCGGGGCCGAAGGAGCCCATCCACGTGTAGGCGGCCCCGGCGCGGAGTTCGGAGCCGAGGAGGGTTCCGTCCGCGGCGAGGAAGCGGACCTCGGTGCCCTCACCGGTGCCGTCGGGGAGGCGGAGGTGGGACAGCGGCGCCACGGGGGTACGGGTCTGCGGGGTTACGCCGATGCCGTGGGTGATCTCGACGCCGTCGCCGAGGGCGGCGCGGATGCCGTCGAGCGGGGAGACGGTGTACGGCGGGAAGACGGTGGCGCTGCCGCCGCCGAGGGTGCGGGCCACGGCGGCATTGGGGCCGAGGACGGCGACCTTCTTCAACACCGCGCGGTTCAGGGGCAGTACGGCGTTCTCATTGCGGGCCAGCACGAATCCGGCGGCGGCGGTCTCGCGCAGCCGGGCCGCGACCGATGCCGTGTCCTGTTCCGACGGCCGGGCGGTGGCGGGTATGCCGTCCAGCGCGCCGACGCGGGCGGCGAGGCGCAGCAGCCGCAGCACCTTGTCGTCCACGAGCGTCTCGTCGACCTTGCCCTTGCGTACGGCGGCCACCAGCGCGTCGCCCCACGGGCCGATCGGGCCGGGCATCACCAGGTCGAGCGCCGCGCGCGCGGACTGCTCGGTGGTGCGGGCGGCGAACCAGTCCGACATCACCAGTCCGTCGAAGTCCCAGTCGTCGTGCAGGACTTGGCGCAGCAGTGGGCTCTCTGTCATCGGGTGTCCGTTGACCCCGTTGTAGGCGGCCATGACGGCCCAGACGCGGCCCTCGCCGACGATCGCCTCGAAGGGCGTCAAGTACAGCTCCCGCAGGGCTCGTTCGCCGATGCGGGCGTCGAGGGTCATCCGCTGGGTCTCGGAGTCGTTGCCGACGAAGTGCTTCACGGTGGCCGCCACGCCGCCGCCCTGTACCCCCTTCACATAGGCGACGCCGATGCGGGAGGTGAGCAGCGGGTCCTCGCTGAAGCACTCGAAGTGCCGTCCGCCGTAAGGGGTTCGGTGCAGGTTCACAGTGGGGGCGAGGAGGACGTCCACGCCCTTGGCGCGTGCCTCATGGGCGAGCAACCCACCTAGTTGCTCGACGAGTTGCTCGTCCCAGGTGGCGGCGAGGGCGGTGGGCGAAGGCACGTTGGCGGAGGGGCTGCGCTCGTCCCACAGTTCGCCGCGGACTCCGGCGGGGCCGTCCGAGACGACCAACCTGCGTAGTCCTACGGCGGGTTCGGGGTGGAGGGACCAGAAGTCCGCGCCGGTCAGCAGCCGCACCTTCTGCTCCAGGGTGAGCGCGCCGAGGCGCCTGGCGAGCTCGGCCTCGTCGGCCGTGGGCGGGGCGTCGGTGGGGGTGGGCTGCCGGGTCACGGCGTCCTCCTCGGTGAAGGGTGGTTGCTGGGGGTGTCGCCTGCGCTCTCGATGAGGACCCGGACGTCCCAGGGGCCGAGCGCGAGGGCGGTTCCGGCGGCGAGGTGCTCGCCGGTGAGCAGGTCGCGGACGTCTTCCGGCAGGCGGTAATCGACGGGCTCCCAGGCCCAGTTGTGGACGAAGCGCAGAGTCGCGCCGTCGGCGGTGGTGGCCGAGGTGCAGGTGACGGAGGCCGGCCGGGCCGCGCGCCAGGCGTCGGGCGGCAGTGAGGTCGCGGCGATCCAGTCGGCGAGGCTGTGCGAGAGTTCGCGGTCCGGGACAGTGCCGACGTACGTCACCCGGCCGGCGCCGTACTCGTGGGTGGTGACGGCGGCGAACTCGCCCAGGTGCGGATGGTCGTACCCGGCGAGGACGGTCGCGCCGTCCGGGATCAGCCCGTCGGCCCATGCGGTGGCCTGCCCGTGCAGGGCGGGGCCGTCCGGCGTCCCCTCGCCCTTGGTGATCGTGACCGGGGTCAGCACATTGGTGAACTCCTGGTAGTGCGCGCCGGCGGCGGGGCGCAGCACTCCGGGCATGACCGTGTGCCGGGCGACGGCCTCCTCGTCTGCGTAGCCGGTGCGGGGAGTGAGGATCAGATGGCCGCCGGCTTCGGCGTACCGGCGCAGCAGGTCGAGGGTCGTGTCGTCCGCGATGTACAGGGCCGGGACGACGAGCACCGGCCAGCGGTCCGCCAACTCCTCAGGGCTCGACGGGAGTTGTTCCGGGGCAACGATGTCGAGGGACAGTCCGGCGTCGAACAGCCCCCGGTAGTAGGCCGCGACGATCCGGTCGTAGGACTGCGGGTCGCCGAACCAGGCGGGGGCGCCGCCCCGGAGCGGTGCCATGAACTCCATGGCCCAGCGGCTGTCGGCGGACAGCAGCATCGCGACGTCGCTGCGGGGGCGCAGGCCGTCGAGCGCGGGGCCTGTCTGCTGCAACTCCCCTGCGATGACCGAGAGTTCCTCGTAGGTGCGGCCGGGTTCCAGGCTGTGGCCGAGGATGCCGCCCCAGTAGGTCTCGGCGCCGTAGTGGAGGGAGTGCCAGTGCCAGTACTCGATCATTCGGGCGCCGCGCGCGACCATGCTCCACACGGCCTGGCGGGCCTGGCCCCGGTAGAGGGGGAAGTTGTCGGCGGAGCCGCCGATGGAGGTGGCGTTGGTCTCCATGACGAGGAAGGGTTCCTGGCGGATGCCGCGGGCCAGGTCGTTCTGGAGGGAGAGCCAGGCGGGACCCGACCAGGGGACGAAGAACGGGTGCAGTCCACCGGTGGGCTCGTCGGGGCCCGGCAGGATCAGTCCGTCCTGGCTGGCGTAGTAGATGTTCGCCCCGGCGACGTCGAGGGGCCGGCCGATGGCGGAGATGTCGAGGCCCTGCTGGCCGAGGGCGACGCAGGTGGTGATGAAGTGGTGCTCGGGGACGAGGCCGCGGACCAGTTCGGCGTGCCAGGTGATGTACTCCTGCGTCAGCCGGGACTGGTAGCGGCGCCAGGCCAGGTCGTACGACGGGGTGGTGTTGCCGTCGGGGGTCCACAGGTCCGCCCAGTCCTGGAGGCGGTGGGACCAATAGGTGAGCCCCCAGCGGCGGTTGAGGGTCTCGACGTCGCCGTAGCGGTCGCGGAGGTGGTCGAGGAAGCCCTGGAACACCGAGTCGTTGTGGAAGAGGCGCAGTCCGGGTTCGTTGTCGACCTGCCAGCCGATGACCGCGGGGTGGTCGGCGTAGCGTCCGACGACCTTGCGGACCAGCCGCTCGGCGAGATGCCGGAAGGCGGGGTGCGAGTAGTCCGCGTCCTGCCGCATGCCGTACGGGATGGGTTCCCCGGTGCGTGAACGGGCCGCCGTTTCTGGGTACTTGCGGCGCAGCCAGGGTGGGACGGCGTAGGTCGGGGTGCCCACGATCGCCTTGATGCCGCGCTCGTGCGCGGCGTCGAGCACGGGCTGCAGCCAGTCGAGCTCGAACTGTCCCTCGCGGGGTTCCCAGGTCGACCAGACCGACTCGCCGACCCGGATGACGTTGAAGCCTGCCTCGGCCATCAGATCGAGGTCCTGCGCGAGTCTCTCGTAGGGCTGGTACTCGGTGTAGTAGGCGGCTCCGAAGAGCATGCGCGGGAAGAAGGTGCCCATGCGGTGCTGGTGACTTTCTGTCAGGTGCCGGTCGGGTGTCTCGGACGGCGCGGGCGTCAGTCCTCGCCCCGATAGCCGAACTGCTCGAAGGCGACCGTGCCTTCGCTGGCGTACATGCCGACGACTCGGCCCGTGAAGGACGCGGCGGTCTCGGCGGAGACGTAACGGCCGTCGAGGGCCGCGAGTTCGACCGGTCCGGTGCCGGAGTCGACGGACAGGTGGACCACGTCCGGGCCGAGGGCGTCGAGGCCCATACCGGCGACCGGTTCGGTCTCGATCCGTACGGTCACCGGTCCCGGGGGAATCGGCTGCTCCCAGGTCTGGGAGAGTCCGCCCACCCGGGCGCGGGCACGGGCGAGTCCGGCGCCCACCTCGATGTCGTAGTGATGGAGTTCGTCGATGCGCAGGCTCAGCCCGCCGACTCCCTCGGCGCTGTCCACGCGGACGGAGAAGACGGCCGACTCGTGCTGCTGGCGGCGGCCGACGAACCGTGGTCGGGGGTCGTCCATGGTGGAGCCGTCGGCGTGGATGACGAGGTGGTCCGGGCGCTCGGTGAGCGAGGACCAGTCGGCGGCGGGTGTGCGTATCGAGAGCCATTCCAGGCCGAGTTGGGCACCGCTGAAGGTGTCGGTCTGCTCAACCGGTCCGGTGGGCGGGGTCAGTTGGACCGGTTGCACCACCGGCCAGCCGTCGACCCATTCCAGCGAAGTACTGAACGTCTCCCGGCCCATGGGCGAGAAGGCCCTGGTCAGACCGCCGGGCCGCATCCCCAGCAGGAGCAGGGCCCAGCCGTCGTCGGGAGTGCGTACGAGGTCGGCGTGGCCGGTGTTCTGGACCTTCCGGGCGGTGCTGCGGGCGCTGAGCACGGGATTGGCCGGGCAGCCCTCGAAGGGGCCGTCGGGGCGGGTGCCGCGGGCGATGCTCACGGAGTGCCCGCGCTCGGTGCCGCCTTCGGCGATCAGGAGGTACCAGGTGCCGTCGATCTCGTAGAGGTGCGGCGCCTCGGGGAACATCAGGCCCGTGCCGGACCACAACGACCGTGGTTCTTCGAGGGCTTGGCCGGTTTCGAGGTCCATCCGGACCTGTTGGACGCCCAGGTGCTCGCCGGCGCGGTCGCCGTCGAGTTGGAGACCGGAGTACGTGACGTAGCAGGTGCCGTCGGCGTCCCATGCGAGGTCCGGGTCGATGCCGGGCGCTCCCTGCATGACGATGCCGTCGGACCAGGGGCCCTCGGCGTGGTCGGCGGTGAAGATGAGGCTGCCGCGTCCCATCGCGTCGGTGACGACCAGCCAGAAACGGCCGTCGTGGAAACGGATGGTGGGTGCCCAGGCGCCGCCGAGCGTGGGGACCTTCTCGACCGCCAACTGACCGGGCCGGGTGACCACATGGCCGATCGGCTCCCAGTGCACCAGGTCGCGGCTGTGGAACAGCGGTATGCCGGGGAGGTACTCGAAGCTGGAACAGGCGAGGTAGTAGTCGTCGCCGACGCGGGTGATGCTGGGGTCCGGGTGGAAGCCTGGGAGGGTGGGGTTGGGCAGGGTCATGCTCGGTCTCCCGACGTCGAGACGATAGCGGGGGTGTTCGTGGGGGCGTCGGCCGCCATGGCCGCCGCCAGGCGTTGCCGCTCGGCCCGGCGCTCCGCCTGGCGTGCCGGGTCCGGTACCGGCGCGGCGAGCAACAGCCGCTTTGTATAGGAGTGTTGGGGTGTGGTGGTGACCGTCGCCGCGTCACCGGTCTCGACGATTTCGCCGCCTCGCATGACGGCGACCCGGTGGCTGATGTGCCGGACCACGGACAGGTCGTGGGTGACGAAGAGATAGGCGACGCCGGTGCGTTCCTGGATCTCGACGAACAGGTCGAGGACCCGGGCCTGGGTCGACAGGTCCAGTGCGCTGACCGGTTCGTCGCACACGATGACCCGGGGGTCCCTGGACAACGCCCGTGCGATGGCGATGCGTTGACGCTGGCCGCCGGAGAACTCCCGGGGCAGCCGCTCCCCCGCGTCGGCGGGCAGCCGGACCTGGTCGAGCAGGTCCCGCACCCGCTTCTCGGCCTCCGCGCGGGGGGTGCCCGCGACGCGGAGCGGTTCGCTGAGGATGTCGTTCACGGTCATCGCCGGGTTGAGGGAGGTGTACGGGTCCTGGAACACCACCTGGATGTCGCTGCTCAGTGCCCGGCGTTCCTTCGGGCCCAGGCCCGAGATGACCTTGCCGGCGTAGCGGACGGTGCCGGAGGTGACCGGGGCGAGGCCGAGGACGGCCCGGCCCAGGGTGGTCTTGCCGGAGCCCGACTCGCCGACCAGCCCGAGGGTCTCGCCCGCGCCGATGGTGATCGACACACCCTTCAGCACCCGGAACGGCGGCTTGCGCCAGCCCTTCGACGGGTACTCGACGACCAAGTCGTCGACTGCCAGCAGGGGTTCGTCGGCCGGGAGGTGCCTGTTCGGTGTCCCGTTCATGGTCGCGGTCATGCCGGACCCTCCTGATGTGCGGAGTTCGTGGGCACTGCGGTGTCCGTGACGCCCGCGACCTTCGTGGCCCCCGCGACGCTCGCCGGCACGATGCGGCTGAGCGGCGACCTCGGCTCGGCGTCCTCCAGCGTGGAGGCCAGGAGCATGCGCGTGTACGGGTGGCGCGGGCCGGCGAACAACTCCCGTACGGGGGCGGACTCCACGACGGTGCCGGTCTGCATCACCGTCACGCGGTCGCAGATGTCGGCCACCACACCGAAGTCGTGAGTCACCAGGATCACGCCCATGTTCCGCTCGCGCTGGAGGGACCGGATCAGGTCCAGCACCTCGGCCTGCACGGTCACGTCCAGTGCCGTGGTCGGCTCGTCGGCGATCAGCAGGTCGGGTTCGCAGGAGACCGCGCCGGCGATGAGGACGCGCTGCGCCATGCCGCCGGAGATCTGGTGGGGATAGGCGTCGAAGACCCGCTCGGGGTCGGCGATCCCGACCCGCTCCAGCAGGGCGAGGGTCTTGGCCTTCGCCTCGGCGGCCGACAACTTCAGGTGTCTGCGCACCGGTTCGACCAGCTGGGCACCGATACGGAAGGAGGGGTCGAGGTTGGACATCGGTTCCTGTGGGACGTAGGCGATGCGGCGGCCCCGGTACCGGTTCATCTCCGCGCGGCCGAGATTTCCCAACTCCGTTCCGTCGAAAACCAGTTGGCGGGTGGAGACGCTCGCCTCCGGGGGCAGGAGCCCCAGCACGGCGAAGGCGGTCTGGCTCTTGCCCGAGCCCGACTCCCCCACCAGGCCGAGGACTTCGCCCCGGCGCACCGTGAGCGAGACACCGTCGACGACGGTCTTCTCCCCCTCGGCCGTCGGATAGGAGACGGTCAGGCCTTCGAGGGCGAGCAGCGCGTCCGTCGCCTCGGGCGGTACGGAGTGCTTCACCACCACCGGCTTGCGGGGCGTCCCGCTGCGCGGTTTCCGTCCGCGCGTCGCGGTCCCGTCCAGCGCGTCCCGCAGGGCGTTGCCCAGCAGGCCGAACGCGGCGACGGTCACCGCGAGCGCAGCTCCGGGCCAGACCATCAGCTCCGGCTTGTTGTAGATGTTGGCGAAGGCGTCGTTGAGCATCGAGCCCCAGCTCGCCTGGGTCGCCGAGCCCAGGCCGAGGAACTCGAGACCGGACTGGATGACGATGCCGAGACCGAGCATCTGGGCGGCCTGGATGATGGTCGGCGCCTGGACGACGGGCAGGATGTGCCTGCGAATGATCCGGGGGTCGGCCAGGCCGGAGACCCGGGCCGCGTCCACGTACAGTTCCTCGCGCACGGAGATCACCGAGGCACGGATCAGCCGGAAGACGCCCGGTGACATCAGCACGCCGAAGACGGCCATGGCGATGTACGTGTTCTGTCCCACCGAGGACATCACGACCAGCAGCACGATGATCGCCGGTACGGCCATCAGCAGGTTCGCCAGCCAACTGCTCACCGCGTCGAACCACTTGCGGTAGTAGCCGGCCACCAGACCGGCGGGAACACCGATCACCAGGGCGACGGCCACCGCGAGCAGGGCGCCCAGCAGGCTGGTGCGTCCGCCGTAGAGCAGCCGGGCCAGGACGTCACGGCCGACGCCGTCACCGCCCAGGGGGTGCTTGCCGCTCATCGGGGCGAGGCTCTCGGTCAGCGAGGTGTGGGCCGGGTCCTGGCTGGTCAGGAGCGGCGCGAACAGGCTGGCCAGCGAGATGAGGGCGAGGAGAACCAGACAGGTCACGGCCACGGGGCTGCGCAGGAGCCGGCGCAGGAGGCCCGCCCTTCCGTGTGCGGCGACGGCCGCGGTGACCGCTGTTTCTTCGGACTGAGGCAGCGTCATCCGACACGCACCTTCGGGTTGAGCCAGCCGTACGCGAGGTCCATCAGGATGTTGACCACCACGACGAGGGCGACCATGACCACGACGACGCCCATGACCACCGGGGTGTCGCCCTGGGATCCGGCGCTCGTCGCCTCGCTGCCGATCCCGTTGAGGCCGAAGACCTTCTCGACGACCACCGCGCCGCCGACCAGGCCGATGAACTGCAGGGCCAGCACGGTCAGCGCGGCCGGGGCCGCGTTGCGCAGCGCGTGCCGGAACAGCAGGCTCCGCTCACTGATGCCACGGCTGCGGAGGGTCCGTACGTAGTCCGCGCGCAGGACGTCGACCATGGAGCCGCGTACCTGCTGGGCGGTGGCGGCGATCGCCCCGACGGAGAGCGACAGCGCGGGGAGGGTGATCGACTTCAGCCAGCCGCCCGCCGAGTCGGCGAGGGGAACGTAACCGGTCGCGGGCAGCCAGCCCAGGTCGACGCCGATCACCACGGCGAACACCAGGGCGACCAGGAAGCTGGGCACGGCGAAGCCGAGGACCGCGAGCAGCTGGACCACCTGGTCCAGCGCTCCCCGGCGGACCGCGGCGGCCACTCCCAGGACGGTGCTGAGTACCGCCGACAGCAGCAGCGCCGCCAGCACGATCGACAGCGTGACCGGCAGCTTGTTCTCCAGCGAGGTCGTCACGGACTCACCGCTGAACCACGAGCTGCCGAGGTTGCCGTGCACCGCGTCCGCGAGCCAGTGGCCGTAGCGGACCACGAAGGGCTGGTCGAGCCCGAGTTCGGCGGACTTCGCGGTCACCTGCTGCTGGGTGGCGGTCTGTCCCACGATCTGGCGCACCGGATCGGAGCCGGTGAGACCCATCAGCGCGAAGGTCGTGGTCGCGATCACCAGGACCAGGACCAGCCCGGCGGCGATGCGCCGGACCAAGAAAACAATCATCAGTCTCTCCACCTTGCCTTTCCTCGGCCGTTGTTGTGCGCCGGCGGACCGGGCGGGATCGGTGCCCGCCCGGTCCGCCGTCCTGGTCAGCCGGCGGGCTTGAAGTTGTAGATCGGGGGCACCGCGGCGAAGGTCTGCGGTGTGAAGGTGACGCCCTTGGTCGTCGCGTAGACGGCCTCGACGGAGTCCCAGGGCGCGTTCCACGCCTGGTCGACGAGGTAGGTGTTGAGCTGCTTGAACAGGGCGTCCTGGGTGGCGCCGGTCGCCGAGCGGGCCTTGTTGATGAGGTCGGTGACCTTGGAGTCCTCGGTGTGCAGCGGGTTCCACAGCGCGCTCTTGCCCACCTCGATCTGGATGGTGTCCCAGGGGCGGAAGGAGGCCAGCGTCATGTACGACAGCGGGTACTTGCCGGCGAGGAGGGCGCTGATGAACTGCGTGACGGGGATCTTGTCGACCTTGACCTTGATCCCGATGTCCTCCAACTGCTGGACCATGGCGGCCTGTTGGTCAGGGAAGACCGAGGACACGTCCGGGACGGTGACCGAGAAGCCGTGCGGGTAGCCCGCCTCGGCCAGCAGCTGCTTGGCCTTCGCCGGGTCGTAGGAGTACTTGGAGTTCAGGGAGCTGTCGAAGGCCGAACCGGCCGGGTTGAAGATCTGGGTGGTCGCCTTGCCGAGGCCCTGCTTCGCCGTCTTCACGATCGTGTCGCGGTCGAAGGCGTAGTTGAGCGCCTGGCGGACCCGGACGTCGCCGAGCGCCTTGACGATCTTTCCGGCGCGGTCCCAGATGTAGACGCCCTCGACGTCACCGGAGGTGAACTTGGTGACGGTCAGCCCGCTGCTCTTGGCCGGGGCGATGCTCTTGGCGCTGGCCAGCAGGGCGCCGTTGACCTGGCCGGAGCGAAGCGCGTTGAGCACGGCGGTCGGGTCGGTGAGCGGCTTGAGGACGATCTTGTCGAAGGGGAAGGCGGCCTTGTTCCAGTACCCCGGGTTGCGGACGAAGGTGTAGGTGCTGCCCGCCGTGGTGGCCGACTTGTCCAGGCTGTACGGGCCGGAACCCACCGGGGTGTTCTTGATCGTGCCCGCGGCGATGGCCTTGGGGCTGGCGATCATGCCGGCCACGTTGCCGAGGTTCGGGACCAGCGAGGGATCGGGGGCCGAGAGCCTGATCTTGACCTCGGTGGCGCTGACGACGTCGACGCCGCTGATGCTGGCCAGTTGGCCCGCCGCCTCGCTGGTGCCGCCCTTGGTGTGCAGCAGGTTGGTCTTGACGGCCGTCGCGTCCAGGGGGGTGCCGTCGGTGAACTTGACGCCGCTGCGCAGAGTCAGCGTGAGTACCGTGCGGGCCGCGTCGTAGGACCACTTGGTCGCCAGGTTGGGTTCGACCTCGGCCGTCGGGGACAGCCGGAACAGCGAGTCGTATACGGGCTGGTAGTACTGCGCGTTGTTGCCGAGTCCGGCGTCGGCCAGGTCCCACGGCTGCGCCGCGACGAGCGGGGCCAGGGTCAGGGTGCCGCCGGTGGCCGCTTTGCCGGAACCGGAACCTGATCCCGAGCCGCACGCAGCCGCGGACAACATCAGGGCCGCGGATACGGCCGTCAGCGCGATTCTTCGCATGGGTACTCCGCTGGTGAGTGGATGACCGGGCGGCATCAGGCGTCGAGCCGCCCTCAAGAGCCTCGGAGGTGAAGGGAGAACCAGGTCCTGACGCGGCGTCGACCGTTCTTGGCGGTCAGCCGTCCCTGGCCGGAGGGGTTTGTTCGCCACCGTTTTCGGTGGGTGAGAACCAGCCACTGATACGTACAAGTGAAACGTATGCGTAACGTAAGCCCAGCCCTTGGCGGGCCACAAGACCCGTGCGTCACTGTTTTCCGGAAAGCCGGAATTAACCGGGGCGTCGCATCACCGCGCACCCGAGGCCGGAACGGCTGCTGTCAGACCTGCCGTTGTGGTGTCGACCGCTGTCAGGCCGACTCGCGCACGACCAGGCTCACCGGGGTCACCTGGGGCGACGACGGCAGCGCCCGGCCGGTCACGCCGCTGACGATCATCCGGGCCGCGCGGCCCACGACGACGTCGAGGTTGTTGTCGATCGTCGTCAGCGGCGGCATCGCGAAGGGCGCCAGTTTGTCGTTGTCGACGCCGATCACGGCCAGGTCGCCGGGGGCGGACAGGCCCACCCTGCGCATGCCCGCGAGGAGGGCGAAGGCCGTCTCGTCGTTGTAGGCGCACACTCCCGTGACGGCCGGGACGGCAGAGTGCCACTGCTCGGCCGCAGCGGCGGCCGCCGCGATGTCGAGGGGCACGTCCAGCAGGACGGGCGGCTCAAGTCCGCGCTCCGCGCAGGCCGTTCGGGCGCCTTCGAGCCGCAGGGCCAGGAAGTCGCGGAGCCGGGGATCCCCCGGAGCGGCGTAGCCGATGCGTACGTGCCCCGTGTCGGCCAGCCGCTCCACCTGCATCGCGCCGATGACGGTCTGGGGGATGGTCAGCACGCCCGGTGCGGCGTCGGGGCCCATCCCGGCGCTGACCACGTGGATGCCGGCCGCCCGCATACTGGCCACGTCCTCGTCGGAGACCTCGAAGGCCGTCATCACGGCCGCCGGCATGAGTTCCCGCCACAGCGACTTGAGAGGGGCGTGGTGTTCGCGCCGGGTGACGAGGTTCAGGCCGTGGCGCTCCAGTTCGTCGCCGAGCATTTCGACGAGGGCGGTGATCGTCCCGCCGACGGGGACGTCCGGGAGGAACATCAGCACCAGGTCGCTGCGGCCCAGGCGGAGGGCGCGTGCGGCGGCCGAGGGTTTGTAGCCCAGCTTCGCCACCGCGTCGAGAACCTTGCGCCGGGTCTGATCCGAGATCTTCTGGTGCGGCACGTCGTTCAGCACATAGCTGACCGTGGTCTGCGAAACTCCCGCTTCCTTGGCGACGTCGGTCGCCGTCACGCGGCCGGTCCTGCTCGCCATGGGAGCCTCCTGGGGACATCTCGGACATGCCGGTACCGTGCGCCCGACCGGGGTGGCGTGCGTCACTGAATCGTAACAGTGAGGGTGCCACACGTCCGACGCGTCGGACAGGATGACCTGTTACTGGTGGTGCGAACGATGCCCCTGGGCCTCCGATCCGCCCTCCTCGCGCACCGCCGCGTCGAGGAGGGGGCCGAGCTCCCCAGCCACGGTCGTCAGGACACGGACGTCCCGCTCGGCCCGGGCGACGAGGATCGCACCTTCCAGAGCGCTGATCATGAGGGTGGCCAGCGCGCCGGCCCGCTCCTCCGGCACACCCATCCCGGTGAGGGCGCGGGCGACCGAGCCGCTCCAGTCGGTGAAGGCTGCGGAAGCGGCTGCGCGCGTGGCCGCGCTGGTCTCCGCGCAGTCCACCGTGGCGGCGGCCACCGGACAGCCGCCCGCGAAGCCGACGGCCGCGTACTCGTCGGTCCACTGGCGGACCATCTCGCCGAACAGCCCGCTCGGTGTCGGCTCGGACAGCGCGGCGAGGAAACGGTCGACGCGCCTGCCCGCGTACCGGCCGGCCCAGCCGACGGCCTCGTTGACCAACTGCTCCTTGCCGCCGGGGAAGTAGTGCTGGAGCGAGCCGCGCGGCGCGTGCGCGTGGACGGCGACCTCGCGCATCCCGGTGGCGGCGACCCCGTCGCGCCGGATGAGCTGCGCCGCACTGAAGACCATCCGCTCGCGCGCCCCGTACCGGGACGTCTCTGCCGCCGCCATCCCCGACCTCCGTCACCGTCGCACGGGCTCTCCGCGCTCCACTCTATGACCACTGTCATAGCGCGAACTACTATGACCACTGTCATAGACAACGGCGACGGTGGCGGTCCGGCCTCGCCGGGGGACGGAAACGGCGGTGCAGGGTGGCGTACGTGGGTTTCGTCGGTCTCGGGGTCATGGGACAGCCCATGGCGCTCAACCTCGCCCGTGCCGGAACACCCCTCGTGGTGTGGAACCGCACGCCCGGCCGGTCCGAACCCCTGCGTGCCGCCGGGGCCGAGATCGCGGCGGGCCCCGCCGAGGTCTTCGACCGCGCCGACGACGTCGTGTTCCTGATGCTGGCCGACGAGACGGCCGTCGACGCGGTGCTGGGCCGTGGCACCCCGGACTTCGCCGCACGGGTCACCGGACACACCGTCGTCCACATGGGCACGACCTCGGCCGAGTACTCGGGCAGCCTCCAGGACGACATCCGCAGCGCGGGCGGGAGATACGTCGAGGCCCCGGTCTCCGGTTCCCGAGTCCCGGCGGAGCAGGGGAAGTTGGTGGGCATGCTGGCCGGGGACACCGATGCCGTGGCGGCCGTACGACCCATGCTCGCGCCGGTGTGCCAGGAGACGTTCGGCTGCGGTGCCGTTCCGGGCGCCCTGCTGATGAAGTTCTCGGTGAACCTCTTCCTGATCACCCTGGTCACCGGGCTCGCCGAGGCGTTCCACTTCGCCGACCGGCACGGGCTCGACCAGCGCCTGTTGCGGGAGGTGCTGGACGCGGGACCGATGGCCAGTTCCGTCTCCCGGATGAAGGCGCCCAAGCTGGTGAGCCGCGACTTCGGTGTGCAGGCGGCGGCTGCGGACGTACTGAAGAACAACCGCCTGATCGCGGAGGCCGCCCGCAAGGCCGGGCTGGCCTCCCCGCTCCTCGACATCTGCCATGCCCTCTACGACGAGACGGTGGCGCGGGGGCACGGCGGCGAGGACATGGTGGCCGTAGTGCGCGCGCTGGAGGCCAGGACCGAGGGCGCGGCACCGTCCGGCTCCCGCACTCCCCCTGCGGAGAACAGCATGTGAGTGCGGACGGCCGTGTGTGCTCGGGGTACCGCCGTCAGGTCACCAGGAGGAGGTGCGTGTCTGCGCCTGCTGCTGTGCCGGGAACACGGAGTCACCGCCGAACAGCGGCGCGGGCGCGGGCGCCTGCTCGCTCGTCTCGTCGTCGCCGAGCATCATGTCGGGGTCGAACATGACGATCACTGCGGCGATCAGCAGGACGACGAGCGGGCCGGCGAGCATGACCAGGAGGAAGGCCACCAGGTCGGCCGAGGACTGCGCGGACGCGGCCTGGTGGGTGAGGTGCACGGAGACCGCGGCCATGCCGGTGTAGTGCATGCCGGTCACGGCCACACCCATGACCAGGCTCGCGCCGAGGCTCGCCCACAGCGCGTGGATGGAGACCGCCGCCCACAGCGCCGCGGTGGCCGCCCCCACGGCGATCACCACGGACAGCGCGACGGTCAGCGGGTTGTAGTGAAGGGTGCCGTTCGTCTGGATGGCGGCCATCCCGAGGTAGTGCATGGCCGCCACGCCGAGCCCGGTGACAGCGCCCGCGACACCGAGGTTGAGCGGTGAGCCGCCCCGGTAGCCGACCAGGAACACTCCTATGGCGACCACCACGATCGCCACGAGGAGGCTCAAAAGCGTCTTCGTCGTGTCGTAGTTGACCAGCGCGCCCTGGACGCTGAAGCCGATCATGGCGATGAAGTGCATGGTCCAGATGCCGCAGCCGATCGACACCGCGCCCATGGCCAGCCACCGGGCTCTGTGCTGCGGGCGGCGCAGCGAACGGGTCGTGCAGCGCAGCCCGAGGGCCGCGCCCAGGCACGCCATCAGGTAGGCGGCGACAGGTGTCACTGCGCCGTAATAGAAGTCGGAGACGGTGGCGGTCATCGGGGGTTCCCTTCACGTACGTGCAGGCAGGCGGCACCGCAGTCGCGGTGGGCCGGCACGGTGACGTGCGCACGCTCCCGTCCGACGGGCCACGGAGACCGCCGGGCCGCGCCGGGCGCGGGCCTCCGGTCGGGAGACGCGCGGGGACACAGGGTGCGCCACGGCAGGGGCGCGCGCGGATCGACCACTCCCGCCCCTGCCGCACGTTCGTACCGACTCGGCCGGGCGGACGTGCACGAGCGCGCGGACATCCTGCGAACGGAGACAGGACACGGGGAACCGAACGGTCGAGTTCAAGCCACCAGGCCGAGTTGTGCATGATTCAATCACAGCGTGCACACATTTCCTGCACAACCTGGATAGCTGTTAGCCGAATCGATACATCGTCACCACTGCCCATAAAGCCCACCAACGTGGCGAGTTCACCCTCCGGAAGACTGCGTCGCCGTGCCGTCCGCGGCCCGGATCCGATCGTGCAGATCCTTGAGCGCGGCGACGTAGATCTCCGAGAACGCGGGGAACGGCTGGATCGTGTCGCGCAGCCAGCCAGCCTTCATAGCCGGCGTCGGAGCAGCCGGACACCATGAAGTCCCGCCAGGCCAGGGTCTGTTCCACGTCGACCTGGGCGCTGGCCGCGGCCTCCCGGGCGCCGTGCTCGCCTGGCGAGCCACCGCCGGTCACGATGACGTCGTAGTCGTAGGCGTGATCGCGGCCGTGGCTCATCCGTTCGCCCTCCTCGGCCGGGGGCCGCCCTCGCTCGGGTGTCAGGACGGCAGCTCGGTACCGGCCTGTTCACTCACCAGGTACCGCGCGTACCAGTCGGGCCAGTCCGGGTCCTCCACTCCGGTGCGCGCCTCGTGCTCGCCGTGTGCCGCGGCGGCGCGGCGCAGTGCGCTCGCCAGGTCCCCGGACGAGGCGAACGTCGTGGCCGCGGGGTCCAGTCGGCCCGGAAGCCGGGTGGTGATCTCCTGGAGGACCCAGCCGTTGCCGTCCGGGTCGCCGAAGGACACGAACGAGCCGTAGCTGCTGCGCTTCGGGTCCGGTCCGGGCACCCGGGCGTCGGTCCCGGCGTGGTGGAAGACGCCGCCCTCGTCGTGGAAGACGTCGCTCGGGTCGGCACCGATCCGCTTGAGTTCGTCGTGGGCGGCGCCGATGTCGTCCACGATCAGGTGCAGGCCCTGGGCCGAACCCGGTGCCTGGGTCGTGACGGAGGTGCCGAAGATGACGGAGGCGGGCGAGCCCGGTGGGGTGACCTGCACGACCCGGAAGTCCTCGCCGGTGGCGACGTCGGCGTCGAGCCGCCAGCCGAGCGCCGTGTAGAAGTTCTTGGCCCGGTCCACGTCCCCGACCGGTACCACGACGACTTCGAGCTTCATGTCCATGAGCTGCGTCTCCGTTCTCGGACGAACTGCCGACTCCTCCAGAATCGCCGCTACGGCCCCGATGCGCGCCGGGGAGTCGGGCCGGCCCGCGCATTCAGAGACGATCGGCGTTCAGAACCGCGCGGGCGAACGCCTCCGAGGACCGCGGACGCAACGGCTGCAACCGGAACGCCCTACGCCGTCGTCAGAACCCCTAACTACTCATGTTCCTAAGGGTAGTTGGCGACCAAGAGCGTCAACGTGCGCCACACTCGTCACAAGGGTTGCGGGCACAGGGGTGGGAGTGATGCATGGCCGGGTGGAGACCAGTCTTAGCGGCGACGACGGGGGCGCTTCTGCTGGCGGGGTGCAGCGGCGGGGCGAGCGACGACGAGCCGAAAGCGGAGGGGACGCCGAAGAAGAGCTCCGGCGCGTCGCCCTCGGCGTCGCCCGCGAACGAGCCGTACACACTCGCCGAGGACCGGGCGCCGAAGACGCGGGCCGAGGCGGTCGCGTTCGTTCGTGAACTCACCGTGCGCCCCGACTACTTCGGCACCGGGTACCGCACACGAGATCCCTTCGAGAGCGATCCGGCCGAGTGGGCGGTGCTCGGCGAGGACTGCCTGTGGCGGCGCGAGGCACTGCCCGGCACCGTGCTGGCCAGTCTCACGCGGATGTACGAGCTGCCGGCGAAGGACGGCAAGGGGCCGGTGTACGTGTCGTTGACCGTCACCGTGCACCAGGACGTCGTGTCGGCGCGGCGCGACATGGCCGGGTCGCTGGAGGAGGCGCTGCGCTGCCCCGGGCAGCAGCTGAATGCCACGGACCGGGTGCTCGACCTGTACTCGCAGGTCAACGCGTTCGCCGACGGGCGGTCCGTGATCTCCGACGACGACCTGACGGAGACCGGGAGCTGGGCCGCCGACGGCGGCAAGGCGCATCCCTTCGACTGGTACAAGTTCCGGATGGGGCCGGTCACCGTGGCCGCGACCGCGCGGCACGGCTCGGGCCGGACCGAGACCGAGGACTCCACCGTCACCACCGACATGGGCAAGGGAATGACCTTCGTCGCGGCGAGCATCGACAGCAAGGGCAGGGCCGGCGACGCCGCCGAACCGACCGAGCCGAAGGAGGCGGGACAGTGAGCGAACCGCTGCGGTCCTCCGACCCGTCCCGCATCGCGGAGTTCCGGCTGCTGCGGCGGCTCGGCGCCGGCGGCATGGGCGTCGTCTACCTCGGGCGCACCGACTCCGGGGCACTCGCCGCGGTCAAGGTGATCCGGGGCGAGGGCTCCGGGGACGACGACTTCCGGGCCCGGTTCGCACGGGAGGTGGAGCTGGCGCGGCGGGTGGACAACCCCTGGGTGGTTCCCGTCCTGGACGCGGACGCCGAGACGCGCGAGCCATGGCTGGCCACCGCGTTCGTGCCCGGGCCCTCCATCGCCGAGGCGGTCGCCGCGCACGGCCCGCTGCCTTCGCAGGCCGTACGCGTCCTGGGCGGGCTGCTGGCCGGGGCGCTGGACGCCGTGCACACGGCCGGGCTCGTGCACCGGGACGTCAAACCGGGCAACGTACTGCTCGCCCTGGACGGGCCGCGTCTGATCGACTTCGGCATCGCGCGCGCCGCCGACGACACGGCGCTGACCGCGTCCGGGCTCGTGGTCGGCACCCCGGGTTTCCTCGCCCCGGAGCAGGCCGAGGGGCAGCCCGCCACGTCCGCGAGCGATGTCTTCGCGCTGGGCTGCGTGCTGGCGTACGCCTCGACCGGCATGCCTCCCTTCGGCACCGGGACGCCGGACGCCCTGCTGTACCGCACGGTCCACGACGAGCCCGAACTCGCCGGTGTGGAGGGCGAGTTGCGGACCCTGGTGGAGCGCTGCCTGGCCAAGGACCCGTCCGAGCGGCCCACGGCCGAGGACATACGGGGCGTGTTCACCGATGACGCTCCGGACGCCTCCGGCGGCTGGCTCCCCGACCCCGTCGCCCGCATGGTCGCCGCACGGGCCGCCGAGAGCCTCGCCTTCCCGGACGTCGAGCCCACGGTCGTGGACGAACCGGCCGACCCCGCCCGGCACCCGGGACGGCGCCGTCTGCTGCTGGCCGGCGGTGCGCTGCTGCTCGCGGGCGGCGGGACCGGAGCGGCGGTGTGGGCGTCGGGGGACGACGAGAAGCCGGCCGCGAGCCCCGCGCGTCCCGTGTACGTCCTCGGCGTGCACACGACCACCGGCACGGCCGAGGCCGCCGTCAGCCGGGCCTCCGAACGCGCCGCCCGCCTTGCCGTCGCCGAGCACAACGCCACACGGAAGCGCTCCTACGACCTGAAGGTGAAGGTCCTCGCCGACCGGGGCGACGCGGACACCGCCCGGGAGGTGGCCCGCCGGTTCACCGCCGACCGCAACGTCGTCGCCGTACTGGGACCGGTCGCGGAGATCCCCATGCGGACGGCACCGGCCGTCTACGGTGCGGCCGGGCTGACCCACGTCTCCAGCACCACGGGCCAGCAGGACTACTTCCTGACGTCGCCGAAGTCCTCGTTCCAGAGCGGCCCCGCCCACGGCGCGCTCGGCGGCTGGATCGCACTGCACGCCTACATCACCCGACAGGTGGTGCCGGCCGGCGTCGTGATCGACCGGGCCGGGGGCTCGGCCATGCAGGACGAGGGCACCCAGGTGGTCAGCAACTGGCGCAACGTCCTCAAGAGCGAGGTCGTGCCCCGCGTCGTCGCGGAGGACACGGACGACGGCCCGAAGGCGGTGCGCGACGTGCTCGCCGCCGGTGTGAAGGCCTTCGTGTATCTGGGCGCCCTGGACGCCACCGTCCGCACGGCCCAGGCCCTGGCCGAGGCCGGCTTCACCGGGCCGCGCTGGATGCAGCACCAGCTCTACGGCTCCGACTTCCCGCGCCTTGCGGGCGTGGCCGGCGAGGGCTGGTACGTGGTGACGGACGCCGTGGACCCCTCCGTCCTGACGACGAAGCCGGCCAAGGACTTCACCGCGGCCTGGCGGAAGCACTACGGCAGCACTCCGGAGCCGTACGCGACCGAGGCGTACGACAGTGCGAAAATGCTGCTCGCCGAGTTCGCCCGCACGGTCCCGGCCGGGGCACGCCGGCGACCGGTGCGGGCCGATCTCGCCGTACGGCTGGCGAAGGTGAAGTACCAGGGCATCGCCCGCACGTATGCCTTCGGTGACTTCCACCAGTACGACAACAGCTCGACGGGCTGGGCGGACGAGACCTTCGTCCACGAGGTCCGCGGCGGCCGGTTCCGGCAACTGGGATCGCTCGGCGATCTGAACCGCGCGGCGCAGAGCCAGGGCTGACCAGGGCTCCGGGCCGACGGAGGGGACGACTGCGAAAGGGAGGCGGCTGTCTTGGAACGGCTCCTGCCCGCCGATCCGTCCGTGATCGGCGGGCACCGGCTCGCCGGGCGGCTCGGCGCGGGCGGCATGGGCGTCGTCTATCTGGCGCGCTCGCCGCACGGCGCCTGGTGCGCACTGAAGGTGATTCGCGCCGAGTACGCCGACGACCCCGGCTTCCGCGCCCGTTTCCGCCGCGAGGCCGAACTCGCCTCGCGTCTCACGAGCCGGTGGACCGTGCCGGTGGTCGCGGCCGACGCGGACGCCCGCTCCCCGTGGCTGGCCACCGCGTATGTGCCCGGCCCGTCCCTCGCCGAGGCGGTGGCGCTGCGCGGACCGTGGCCCGAGGCGCAGCTGCGCGGGCTCGGTGCTGTGCTGGCCGAGGCACTGGACGGGGTGCACGCGGCCGGGCTGGTCCACCGGGACGTCAAGCCCGCGAACGTACTGCTGGCCGCGGACGGGCCACGGCTGATCGACTTCGGGATCGCGCGGGCCGTCGGCGCGACCGCGCTCACCACGGACGGTGCCGTCATCGGCTCCCCCGGCTACCTCTCCCCCGAGCAGGCCCGCGGGCACAGCGTCGGACCGCCCAGCGACGTCTTCTCGCTCGGCTGCGTCCTCGCCTGCACGGCCACCGGCCGCCCGCCGTTCGGCACCGGGGGCGCGGCGGCCGTGCTGTACCGGACCGTCGGGCAGGTACCGGATCTGGACGGCATCCCGGAAAGCCTCGACCGGACCGTACGACGCTGCCTGGCGAAGGACCCGGAACGCCGCCCCAGCGCCCGTGAACTCCGCGACGTCCTCGGCGAGTTCGCCGTGGCCGAGTGGCTGCCCGAAGGGCTGCCGGCCCTGGTCGCCGCCCGTGCCGCACGCGTCCTCGACCTGCCCGTCCCCGACCCGACCATGCTCGCCGGACCCTCCCCGGTGGACGCATCGCCCTCGCCCACCCGGCGGCGCCTGCTGGTCGCGGGGGCCGCGCTCGGTGTCACCGCGGTGGCCGGGGCGGGCGCGTGGTGGGAGTGGGGCCGGTCCGCCGCGTCGGCGAACACCGGTTCCGTACGGCGCTCCCGCCACGTGGTCACGCTGCTCGGCAGCCCGGACGACCCCTCCTTCACCGAGCACCGGCGCGGCGCCCTCCTCGCCGTCGAGCAGCACAACCAGGACACCCGGCGCACCCTGGACCTCGTACTGCGGAACGCGGACGACGGCGGCACCGCGACGGGCTCCGCCGCGGCGGCCGCCCGGCTGGCCGCAGACCCGGACGTGTCCGTGGTGATCGCGGCGGGCTCAAACGCGACCGTGCCAGCGGCCCTAGCGCCGTGCACGAAGGCCCGGCTGACCGTGCTCATCACCCGGGCCGACACCGGCGCGCTCGACGTCGTCAACACCACCAGCGCCCTCGTGCTGCGCGTCACCCAGATCGTCGGCCCGTTCGCGGCGGTGATCTATCTGAACCGGGTCGTCAAACCCGCCCGCACGGTGGTCGTGCACGACCTCGCCACCGAGGTGGAGAGTCTGGCCACGGTCCGCATCATCACCGTCTACGGCAAGCTCGACGGCGGGACGTCAGTGGAGGAGGTCGCCGCGGACGAGGACTTCACGGGGGCCGCACGCCGCATCGCCGCCCGCCCCCTCGACGCCGTCTTCTTCGGCGGGGTGAGCCCGGACCGCGCCGCGGCCTGCGCCCGCGCGCTGCGGGACGCGGGCCACCGGGGCGCCCGGGTCGCGGGCGAGCACGTCCTCGGCGCCCCCTTCCTCGCCGCCGGCGAGGACTGGAGGATCGCCACGGGCTACACGGACGCGAACGCCGACACCCGTACCAAGGCGTTCGCCGCCGCGTTCCGCGCCCGCCATGGACACGCGCCGGGCCCCTGGGCGGCCGAGGCGTACGACGCCGTCCGGTTCGCCGCCCACGGCCTGGCCTCCGTCGGCGACGACGGCCGCACCGCCCTGCGCTCGGAACTCCTGCGCCGCCCCTGGCAGGGCATCACGCGCCTCATGAGCTTCGACGCCTCCACGCAGTTCTTCGAGGCCGGCGACGACGGCGGAGGGTTCCTGTTCCGGGTGACCGGCGGAGCCGCCCGCTTCGTGGCGCGGTCCGCCGACATCGGCAAGAAGACGTGAGCTGTCGTGTAACTCCCTTTGCTTGCAAGGGAGTTACACGACGGTCACGCGCCGACGTACGCCGCCAGGTGCTCCCCCGTGAGCGTCGAGCGGGCGTCGACCAGGTCGGCCGGTGTCCCCTCGAAGACGATCTTTCCGCCGTCGTGTCCGGCGCCGGGGCCGAGGTCGATGATCCAGTCGGCGTGGGCCATCACGGCCTGGTGGTGTTCCACGACGATGACCGACTTACCGGAGTCGACCAACCGGTCCAGCAGGCCGAGGAGTTGCTCGACGTCGGCGAGGTGGAGGCCGGCGGTGGGCTCGTC
>Ga0307511_10000887_pt1 | contig 31615 bp, 50 predicted proteins | sample 13_EM_MG_FD_200266 | JGI IMG/M metagenome (GOLD analysis project Ga0307511, IMG submission 200266) | Populus trichocarpa ectomycorrhiza microbial communities from riparian zone in the Pacific Northwest, United States - 13_EM | ecosystem: Host-associated > Plants > Roots > Unclassified | place... | reverse complement strand
GGACCCAACATAGAGTACGGCTTCTCGTGGATCACAGACCTCCTAAACTCCGGATACACAGATCATGAGCGCTACTCGATGGCCAGCGAGGTGATCAAGCCCCTGGGGGAGCACATCGACAAGAGCTTTTGGTGGCAATTGCACCCCAGTTGGGTTTCTAGCCTTGTGACCTTCTTGTCACTGGGCGAACACCATTCCACAATTTCCAAATCACCAATGTCCAAAACACGTCCGGAGTTTCTCGCCCTCCAGATTCTATCGTCCGCCGAGGGAGATTTTGATTTCAGCGCAACGATTCTACCCGTCCTCACATGGGCACTCATACCAACCCACCCCCTAAAATTACGTCGATTGACCCTGGCAGTCTTCGCTAGATCTATGGTCGGGTGGTCCCCCTCACTGATGGAGAACGTCCCAAACAAGGACCTCGATAAGCTTCTCCAAGCAGTCGGCGACCCATTCCGATTCCCGGATCTCCCACTCGAGGACGGGCGACCTGCAGTTACGGTGCATTACGAACCTATGGGGGTTGCGGTCATCCTGATTTGGTTCGCGTCATCGGATCTGTGGCGGAACCACCTCCGCCGCTCGAATTTTGCCTCCTGCGAAGAGATCTTGTCCACGGAAGGGGGCAGGAGGGCAGCACTCAGGCATATGTTTGATGCAACAATTCGCTTACAGCCAGAGCTCCTTTGTGCGGCTATCAACCGCCTTGAAGAACTCCAGTGCCCGAACGCTGCTGAAGTCGTAATCCTCTGGGCCTGGACCGTTGGTGTCGTGAATGTGATGGATCACGACGCTTGGGGATCGATTGAGCGCAAAACGCTCGATTTCTATCGAACCCATGGAATAATACGCCTGACCACCTTGTCACGACATCTCGCTGACACTTTTTACAACATGGAGCTTCTCATGGAATACCAGGTCTCTCCGTTCTGGGTGCGGGGCGTTGAACCATGGGTGCGGGGTCTTCAACCCCTCAGAGTTTTTTGTGTCGCTAAGGCTTGTCAGTTGAGGAGGTTGTATCAGCTGTTTGGGCACGACCACATAACATGGAAGGAGGTTGCTGTGGGGGAAGCCGATGAGAAATTGTTTTTGGGGCGGCCCGTAACGCCTGCCCAGTTTACGGACTGGGCGTGCGATTACCCATAGGATTCTGTACGATGTTACAATCGCGATCGCGCCAGAATTTACTGCAGTTGGTTGGATTCGACCCCCTTTTACCCCTGGACCCAACCCCGACCCCCAAAAACAGGCAGACGCGGGTATTTCGTTCCATCATTGTTTTGGTTTGGAAAGCAGGGTTTGCTGAAGGCATTATAAGAACAGGTACCAACCTCCCGCCGGGAAAACCAGACCACGCGTAACCAGTTTCCTGCCAAGATCTTGATCACAAGGCTTTCGAGAGCCTAGAAATATTTGTGGAAAAGCTCCAGGGAAATTCGTCACGGGCAGCTCTCCGAGCATCCTCCGAAAAATGTATCCGGAGCGGAAAACCATAGTTCACGATCTTCGGAATACACGAACGGCGAGACAGAAAGGGAAGGATTGGTATTACAGCTACAGTGGGAGACGCTTTGCGTCACTGACGACAGATTACACAAAGGCGTGAGATAAGAAAACATTGTAAATCCAAAAGGATATGTCGTCCATTTTATCCACAGTACTCGAAGCCCGGACATCCGACGGTAGTTCCGTGAACGGATCCGTCAACGCCGGCGACCGCGAGTAGGGCGCCGAACACTCCAGCGAGACCTTCACCGGCCAAAAGACCAGCGGCGATCGGGAACATGTACATATCAAATGTCGATGGGCTCCTCTTCATCCAAAGGTGGTTGAAGACGGATCCGAAGCCCATAGCTACGGAGAAGAAAGTCTGGGGTACAACGAAGCCCTGTATCACGTCACGAACGATCAATTACCGGTTTGAATGAACAGTTTACAGAAATGAGCTCACGAGACCGACAGCGTTCCAATTGGGAACGTATGACCAATATTTCTTGGGTATCCAGAAATGCTTAGCGACGACGGTGAGAACGGCGGCGATTGACAATCCAACAGCGGTATATCCGGAGGTAGTGGGGACTGGGAGCTTGGGGCTCGACACCGCAACGGCAACCGCCGCCCATGCCGAGACGGATGGAGCACTGTACGTGCAAGTATCATACTGCTCGGGGAAGATAATACACTTGGACGCAGAAGTGAACAGGATGAAGAGTCCAACGTTGAGGAAGACTGCAACGACGGACCCAACAATCTGAGCGATGAATTGGTTTTTCGGCTTGGCGCGGAGGAGGTAACCCGTCTTAAGGTCACCGGTCATATCCGAAGCCTGGGCGGCAGATCCGGCGGAAACGACACCAGCGGACAAATTGAAGGTTTGAGCAGCATTCAGGCCCATACCAGCCGACTTTCCGATACCACCGAACACGAGCTGTGAGGCTTTGGCAACAGTGGAGACAGGGTTAACGTCTGCCTGGCCGGAACTCTGGACGCCGATGAAGGAGAAGAGGAAGCCTAGGATTAGAGCAAGGATGGCCTCTCCGATATTGAAGTCGAACAGAGTGGTGAGGATGGCGATCGAGATAATCGTGCTGATGAGTAATCCGCCAGTCCACCACAAGGTTGGGACTCGGTCCTCCATAGGAGTCTGATCCTCATCTTTCAGGTTCAGCTCGCTCTTCCTGAACCAACTACGCCAGTCAACCTTTCCTCGGTTTTTGACGAGAGCTATGGGGGAAGTCTGAATTTCGAGGTCTGGACGTCCAGAGTTGTGGATGCTCACCGATCAAGGTGGGAATGACGCTGATGAGGATGTCAGTGAAGGAGTACAGCAACATGACCAATACGCCGGGCCAGAGTAACCAGTAACGTGGAGAGGGGTTCTCGAGGAAGACCTCTGGGTCCCTGAAGCTCAAGCTGGTCATTGTGAGGAGGGGGAACTCTTCTGAAATGGGCTTTGAGACAGCTTTGCCGGTGGCGATAAGTGAAGGAGCGACTTGTGGCCACAACGTCAGAATGCAAGAGACCAAAGTCAAGGTCACGATCACTCACTGATTCCCCAGGCCAAGACGGTTCCACCGACTGAGAAATGTTGTCAGAAACCTTGATAGAAGATCGAACAAGAATGCAACTTACGGAAACTCCAAGAGGCGTTCAATCCAGAAAGCATACCAGCTCCAAAGAACGCAGGGGTAAATTCGAGGATCCAGCCATAGTTCTCCAGACCGATGATGCTGGTAAAACCGAGACGGTAAAGTGTCCAACCGATGTGCCAGTCGAAGGTGATTCCGGGGGCATAGATGCCGATGACCTTGAAGAGGAAAGACCCAACAAGGGAGTAGATGAGGCCCTTGGTCTTCTTCGTAGCGGTGATAACACCCTGGGTTCCGTGATGGAAAGCACGGATGGTGAAGGCCGTGGCCGCGGGGGTGGGGAAGGTCAACTTCTGCTTAATGATGTAGTATCGGCGGAGAGGAATGACGAAGAATACCCCGAAGAAACCAGCAGTAGCCGTGAGAGCTATCAACTTTCCGGCATCCCGCTTAGGCGAGTCGGAGAGGAGGCCGAGTGCGTACATGGCGGGTATAGCGGAAACGAAGAGAATGCCGATACCACCAGCAGCTGTTGATGTTGAATTGAATTTTCGGTTTCGCAGTTATGAGCTGGAGGATCTTACAGGTAGCCGCGGACTGGACGGTACAGTTCTCCTTGGGTCCGAAAGGGCCGCCAAAAAGTTTACCAAGGATGGTGCTTTCGGGGACGGCCTTGGATAGTGGTTTGAGAATGGCGTAACCGAAGATCGCCTGAAACACACGGAAGCTGGTGAGCACCAAGTAAGCCGGTTGTTTGAGGGAATACTGACCCCGAACAACTGTTAAGAGACGAAACGTAAGATCATTGATTGAGGGGCACCTCCAATAATAGTTGGGAAGTAAGTACCTGCGGTCCGAAAGTGAATCCGGACTTCAAACCGAGATAAATGTTGGACGCGCCAACTGATGGTTTCATCAGAGTTGGGAAGAAGCATACAGAGCGCGTTTAGGGCGTACCGACTGCACCGAGACAAACACCGACGAAGAGAGCTCTGTGTAAACGACCGGTTACTTGGGGCGGGAAAGTCGTATAGGTAGTTAAGCTTGCCTGAAGGTGAGTTGATGGGTCTCTTCCATCTCATCTGGCTCTACAGGGAACGGGTACGCCCTAGAGCGAAGCTCAGCCGAAAAATGATCGACAAGGAGTAGGGGAAAGGAACTCACGCATCCTCTGGTCGCCAAACTTTCCCGAGTTCGTCCTCACCGGAGCGGTCATCGTCGGAACTCGCTTTCTCGTTCTCATAATACTGGGAAGACCGGGTAACGACTGGCCGTTGGCTGAGGCTACTTTGCTCGACATCGATGGAGGTAGCGGCCATAACGGACGACACTTAGTGAAGGGCAGGGAGTGGGGGCAAAACCACAGTGACCGGGTAAGCATTCGGGGACTTTTGAACGAACTCGATGCACTGTGGTACCAGATTCTGGAGGGCCTTCCTAGTGGCACCTACCATCTAGATCTGTACTCCCACCTCAAAATTTGCAGGGTTCATCCGAGTTTTTAGCCCGATAGATCTAACTGACCTTGCCTATCTCCGGGGTACCCACCGGCAGGCCACCTCACCCCGGTCGTGGATGGGCCGCGTGGCCGCCTTCGGGGAAACTTCTAGGAAGATCGGAAAAAACAGAGGGGCGGACGCCGGGCGGGGGCAACTGGCGTGTAAGTCGGACAAGGAAAGCCCGGGATGAGGGCGACAGCCTCTTGTCATTGGGTGGAAGGAAGCAACCTGGTCGATCAAAATCGATTCCCTTGATCGAACCCCGTCAAATTTCTCTCGCCTGCCCAGGTGGAGTTCCGAGCGGACGAAAGGAACAGGCCAATCCTGGCAGCGGCAGAGAGAATGGTTCTGTGCGGTCGGGGGCTGTTCCGCCCTAAAGATCACCTTGTCGTGGGGCCGAAGCTTTTTTTTTTTTTTTTTTTTTGTATCTTGGGGCCGAAGCTGTTTGGGTCGCATGGTGACCACTTTTCGAACACTGGGGAACGGATGGCCGTCGGAGTGTTACGCATGGGCCAAGTAGGGATATCGAAGTCGAAGCTGCAGCGTTAATAACTGCCGGCAATCGTACTGTGTCATCGTCCTTAGTCACAACTTTTTGACAAGTCATCTCAACGAAAAACCGAGTTCACACGATCCACTTGGGAACAACCTAGCCCGACAGATTGTCTCCTGGTATTTCCTAAAACCATTCCTTCCTTGTCGAAATGTACTCTCCGGACCCTCATGGCACCTGCGAAACTACCGTACTTGGCAGGAATGACTGAAACACGCTGCATTTCCACACTCGAAGGTGTACCCACCCCAAGAGCGACACTGCTGGCGCAGCGGCAGAGGGAATTGGCAGAAACGTTTGCCAACCCGACTTCGCCACTTGTCACAAAGCAGTGGCGACTAAAGTGTCCCCGCCATATATTCTACAGATCCTGATAAACGTATATACCACCACTACCCCTTCAGGCACCTCGGGCCATTCACTCGCGACTTCTCTGGCGCGGTTCGGACCAGATTTTTGGTATTCAGCTCACAGGAATCGCAAAAGATCCCCGAGCACTCCCATCGCGGTCACGGCCGCCCCTGCCCCTGCCCCCTGCACAATCAACGGGCGTGCTCCATACCGCTCCGTGTGGAACATGATGATGTTGTCAGATCCACCAAGTGAGGTGGCGAAGGGGTGCGTAATAGGATACCTATTCGACGCACGCACACACATCAGGATCAGCCTTGATGTTGAAACCAATTCAAACGCCCACCTTTCTAGGTCCGCTTTGATTACCCCAGAGGCGACGTCAATGACACCAACAAACCTCAACACCTTGTTCTCCTTGAACGCATCCGATCTCAACTTGTCAAATTCTTGGTCGTACTCCGGTAGCTTCTCGATGAACTCGTCTCCCGACCCTATCCCATCCAATGCGGCAGGTACCAAAGATTTGGTGCTGACGGACTTGTAGCCATCCGGCAACTTATCGCGCAAGGATGGAACATATCGGGAGAGAATAGTAAGCTTGCGCGCCACATCGGCACCGTTCAGGTCATCCGCCGGGTTCGGTTCCTGTACACACGCACATCGCCCACAAGTCAGAGATCGCATTCCAGCCGCCCGAAGCGGACCCCCCTGAGAACACGAATGCAGGAACGTAAACTCACTGTATAACCGTTCTGTCTGGCGACTGAAACGATAGAAGAGAAGCTTGGTCCATCCCCACTCTTTCCGTCCGAGAACTCGTTGAAGATGTAACTCAGCGTGCCAGATAATACACCTTCTATTTTCGTGACCTTGAGAATGGATTGAGCCACGGTGGGGCGCAACAGATGCACATGGGGACGGTGACCCCCATTGCTGGGCCAAAAGTCCGCGTTCCATTTCGTACCTTATCACCGGTCGCGATCAGATCCTTGATCGTCGAGATAATCGGCAGACCAGCCCCAACGGTGGATTCGTTGTAAAACCTCGCCCCGGTCTTTAGGCTCGCCGCGACGATTTCCTCGTAAAGCGTCAGCTCTGAAGAGAATGCCTTTTTGTTGGGAGTGATGATGTTGATGCCCTTGTTCAGGAAGAAAGGGTACAACCGAGCGACGTCTTCGGAGGATGTGTTGTCCACCAATACCGGGATCACGGAGAACGAGACGCCTTGCTGGAGTCCCGCAACCTCCTCAATGGTCGATATCTGCGTCAACTTCGTCGCTAAAGCCCTCGCGTCCGATTTGACATTGGATCCCGCAAGGTCCTTGCGCCAATCCGACCACCCATCGCGGCCGATGTCGTAGTAGACGGTCGATCGTGAAGACGAAAGAGATAAGAGTTGGAATTTGTCGCGTAACCCTGGGCTTGGAAGCCTGCTGAGTTGATCCACGAGTTCGCTCCCCACCAGGCCAACGCCGACGACGCTGACGACGACGAGGTGCTGCACTTCAGATCCCGAAGACATCGTGGATGCGAATTGAGTCTGGGTTGTGCAAGGTGACTCGACTTGAAAACAGATAAGCTCATTTTATATCTACGTGTTCGTGATGAGATAATGCAGGACCTACACTGATCCCCATCCCAGGTCTACTCGAAAGAGTACATAACAGCAGTGTGGATATCCATTATTTGCGAGTAGTACAGGATACTTGAAGTTTGAAAGCTTAGTTACCAAGCAAAAATACAGAGAACCAGTCGTTAAACGTCGTGCGTTGACGTTCCGTGTCTAAATTAAGTGGACGTAAAAGCGCGTAAAATGCATGAGACAACATGGGGGGGGACGGGGCGAGCTGAATCATAGATAAGAAAATATTGCTTAGCGTTCTAGGGTGGGCAGTACCACATCTTCATTATCGGCCACCTCCCCTGAGCTGCGCACCGAGCTCATCCAGTGATGCTCGCAACTCGTGCGCTTTCAACCCTCCCTCCGTGCTGGGCGATCCAAGCCTGATCTCGTTTTCTGGGGGGCATATCGATGGCGACCTAGTTCGTGGAGTCACGCCACCTCCTTCGGACTGGAAACTGATTTCTGGGTATGGAGAGAGCTGGTTGAACGAGGTCCAAATCCGCACCGCGCCGTCGTGACTTCCCGTGGCGAACATGAAGGGGTCCGCAGCAGGGTTCCAAGCCACACACGTTAAGTCTCCGCCGACCATCTGTGCTCGGATGTGGTGTAGCAACGCTCCAGATTCGCGATCCCAGACATGAATATCGCCGGCTGTGCATGCGATATGAATGAACGCGTTAGCAAAAATTCCATTGATAGGCTGTTTCAGCAGGGTAAATGGAGTCGACCTTTTCCAGCACACACAATTAGTTGATCATCCTTTCCACCAAAGTACGAAGGGCCAGCAAAGTCAACTGCAGCTTTAGGCATGTATGTGTGTCGTAAGCTTAACCGGGCAACAGTCTCTGGGGGAGCTTCTGGGGAATCCGTCTGCCTTTTGACCATCTCGACTTTCCAAAGCTGTGGTGGCGCCTTTGTAATGTGTAATTTGTACGTCAATCCATAGAAGGGGATCGTGAGTGCTGATCCGGGCAGTGCTTACCTTGTTCTCGTAGCTGACAAGGACGACCTGGTTGTTCTGCGATACCGTGATGTCCCGGACCTCATGCAATACAGGTACGCGACTGCACAGAGTACGTCAGAAATATGTGAAGGGTATCGCGACAAAAACACAGACTTCTCTATCTCCTTGCGATCAAGGTTGAAAACTGCCGACAATCAACGTCAGGAGGGGCTCGGTTCGGCGTGTATAACGTTGCTTTGACACCCACTGATGATCTGTTTCTCACTCCTCGATTTGGATGGCTGTAGCCCATCCGAAGACTTGGCCATTGTACCAACCGCAAAGATTCGTTGACCATCTGATGTCACTGCAACATCGTGGAGTAACATGCGCTCGAATTCGTACGTATCCAGAAGCTAGGCTGGGATAAGATCTCAAGGAGGGCACCAGATAATCATGCAACGTACGGTTCCATTAATATCCTGCGAGGTGAATGGTCAGGAAAGCGGGTGGAGCGCGATTATGGAGATTAACGCACCAGGCGAACGATGGAGCTTTCCTCAACAGATAAGAACGCTGGTTGTTGGTATTGGCTCATTAATCTGCCCTGGAAGGTCTGCTGAGCCAACTTACCTTCACCGTGAGGCAACCACGTGATGGACTGGACTGGACAATATCGCTCGATCGTCTTCCTACACACACCGTCTTGGGTCCAAATCTTTACCGTCCGAGGCAGTTTTGTCATGATAAGGTTTCCGCTCGGTGACCTAAACGGGGGTTTAATCACGGTGCTTGCCATCCGGTGGGGCACCCTTACCATGCGACTTGACCAACAAACCCAGTGGGGTGTAACAGCATACGATGGGAAGTGAATTGTTCCTGCAAAATCACTCAGTTTCTGCAGCGCGAGAATATGTATATGACATACCCCAACATGGAAGATGACTGAGGTACGATCCCAACTGGAGGTGGCCAGGAACTTTCCGTCTGGGGAGAACTGGGGAGCGCTATCAACAGCGGGTACACAAACGCTGCCGTTGGATTTACACTCACTTGCATGTGCCTCACCAATGCCGCGTGGGCGGCGATATCCTGGGTCGGGGTCATATTCTGTAACCTGGGGACCAAGCCAGCGACCCGAGAACCCCTGGGCATAGACGCCGGCCCCGTCGATTTCCGATCCGCAGCCTTTCCATCCGTTAGGGATCTCGAGACCTTCGCCTTCACCTCATCTCCAACTCCAATCAACCTGTTAACCATAATAGCACTGCGTACAAGATTCATGAACCTAGCTCGTGCGGCAGATACTTCTGTTACTGGTTCTGGGACGGATGGTGGTATAGTCGGTGATGCAACGGGGGAGGCATCGGATGGGCGCCCGCTGACCTCGCCAGAACTCCGTTCGTCTTCACGGCCAAGTTGGAAATGAACCACGGACTTGGTTGGAGTCATGATACTGGACCTTGGGGCCATGATCACCGCGCTAGGCGGGATGGTTGGACTGGTGTATGGAGGGGGGATGGACTCGACACTGTCCGCCCTTCCAGTGCTACCAGATGTTCCGCTAAACATCGTTCTCATCCGTTTGAGAGGAATTGATGCGCGTCGAACAACACGAGCACTCCAGCTGAAGGCGGTCTTCGACCTCTCTGGCGCGGCCTTCTTCATCCACCCGTAACCAGTGACTGCTCCAAGTCTATCGGAAATATCATCAAGAATCTCCGCAAGCCACTTCCTCCCCTTATGCCGGTTAAAGACGATACGCTCAGAGGCAAACCAAGCGGACACTGCAGCAAGGCCAAAGGAACTGAAGGCAGAGAAGACAGTCGTGATCGTCGAGGTCACCATGTGCTGAAACCGAGGTCAGCAGCCTGGAAACTGGTACCCACGAAGCGACATTACCTGATGCGATGAGTAGGCGAATGCAACCAGACCAGCAGAAAAACAGGCGACCGATAGTACGAGGAACATGAGAGGAGATCGCCTGTGGAGATAAGCGATTAGCTAAAATCCTTGTGATTACTTGCGGACGCTAGCCAAATGGGACACTCACTTTATCCACATGCTGACCCACCACGGGACGAGGTGGCGCGGCGAGCGGCTAAGAATGTGTTAAAATGCTGTGGACGGATAGACAACCGGTCAACGTACTACATGGCCTGTTTCCAAGTCAATCCCAGCAGGCTGTTGACTGCAGCGGCTGAAGAGTGTGATAAATGGGGGCTATTCCGGCGCGAGAGGTATAAACTCACCGATACTGAACACCAGCGACGTGAACCAGAACGCGTTCACCGCATTGGCAGCGGGGCTAGTGGTGACACCGAACGAGAACTGCAAACTAGTGGCAGTGACCGAAGAGAAGAAGGTTGCGACGGTTGAGAGGTTGAGCAGGTTTTGCGCGCCATGTTTCTGCGCGAATCGAATGGTGGGGACGCCTGAAACGTCACAGTAAGGAAAACCGAAACACGACATCAACGTGAAATTAAATGACTTGCCGACTTCGATGAACAGAGATAGGGCTGAAGTGATGCTTTCTATGTGTTCACCGAGATCCGTGGATAGGTCGTGAAGGTACCGTTGAACGGCAGGGTACTTGAATTGGCCTGGGACAACGGTCAGTACGGGTGATGTCGATCTCATTTGGTGGGTGGCATACCGGAATATTGACCAAGGCACGACGCCCAGTACTAGGCCACCAAAGACATCAGTGAGTCCGTGGTAGGGAGCCGACATTATGATACATGATGACACCAAACCTACCTTGAGATCCCCTTGGAAAGCTAAAATAGAGGCGTTGACCGCCTCGTCCGTGAACTCTGGGAACTCGTTCAAGCACTCGAGGAAGGTCGTGATGTCTTCAGCGAACTGAGCCATCTCCTCTGGGAAGTCTTCTGGGTCCAGTTCCCCTGTGATTACAGGGGTCCTGACGTTCGGTGGGGGCTTAGGCCGATTACGCCTCGTCTTCAAAGGCCAGGCGTTCGCTTGAGCGGACGTGTCTTGATGTTGGACCTTTCGAGGGAACAAGTCCGCGGCGTTCTCGTGAAAGAGGTGGAGGACCTGGGCGACCCTCTCACGGAGGTGGTAAGCGGATGAAAGGATTCCGACAGAGCTTCCGAGTTGACGGGCAGCGTTCGAAAAGTTGCGTAACTTCGATACAACGGGGGTTCGCTTGTCAGATGCGGGGAATATTTGCCGTTGGTATGACAGGGACCTACTTGCTTGTCAAAGTTGACCATGCTCCTGCGCGCATTTCGCCACCATCAGCATTGCCGGGGGACGGGAGATAATCCGCGGGGACCCCATCACTGACCTCTCAAACCTTGCAAAAGACTCCGCTCCGATGGTTTGCAGATGTTCATCGACGGTGGCTGTTGATATATTAAGCTTCCAACTTGCTTGTGCTTGCAGGCAGCACGCTTAGACCACTTACGGACGTCGCGGTCATCCTGGAAATTGGGCTGCAAATTCGACTCTAGCACAGCCCATCCGTCAATCCCGACGAGGGCACAGAAGGCAGTGGAGCTCACCCTTGGAGAAAGCTTCTTCATCGTTCGTCAACTCGTTCAAGGCATCTAAAAGGCTGAGAAGCGTTTGCTTCCGCTTCGCAGCCCCTCGTTTGGTCATGTCGTGTCGTGGCGTGGTTGCTCCTGACCCTACTAGAGAGGGGGGCGTAAGCATATGAGATGGGATTTTCGCCCGTTGGCTACCCATGTCGGAAGGGGCGAAGGTGGGAATCTCGGGTAGGTGGAACCGGCTAGAAGTAAAGGCCACGGACCTGCAAGTGTTTTACGCATCGCTGAGTTCGCGTGGGGCGATATATTATATATGGCACCAGGACCCGTTTCGACCACTCAGCCAACCTGGCTCGCTGAGGACTAGGAGGGAGACACGGAAGCCAGTTTGCACGAGGGGGAAGAGAGGCGAATAGAACACATGCGACCCAGGCGCCTGCAGCATGAATGATCTGCATCAGATTTCAAACAAGTGTAAGCAAGGAACGTCACGGCAAGATCAAGACTTCACGCGTTCACGCGTCGCAGGTTGACACGAAAAATGGGGAGGGAAGCATGGGTCGATTGCAGCGTAAATAACAACTGGCGTATAAGGAGACATTATACAGTAACAGTAGCGACATCCAACGAAGAAAGGAGAACTAATCGATTAAGCTGTAGCGGGAGCAGGGTTAGTAGGGGCAGCGGGCGTGTTACTTGCAGCGGTGTAGTCCTAAGGAGAAGTGTGAATACGTGACAAAACAACATCGGAGTCGGAGCTTTGTTACCTCCATCTCCGCGTCGAGGTCGGCCACGCTCTTGCTTGGACGTTCATTTCTCCTCCTTCCACCACGCCCGCGTCCACGCCTAGGCCCTCCGCGACTAAATGATACAATCAGGTCTTGGCTCCGCGGTGAAAGTGGATCCTCGCCATACCGTGGGGTATCAGTGGTGCCAGTCGTAGCGGTGGTAGGAGCAGGTGCGACGCGGCTTGCGAGAGACTGGGCGGGCATATTAACCGGGTCAACAACGATCTCGATCTTCATGGGGCGTTCTATGGTCGGGAATGCAGAGCGAAAGAGGTGGAACGAGGGTGTTTGTCAGTTGAACGTTCTCTCCAGGTTGGAGGGTAGTAAGGAGAAGGAGATGCCTGCGAAGCTATAGTTCTGACTTGCTCCACACGTCCGGTCACAATGCCAGTTTCTTGCCTCAGTGGATAAGCCATTGGTACTTGCGAACCCACAAAGGAGACAGGTGATGACCAAACTGTCATCTCCGCGACCGCGATGGGCGGAGTAGACAGCAGAGCTCGCAAACACTGAAGCGCCCAAGGACTGGCGCGTCTTGAAATGTGCCAAACTGGTGACGGGCTTCAGCGTTCGGCTGCTGGTCTCCCTCTTGCCGATGTTTGGTCTTCAAGCCACCTTGGTGGTAACCGAAAGAAGACAACGAGCGCGACGGCGCGACACCGCCAAGAGAAATACAAGACGAAGATGAAGGAATGGTCGATACTAACTCCCATCAATGAGGCGGTTGTTGTATTGCTGGTAGGCTTTGTTTGCGTCTCCCTTCCTTTGGAACATGATGTTGGCGACTCCCTTCGAGCGACCGCTGGCATCGTAATGAAGGGTGACATCCTTGAGAGGTCCAATGGTGGAGTGGAACAATTCCTATTGGTGGTAACAGATGAGTACAACGGATGAGGGAACCACCAAAAGGCACGAACGAACCTTGACTTGGGCTTCATTCACGTCGGTAGGTAGGTTGGACACGATAATCTTCTCCGCGGTCTGAGTCGGCGCGGGAGAGAGTTTGCCGGTTCCAGGGGTGGTGGTGGAATATCTGACGCGGGCGGAAGGGGCGGGTTCCTTCTTTCCTGGGGCTTCCGTGCGTCCTACACCGCGACGGCTGTTGGTCCTCCTAGCGGGTTTGGGATGGGAGGCAATGATCTTTGAGGGGGGAAACCATAAGCCACTTCAAGTCGTGAACGAGTGGAAAAAAGACGAACATCGTCGAGAGTCTTGTCCATGGCGGAAATTAGGAGAGATAGACGGTAAAGAAGTGTAGAGTTGGGTGTTAGAGCAGAGGACGACGACGACAAGAGAGAGTGGCGATGACAACGTCGAGTCCTTTATCCCTCCTCGGAGTCTGAAATCAAAGGGCGGAGCTCCAAATACCCATTCCCTCTCGATCGCTTGAAACCACTTCCATCACATCACAAGCGAGATCGTCTGCGAATATGTCCAGGGGTGGCAGAGGTGGCGGCCGGGGAGGAGGCCGAGGAGGGTTTACCAGCAATGTCCCTCCCATGGGACTTACCTTTGCTGACATCCAGGCCATGTCAAGAGAGGCGACAGAGAATTTCCCAGTATGCCTTCCAGAAATGAGCCGCCCAGGTTTCTGAAATTGTTCTCATTCTAGGCAAGGGAACTCCCTGTACTCATGGAGTCCTCAGAGGACGAGAAGCGCATTTGCCAACTACAAAATGGCTTTGCCACGCGTTTGCGTCGCTCTAAATACTACATCGTTGAACCTACGAAAACAAACGGTAAGGGTTCCGAGTCTCCGAACATCATCAGACACCTCATAGAGTCAGAGCTGGAGCGATACTCGGACAGATATCGCCCATCCTTGGCATCTCAGCCGGTTCTTAAGCGTGCGGACTTCAATCCAGCGTTCTTCCCGCCTGAGATTTTTGAGGACTACTTTAGCCCCCGGAGGAAGCGAAAGGGTATGGTTATCGTTGGGATCAAATCGTAGTTTTCACTTACACCACACAGCGACCAAGGCCGCTTCTGCAAAAAAGCTAAACCTTGACGATATGATCGACGAGAATGACGATGTAAGCCCTTTCACAAGCAATTCTCACGAGACCGCCTCAAACTATTGAGCAGGCCAAATCTGAAGAGGAAGGGTCCGACATCGGTTCACAACCTGAGGGAGAAGACTACGACGTGGACGAGGAGTTTGATAACGACTACGCCGAGAACTACTTCGACAACGGTGAAGGGGATGACTTGGATGACTTGGGAGATGGTGGTGGCGGAGGCGGCGAGGGTAATGAAATTTCACACTTCACCGTTCCTGATTGTCGATCTGAAATTTAACTTTGCAGGGGAATATGAGTGATGATGACCTCCCCCGGCGATCGCCGCTGGCCGAATGTTCGTGGCTCAAAACCAACCTTGCGCGACGTTCAACGCCATTCGTTGAACTCAAGAAGATCGAACCCCCTTCTTCCCTCCCGGCCGTCCTCTTTCCTTTCTTTCACTACGTACCTCACCAACCCCCATGATTTCCCCAGTCCTGCTGTTCCTCTTCTTCACCTTCGCATCGACTATTACGCTCGCATGTGAAGGGGAATGCTTCGTCAACGTGACAAAGTTCATCCTCCACAACTACGAAACCACTGTTTACGACGTATTCCGAGCCACCGTGAGCAATCTAAACATACCCACCGCCCTCCCCCACTAATATCCCAAATTAGGCTGAAGAAATCCAGGATTCGATCATTCCACCCTCCTCTCGCGCCGCTGACATATTGGACTACATCACGCCTCTCCTTTCGTCTTACGAGGGGAATTCCTATTCTCGCATGGAAACCGCGATCTTCCCGTCCTACTTCCACGGAAAATGCGAGGACCCAGCGACGGGTACCGCTCCGGCCGGGTGTCCGAATCCGTCTTGCCCTGTAGTATGTGGGACACCGGGTTCGATGGCTTACCACTTCCAGAAACTCAGGCGAATCGCGTTCGACACCGTACATGCGATACTGTTCGAGCACACGAGGGAGGGTTCAGCCACGTACGGTGCGGTTGAAAGGGTCGTCAAGCGGTTCGCGGTCTCCCAGGCTGCGTCGAACGTGACGACGCGGTCGGTCCCCAGGATTTTTTGGGCACGAAAGGATCTCGACCTCTTCTTACCGGAGTACGAATCTATGTTTCTGACGAAGAGGGCGGATGATATCGGAGCCAAGTTGAAACCTATCCTCGAGAGCATCCCGGAGAGGTTAGCGAGGGCGTGCGGGTACGTGGGTCCTAACGAGGACGGTACGGCAGACGAGTTACAAGGATGTAGTTGGGAAGCGGAAACTGTGGAATACATCTTGTTATTCCCTTGAGCTTGTCCTCCTTTTCATTCACTGCCAGTTCCATTCTAACTCCTTGCGTTCGTCACGTCCAGTCCGTAATTTTCAAAATGTTGTTCGTTCACTTGCATCACTAGTACCACATAGCTATCGACTCGACTCGTAATGGATGTTTTGTTATCCACAGACCCGTCGACATCTGTGATGCCAAGATAAATACTCGTACATAAACATTTACATCCTAGTACGTGATATGAGGGAGGCTGTATGGTATGGGGAGGGGGGTTGGTGCTGAATACTCGATAAAAAATGAAGGAAGAGAACCGATGGAGGTAAATGATAGATGGAGGGATGCGGGTATTAAATGAGATCCTAGTAAAGAGAGGGTTCGTTTTATGCACCATGCAAGAGGAGGGGGACAGAACAAACAGGGAGGAAGCGATTTTTGAGACAAACCGGATGCTCTGACCTACGCGTGAACGGGAAGCCAAGGACCTGTACAACATAGAGGAAGGATGCTTCACCAAGATGCAAAAGTAAAACAGATCGGTCGATGCCACGGAACACAAATACAATCCTTCAAAGACCCCAAAAATCAACAAGATCAACCAGCGTATCACAAAGAGGAAGGGAGAAAACCTAGGAGCCGTTTGTGCCGCCTGCCATAATTGCCCTCTTCCTCGGTTGGGTACTAGGGGTATTCCCTTCAGACACGACCTCCGCGAAGCTCGCCCTCCTTTCCTGCCAAGGGCCTTGTGCGGGGGGTCGAGTTGGCAACCCATTCTCGAGAGTTTGGACGGGGTCTGATCCCGCCCGGTGCATGGGGTGAGGGTGCGAGACCGATGAGCTACTACTTCCAGACCCGCTTCCACCACCTAGTCCGACAGGGAGACTTGTCTGGGTACGCCCCTTTGTCGCGTGATCCCCAGGGGTACCCAGCTTCGGATCTGACGTCCAAGCCTTCCTGCTGGTTCCAATCGTCAGGTTCTCCAACGCGTTGGCAATAATCTGTGGATCATGGTCTGCAATCGGACTATCCTCAGTCCTTAGGATGGAATCTGAGGATTCCTGGCGGGGCATGTCAGTTCTGACGTAATTTGGCACCCCACCTCCACCAGGCTGAATCGACCCAGGTCCACTACTATCCTTAACGCCAAGATCCGTGTCACTAGCGGAAGATTCACCGTCGGGAACTACCTCGTTAGCAAGTCCAGACGAACTCGGAGGGACGAAGGGGAAGTACTCTTGGGGAGGGACAGGTGGAAAGTATCCTCCAGGATCCTCTCTCAGTGGTGACCCGTGCTGTACCCACTGTGGTGGGATGTGGATGGGCGCACCGACAGCTGCGTATGGGTTCACGCCAGCCCCAGGTCTCCCCCAGAACGCACCAGGACTCATCGTCACTCCAGGAGAGAATGGCATATACGGTGTCATTATATGAGGTACATTGCCCGTTTGGGGACCGTCTGGCCTGTTCGATGGCGGGTTTCCTACCTGAGGACCGCCATGAACAGTGGGTGACGGCTGAGGGAGAAATGTGAATGGAGGCATGGAAGGAGTCATTGGCGGGAGCCCGTGTGGGGTTGCCGTTACAATGTGGTGGGGATGGTGAAGCGGAGAGATCGGGTGGTGCGGGTGATGCAACGGTGAAATCGCACCGGGAGAGAGTGTAGGGGGGTGGGGGAAACCTGCAACGGACGGAGGCGGTAGTGCAATCCTTCCAGGGTGAGGGAAGTTGGAGTTCAAGGGTGGCGACACTGGTGACTTTGTGCGTGCCTGTTCTACGGGATGCTTATTGTCCGCCGGTTTGGTGGGCTGCGGAGATACCAATGTGGAATGGTTGCCTGGGAGGGGGGATGTTGTCTGCTGTTCAGGGTGCATATGTGGTTGCGCCGGGGGCTTAATGGACAGATATGGGGGATACACGTCGTAGGGAGACGTGGCACCAGGTGTAGACCCAAAGTCCGGGTATCGCAACGGCATGGGGATGTGATTTGGATGATTAGCCCCGTTTGGACTGGCATATGACCCAGGGAATTGAGCGCCGGGCGCGGGTGACGTTGGGACTGTGCTCGCTTGCGAGGCGGAGAACCTGTCATAGTGTACCTTTAACGACCGGCCGTTGAACTCATATCTGACGTCATTGTTAACGTGAGACAATCCAATCACTACCCCCGTTATCTGCTGGGAGGCTTACCCGTTGAACATCTTCACCGCTCGTTCGGCGTCGATTTCGCTTGCAAACACAACGGTTCCAAACCCTCGCGATCGGCCGTCGGGGCCAAGGGCAACATCGGCGCGCAATATCGTTCCCGCCTGTCGGAACAGGTCCTTCAGATCCTGCCATTGGCAGTGGAAGGGGAGCTGGGGGGGGGGGTTAACTCGTCTCGAGGTGGGGGTGGAAAATACTCACATTCCCCACAAACAAGTTTCTGCTAGCCGCAGCGGTCGCCGGTCGCGATAGACCCAAAAACTCCTCGGGGTTTGTAGGAACTGTAGGGACAGAGTGGGGCGGAAGACCGGGAAACAAAGGTCCTGTGAATGGCGGTCAAGAATGTGACACCGGATGACTAACGAGAGAACTGAATTACCTGGAGAATGAAAGCCTCCGGGAGAAGCGAGAATGGGATTGGAACCATCGAAATCTTGACTCAAGGCGATCCTGTCGGGTCTGACTTCGAGAGTTCTCGTCTGCCAGTTGTAGCCGTGAAACATCTCAACGGCTCTTGTAGCATCTTCGGCTGTGGCGAGGAGAACGGTGCCGTAGCCTCTCGATCGATTGTCTGGTCCCAGGGAGACATCTGCCCGGAGGACGGTTCCGGCCTTGCGAAAAAGATCCTTGAGATCTTGCCAGCGAACCCGATACGGCAGCTGCGATTGCCGTTAGTAGACCAAGGAGGACGAGGGAGTGAACGTACGTTGCCAACGAAGAGCTGGGTGCGAGTGTCTTTTGGTATGGGCATACGCCCTTGGTTTGACGTTGCCATCTGAATAACAGCCTCGATATCGGCATTGCTCGGAGCAGGGGCAGGGGGCGGGGATCCAGATGGAAGAAAGGGAGGCGGGTTTTCCCTGGGCTGATTGGAGGTAAGTAGCGGGTTAGAGAGCTCGTCGGCGAGTGTGAAATACATACGAGGGAAGGGTGCACGGCGACGGAGAGAGGAAACGCCATGGCCGAGAGACTGGCTGGAGACTGCCCCGAGCGCGAGGGGGGATGAGGGTTCCGGTAGAAGGAGGTTACGGGCCCGCTCCACAGTTCCAAGCGCGGGCCAGAGACAATCTGTCGGATAATACAGACAAGTGGATTCGCCTCGGCTACGGTGTTTGTCCCCCGACGTCATGGCCGTGATCACTTCATCTTCGTACGGCCAAAACATCCGTCCGATAAGATTATCGAAATAATTCACCCGACTACAACTACAAGTACACGCGAAGGAACAACAGGGAAAGAGACAACTTTATGGGTGGCAGTATTTACTCGTCGTCATCCTTCTTCTTTGATTTGCTGGGCAGAAGCTGTCGATGAATCAGTATTCGGTTCCTTTCCCTCTGGTAAAGGATCACGTACAGCTGGGTCAATATGGGGGACGACACCACCCTGGCTGATTACGACATTGCCGAGTAATTTGTTCAACCTAGAGCTTGAACGTTAGCACCCTGGAAATATGTGACCGGCTGTGACTTACTCTTCGTCGTTACGGATGGCAAGCTGCAAATGACGAGGCACGATACGCTGTTTCTTGTTATCACGGGCGGCGTTGCCAGCCAACTCGAGGATCTCAGCGGCAAGATATTCGAGCACGGCGGCAAGGTAAACTGTATTCTGCGCGTAAGTATCGTCCTGGGTGAAGAATCGTGTCCACATACCAGGCGCACCGGCACCAACGCGTTGAGCGTAGTTACCCTTCTTCAAAAGACGGTGGACACGACCAACTGGGAACTGGAGGCCAGCCTTTGCGGAACGCGACTGCTGGGATTTGCCCTCAGCGGACGCGGTCTTTCCGGACTTGGACTTTCCAGTAGTCTTGCCAGACATTCTTGGTGTTTGTACAGTGGTTACGAGGCAAGAGGGAAGGGAGGAGTTGGGGTGGTGGTGGTTGCTGGTCAAGAGAAGGTCTGAAGTGAGCGCCTGGGAATTATGAGCAAGTTGTTTGGTTCCCTCAGCTTTGTTTGTTTGTTCACGCGTTAGTCACGTGTTACTATATAAGGTCTCCTGTCACCTCACTTTCGCAGAGCGTCCTTCTGTTCACAACCACCACCCTCTCTCTTTTCCCTACCAGTCCATAATGCCTGCCAAACCTGCCTCAACTGCTGGTAAAGCACCCGCGTCTACCGCGTCCAAAGCACCTGCAAAGACCACTTCCGACACCAGCAAAGCCGCGAAGAAGACCTCTAAGGTCGCGGCTTCTGGAGGTGATGGGGAGACAAAGAAGAAGAGGAGAAAGGGAAGGAAGGAAACCTACTCTTCCTACATCTACAAGGGTATGGGCCACTTTGACGCGTTTATATCCGTTGATGAACCATTCTGACCGGACGCGTCTAGTTCTCAAGCAGGTTCATCCCGATACTGGTATTTCCAACAAGGCAATGGCCATCTTGAACTCGTTCGTCAACGATATCTTTGAACGCATTGCCACTGAAGCTTCAAGTGAGTTTCCTGCGTCTCATCACCTGTTCGTGTTCTGATCACATCTCCGCAATGGTAGAACTCGCTTCATACTCAAAGAAGTCCACTATTTCCTCTCGTGAAATCCAGACTGCTGTGCGACTAATTCTCCCTGGCGAGCTTGCTAAGCACGCAATCTCTGAGGGCACCAAATCCGTGACCAAGGTTCGGCAATCTCATGGGTCGCGAGACAATCATCCTGACCACTCCTTATCTAGTTCTCCAGCGCCGGTACCAAATAAACTGTCGGTTCTCATCTTATGTCTCCTTTCGTTGTGTAGTCGTGTACCATACGTCGTCTTCCACACCTCGCTCTGTTGTATTCGATCGTGTGGAATATCTAACTTGATTGACATGATTACGCCGGGTTGTTTGGAGCTACCGCTAAGCATTACACCGCCTGAAACAGAAGCGATGGTGACGGCGTCATCATCCGTTGCGCTCTCAGAACTCTAGGACATCAATCCCCTTGACCGTTCCCTCCTACGGAGTGATATCAGGTTGCCGTCACCGCATCATCCAGGGTCTGAATTCCGTACCTTGATTAGCAAAATCCGACATTCATCCATCATGACTTCAGCGACCTGGACGGTCTCCTCAGTTACAACCTCCCGGTAGGGCAAGGCCGACCAAATCTCCTCCTCAAATACGCTCTCCGCGCCAGTAACGGGGTCCTTCGTTGTTACGACCTTCCACTTGTTTTTACCTTCGTCCTTCTTCTCGCCCCTCTTCGCAATGATAGCGGCCTCGACGATATTCGGGTTGAAGTCCCTGATTCGTAGCTTGCGCTCTCGCGTCGTGTGTTCTAAATGTTGATGTCCGTGAACGTGTGGGTCCCCGTCCCTCTCACCATCCAGTACACACTCAACAGTTCGTAGCCCATGTATTGCGTGCTGCCAGTTGGTCGAAAGCATGTCTTGGAACCACCTAGTATTCTGCGGCCCCCATTCGTCCCATTCGTAACGACCGACGGTTTTCCAGGTGCTCGCACCCGCCGAAGGGCTCTCCGCCCTTGCCCGTGGTTTAGGTTGAGGAGTTGAGAAATCGTCATCCTCGGGGATATTCAAAATCTGATCCACCCAAAGTAGTGGATCTTCTGTTTTCACAGCACCGTCGTTTTGCGCAGAGTCCGTTGAATTGGATGGAGGTCCCGGAGTTTGGCTGGCCGGGGGGGACGACACAAGGTGGAAGCCTGAAACTCTGTTCTCGTCGATCGAGTCCATGAATACTTTGGCGTGGATGAAGAAGATAAAACAGTCGAACGTGTGTGGGGCACCGTCCCCTTGGTGGTTCTCCGGATTGACGGTCCCAATGGCGCACCCGAGGATACGTTCTTCAGGTTTGAGATGATAATCGCGGATCGTTCGAGGGAAGGGGGAGAGCTGACTGTTCTGCGGCGGGAACAGGGGCACACACCCTGGGGAGGGGTTACAGTTAATAGTCAAGTACCAAAACAATTGGGTCGGCTTGAGCTTTGGGAGCAAGAAAGTCGACCGAAGGGTCGGCCTTGGGTAGGCCGAGGGGTCAGCGGGGTCGGTGAATGTGAAAACTTCGAATGCGCCCATTTGCTCAGCCACAAGGAAAGCGGTCTTGGAAAGGAAACAGAAGTCTTCTATTCCATTCGGCCGGATGATGCACCGCTTTGTTGACATGAAAATCTAGATCAGGACGTATTTCCAGAGTGTCCAGGAAAGGAGGCCGGCAAAGGGAAGAACTTACAGATCCTCGCGCGCCATGTTTCCAATTCCATATCTCCATGAAGGCAGAGAAACCGCCGGCATCGTCGACGACCTCCTTTGCCAGCGTACCGATAAGATTGTCAAGAATTCGCAATCTGTACGCAGGTACATGGTCGATGCCCCCCGTCACTTGGGACTTTCGAAGGAATGGCAAGAAAGGCGACCCCGCTTGTGGGTGCGTTTCATTGGCAGACAAAGTCCGAAGATACATATGATAGAAATATTGAGACCTTGCAAGTGTGGCATGTTTAGCGTAACGTTCAGAAACATAGGTCAGGTGTACGAATTGAAGGAAAAGACTAACTCGGGAGGGGCGAGAGCCAGGAGGGCCAGAAAATCTTGTTCGGGGTCCATGGTGAAGTCCAGAATGGTCATACCGAATGCGTGTGTCCACCTGTCCTCCTTAGAGGTGCCCCCCAGTGTACCAGTTACACGATTCGTGCCACCGGCCAGAGTCGACCCCACACCGCCCTCTTTGGAGGCCGGCGGGGTCGGGTGGGGTGGGAGGCGATAGAAGGTGACGTTCTCGGAAAACCTCCTATCGTTCGCGGCGTTCTGGCCAATCGCGTAGATTCCGTTTACAAAGTCGTACATGTATGCGGTGTGCGGACACTCGACCTCGTGCTTCGCGGCCCACTCGAGACTACTCCACCTATTTTGTGACTTGAGGAGACGACGCCTACGGGCGGCGTACGGAACTGTGAATGTCTCGGTGGCCTGGAGTTTGTGGTAGGCGAGGTCGATGGGGTAGGACAGGAAAGCGGATTTCTGCACTGTGTTTCTTATGAACCTGCACGTCTGCGCCGCAGGTATAGGTGAGCGTGTTAGTTAGGTTGCACGCCTGGGGTGGTTCGGAGTGGCATACCAAGGCTGAGTGGACGAGATCCCTGTAGGAAGTGAAGGAGAGGATGTGGCAAATAATTTCTACTGGAAAATCCAGCAACGCAAACTGTCCACCCATCTTCATCCGTCTGTGCGGGGGAGATGGGAGGTGGAGGGAGGGGATAGAAGTGGGGAGTTGGATGAGTGGTAAACTTGAATCAAGCTTTGATATATACGGCATCGGGGAGCCGGAACCGCCGCAACGGAAAAGGCGAAATCCCACATTGTTCCGACGCAGACACCCTCCCTCCACTACCTCCAGTACGCACTCCACGCAAATGCTGTCGAAACGCATCGTTTCTATTGCCAGGGGGCGCACCATTCTCACCCCCCAGACCTTTTCCAAGGGACTGTAAGTTGCCTTACTTCCGCGCCAAACCAGATATCCGTGGTCGCGCACTTCCGGCGTGCTTCGCCTTCCTAAGATGCTCCGGTTTGCTCATAGCTGCTCGGGCTTCTCGCTTTTGTCATCTCAGGGCCTCCATCGATGCATACACAAGAAAGTCCAAGTTCCATTCGACGCGTCTCGTCGCCGGTACGTCATCACCAACCACCCCACAATGCTTGTAGGCTTACCGTACCCTTTGTGTAGCTGAGACTGTACAGGTCCCCACTATGGCTGAATCTATTACAGAGGGTACTCTGAAGACCTGGAGCAAGAAGGTTGGCGATTCCGTTGCTGCAGACGAAGAGGTCGCGACTATTGAGACCGACAAGGTAGGGAGATCGGTGTTGCATTCCGGGTGTTGTTTCCGCTCACCAGTCATCGAAAATAGATCGATGTTTCTGTCAACTCACCCTACGATGGCGTTATCACCGAGATCCTCGTTGGTGAGGAATCCACCGTGACTGTTGGCCAGGATCTTTTCAGGATAGAACCTGGCGAGAAGGGCGCCGCTCCACCTCCTCCGAAAGAAGAGGCGAAACCCAAGGAGGAGAAGGCTCCCGAACCTCGGGCTCCTAAACAGCCAGAACCTGCTCCCCAAGTCAAGGTCGCAGAGAAGTCCAAACAACCAGAGCCGTCGAAGGAGAAGCCTGCTCCAAAACAAGCCGCTACAGTTGGCAACAGGGGTGAGACGCGCGTGAAGATGAACAGGATGAGGCAGACAATTGCGAAGCGGCTGAAGGATAGTCAGAACGCCGCTGCCTCATTGACAACGTTCAACGAAATCGACATGTCCGCACTGATGGCATTGAGGAAGAAGTACAAGGATGAGATACTGAAGTCTCATGACGTGAAACTCGGGTACATGAGTGCGTTCGCCAAGGCTGCCTGCCTTGCTCTCAAGGAGATCCCTGCTGCGAATGCCTACATCGAGGTGTGTCCTCTCATCCAGAGTTCCTTCCCACCCCGCTCCGGTTTAACCGTGAAACATCTGATAGGACGATGAGATGGTCTACCACGACTACGTCGATCTCAGCGTGGCAGTCGCAACTCCTAAAGGCTTGGTGACCCCGGTTGTACGGAATGCGGAGGGTATGGGCTTTGTCGATATCGAGAAGGAGATTGCGAGTCTCGGCAAGAAGGTACGAAGTTCCGCAAAACAATTGATAAGGTGCACGTTGACAGGACGTGTGTCAGGCCCGGGACGGCAAACTGGCGTTGGAAGACATGTCCGGCGGCACGTTTACTATGTCAGTCCCGAATTCCGTGTCCAGTTGTCGCCATTTTGTCATTAACCTGTGTTGTCATCGCACTAGTTCCAACGGAGGAGTGTTTGGATCCCTATATGGTACCCCAATCATTAACCTCCCTCAATCAGCGGTGCTAGGTAAGTGCCGCTTATCCTCGTTGCCCGGGAGCTCGGAGTGATTGCAGTCGAATCTGAATATTAACGATTGATCCTAACACAGGAATGCACGCAATCAAGGAAAAACCTGTTGTGGTCGACGGCCAGATCGTGATTCGGCCAATCATGGTTGTCGCCCTTACGTACGACCACAGGATGCTGGACGGTCGGGAAGCGGTTACTTTCCTTGGTGAGCTCACTGGTGTGGAAGGTGGAAGGTTTATTCTGATGGCATTTAACAGTGCGGATGAAGGAGTACTTAGAAGACCCGCAAAAGATGTTACTACTTTAAGCGGGAGCCGTTCTCGTTCTCTATTGGCATCGTTGTCTATTCATTTACTGCTCAAGAAAAGATGGACTATTCATGGCACCTCACATGCCCGAGTGACCGGACGATATGAGGGTGAAGAGTGGACGGGTCAACGAGGCGATGGCGTCAGGGCCTCGTTGCGTTCGAGGCAGGACCCTCGTTTCATGTCCTTGTTGAACTTGTCAACGCTTGGTTCCCAGTACGGCTCCGTATCTTGACGCCGAGTGAGAGGAGCCCCACCGCCAGCGACATGCAGGGCGGTCATGTGGAGGGTATAACCGAGGGGACTGTCAAAGGCGAGGGACTACGGGTGATCATCCGAAGCCACGACGCCAACGTTCTGCCGTTGGGCCACAAGATCTGGCCAATGGCGTTGGGTGCGCGTGGGAATGTGACAATTGTGACGGGGTCCGGGGGTGGACCGGCCACGAATCCCAGCCACAACCAGAAAAGGAAACAAAGTGGTGCGGCAGCCGAACAATTAAGGAAAGGACAGATTGATCGGATCTTTCCGTCGGAGCGTGAAATCGCACCCACAGTAAGCAACAAAATAGAAGAGGGGGTCACACAACCACTGCCTCGTTTTTTTTCCCACTCTCTCCCCCACCCACCCAACGCTCGAACACAATGATCCTCGTCCACAAACCTCTCCCAATCTCATCCCCTGCCCCTGGTCACTTCCACAGGCGGATGCCATCTGCTCCCCATGTCTCCGTCCAGCCAACACGGACGCCCGGGCTACTCTCCATCATCCCGACGCAACAACCCCAGCGGTCGTCACAGTCGCAGAAGTCTCAACAAAGGACTCCCCTCAAGGAGAACCGGAGGCAGAACCGTTCGCCGAAGCCTACCAGTGCCAAGACCCAGCAGGTCGTCCTTCAGGATGTTATCAAGTTGTCCGTCGTCGAGTCCGACAAGCCCAAGTCAGTCAAGCCCCAGTCCAAGACCCCTTCACCAACGCCGGAAAAGAGTTCCTCGGGGCGGGCTAACCAGAAGCGCTCCCCGAAGGACAAGGCTGCCACAGAAAGGTACCGCTTTTCCGGATACCGTTTCCTTTTCGTTTTTTGGTATTCATGTGAGGGAACCCAGGAGTTCTTCCTTGACACTTGCCAAGCAACCCCGCCGACCAGCTCGCCAACCGTCTCCTTCGGATACCCCCGCCCAGGCCGAGGCTGCATCACATCCCGTCTCTGAACCCCCAAAGAACCTATCCTCAAACCTCGCTGACCCTTTCCTAAGTAATCCGTCTGATTCGGACCTCTCGGACACCAAATTGAAGTCAACGTTCAAGTCATTCCCCCCGCCAAAGCTTGGGCGTCCCTCGGGTAAACTTGCCAACCGTCGCCAACGATCAATTGATTCCACGCAGACCCCCACCAAGGCCATCCCAGTCCCTCGGTCTAACAAGGGTCGCGCTCCCAATGTGGCCAACGTCTCCCGTTCCGCTCCCGTCAATAACACTAACAGAATCAAACCCACCGTCTACCGGGTTCATTCGGAAGACACTTTCCCGATTTGTGACGACATGACGGATGTTGATGGCGAAGGCAGCCGCCCAAGCACCCCTGTCCAGAAGGTCCCCACCCGCCAGCAGCAATCTATCTTCTTCGATGACGGGCCACGAACCGCTCCATTATCTTCCACGACACATAATTTTCCGTTCACTCTGAGCACTCCCTCCCCGACCGTTCGCAAACACCGTCGTGCCCCTTCCGACGGCGTGTTCAACATGTCTCTCGACGAGGACTCCTCTTCCGATGCCTCTGACGGGCTCCGCAACCTGTTCAATGACTTGTTGGCCCACAAGCGCCGTTCCGATGGTCAAAAGGCGGGGTACTTTGCGAGCTCCCAGTTCCAGAACTCGCCCAGCCCAGAGGAACTTCCCGTTCCTGATTTTATTCATTGATTTGCTATCGTTCAAGTTAGAAACCTCGCAAGTTGTAGAGGTACGTATGTTCTGCTCCGCGAACGCCCCCATCTGCTCACTTGATGATTTACAGTAGATATTCTGGCTGTCCAGCACCTATTGTTCCTCTTTTCCCTTCCCGACAACTCATGGCCAGCGTCGGCCCTCAAATGTACCCCGCCTTCCCCACCTCAAATGCCAATTCCCCTCCCCTCGTACACACATCACCACGCCGACGTCACGCCTTTCCTCATGTGTCCCGGTTTAATGGTTGTTGGTCATCGTTTAGATTGCTACTCTTTGCTTTCCGTCGTTTTCGCAGTTTTCCACGGTCACCCCGGTCACGGTTCCCTCGCACAGGACATCCTCTCACTCTCCTCACGCTCATCCTCCCGATGTGCATCCCTCCAACTCGACCCTTTGTAATGCCCTGCTTGTCAGGATATTGCTCTCGGTCGTCAGTTTGCAATCTCTTTCTCGCACCGCTCTGATTGTTTCTTTATTGCGCTACGTTGCTTTCGTGTTTCGTCGTCTCGTTTGCCTGGTCCCTCCCATGGGGGTCACGGCCATGTGTACCAAAAGGCGTTGAGGGCAAAGTCGAAGAAGATACACTCGCACTAATATCTTGCATCCTCACCCACCTTCAACATCCCCACTCTACCCCACCCCCTCCCGTCTATTCCCCACCACGTCACCTCGCCCACCAACCGTCTTTCATCAGGTTGCGGATTGCTTATCTACACACCGTTTGTGGGCAATTGTTGCGATCTCAGTTGCGCTGGACCGCGCCACATTTTTGGCGGCCCCTTCGTGATTCCCTGGGCTTGGGATAACCGACACAAACATTACTATAACTCCCCCCCCCGTCGCAGCCTTCCTTTCTCTCCCCCCCTTCCCGCGACGATGGGATATATTTATCCTCCCTTCCTCCCCACTGCTCTCCAAGCCCCCAGCACCTCCCCTGTATCAAGTATTTTCATCGGCCATCGTCACTTCTTGCATCTTCTTTCCTGGTCTTCTTGTAGTATTATTGGCCCTCTTTGGCTGTTTTGGGGCTTCCTCTGCACGCATGCATCGGACACCACTGCCATGTCAAATGGCCTCGTCTCTCCCTTTGTGGGCATTTTTATTCGGTTTTGTTTGTCGTGGCCTTGGACTTTTTTTATTTGTCTGGTGTAAGTTGCTGGTTCTGTTGTAAGTGATCTCGTTCATTCCTACCATCCCCGATACTCATCGACCTTCTCAGATCCTTGTTTTGTCGTACCTATCGCACCCATACCCTCTTGCTTTGACGGTCGCTTTGCCGCCTTCCTACGTTCTAATCCCATCACGCTCGTCGTCCCAGAGATGATGAACTTGACCGTCAAGTCATCACGAGCGGGTTCAAGTCTCACCCGTCCCGCTTCCTCTACCCCTACCCTCGTTTTCAACCTGTCCCATATGGCACACACTCCACTCATTTCCGCCACTGGCCAGTTTTTTCTTTCATGTCAACCTATCCCCTCTCCGTCTTCCCCACCCGTTGGCTTGTGCTATAGATCAAGCAAGTCATCACTCTATACGTTCTCTCTAGCCCAGAATCCCTTTCTTTCACTACCTTTTCTTTTTTCACGCCCATTTTTTATTCTTGTCCCACGTTTCCTTCAATGAAGACCGTGATACTTTCTTCTTCCATCTATACGTTACACAAATGTCCCCTACATACATCGTACCCCCAATACATCGTACTGTCTCTACGTATGATCTTGTGCATCGTGTCCACCCTGCCGTACACGCTCAGAGTTCGAGTGCAAAGGTAAAATCGTTATGGTCCTTCTTGCTCACGGTCATGGTTACGCCAACTTCCGGATCCTCTGCCTCTAGGAGCCACCGTACACTTTCTACCCTGCTCCGCATACCAGTGGGGGCAGGTTGGGAAACACATGGGATCACATGGCCCTTACGCACTTGAACGCGTTTGACATCCACGAAATGGCCGGTGTCCCTTTCCTTGTCCACATCAATACATACCAGGTTCAATGGAGTGGGGGCAGGAGGGTTTCCAGGTCCTTGTCTAGAGCCTCGTCCTTGGGGATCATGAATGAGCCGCGGCAAACACCTGACCTGGTCGGGATCTCTTGCGACCCCGGGAAGAACACGATAGCAACTACTCCGGGCGTTGAACGAGGCGACAGCTCAGACCGCCGAGAAGTTCGCGCTGAGGGCTCGATAGGGATTTACCCATCCGCTCCAAGAGAAACAGTGTTGCCATTGGAATGTCGTGGATATACACCCGATTCGTGTATTCGGAATGTCAGTGGTTTTGCGGACCATGTGTATGAGGTCCGAACGAGAACCACACTCGGTACCGGCTTGTCGACCAAAACCCAGCATGCAAGCGGATGCCCACCTGCTAATCCAAGGCTCGACGGTAAGGTGGGTCTGGCGGTTCGCCTGCGACCACCCTAGAACAAGTTGGCGATCGTAGATGAGATCCAGGATCTGCGCGACCACTCGGTCCTGATGCAGATTGCCGTTACGACCACTCAGACGACCCCCGGTTTGTCCCTATCGCCTGTCGGCAACTGTAGAGTGGGTGGGCCGTGAGTGCAGGGTAACGTACAGACCGGCGATTCCGTACTCTAGAAAACTCTGCCTATCAGCCCACAGGGTGAGCGTAGATCCCAAAGCTTTATGACGTACCCTAGAGCCTATCATGAATCAGGGCTGATCGTTGCTTCCGATATTGGCACCGCTTTTAGCTGGCTGTGGAGGTGGCGAAAATCCCCACGAGTTCTTCATCGATTTGAAGAACAAGCCGGAATGGTACGCTCACAAGGTTAATAACGTTAATCCGTCATCGATAGTCCACCATCTGCGATCTCGGCGCGCCCGAGTTCTATGAATTCATGAAGGCCCGCGCACGAGGAGCCGGCCCTTACCTATGGACCAGGTGTCCACCCTGACCGGGCATCCCCCGAATCAGTAGGGGTAGCCAAACCTCTCGTTTTGATTCAGGTATTTGCCGACCCCGCTCCGGAGCCGAACCCGCTTCCCCAAGATTCCATGGACAAAATCAGGGTCCGATACTTCTTTGGGTGTCGTCTGCGACAAGATCAGACCTAACTTGAGCGAGTGGGCCATCGAAGTTGAGTCGTACAACGCTTCCTTCGAGGCTCTTAACATAATCCGGGATCATCTCCCTCCAGTCGAGAAAGGAAGGTACATCTTTAGTGACGAGCTGACTCTCGCGGATATCGCCGTCGTTCCCTTCCTTGTGCTCTAGATCTTGATCCAGCTCAGGAACCGCCCCAGGGAGCTTGATAAGGAGGAAGCCAAATCCAAGGGTCTAAGTTCGAACAGTTCCGTCAGTATATTGGCGATATTATTGTGCAAGGCCAAGTTGGGAATCTACCTTTGAGATTCGTTGTGACATCTACGCGAAGGGGGTTAAAGCCGAAGACTTTGCATGAGCGAGTTTCAAGTCTGCGATCAAACTGGTCACCGCTGTTCTTCGTGTCTGACTTGTGAGACAGACGGTGGGGGGAATGAAACGAGCTGGGAAATATCCCAGGTGAGTTCTTAAGAGCACCCCAGATATCTGAGACCGTTCTCTCCAGTCCTTATTCTGGTCCCTAAGGAAATACTTCGAAGCCTCTCTCGGGTCAGCTTCGTGTGAATGGGACTCGAATCCATGGAATTTACCTCAACGGCCCTCCTAAAATTCTCCGGCTTCTCGGCACACCCGACCTCGATTTCCTTTCGTATGATTTTTACGGGGTGACGGCGGTTGGGATGATACTCGGAGCTGTATTACCTCTTTAGGAATGAAAACCAGGGGAAACAAGAGTGATAGCGACGGGGGAGGAATATCCAGGCAGCATATCTGGACTCGAGGTTGAGTGATCGGTCAAAGGCAGCAGCTGTAGTGGCAAGTTGAGTGACTCCCCCAGTCACGCCCACAAATGGGGGCTCAGTCGAAAGAGTCCGCCGTGCGCCGTGCACATAGGAAACTGATATTGAAAACTGATACGAGGGGGGACTTAGACGAAAAGATGAAAGTGTTATCAGTGGAGAGGAGCCACAAGGCCACTTGGGCGCCTGGGAACTGGCGTTTTTTTTTTTGTTTTTTTGTTTTTTTGTTCACATGTTTGTATTCCGGCCCCGAGGATTCTCACACCTCGTGGGAAGGGCTCGACCCTACGATACAAAAGTACAGATGAATGCCGGTCTACCGCCCCAGGGCATATGAACGCACGTTGGGTGGGGGAATTTAAGGTACTTTATTGATTAATTGTCCTGTGGAGCTTCATGAAGACGCCGAATATGAGCAGCGAAAACGAAACATGAGTGTAAGAACACCCATGGGGCCCAGACAGGTATTCAAAAAGGGTAACAAAAGGAGCGCGGTCTAAGGAACCTGAGCCTGATTAGGCTCACATATTTTGGCGGGATGCCTCCTAAAAAGCGTGAAAGGTCAGTAAGACAAAACCAAATCTTGATGGGGGTTGAGTCTTGAACGTCGGGTATTGCGGGTATATGAAAGCTTTGAAGGTTTCCCCAGTGTTGATGCTGGGTCTGTTGGTTCCTGCTCCACAACATCAGCAAAACGGAAATCGACTTTTTGGATCTTTAAAGACCTTTTAAAGTGATCGAAAGTTCAAAAGTCGTAAATGGTCATACCCTCTTTGAAGTAC